>Ga0302235_10003413_pt1 | contig 11198 bp, 9 predicted proteins | sample II_Palsa_N3_3_FD_193577 | JGI IMG/M metagenome (GOLD analysis project Ga0302235, IMG submission 193577) | Peat permafrost microbial communities from Stordalen Mire near Abisko, Sweden - II_Palsa_N3_3 | ecosystem: Environmental > Terrestrial > Soil > Palsa > Peat permafrost | place: Sweden... | reverse complement strand
CAGGAACCCCAGCACCATTGACGGCGGGAACTTCGGCGCCCCGCCGAACCCACCCTTGGCGCCGTCGTATTCACGGGCCAGCGCCGCCACCGCCGCGTCGGCGACCTCGCGGAACCGCACACCGGCCTGATCGTCACCGAACCCGCCGTCGGCCAGCGCCAGACCGGCACCGGGGGCGCCGTCACGCAACGCGCGGGTGGTGGCCGACACGTTCTCCGCCAGCGCGGCGACGATCTGCTTCGCCCGGTCCACCACATCGTCCCGCTGCTCTCGCCAGGCGCGCGAGATGTTCAGGACGAGCTGCCTGAATTGATCCCGCGGGAAGTAGGTGCCGCAGAAGAACGGCTCTCGGTCCGGTGTCATGAACACCGTCATCGGCCAGCCGCCCTGGCCGGTCATCGCCTGCGTCGCGGTCATGTAGACGGCGTCGACGTCGGGCCGTTCCTCCCGGTCCACCTTGACCGCGACCACGTGGGAGTTGACCAGCGCCGCGGTCTGCGGATCCTCGAACGATTCGTGAGCCATGACGTGGCACCAGTGGCAGGCGGCGTAGCCTACCGAGAGCATGACAGGAACGTCGCGCCGGGCCGCCTCGGCGAAGGCCTCGTCGGACCACGGCCACCAGTCCACCGGGTTGTCCGCATGCTGGAGCAAATAGGGACTTGTCGAATTCCGCAGCCGGTTCATGATCTTAAGGTATGCGCGGTGCTGGCCCCGGGGGGAAACTGCTGGCCCGGGGTTTGGCTTAGGCCGCGGCGGTCGCGGTGCGGGTGGCTTGGCGGTGGCGGGCTGTGGCGTAGGCGCGGGAGAAGAGGAAGAAGGCGGCGCCCATGATGCCGACGAAGAAGCCGAGGGGCCAGTTGGACTGGTAGGAGACGGCGATGCCGGTCCATACCGTGATCAGCGCGATGGCGACGGAGAGGAGCATCGCCAGCGTGGGGCGAGCGGTCAGCGATCTGGCCGCGGCGGCGGGGCCGATCATCAGGCTGAACATCAGCAGCGCGCCCACCACCGGGACCGTCATGCTGGTGGCCAGGGCCATCACGAGCAGGAAGGCGAGTTCCATCCGGCGGGGCGAGACGCCGCGGGCCTCGGCGACTTCCGGCATCGCCGAGGACAGCATCAGCGGGCGGAACATGACGATGATCGCGACGATGGACACCACGCCGAGCACCAGGATGGGCAGCACCTCGCCCGCGCTGACGCCGAACACCTCACCGAACAGCAGGGAGTACGCCTCCTGCGCGTATTCCGTGCTCCAGCTGACGAACAGCGCGCCGATCCCGAGCATCATCACGAACGTCAGCGCGGTGGCCACGTCCGGCCGGGAGCGGCGGCTGAGCCCGGCGATGCCGAGCGCGCCCGCCACCGAGAACACCGCCAGTCCCACGAACGCGTTCAGCCCGAGCAGGCTGGCCCCGGCCGCGCCGGCGAAGGCGCCGTTGGGTATCGCGTGCGCCGCGAACGTCGACCCGCGTAGCACCGCGAAGAAACCCGTCACCCCGGCGATCACCGCGACCGCCGTGCCCGCGATCCAGGTATTCAGCATCAGGCCGGAGAACATACTTGCTCCGTATCCGGGGCCTCGCGCGTCGAATCCTGCCGTTCCCGCCGCGGGCGCAGGTAGCTGACCAGGTAGCAACCGACGATCAGGGTCACCACGAAGAAGCTGACCGGCCAGCCCCGCCGGGCAGGCGGCCAGTAGAAGCTGTCGTAGGCGAGCACGATGCCGAGCCAGGTAGCCGCCACGCCGATGCCGGCCGCCACGGCCATCGCCCGGACCGGGCCCTTAGTCACCCGCAGCGCGGTCGCGGCCGGGCCGATCAGCAGCGCGGTGCTCAGCACCGAGCCGATGATCACCGCGGACAGCGCCACCGACACGGCCAGCGCCATCAGGAAGGCCGCCCCCACCGCCCGCACCGGCACGCCGCGGGCCGCCGCGATGTCCGGGCTCAGCGAGCTCAGCAGCAGTACCCGGCCCAGCACCACCACCGTGGCCAGCGCGAGCAGCGCGGAGATGATCAGGGCCGGGATCGTGGAGGAGGTGATGACGAACATGGAGCCGAACAAGATGGTGAACGACGCGCCGGTGGTGGAGCTGTACTGGGTGCCGAGGTACAGGAAGAGCGCGGCCAGGCCGAGGCCGGCGCCGAGCACCACCCCGGTGGCCACGTCCCGGCCGCGGCGGCGCTGGACGCCGATCATCTCCATGAACGCGGCCGCCCCCGCGCCGAACGCCAGGTAACCCCAGAACTGGTTGACGCCGACCAGGAAGGCGCCGGACCCCCCGGTGGTGGCGATGTCCCCGAGGGCATGGCCGGCGAACGACTGGCCGCGGATCACCGTGAACACGCCCACCACGGCCGAGGTGACGGCGACGACGGTCCCGACCGCCAGGGCGACGTGCACCGGGCCGCTGGCGAAAAAGCCCGGCTCGAAGATGTACCTAAGCACGGTCACCTCACGACGCTTGCGCCCTCGCGGGGGCCTGCGTCGTCGATCCCTTCCACCTCGTCCCTCCCGGTCGTGTCCTGCGGCGCCGCCACCACCAGGATCCGCCCGTGCACCCGGATCACGTCGACGTGCTGGCCGTACAGGCGGGACAGGACGTCGGGCTGCACGACTTCGTCGGTGCGGCCGACCGCCACCCGGCCGGCGGCCACGTAGACGATCCGGTCCATCACCGGCATCAGCGGGTTCATGTCGTGCGCCGAGAGCAGCACCGCGATCCGCTCGGCCCGGGCCAGCCGGGCCAGCACGGACACGATCCCCTGCTCGCTGGAGATGTCGAGGTTGGCCAGCGGCTCGTCGAGCAGCAGCAGTCGCGGCCGGCTGATCAGGGCGTGCGCGATCATGACCCGTTGCTGCTCGCCGCCGGAGAGCTCGCCGACTCGCGCGTTGGCGTAACGCTGCGCGCCGACGGCGGTCAGCATGTCGTCGACGAGCTCACGGCGGGCCCGGGACGGCAGCCGGATGCCGAACTTGTGCCCGTCCACCCCGAGGGACACCACGTCCCTGACTCGCAGCGGCATGTCCGGCTCGATGACCAGCTTCTGCGGCACGTACCCGATCGAGGCGTCCCTGGCGGCCCGTGGCGCGCCGTCCATGAGCACCGAGCCCCTGGTGACGGGCTGCAGGCCGAGGATGACCCGGAGCAAGGTGGTCTTGCCCGCGCCGTTCGGCCCGATGAGGCCGGTGAACTCGCCGGCCGCGATGGTGAATGAGACGTCGTTGAGGATTTCCCGGCCGCCCAGCCGCACTGCGACCTCGTCCAGCCGGAGCAGGTCGGCGGTCACAGGTGCTCGCTAGAGACTTTATCGACCACGGCTTTTTGCAGGTCCTGCACTTCGGTCAGCATCCACGACTGGTAGTCATATCCGGGTTCCGGCATCGTCTCGTAAACCCCTACGACCGGGATGCCGTTGGCCTGGGCCAGGGAAATGAACGATTCGGTCAGCGAGTCCGTCACCTGCTGATTGTAGAGAAAGACTTTTACCTTGTGCTGGGTGAACAGGCTCCGCTGCGTCGCCACGTCCTGCGCGGAAGGATCGGTGCCGTTCATGATGTCGGCCTGCAGCGCCCAGGGCGTCACGTTGTCGGCGCCCACGGCCTGCAGCATGTAGTCCGCCACCGGCTCGGTGGTGGCCACCGGCGTGCCGGCGTGCTTCGACGCCAGCGCCGCCATCGCGTTGTTCCAGGTGCTCAGCGAGCTGACGAAGGCGGCCGCCTGAGCCTTGAAGAACGAGGCGTGCGCGGGCTGCAGGGCGGCCAGGTCGGCGGCGACCGCGTACGCGACGGCCGGCATCGTGACCTGTTTGTACCACAGGTGCGGGTTGGGCGTGCTGTCCGGCAGGCCGAGCAGATCCTGCACGGTGACGACCTTGCGTGACGAGCTCGGGGCCGCGCTCTCGATCGAGTTCATGAACGTGTCGTAGCCGACCCCGTTCTGTACCACCAGCTGGGCCGAGCTCACCAGCCGGGCCACGGACGCACTGGCCTCGAAGGTGTGCGGGTCCGTGTTCGGGTTGCTCATTATCGCGCTGACCTGGACGTACTTCCCGCCGACCTGACCGATGACGTTGGCGTACTCGTTCTCCGCGCCGACCGCGACGATCTTGCCGCCCGGATCGGACGAACCGGCCGCCGCGGATGAGCAGCCGCTGGCCAGCAGCGCCGTGCCGAGCGGCACGACGACAGCCAAAGTCAGGTAGCGGCTCAGCATAACCGGTGCTCCTCGGCGGGGGTCGTTCGTCTTCGCCTAATGATAATGATTCCCAATTTCGTCTGCAACACGGACGCCGGATCGTGTCCGTTAGCCGGAACGCCGCCGACGATGTACCGTGCGACTGTGAGCACGCCGCAGCCGGAACAGGACGTGCGGGACCAGGCCTCCGGGTCCCCGGGGCCTTCGGGTTCTTCGGGTTCTTCGGGTTCTTCGGGTCCCGCCCGCGGTACCAGGGTGCGCGGGACCAGGCAGGCGCATGCGCTGGCCGCCGCGCTTGGGAGCCTGCCCGGCTTCTGCAGCGCCCAGGAGATTCACGCCGAGCTACGGCGCAAGGGCGAGCACGTCGGACTCACCACCGTCTACCGGCACCTGCAGGCCCTCAGCGAACAGGGCAGCATCGACGCCATCCGCGACGCCAGCGGCGAGATCCTCTACCGGCAGTGCGAGACGAGCGTGCACCACCACCACCTGACCTGCCGCAGCTGCGGACGCAGCGTCGAGGTCGAGGGCCGGGCCGCCGAGCAATGGGCGGAACGGGTCGCCGCCGAGGCGGGCTTCACCGACGTGGGCCACACGTTCGAGCTATTCGGCCTGTGCCCCGAGTGCGCGGCGCGGGGCTAGCGCTGGCGGGCCGCCTTGGCTTTGGCCTGGCTGGCGGTGTCTTATTTGGCCTGGCTGGCGGTGTCTTATTTGGCCTGGCTGGCGGCGGCGAGTTCGGCCTTGCGGTCGGAGGCGTACATGTGCACGTACTCCTGGCCGGACAGTTCCCTGATCGCGGCCATCACCTGCTCGGCGATCAGCTGCCTGGCCTTACCCGCCGGGCGTTCGGTGATCTCGGGGCCGAACTTCAGCGGCGCGCCGATCCTGATCTCGACCTTGCCCGGCCGCGGCACCGCGCGGCCCGGCGGCAGCACCCGCCGGGTGCCGATCATCGCGACCGGCAGGACCGGCAGGCCGGACTTGAGCGCGAGCCAGCCGACTCCGGCCCGGCCCCGGTACAGCCGCCCGTCCGGTGACCTGGTGCCCTCCGGGTAGATGCCGAACAGGTTCCCCTCCCGCAGCAGGGCCAGCGCCGCCTCCAGCGTGTCCTGGGCGGCCCGCGCGCCCTCCCGGTCCATCCGGAGCTGGTTCGTGTGCTTCAGGTACCACGCCCACAGCCGGGCGGCGGGCCCGGAGGCGCTGAAGTACTCGGCCTTGGCCGAGAACGTCACCGGCCGGTCGAGCATCAGCGGCAAGAAGACGGAATCGAGCATCGACAGGTGGTTGGCCGCGAGGATCGCGCCGCCGGAGGCGGGCACGTGTTCACCGCCGGTCACCTTCGGCCGCCAGATCGTGTAAAGGAACGGCCCGGCGACGATGCGCGATAGCTGGTATTGCACGGATGACTTTCTGCTTACGCGGGCTGGTCGGCGGTCTTCGGTCCGGAAGGTCCGGTTACGGTGGTATTACGATAGCGCGACTGGCCGTCGAAGTAAGCCGCCGTGGCGAGGATCGCGATACCGAGCGGCAGCGCCAGCGGCAGGGCGGCGGCCGGCACGATGACGCCGGAGTCGTCGGCGAACCAGCCAAGCACCGGCAACAGCCACAGCACCCCCATGATGGGGCGCAGTAGCGGCTGGGCCTCGTAGGCCAGCGGCACGGTCTTGAGCCCGAACCAGGACGGACGCCAGAGCATCAGCCCGGTGATCACGACCACGATGGGACTCAGCGGGCTGAGCGCGTTGACATGCAGCGAGCCGATGTTCGAGTTGATCTTCCGGAGCAGCAAACCGCCGGAGTGGCCGTGCAGCGAGCTTCCGGCGAACGAGCCGATGTCCGACTTGCCGGTGACCGGGGTGAAGTAGCTGATCAGCGCGAAGATCGCGAACAGGGCGAGCCCGCTGACCGCGACCAGCAGTACCAGCCGCCAGTTCAGCCTGATCCCGGCCACGGCGCCAGCCAGCAGCAGGAAGCACGGCACCATCGCGATTGTGCCGCCGACCTTCCCGCCGAACCCGGGCCAGCCGGACGCGAACACCGCGAACAGCGCGACCACGGCCACCACGGCCACCGCCAGGCGCCGGGACGACGGGTACCGGCGCAGCGCCAGCAGGGCCAGCCAGGCCGCGGCCAGCAACCCAGTGATGCCGTAGATGCCCAGCGCCTCGTTGCCGATGCCGTAGAACCGGCCGGCCTCGAGCACCGACAGCCCGAACGGCGTCTCCAACTGCAGCCGGGACCCGGTCATCACGTCGATACCAAGCACGACCACCGTCAGCAGGCAGATCACCCCGAACGGCCCGAGCGGATCGGGCCGCCACGGACCGAACAAGGCGGCCGCGCCAATGACCGCGGCCCACGCCGCCGCGACCGCGTACAGCCACACCGCGGGATGGGCGAACAGCCACCACGGCACCAGGTTGGCCAGGAACGTGCCCACCGGCACCGAGACGGCGAACACCCCGGCCACCCGCCACCACCGCGCCCGCCGACGCCGCACCTCCGGCGCCGCACCCCAGAACGCCAGCCCGATCGCGGCCATCACCAGGATGTCGGCCAGCGCGTAGGCCCAGAAGAACTCGCTGTGGGTGGACCGCCACACCTGCTCGGCGGTGTCCCGGCCGACCAGGGAGCGAACCGTCGGGCCCAGGGCACCCCGGTCACCGCGGGTGATCTGCGCGCCGCTGAGGCTGGACAACACCGAGCCGGACGGCAGCTGACCCAGCCAGCCAAGCACGGTCGGGGTCAGGTCGGTGAGCACCACCAGGCCCGGCTGCCGGGTCGAGGCGGCGTCGAGCAGGCCCGCCCGGTAGCCGGGGCCGCTGACCAGGGCGAGCTGCAGGTGCGCGGGCTTGGTCGTGGCGCCGGGCGCGGTGACAAGCAGCGTGGTGCCGGCCGGCAGGTCCGCCACGATCCGGGCGAGTTCGGAGTCTGCGGAGGCAAGCACCGGGCCCCGTTCGGCCGATCCGAGATTTCCCAGGTCCACGACGGTCAGTGGGCAGCGGGACAGCACCCCTGCGGTGATATTTCCAGGGGACGGCAGGTAGGAGGCGACGCGGCCGGAGCTGTCGGCCAGGGCCAGCGCGGCGCCCGGGCCGACGGCGGTGGAGCAGCCAGGGGACTCGCGGGACAGCAGGCCCCAGCTGGGGGTGTTGTGGAACTGGTTGTTGTAGGACTCAAGCGCGGGCAGGCCGGGGACCTGGGCGCCGGCGCCGGAGGCGACCACGGCGGGGAACGCGCCGCAGCTGGCGTCGGTGTGATCGGACTGCGCCCGAGCGCCCGCGTTCAGCGTCAGCCAGCCGTCGGCCGGGCAGGTCAGCGGCTTTACCGCGTAGTCGACCAGCGACCCGGCCGAGCCCTGGCCGGCCAGCCGCCACAGCGTGGGGGTAGCGGTCGCGGAGACGTCGCTCCAGCGCAGGCCGGAGATGCCCACGACGACCACGTGGCGGGCCGCGGTGGCCGCCGGGTCCGCTGAGGTCTGCGCGTGCGCGGGGCTCGACCCGGCGACGGCCAGCGCCAGCGCGGCGAGCAGGCAGGCGAGCAGCGCCGACCACACCGCGGCTGGCCTCATTCTCACCGCACCACGGTATCCGGGCCCGGAAGTGCTCGCGGACCACGGCCGGGAGTCTTTTTGTTCAGAACGGGCCCTGGCTCACCTCGATGCGACCGCTCTCGCCCGGCACGACCTCGCCGATCAGCGCGGCGGGCAGGCCCTGGACCCGCAGCACGCTGGCCAGCGCCGACGCTTGGTCCGGCGGGACGGCCAGCAACAGGCCGCCGGAGGTCTGGGCGTCGTGCAGTAGCACGGCGACCTCGGCCGGGATCGCGTCGTCGAGGGTCACCACGGCCCGCATCCGCTCGGTGTTGGCCTTGGTGCCGCCGGACACGTAACCGGCCGCGGCGAGCTCGGCGGCCCCGGGCAGCAGCGGGACCGCGGCGGCCGTCAGCCGCGCCGCCGCGCCGCTGGCGGCCAGCATCCGGTGCAGGTGACCGAGCAGCCCGAACCCGGTCACGTCGGTGGCCGCGCGCACGCCCGCGGCCAGCGCGGCCTGGCTGGCGCCCGCGTTGAGCAGGGTCATCGACCCCACCGCGGCGGCGACCTGGTCGCCGGAGGCCCCGTCGCGCTTGAGCGCGGTGGCGACCACACCGGTGCCGAGGGCCTTGGTCAGGATCAGCTGGTCGCCGGGCGCGGCCCGGTCGATGGTCATCAGAGCGTCCGGGTCGGCCAGGCCCACCACGGCCAGGCCGTACTTGGGCACCGGGTCATCGATCGTGTGCCCGCCCGCCAGGAAGCAGCCGGCCTGCGCCGCCACCTGCGCGCCGCCGCGCATGACCTGGCCGAGGAGGGCGATGTCGAGCCCTTCGCCGGGCCAGGCGGCGATGTTGACCGCGAACAGCGGCCGACCGCCCATCGCGTACACGTCCGACAGCGCGTTGGCGGCCGCGACCCGGCCCCAGTCGAACGGGTCGTCCACGATCGGGGTGAAGAAGTCCGTGGTCAGCACCAGGGCACGTTCGGAGTCCAGGCGCAGGACGGCCGCGTCGTCGCCTTCGGCCACGCCGATGAGCAGGTCGCCGGAGGCCGGGCCCATGGCGGGGACGCCGTCCATGGTGGCGAAGAGGGCCTCGAGCTTGGCCAGGGGTAGCTTGCACGCGCAGCCCGCGCCGGGAGACAGCGACGTCAGCCGGGGAGCCTGCTGGATGTGGTCGGTCGTCACCTTCGCCACTGTAGCGACGCGTCCGGGAATTACCAGGCGGCGGTGGACGTCTGGAGATTCGGTCCGCCGTACGAACGTAGCGGTCGAGGGCGTGGCCTGCCGGCGCCGACGGGCTGCTCCGGGCTGGGTGGTCACGGGACGAGGTTGCGTTCGGGATGATCGGGTAGCCACTCCACCAGGACGATGGTGGCGTCGTCTTGGAGGCGGCCGCGCTGGTATTCGCTGATTGCGTGATTGAGGCGGCGCATCGTCTCGGGCGCGGGTATGCCGTCGTTGCTGTGCCGGATGATGAAGTCGCTGAGCCGGTCGAGGCCGAACGGCGTGCCTTCAGCCGAACGGCCCTCGGTGACGCCGTCGGTGTAGAGCAGCACCCGGTCGCCGGGCTCCAGCCGCTCGGTGTAGACCGGGGCGGTGGCGCCGCCGCCGGGGTGGCCGCCATCGGGCTGCCTGCCATCGATTTCGTCGCGGGTGTCGATGCCGCCTAGGCCGAGCGGCGGCACCGGCCGTCGGGCGAGTTCCTTGATGACCTTGTTGCCGCGGATCAGCAGCGGCGGCGGATGACCGCAGGGAATCCAGCTGAACAGCCCGGTGGACAGGTCCAGATCGCACAGCAGCGCCGTGACGAACCGGAGGCCGGCGAACTGCCCGGCGATCGCGTGGTCGGCGCGCCGGACGATTTCGGGCAGCGTGCCGCCCGCCCGGCGGGTACTCCGGCAGGACGCCACGGCCACGCTGGCTAGCAGGCCCGCGGCCAGATCATGGCCGAGGGCGTCGAAGATCGACACGTTCAGGTGATCGCCGAGCACCGAGTAATCGAAGGCGTCCCCGCCGGCCTCATACGCCGGTTCCAGGGTCGCGGCGACCAGGACGCGATCGGTCGCGAACGTCCGGGGCACCAGGAACCCCCAGATCAGCTCGGCCTGCAGCGCCATGTTTCCGCTGCGCCGGACCTGCGCGTAGGTGTCGCTGTAGCTGCTCTTGGCCACGATCACCAGTCCGGCCAGCGACGCGAGGGCCCGGTACCGGTCCAGCATGGCCTCGCCGACATCGCTGGCGAGCAGGCTCAGCACGCCGAGCCGTTCGGTGCCGTCGACCAGCGGCACCCATACCCGGTACCCGTTGCGGCCCTGGCCCGCCGGGACGTGCTGGATCGTGACCGTCCGAAAGGCATACCCCGCGAGCGTCGAGTCGATGGCCAGCGACTCCGCCCCGTCGGCCCCCTCCCGCCCGTCGGCCCCCTCCCATCCGTCAGCCCCCTCCCGCCCCTTGGCCCCCTCCCGCCCGTGGCCGTCCTGGCTGTCCGGGGCCGACAGTGACTCGAGCTGGCGCTGCTGTAGATCGGCCAGGTACACCCGGACCTCGGTGATGCCGAGCGGCCGGCCGGCCGCGGCGAACACCTCCTCGATCGCGTCGGGTCTGAGCAGGTGCGACTGGCGCAGCAGGTCAGCGAGCGCGCGCTCGGCCCGAGCGGCCAGGTCACCGCCGGAACCAGGCGACCCGGAACTAAGCGGGGCGGCCATCGGCCGCGCTGACCCGGCCCGAGGAGATCTCCTCTGACAGCATGTCATCACTCCCTGCGGAACGTCACCGGACCGGGCGGGCAGCTCGAGCACGCGACTGCTGAAGAACACGTGTTTGCCCGGCCGGCATGATTGCCAACCTGACCGCGGGGCAGCAGGTAAGCGTATGGCCGGCCGCCGGGAGTTCACTGCGGCCGGCGCCGCCCCAGGGGCCGGCCTGCAGCTCGGGACGGCGGCTGCCCGCGATTAGCTAAGGTTAACTGATGCCTTCGATCCCGGAACCGGATGTCGCCACGGCTGAGACAGGCGCGGGCCACGACTTCGTGGTGGTGGCGAGCCGGCTGCCCGTCGACCGGATCGAGGAGCCGGACGGCGGGACCAGCTGGCGACCCAGCCCAGGCGGCCTGGTCACCGCGCTGGAACCCGTCATGCGCGAGGCAGGCGGCGTCTGGATCGGCTGGTCGGGCGACGACGGCCCGGAACCAGGGCCGTTCGAGGCGGGCGGCTTGCACCTGGTCGGGATGGGCCTGTCCGCGGAAGAGGTCCGGGATTTCTACGAGGGCTTCTGCAACGCCACGCTGTGGCCGCTCTACCACGACGTCATCGCGCCGCCCCAGTTTCATCGCCACTGGTGGGAGGCCTACGTGGCGGTTAACCGGCGCTTCGCGCAGGCCGCCGCGCAGCAGGCGGCCCGCGGCGCGACCGTCTGGATCCACGATTATCAGTTGCAGCTGGTGCCGCAGATGCTCCGCCAGC
>Ga0302235_10003407_pt1 | contig 11207 bp, 12 predicted proteins | sample II_Palsa_N3_3_FD_193577 | JGI IMG/M metagenome (GOLD analysis project Ga0302235, IMG submission 193577) | Peat permafrost microbial communities from Stordalen Mire near Abisko, Sweden - II_Palsa_N3_3 | ecosystem: Environmental > Terrestrial > Soil > Palsa > Peat permafrost | place: Sweden... | reverse complement strand
CGTGCTGACCCAGTACAAGAGCCACAGCCTGGACCGGCACATCACCACCGCCTGGCGGCTGAACAGCCTGCTGGGCAACTACGTGACACCGGTGCCGGCCCAGCAGCGGCGCGGACCGCACTGGCAGACCGGCTCGGCGGATGCGATCTACCAGTCGCTGAACCTCATCGACGACGAGCGGCCCGACATCGTGGTGGTGGTCGGGGCCGACCACGTGTACCGGATGGACCCGGTGCAGATGATCGAGGCGCACACGACCTGGGGCGCCGGGGTCACGGTTGCGGCGATCCCGGTGCCTCGGCAGGAGGCGACGGAGTTCGGCGTGGTGCGCAGCGCGGCGGCCGGTCACCGGATTGAGGCGTTCCTGGAGAAGCCCGCCGACCCGCCGGGCCTGCCCGGCCGGCCGGACGAGGCCTTCGCGTCGATGGGCACCTACGTGTTCGACGCCGACGTGCTGGTGGACGCGCTGAGGAAGGACGCGGCCGACGGGGCCAGCCAGCACAGCATCGGCGGTGACCTCATCCCGATGCTGGTCCGGGAGAACGCCGCGCACGTCTACGACTTCCTAACCAACAGGGTCCCGGGGACCGGCGAGGGCGAGGGCGGCTACTGGCGGGACGTGGGCACGATCGATTCCTACTTCGACGCCCACATGGACCTGTGCGCGGCGGAACCGGTGTTCAGCCTGTACAACGACAAGTGGCCGATCCTGACCCAGGTCCCGGCGCAGCCGCCGGCCAAGTTCGTGCACGACGACGGCGACCGGGTGGGGCGGGCGTTGGACAGCCTGGTCAGCAACGGGGTCATTGTCTCCGGCGCGCTGGTGAGGAGTTCGGTGCTGTCGCCGGGGGCTCGGGTGGATAGCTGGGCGCGGGTCGAGCGTTCCGTGGTGCTGCACAATTCGCGGGTCGGGCGGCACGCGGTGGTGGAGAACGCGATCCTGGACAAGAACGTGGTGGTGGCGGAGGGGGCTGCGGTCGGAGCGGACAAGGAGCACGACCGGGCTCGCGGGTTCACGGTGTCCAGCGGCGGGATCACGGTGGTGGGCAAGGGACAGGTAGTGACGCCGTGACCGCTCAGTTGAGGTCGGCTCAGTTGAGGTCTAGGCCGCGCGTGACCGCACCTCACGTCCTAAGAATCTCACGGCCCCTGTCGTAAGCTCCGCGCCCAGGTCTCAGCCGGTACGGTGGCACATGGCCGGCTATAGCCGACAGGGGTCCATCGTGCCGCACGGAAATTCGGTTTGCTGCCAGGGAAAGCACCGATAATCGACTGTCTGCGGCGGAGATCAGGCTCGGGTCAGGTTCGGGTGGCGTAGCTCGATCCGGCCGGGGCCGGTCAGGAAGATGCCGAACACGACGAGGTCGGCGTCGTCGGGGATCCGCGCCGTGACCTCGTGGCTGGTCCAGACGCGGTTGGCTGCGACGGGGACGATGGTGTTGTTGGGGTCGGCGAGGACGGCGCGCTCGGTGAGGGGGCCGCGGATGTCCCACTCCCGGTTGGCCCGCAGGAACAGCCCGGCGCGGTTCGCGGCACCTGTACCGGCCGAGCCGTCGGTGCGGAACTCGCCGCGGAAGGTGAATGCGGCGCCGCGGTAGTCGTCGGCGTACATCTCCTGGCCGAGGAAGGCGAAGCCGGCCGGGCGCGGCACGGCTGAGGAGAGCACGGCGATGCCGTGGTCGGCGGCGCTAGAGTAGTCCTGCCAGTGCGAGTGGCTGGGGTGTTCGGCGAAGCTGCCGCTGAGGAACCATCCGTCCAGGCCGTCGGTGAACGCCAGGTTGCGTGGCTCGTACCGCCGCCGGGGGTCAAGGCTCAGGGCGGCCAGTGCCCCGGTGGGGGCGGGAAGCGGTACGGGCCGGTCATCACCTGGCAGCGCCAGCCGGTCCATCATCGTGTCGGACACCCGGACTGGTGCGCCCGCGGTGATCGCGACGGCTAGGCCCTCGGCCAGACGCGCGGTGACGTGCCGGGTTCCGGCGGGACTGGTGAGCGTGATCCTGGCCGCGACTACCTCGGGGCCGAGCTCGTCGATGTCCACCCCGGTCACGCTGGCCCCGGTCGCGCGTAGCAGCCTGCTCGTGAGCTCATCCACGGTGCGCGCCTCCGGGGTCCTCGCGTGGCCTGGCGAAGAGGGTTCGGCGAGGCGCAGGAGCCGCATGCCGTCGTCTGCCGCCACCCAGATCGGGAGTTCCCGGTGGCCTGCGTCGTCGGCGAGCACGACGACATGGCTGGGGAAACGGATCGGCATCGGGCCGGGCGGGATGCGGCGCTCGGTGCGTGCGACGCGGACGGTGGTCATGTGGGTCCTCCGGGTGGGAACAAGATCGGGTCGGTGCTCGGTGAGGTAGGCGCGCAGCCGGAGCCGGGCCTTGTGCAGGCTGGCCCGGGCCGCGCCGGGCGACTCGGCGATCTGGCCGGGCGGCAGGTCCGCGTAGTAGTGCAGGACGACGGCCTGCCGCTGCCCGGCGGGCAGGCCGGCCACGGCTTCGCGCAGCGCGTCGGCGCGATCCAGGTCCTCGGCGCAGGGCAGGCCGTCGGCGGAGGCCGGGTGGACCGGCTCGGGCCAGTCGGGCAGCAGCGTGACCGGGGCGCGGCGCTGCAGGCGGCGGCAGACGTTAAGCACGATGCCGGCCAGCCAGCCGGCGAACCGGTCCGGATCCCGCAGCCGGTCCAGCGCAATGAAGGCCTGCAGGAACGAGTCCTGCACGGTGTCGTCCACGTCGCTTGGGTTAGGGCACAGCCGGAGAGCGCGGGCCCGGACCATCGGCTGATGCCGCTCTACAAGCAGCCGGAAGGCCACCTGGTCGCCGTCGCGGGCCAGCCAGACCAGGTCGCCGTCGGAGATCTCCACGCTCATCAGGCCGCGGCCGTCAGGCCCCGCGGACCGGTTCCGCGGGGCGTAGTTCCGGTTTCCGCAAGGCGATCCGGCCGGCGCCGGTCAGGGTGATGCCGAACCGGATCATGTCGGCGTCCTCGGGGATCAGCGCGGTGATCTCATGGCTGGTCCAGTCGTGACCGCCCGAGACGGCGCGCCCGAGGTCCTCGCGGGTACGCCCGCCGCGCCACGGGTGCCTGAGGATCTCCAGGCACAGTCCCGCCTGTTCGGTGCGGGGCCCGGTGCGGATCTCGCCACGGAAGACGACCGTGGCGCCGCGGTAGTCGTCGGCGTAGATCGTCTGGACCAGGGCGGCGGATCCGACGGGCCGGGGGACGGCCGAGGACATGACCGCGGACTTGCCGCCGACGGTAGCTGAATAGTCGGCAGCGGAATAGTTGGCGGCGGAATTGTCTTGGTCCGGCTCGCGGCGGGGACCGAGATCAAGGTCCCACCGGTCCAGGCCGTCGGCGAACGACAGGTTGCGTGGCTCGTAGCGGGGCCGCCGGCCCGGAAGGGTGACCGCCTGGCCGGCCGGCGGCACGCGGTCCAGGAACGGGGTGAGCAGGTCGTCGCCCGGTACCGGCCGGGCCACCCGGTCCAGCACCGCGTCGGCCAGCCGGACCGGGGCGCCCGCGGCGGCCGCCATGGCCAGGCCCAGCCCGAGGGCCGCCGTGACCTGCTGGTTTCCCGCCGGGCCGCCGAGCCCGATCCGGGCCACGCTCGCTTGCGGGGTCAGCTCCTCGGTGTCGGCCGCCGTCACGTCGATATCCACCCCGGTCACGCTGGCGCCGGCCGCGTTCAGCAGCCGGGTGGTGAGTTCCTCGGGGGCATCGGCCGTCACGATCTCGCCGGCCGGGCGGGCCGCGAGCTCGAGGATTTGGGATAGGTCGCCGTCGCCTGGCTCTGCCTGCATCCAGATCGGCACCGCCCGGTGCCCCGCGTCGTCGGCGAGTACGACCAGGAAGCCGCGGGTGCTGAAGCCGCCGTTCGGCAGCCTCCCGGGCCGGGGCTCGGCGTGCGCGATACGGACGGTGGTCATGGGCGGTCCCTCCGGGGCTACAGCGATGGGATCAGGATCAGGTGTGTCCACACTCTTTAGTGTCCGCGAGCCGGAGGCGTGTTACCCGGCCTGCTAGCGGCACCTAAACCGCCCGGCCTACCTGATGTGATGCATGTCCTGGATGACCATGACGACTCCCGAGACGAGCAGGAAGAGCGCTACGGCCGCCAGGAGCTTCACTGCGACCTTCCAGAACGCCACACAGGCGACGGCGAGCGCGATGAAGAGAGGGATCATTTCGTTTCCTCACCGGCCCGTGGCGGCACGGCCATCGGGGCACGGACCCGGTATTGCCTTCTCCCCCGGGCGGGTACGATGTCGGGAACCACTGGACCTTATCTGGATTCTGAGTTTCGGTGCTTTAGCACGGTTGATGGCTAACATCGGCCGTGCTTTTTGTTGATGCAGTTAACTTGTGTGGCGGGGGTGGCCTCTTCGCTGGCCGGCCGACGGGCAAGACCTTTATCCTGGCTTAGCGAGCCTGAATATTCTTTCGCTCACGCTTACATTGTTCCCCGCAACGCCCCGGACCTAGACATACTTACCGGCCTGACGTACAGTCTTGCTACCGGAGCTTAAGTAGGACTTGATGACGACCGATAGACAAGATGCGTCAACTGACGCACCGGCCCATGAAAATATGGGGAACGGCCGGGAAGTCAAGTTCGGGCGGATGCTTGAGAGCTTGATCGAACATAGCGAGTACCGGCGGAACAGAAAAAAGATCTCCAGCCGGCTGGGCATCAGCGGCGCCGCACTTTCGCAGTACATCCGCCAGCAGACGCTGCCCAGCTTCGGCAAGCTGCTCGCGATCGCCGACCTTTTCGATGTAAGCCTGGACTATCTGGTCTACGGCCAATCCACCGGCGGGAGCGTGCCCGACCCTGGCCCCTTCTACCGTTATGTGGACCACGCCCTAGCGGACGTGCAGGCGCGGGGCAGCCGTCATACCGCCGTCGTCGCACGCATCGGACGGATGCTAGCGGACCGAATTGACGCCGTCGCGGGAGAGTTGGCCGAAAATCCGATAGCAGTGCGCGAGGGCCTCATGCAAGACGAGGAGCTACTGCGGCTTGAGAGATACTGTCGCCAATGCGACCTGGTGAGCTTGAATCTCGAATTCGACGTTATCCAGGCTGAGGGCGGTCCCGTCCCCGGCCGCTTTCTCTCCGTTGTGGCGGCTAACCTTGAAAATGGCGCATCTTATAGATTTATACTGCCGCAGGATCGACGCTGGGACGATGCTGTCGGGGCTTGCCGCCAGTTGCTGGCCGGTCAGATCGGAGGCGACCGGGTACGGGAAAACTGCACTTTTCGCCTTACCTCTGCTCCGGTAATGACCAGCATTTTGCTTTATCGGCTCGACACTATTCGGCTAGCAGCCGAAGATTCAGCTCTGTACGCACAGATCCAGGATTATCTAAGCGACGATGTGTGGCTTGGCTGCGTTATCAGGCCGAACAATGATTCCAACAGTGACATGCTTATGGATCCGGCACATGTACGCCGGGCCAGGAACGCCTTCAACGTCATGTGGTCATCGGGCCTGGCGGTCTGAGGGTTCGCGGGCCGGAGGCGGTTGAGGACGGCGTGACCTGGGAGAAGATCCCCGCAGGCGAGGCGCAGGACTGCTAACGTTCGCCCTGTGACGACTAGGGGCGTGATAGTCGGGCGAGTCGTCCGTGTTCGGTCCCATCCTGGGGGCGATAATATCTGGCTCGCCGACGTCGACACCGGTACTGATGGCCCGCTGCAGATCGTTTGGGGCGGCGCACAAATCGTGAAAGAGGGCGACCTCGTTCCGGTGGCGCAACCGGGAACCCGGTTGCCTGCGACGAACGAGAAGCCTAATCCGTACAAAATCAGGCGTCGCCGCTATCGAGGGGTGATATCTGAGGGCATGCTGTGCAGCCTCGCGGAACTCGGCTGGGACTCGTCCGTCACGGACCAAGTGGCGCTCCTCGATGGTTCCCTCGGCCTGCGGGTGGGCGAGTCGCTGGAAAGCCGTTACGTTAATGGGCGCGACATCGTCCGGCCGACGGCAGACATTGTCGGCGCAGGAAGCCGCGTCGTTCCGTAAAAAGAGATCGTAAACCGGGCTTAGCGGCCAAAATTTAGGGGTCAGTCCTCAGGAGCGGACAAGGCGGGCGATGGCTTCGGAGGCTTCCTTGATCTTGTCCTCGGCTTCGGGGCCGCCTGCTTCGATGGCCTGGCTGACGCAGTGGCCGAGGTGATCTTCGACGAGGCCGAGGGCGACGGCCTGGAGGGCCCGGGTCACGGCAGACACCTGGGTGAGGACGTCGATGCAGTACGTGTCGGACTCGACCATGCGCTGAAGTCCGCGCACCTGACCCTCGATGCGGCGCAACCGCTTGAGATAAGCGTCCTTATCCTGCGTATAGCCGTGCATGATCTAACTGTAGGCGCTGCGCGGCAGCCAAGGTAACCTCACCACCGTGAACCTGGAGACAGTGCGCGGCGAGACCGTTGAGTACTTCCTCGGCCAGCTGGCCGCACGGGTGCCCGCACCCCGCGGCGGCGCGCAGCTAGCCGAGCATGCTGCGGTAGACGGCGATCAGCGCCGCCTTCTGATCATCGCCGAGGCGCGGGTCCGCGCGGATCGCGTCTTCGGTCGGCAACGGCGGGGAGGCCGGGTCAGCCTGCCTCGTACTGTCCTTGTCGGCGCCTGCTATCGCGTCGATCAGGCCGGCCTGGGTCATCAGCGACTCGGCCGAGAGGTTCAGCGCGTCGGAGATCGCCTTGAGCACGCGGACCGACGGCTGGTGCAGGCCCCGCTCGACCTGGCTGAGGTAAGGGTTGGACAGGCTGGTCAGCTCGGCGAGCTGGCGGAGCGACAGGTTGGCCTTCTTGCGCTGGTCCCGGATAAAGGCGCCGAGCACCTCGCGCTGCGCTTCCCATAGATCGGTCATGGCCCTACCCTCCTACTAGCAAACTATAGAACGCGGCAGCTCCGGGGGATTCCCGGAGCTGCCGCGTGCACAACCTGTCCGGCTCGCTTAGCGCGAGCTCTGTCCTGCTCAGCGGGGTGTTACTTGGCCGCTGAGGACTTCGGCGCGCTCTTGCTGTTCTCCTCGCCGGGAAGCAGCGGGCTCGTCACTTCCAGCACCTCGTCAGCGAACTTGCGCTGGCTGGTGAGGACCTGCTCGGCGAAGCTGTAGCTGCGGGCCACGACCTCGTGCGGGTTCGGCAGCCGGTCGGCGAGCGGCAGGCTCACCGAGGGGATCGACGGGAGGGACTGGGTGACGGACTGGACCGTCTCGACCCAGGTCTTGAGCGCGTCGAGCGTCAATTCCTGGCTCTTGCGGATGGTGCTCAGGATCTGGTCCTGGATGTCCTGGGTGACGTTGCTGGGCATTGCGGGCTCCTTGGTTTTGACTTCTACTTGTTCTTAACTTCTACTGCTAACTATACCAAGCATTGGTTGGTATGTCAAGCGGATTGCTTGCTATTTACAGCGGGGATGGTCCGGTTGTGCGGGGGGATGCACCACGGCCGTTCGGGAAAATGGCTGGTGAACGGGCCGTGAAGCCCTGCGGGCTGCGTCGTGGGGCCCAACCCGCAGGGCGCTTGGGTGAGGGCTCAGCCGGCGGCCTTCGGAGTGGGCTTGGCGGCGGACCTCGGCGCACGCTTGGCGGCGGTTGTCTTTGGCGCGGTTGCCTTTGGCGCGGCGGTCTTCGGTGCGGCGGCCTTCGGCGCGGGAGACTTGGCGGGCGCGGGCTTGGGCTCGGTCTTGGCGACGGCGGGCTTGGGCTCTGGGGTCACGACGGCGGGCTTGGGCTCGGTCTTGGCGACGGCGGGCTTGGGCTCTGGGGTCACGGCGGCGGGCTTGGGCACGGACGCCACGGCGGCGGGCTTGGGCTCGGTCTTGGCCACGGCGGGCTTCGGCCCGAGCACTAGGGCGGAGGGCTTGGGCTCGGGCGTGACCTGGACGGCCTTGGGCTCGGGCTTGGGGGCGGTCCTGGTCGTGCCGTTGTTATGGCGGCCCGACATCAGCGGGACAGTCAGCGCTAGCACGTCGTCGGCGAACTTCCGCTGGTTGGCCAGCAGCTGCTCGGCCAGGCCGTAGGCGCTGTCGACCGTCTCCTCCGGGGTCGGCAGCTTGCCGGCAAAGGGCACCGTGACGTTCGGCAGCTTGGGCAGCTTGTCCGTCAACGGCAGCAACCGGGGGGTTACGGTGGTGACAGTGTCGACCCAGATCCTGAGCGCACCGATTATGGTCTTCTGGCCCTTGCGTAGGGTGGCCAGGAACTCTTCCTGCAGGTCCTGCGTCGACGTCCTCGTCATGGTCTTCTCCTTATGGCTTCGTACTGCAAACTATACCAAGCAAGATTGGGATGTCAAGCGCGCGCTTGGTATGCGCAGCAGAATCGGCAAGGTACGGGCGGGTACAGCGGGTCAGGTCTCCTCGGCGGCGTCGGCCAGCAGGGGGGTACGGGCCAGGGTTAGCACGGCGGCGCCCAGGGTCGCGGCGGCGGCGACCTCGGGGAGGATGTACCAGCCGCCGCGGACCTCCTGGTGGAAGGCGAATACGCCCCACAGGACCGAGATGACCGGGTCAGCCAGGGTCAGGCCGGGCTGGGCTGCGATCAGGCCCCCGGCGTTCAGGGCCGACTGGATCAGGAACATGCCGAGCAGGCCGGCCGCGACCATGCCGTAGATCTCCCAGCTTGTGAAAAGCGTCACAATGCCGTCACCGAGGAGGTCGCGTTGCCGAACGCCGCCAGCACCGCGAGCAAGTAGCTCAGCATGTATCCCTCCCGGCCCGCTGCTACCCGGACCTGGCGCGACGACACATAACCGGCGGGGAATCGCTGCTCGCCTGCGCGGTGACGGTATTTTCCCTGGTCACAGTCCCGTCTAAGCAAACCTGACCGTCCCGCCGGCCATCTTGATCTGCGGATTGGTTACGTTTCGTAGTATGATGCACACTAGAAGTAACGGCCCGCTATGAGAGGCGCCCATGACAGGGAGCAACACTCCACGGGCCAACTCGATGACGGGCAAATGGGTGAAGCGCTGGCCGCTCCGCCCCCTCTCAACCGTGATCCTCTTGGTCCTGGCCGCAGTGGCGGCCGCTTCGTCCCTGATCACGCAGAATGTTATCGCGGACCAAGAGAGGTTGATCTTGCGCGAGCAGACGGCAGAGGTGGCTGCCGTGGTCGGGAGCGCGTTCGCTGGCGCCCAGTCCTCGCTTCAGCTGCTGGGGGAAATTGCCCGTTCAGATCAGGACCGCCCCCAGTTGTTCGCCAACGCGGCGCGGGCGGTGACCACGGCGAGCACCCAAGGGTGGCTGGTGACCACACAGAGCGGGACCAGCCTGAGGGTGACCGCGGCGGCGGGCAACGGTCCCGTCGTCGGGCAGGCGCTCTCCAGTGATCAGGGAACGCTGGCTCGCCGGGCTCTGTCGGCCAAAGGGCTGGTATCGGGTTTGGTGCGAGACGGCCGCACCCTTCGGCTTGCCTTCGCGCTAGGTGAGGCGGCGGGACCCGGAACCGTGGTCTGGCAGGAATCGGCGATCTCCCCCACGACGCCAACGCCGACAGGTCCGACGTCGCCTTGGCACTCCTTGAACATCGCGATCTACCTCTCGGACCATCCCGACCCCTCGGCTCTCGTCGTGACGACCACGAAAGACCTGCCGCTGGCGGGCGTTCAGTACCCATTCCGGGTGGGAGCGGATACGTGGCTGATCGTGGCCAGCAGCCCTAAGTCCCTCGTCGGGTCGCTGGGCCAAGACATGCCCTGGATCGTGCTGGGCTTCGGCGCGGTCACCGCGGTGCTGATGACCGCGGTCCTCGAGACGCTGGGCCGACGGCGGGACTACGCCTCGGCACTGGTAGAGGAGCGCACTGCGTCGTTGCAGAGCGCGATTGCCGAGCGTGAGGCGGCGCAAGCCAACCTGAGCCGCCAGGAGAACATGGCGGCCATAGGTCAGCTGGCGGCGACGGTGGGCCACGAGTTGCGCAACCCGCTTGCTGTCGTCATGAACGTCCTCTACCTCATGAAGGTAGGGTCGGAGGCCGCCGCGAACGACCCGATACACCGCCACCTGGCCACCGCCGAACGAGAGATCTCAGCGGCCACGCTCATCGTGTCCGACCTCCTCGACTACGCGGCCGGCCGGGGACCGATCCTCGCCCCGGTAGAAATCTGCGACCTGGTGGCTGAGGCCCTCTCGGTCGCGCCCCCGCCGGACGGCGTGCAAGTCGTCCAGCGCGGCGAACCGCAGGTTGTCGACGTAGACCGTGATCAGATCCGTCAAGCGCTGCTCAACCTCATCACCAACGGCTACGATTCGATGCCCGGCGGTGGCGTGCTGACCGTCTCGACGACGTCGGTACCAGGATCAGCACAAATCACGGTGACCGACACCGGCATGGGCATGGACGAAGAGACCCGCGACAGTATCTTCACCCCATTTTTCACCAAAAAGACGCGCGGGATCGGCCTTGGCCTAGCCGTGACGAAACGCGTCGTCGAGGCGCATGGCGGCACGATCGCTGTGCAGAGCATGCCCGCGGCGGGCAGTTCGTTCACACTTACGCTGCCCGTCCTCGCCTCGATGGTGAGCGCGCCCCAGTGAACGGGGCCAGCGAACTAAATGGGCCCGCGGTGCTTGTGGTCGACGACGAGGCCGGTATGCGTGACACCCTGGTGGCGATCCTCGAGCATCACGGCTATCGCGTCTGGTCGGCGCCCGACGGCGAAACCGCGTTCAGCGCCGTCCAGGAGAGGGCCTTTGACGTGCTGGTGATGGACATTCAGATGCCAGGACGCGACGGCGTGTCGGTGCTCGAGGAGATGGGGAGGCCGCCACCCCGGGTCATCTTGATGACTGCCTACGCTGCGGAGGATCGACTGCGCGCCGCGGCCAATGCCTACGTCTTCGCGGTACTCAGCAAGCCCTTCGAGCTGCGCAGAATGCTGAGCCTGGTCGCCCAAGCTTCCCGGGACAAGAAGTGAGCGCACCGCCACCCCCTGACACAACGCCTAGCCCGCCCGTTGTCCACCTAGTCGATGACGATCCGCATATCCGGTCGACTGTTGTCGAGATCCTCGCTCTGTCAGGGATCGCAGCTGAGGCTTTTGGATCCGGAGGGGCTGTGCTGGGGAACCACGGCACTGACCGACCGGACTTGGTGATAGTCGATCAGCGCCTCCCCGATACGACAGGGATCGCCCTGGCTATCTCGTTGAAATCCGAGGACCCCGATCTGGGGGTGATACTGCTCACCGGGTACGCATCCG
>Ga0302235_10003402_pt1 | contig 11219 bp, 11 predicted proteins | sample II_Palsa_N3_3_FD_193577 | JGI IMG/M metagenome (GOLD analysis project Ga0302235, IMG submission 193577) | Peat permafrost microbial communities from Stordalen Mire near Abisko, Sweden - II_Palsa_N3_3 | ecosystem: Environmental > Terrestrial > Soil > Palsa > Peat permafrost | place: Sweden... | reverse complement strand
TGGACGCGGCCGCCGTGGTCACCGCCTACAAGAACCTCAAATACGCCGGACGGGACTTCCGGCACATCAAATCCGACGACCTGGACCTGCGGCCCGTCTTCCACCGGCTCGAAGAACGCGTCCGGGCCCACGTGCTGATCTGCATGCTCGCCTGCTACCTCACCTGGCACCTGCGCCGCACCTGGGCCCCGCTGACCTTCACCGACGAGCACCCGCCCGCCCCGGGCAACCCCGTCGCGCCGGCCCGCCGCTCCGCGGCCGCCCAGGCCAAGGCCTCCGGCCAGCACGACCCGGCCGGGCAGCCCTACCGCAGCTTCCGCGCCCTGCTGGAGCACCTGGCCACCCTGACCCGCAACCAGGTCCGCTTCGCCGGCACCCGCGCCACCGTCGCGATGCTCACCGAACCGACCAGCACCCAGCGGCAGGCCTTCGACCTCCTCGGCGCCCCGATACCACTCACCTTGAAGTAGTCAGAACACCACCCAGCCAGGCCAGGCAAAAGGCCAGGTCAGAGCCGAAGCCGCCTACCAAACCGGCCGTAACTTCGGTCTAGCATCGGCGCTGGGAGGTTGCCCGGCACTTCCGCCAACAGCTCGCGCCCCAGAACGATGTCGCAATGGGCCACCGCGCTAAGGGTGGTTGAGCGCTGTGGGCCACAGCGCTAATGGCGGGGCGGCGGGCTGAGCGCGGCGGGGTAGTGCTCCGAGAGGGTCAGGGCTTGCTGAGAGGATCGGGCATGGATCTTGAGCTGACGGGCAAGCGGGCGATCGTGACCGGCGGCAGCCGGGGCATCGGGCTGGCGGTGGCCCGGGCCCTGGCGGCCGAAGGCAGCCACGTGGCGCTGGTCGCGCGGGACGCGGCCGTGCTGGCGGCGGCGCGGCAGGCGGTCGACGCGGTGCCGAGCGCGGCCGGGTCGGGGCGGCGGGTGATCGCGGTCGGGTGCGACACCCGGGACGACGACGCGGTGCGGGACATGATGGCGGCGGTGGTGGACGGGCTCGGCGGGGCCGACATCCTGGTCAACGCGGCCGCGCAGCCCAACACCGGGGCGGTGGTCGGCATCGACGGGTTCGACCCGGCCGACTTCGCCGAGCAGGTCAACGTGAAGGTGCTCGGCTACCTGCGGTGCATCCGGGCGGTGGTGCCGCTGATGCGCGGGAACGGCTGGGGCCGGATCATCAACATCAGCGGGCTCGCCGCCCGGTCGTCCGGCGCGATCACCGGGAGCGTGCGCAACGTGGCGGTGGCGGCGCTGACCAAGAACCTGGCCGACGAGCTCGGCCGGGACGGGATCAACGTGACCGTGGTCCACCCGGGCCTCACGCTGACCGAGAAGACGGCCGAGACCCTGGCCGGACGGGCGGCGCGGGCCGGGCAGTCCGTCGCCGAGGTCGAGCGGCAGCTCACCGCGTCGGTCTCCATCGGCCGGATCGTCACCGCGGACGAGGTCGCGGCGGTGGTGGCGTTCCTCGCCTCGCCCCGGAGCGTGGCGATCAACGGCGACGCGATCAGCGTCGGCGGCGGCGCGGTCGGCCCGATCCACTACTGACGATCGTGATCGGCTCGCCTACGCGGGGTCCATGCCGAAGCGGGACATGAGCGCGCCTTCCTCGTCCGGCGACGGGGGCTCGGGACGGTTCCAGAGCTCGTGCAGGCCGGCGAAGTAGCCGTCCATCGCGGGGGTGTGGATCACCAGCAGCCGGGCGGGCTCGGCGCTGGTGTTTCCGAAGGTGTGCGCGGTGCCCCGCGGGACCAGCACGAACCCCTCGCGCCCGACGGTGAGCTCCTCGCCCTCGACGATGATCGAGACCCGCCCCGTCGAGCACGAAGTACGCCTCCGAGCAGTTCGTGTGCCGGTGCGGCGGCGGCGGACGGCGGCCGCCGGGCGGCAGTGTGCGCTCCATCAGCGACAGGTCGCCGCCGTCGAGCTCGGCGGTGGCCTTGAAGAACATCTCGCTGCCGCGAGCGGAGTAATGCGCGTGACCTTCGCCGGGACCGAGAATCACCGCGGCAGCCCCCTCGTATCAACGAGATCGGCTCTCGTCCTCGCGCTCAGGCGGTGATCGCGACGGCCGTCGGGAACGCGCCGACCGTGGTCGGGGGGAAGACGTAGCCGGCCGGGAGGGGCCGACCCGGGCGGCCCGTCGCGGTGTCGATCGGGGTGACCGAGTCGGCGCCGAAGCTAGCGGCATAGAGGGTGCGGGCGCCGGGCCTGAAGGCGGCGGCGACGGGGAACGGGCCGACCCGGATAGGCCGGCCGGGGCGGTTGGTGAGCGTGGCGATCGGGGTCACCGTGGCGCCCAGCCAGTTCAGCACGTACGCGGTCCGGCCGTCGGGCGCCATCGCGATCGCGCGGGGGTCGCGGCCGGCCGGGATCGGCCGGCCGGCGCGGTTGGTCGCGGTGGCGATAGGGGTCACCGTGGCCGAGCGGTCGTCGGCGACGTAGACCGTCCTGCCGTCCGGGGTGACCGCCAGGGCCCGCGGGGCGGCGCCGACGCGGATGGACCGGCCCGGCTGGCCGGTGTCGGCCGCGATCGCCTCCAGGGTCCGCTCTAGCGGCTGGCGGTGCGGATGGCGTGGCGGCCCGGCCGATGCCGAGGACGCGACTCAGGAGATCCTGATCTGCGTCGTGGCCGGGCTGGCCTCCTGGCGCTGCGGGGCGGAAGCGACCCGGCCTCCGTCGACCGCGAGGGTGACGCCGTGCACGAAGCTGGCATCGTCGCTGGCGAGGTAGGCGATCGCGGCGGCCATCTCCTCGGGCTTGGCGGGGCGGCCGGCCGGCGCCTGCGCGGCGAACATCTCCATCATGTCGGGGTGTGCGTCGCTCGTCGGGGTACGGGTCGGGCCGGGAGCGATGGCGTTGACGCGGACGCCGCGCGGGCCGTACTCGGCCGCCCACGCCTTGGTCAGCAGTTCGATGGCGGCTCGGCTCGCGCCGTACATGGCCAGCCCCGGCTGCCCGAAGCTGGCGACCATGGTGGAGGTGCTGACGATGGCGCCCCAGCCCCGCTTGGCCATCGCCGGCGCCAGGTCCGCGACGAGGAAGAACGGGACCTTGACGTTGACCGTGAACGTCTCGTCGAACTCGGCCTCGGTGGCCGAGTCCGATGGCCCGCCCAGTGCCACGCCGGCGTTGTTGACCAGGATGTCGACGTGGCCGTCGCCCGCCGCGACGGCCCACCGGGCCAGCTCGCGAACCGACGCCACGTCGGACAGCGCCGTCAGGTGGTAGGCGGCGCTGCCGCCGGCCTTCTCGATCTCGGCGGTGAGATCGGCGGCCCGCTGCTCGTTGCGCCCGGTGACGAGCACGTGGGCGCCGCGGTCGGCGAGTGCCAGGGCCGTGGCCCTGCCGATCCCGCTGGTCGCGCCGGTGATGAGGGCTGTCTTGCCCTTGAGGTCTGTCATGTCGTTGCCTGGTCCTTCTCTGTGTCGGTCTAGGAGAACGCGGGGGCGTAGTCGTGGGCGAACTGCTGGTAGGAGCGGGCCGGGCGGCCGAGGATCGACGGGACGTCGTCGCTGAGCCATGCGGCGTCGCCGCCCGCGATCAGGGTGAAGGCCTGGGCGTTCATCTCCGCGACCGGCGCCGGGACGCCGGCCTTGATCATGGCGTCGCGGTCCTCGTTGAAGCTGAGGTGCCGGTAGGTGATGGTCCTGCCGAGCAGCTTCGACAGCACGGCGGCCACGTCGTCGTTGGTGATGAGCTCCGGGCCGGTGAGGTGGTAGGTCCTCCCGGCGTGCGGGCCGGGGGACGAGGCGATCTCGGCGGCCACCGCCGCGACATCGCGGGCGTCGACCATCCCGATGAGGCCCGCGCCGGCCGAGGAGCCGAAGCCGTCCGTCTTGGCGATCACCGGCGCCAGCATCAGCGTGTTCTGCATGTAGCCGTTGGACCGCAGCAGCGTGTGCGGTACCCCGGAGGCGGCCAGGCCGGCCTCGATCTCGGTCTGCCAGCGCCGCCGGGCGATGGGCGAGTCGGCGGACGCCTTGCTGCTGGCCTTGACGATGTGCCCGGCGCCGGCCCGGGCGGCGCTGGCCACGACGGTGAGCTCCTGCGCGGGCACGGCTGGGCTGACCAGGATGACGGACGTGACGCCCGCCATCGCCGCGTCGATGGAGGCCCGCTCGTCCAGGTCGCCGACGGCGATCTGGACGCCGGCGTCCGCCAGTGCCGACGCTTTCTCGGGGTGGCGGGTCAGCACCCGGACCGGCACGTCCCGCTGGCTGAGCAGGAGCGCGGCTTCGGCCCCGACCTTCCCGGCCGTCGTTACGAGAATCATCGCGTGTCTCTCTCGTCGGGTCGATAAATGGATTGCGCAACCCACTATGACGAACGAGGAATGGATTGTCAAACCCAGAAAACGGGTTACCCTGGTGACATGGCGAATGACGTGCAGGCCCGGCCCCGGCTGACCCCGAAGGGGGAGCGGACCCGGGCCCGCATCATCGACGCCGCCGCCCGGCTGATCTACGAGCGAGGCGTCGCGGGCACCACGCTCGATGACGTCCGGGCTGCCGCCGACGTCAGCGGCTCGCAGCTCTACCACTATTTCGCCGACAAGGACGACCTGGTGCAGGCGGTCATCAGCCGCCAGGCGGATGTCATCGTCGGCAACCAGGAGCAGGCCGACCTCGCCACCAACGAGGGGCTGCGGGCGTGGCGGGACATGGTCATCGCCGCGGCCCGTTCCGGCGACGCCAGGGGCGGGTGCCCTCTCGGGTCGCTCGGCAGCCAGCTCGCGGAGACCGATCCCGAAGCCCGCGCCCTCGTCGCGGCCGGCTTCGGCCGGTGGTCGGCCGCAATCGCCGTCGGGTTGCGCGCCCTGCACGCTGCCGGGCCGCTGCCGGCCGGCATCGACCCCGACGACCTCGCCGTGACGCTGCTCGCCGCCCTGCAAGGCGGCCTCCTGCTGGCCCAGGTCGAGCGCGACACACGGCCGCTCGAGACCGCCGTCGACACCATCCTCGCCCTCGCATCCGCCAGTCAATAGGCCGGCCGGTGAGTAGCCCGAGGGTAACCGGCTCGCCGACTCGCCCTTCGTGTAGCCGGGGCTTGCAACCACGGCCGATCGACGGGCGGGCACTGCACCTCATGCTCAACCGGCGAGCGAGCGATCCGTTGATGCCCGCCAGGCCGGCGCGGACTGAGCCCCGGCGAAGGCTGGCCCAGTTATTGCGTCCGTGGCAGAGAAATCGCGCCGGTTGCGGCTGCCCGCGTTATACCTGTTGAGCTCCGACGCTCAACTGGCGCGCCTCTCCGGCTGCGTGCCGGTCCCCGTCTCATCCGGATGCACCGATCGCCACCGTCTAGCCCTTGGAGCTGATGCCGGGTGCGTCGTGATGACAGCCAGACCCGCCTCCTTCCGGCTGCTCTAGCCAGTGGGCGCGTCCTTGGAGTCGCGGGCGAGGGAGTCAATCCAGCGCTCGAGGCGGCGCCCCTCGCGGATCATCAGTTCGGGATCGCGGAACGTGTTCGTGAGGAGCGCGGTCCCCTCGTATGACGCCAGCAGGGCGAACGCCAGGTCGCGGGCATTGCGCCTGCCCATCGCTTTGAACTGCTGCTCGATCCAGGCGATCGGCATATGCATGAGCTCTCTACAGGCTTGAGCAAGGTCGTTATCCTGCTTGTCGAGTTCTGAGCACAAGCTCCCTCTCGGGCAGCCGTACAGCACCACCCGATCGGTCTGCGACACGAGCAGCCGGACAAGCGTCTTCAGGCGAGCCCTAGGGGTACGGTGCTGCTGCTCGAGCCACGACAGCCGCTCACGGCTTTCTTGGGCGTAGGAGTCGATTGCAGCGGCGACGAGCTCGTCTTTGGACTTGAAGTAGTAGTAGACGTTGCCGAGCGGCACGTCGGAGGCCTCCGCGATATCCGCGATAGTCGTGGCCTCGAATCCCTGGCGGTAAATCGTCTCGCGCGCGCCGGCTACCAGGCGGTCTCGCTTTCCGGGCCTCTCGCTTGTCACAGAGGCAGCCATCGCTCGTCCTTTCCTGTGCCGGGCGGTGCCCGATGGAACCGCCCAGCTGACCCGCGGCTCACTTTCAAGACGCTGGCGGGTTAGTCAGCTGACTGGCCTGGCATTGCGGCGGCACCGTCACCGTATGGGCCAGCGGCGTGGATCGCTCCTGTTGCCGGCGCAGCCAGCCGACGGCGCGTTCCGCCGGCTGGCTTGCCGGGGCGGGGGTCCCGGGCAGCGTGCTTTTGCGATGCGCCGGGACAGCCGTGCCCTCCGCGGCGCGGCCCGGTAACCCGGGGAGTCCTGCTCGGCCGGCTGGGAAAGCAGGTGCTTCTGGTGCCGGTCCGCCAGCCACGGGGACGGGCCGGGCCTGGTTGTCGTCCGCGCCTGGGGCCATGTCGGCGACCCGCACGTTGGGCGCTCGTAGTGCGATCACCGCGGCGATCACGAGTGCGATGCTGGCGCCGAGCAGGCCTCGCTGGAAGCCAAGCGTGAGCGCCTCGGAATGTTGGGTGTGCGTCGCGAGCAGGTGGTTGGTTCGGACCGTGGCGAGGGAGACGAAGATCGCCAGCCCCAGCGCGGCCCCGAGTTGGAAGGACGCGGTGATCAGCGACGCTGCGAGTCCGGCCTTGTCGGCCGGCACGCCCCCGTTGGCGGCATTCTGAACGCCCACCATCACCAAGCCCAAACCGGCCCCCATGATCATCATCCCCGGAAGGATGTCTGGAAGATAGGTGCCGTCCACCGGTACTCGGGAAAGCCAGAACACTCCCGCGGCGCCCAGCAGTGCCCCCGTGACGATAAGCGGCCGGGTGCCGATCTTCGGGATCCCCTTCGTTGCCACGCCCGCTCCGAGTCCGATGCCCACCGTCAGCGGCAGATAAAGCAGGCCAGTGCGGATCGCCGAGTAGCGGAGCACTTCCTCCATGTAGAGCGTGACGAGGAAGAACATGGTGTAGAAGGCGGCCCACGCGAGAACTTGAGTGACATCGGCCTCCCACAGGCCCTTGATCTTGAACAGCGACAGAGGCACGAGCGGGTTGCTGTGGCGCTGCTCGTTGAACAGGAACAGGACGATCAGCACAACGGCGCCGGCGAGCTCCCCGAGAGTCCGGGCAGTGCCCCAGCCGGCATTGGGGGCGTTCACCAGGACGTAGACCAGGAGAAGCATGCCGCCCGTGATGAGGCCAGCGCCGACCATGTCAAAGTCCCGTAGCGGCGGTGCCTTGGGCCGTTCGCCGTCGACGAGCCGGAACGACGCCACGAGGATGACCGCTACCATAGGCAGGTTGACAAAGAACACCCACCGCCAGCTCACCTCGGACGTGAGCACGCCGCCGAAGAGCACTCCGGAAGCGCCCGATACGGCGCCCATACCACCCCAGGCGCCAAGCGCCTTGACCCGGTCGCCGCGGGTGTGAAAGGACGTCGTCAGGATGGAAAGCGCTGCGGGCGTCATCATCGCCGCGCCGACCCCCTGAGCCAGCCGGCCCCCGATCAGCACCCCTTCGCTGCCGGCCAGACCGCACACGAGCGACGAGATCCCGAACAGCGACGTCCCCGCGACGAGCAGGCGCCGCCGGCCGAGCAGATCAGCCAGGCGGCCGCCGAGCAGCAGGAACCCGCCGTAGGTGAGCAGGTACGCGCTCGGGACCCATTGCAGGCTCTGGACCGAGAAGTGCAGATCAGTCCGAATCACCGGCAACGCAACATTCACGATGGTCCCATCGAGAAGGTCCATGAACGCCACCGCGCACATCAAGGCGAGGGTGTACTTGCCGCGACGCGTTTCGAGAAAAGAGGGCGGAGCCGATGTTGCTGATCGAGTTTCCACTGGAGAAGACCGTCCTAAGTTGTTAGTGGGGCCAATGGCACCCAATGTGAACCTGAGCGTTCGCGGAGGCCAGCCGGCCCGGTATTACGCGGATGTCTTCAGGTGATGAAGCGGTGGATGGCCTCGTTGGCGTGGTCCTGGAAGGACGGGTTGGCCAGGTCGGGGAAGATGTCCGCCTGGTCAACCAGGGGACCGGTGAGCTTGTTGGCCGCGCTGGCGTAGAACACGCCGCTAGAGAGGGTCGGGTCGGTGACGCCATCGACCAGTCGCCTCGCACCCACGTCAAGTTTGTGGGAGATCCCCAGGGCGGGCATGACGTATCTGGCCGCCAGCCGCAGCGGAAGGCCCAGACCGTTGGGTCCGTCGGTGCCGGATGTGTTGCCGGGGCTCACGGTGATGAATCGGCGGTCGGGGTGCTGGCGGGCCAGGTAGGCCATCCACAGGGCCCCGATGTACTTGACCTGCCCGTAGGCTAGGTTTCGGTCTGTTTTGCGGTCGGCGAAGTAGCTGCCGTCGATGACAGTGGCGAGCTCGTCGGCGGAGGTTGAGACGAACGATGGCCGTTTCATCCGCAATTTCGGGACTCCCCTGGCTGATTCACTGCCGGCGAAGACCGCCACCTCGCCAAGCCGGTCCTCGGCCAGGAGCGCCTCGAGGAGGACGGCGTGGCCAAGAACGTTCGACGCGAACACGTAAGTGGCCCCGTCAGCGGTCAAGTCCATCGGCGTCTTGCCGCCGATTCCACCGGCGTTCATGACCAGCGCGTCGAGGGATCCGTTGATGGCCTCAAGGCCGTCGCGGACCGAGCCCGGATCGGCAACGTCCATGACAATGATGTCGAAGATGGGCCGGCCGGTCTTCGCTTCGAGCTCGGCCTTGGCCGTTGTCGCCCGGTCTTTGTTCCGGCACGCCAGGTAGATGCGGGCCATGTCGGGACGTAGTGCCAGTTGCCGGGCCACGTCCTTGCCGATCCCGGCGTTGGCGCCCGTGATCAGCACGGTCTTTCCGGGGCGTGCGCTCATCGTGATTCCCTCTCATCTTCTGCTGGTCCAGCCAGGCTGGACTGCTCTTGCCGGGCTTGCGTGCGCCGGCGCTCCCGGGTTTCCTCGCCGGGTACGTGCCCTGGCCTGAGCGGCAGCTCGGGAACCCGGTCAAACCCCCAGCTACCGAAGAGGCCGATGCCCGCCGTGACACGTGAGGTGCCGGAAAGTTCGCCCATCCGGGTTGCGGCACCCAAGGGCGCTCCGGCCGTGGTGATTCGCCGGATCTTCAGGTGACTCCGTCTCCTCAGCAGCTACTAACGCGGTCCCGGTGCGGGCTGGCCAGACACGGTGAAGCAGGCCATCGGGCCAACTTTTTTGTATCATTCGCTACAGTCTCGCGCGTCTGGTCTGAAGTGTCAACTCCATGGTTGCGCCGCACAGAAGCTAGACTCGGTGCATGTCGCTTCTATATGGTTGGTTCAGAGGATCTGAGGTGAGTCAGTGGCCGGTCGCGGAACGAACGAGTTGGCTGTGAAGCAGCGCAGGCTCACCCCCAAGGGGCGGGCCACTCGGGATCGGATCGTCTCGGTGGCGGCGCAGCTGATGTTCGAGCACGGCGTTGCCGGCACGAGCCTCGGCGATGTCCAGAAGGCGGCCGGCGTCGGCGCCTCGCAGGTCTACCACTACTTCGAGGACAAGCAGTCCCTGATCAGAGCCGTCATCGCTTACCGCACCGAAGCTGTCCTCGGAACGGTGCGACCGCAGCTCGGCCGGCTGGACAGCATGGAAGCCCTGCGAGCCTGGCGGGACGTGCTAGTGACCAATCTGCGCCAAAACAACTGTGAAGGGGGCTGCCCCCTCGGATCGCTGGTCGCGGAACTGGCGGAGGGCTTCCCTGATTGCCGGGCTGACCTCGCCGGGGGATTCGACCAGTGGGAGGCGGCGGTCCGCGACGGCCTTGAGGCCATGTACGACCGCGGGGACCTTCGCCGCAAGGCCGACCCTGGTCGTCTGGCTGTCGCGCTCTTGGCCGCGGTCGAAGGCGGGACCCTGCTCGCGCAGTTGCACCGCGACCCTGCTCCTCTCGAAACCGCGCTGGACGAGGTACTCGATCGAATCGAGGACCTCAGGCCCCGCCGAGCCCAGCCCCGTCTGTAGGCGCCGCGACGCTCCCGTTGATCCTCGCAACTCGCCGACTGACTGGCAGATGCTCTCCGTAGTGCTTCTGTGTTGGAGCTACTGCTGCAGGGTCGGCGCACAAAAATAGAGTATCTGATACATTTTATGGTGTGGCCTCACGCCGTGGCCGGTTGAAGGGAACCGCCAAAGCGGTGTGGGACTCATTCCTTCCCCGACGCGCTGCAGCCGCATCTATGCCACCTCCATGGCTGCTCGTCAACGCCGCCCGGGGGTGGCGTCGGCGGGAGCGCGCAGTGTTCCCGGGCGCGCCTGACGGTGGATATCGCGCCGGCGCCCAGAGCTGGCGGCGACGCAGTGCAGTCAGGCGGCGTGGCTGCGCGTGCGGTGGCCCTCTCGTGCCCATGCCGGAAGTCTCCTGTGTGCCCGCTTTGGCGCAGGCCTCCGGCTGGAAGGCTGGCGGGCGGGGAACAGGAGAGCGGCGGTGCGCTCGGCGGCGGTGCGGGCGGTTTCCGGCAGCACGCTGGTGTAGGTGTCGGCGGTCAGGGTGATGGTGGAGTGGCCGAGCTGGTCCTGCACGACCTTGAGGTCGGCTCCCGCGGCCAAATTGGTAGAGAGCAATGTTCCAACCATGCTGAGTAGGCCAGCTCGACGAACGGACGGTTGTGGCATCTGCCCTCGTCGCTGCGCTTTTCGGTTGTACCTGCTGGATAGCGACGCGCTTGCCCGCGCGTCGGTGATCAAAATCCGTCGGCGGTTGTGGACAACGGCGTGTCATGGATGTTTGCTTAGCTGACGATGCTAGATAGGATCCGTATTCCCCAGCCGGTTCTGGCTGAACTGCGGGCCATCGTCGGCCCGGAGCACCTCCGGCTGGCCGACGGCGAGCTGGCCGTGTACGCGCATGACGCGACGCCGTTGATCCGGGGCATGCCCGATGCCGTCATCGCGCCGGCGGATACCGAGCAGGTCGCCCGGATCCTGCGGCTGGCTACCGAGCACCGCATCCCGGTCGTACCGCGCGGCGCCGGCTCCAATCTCTGCGCGGGCACCGTACCGCTTAACGGCGGCATCGTGCTATCGACCGTGTGGATGAACCGCATCCTCGAGGTAGCACCCGACGAGATGCTGGCACGCGCCCAGACTGGGGTGACTACGCAGGCGCTCAACGATGCGGCGGCGGCCCAAGGCCTGTTTTACCAGCCGGATCCGGGCAGCCAGACCGTCTCAACCATCGGCGGCAACGTCGCCACCTGCGCCGGCGGCCTGCGGGGGCTCAAGTACGGTGTCACCCGCAACTACGTGCTGGGG
>Ga0302235_10003399_pt1 | contig 11222 bp, 10 predicted proteins | sample II_Palsa_N3_3_FD_193577 | JGI IMG/M metagenome (GOLD analysis project Ga0302235, IMG submission 193577) | Peat permafrost microbial communities from Stordalen Mire near Abisko, Sweden - II_Palsa_N3_3 | ecosystem: Environmental > Terrestrial > Soil > Palsa > Peat permafrost | place: Sweden... | reverse complement strand
CGGATCATGGCTTCGCCCCCCCCTCGAGGCCGCGGCCCGTGAGCTTGAGGAACACGTCCTCGAGGCTGGGGGCGTGGGCCTCCGCCCGCTCCACCCTCACGGGAAGGTTGCGCAGCAGCTCCGGCAGGACGGCGGCGGGATCGGCGTGGATCAGCGTGATCCCCTTGCCGCCGGGTTCCGGGGAGAACCCGTGCTCGGAGAGCCAGGCGCGGGCGCGGGCGTCGTCGTTCGTCTCCAGGCTCACGATCCCTCCGCCAAGGCGGGCCTTCAGCTCGCGGGGCGTCCCCAGGGCGACGATGAGGCCGGAGTCTATGAGCGCGATCCTGTCGGCCACCTCGGCCTCCTCCATGTAATGGGTCGTGAAGAACACCGTCCTGCCCGCGTCCGCGAGCCCGCGCACCTGGCCCCAGAAGATCCGGCGCGCGTCGACGTCGAGGCCGAGCGTGGCCTCGTCCAGAAACAGGATGCGCGGGTCGGTGACGAGCGCGCGGGCAAGCTCGAGCTTCCGGCGCTGCCCCCCGGACAGCTGCTGCGCCCGCCTGCCCGACAGTTCCGAGATGCCGAGCTGCGCCAGCACGTCGGACGCCCGCTTGCGGGCCGCGGACATCGACAGGCCGTAGAGCAGGCCCATCAGGAAGAGGTTGTCGCGGCCGCTCAGGCGCTGCTCGATCGCCGGCTCCTGGAAGACGATCCCCATCTCGCGCCGGATCGTATCGCGCTCCGCGACCACGTCCCGCCCGAGCACCCGGGCGACGCCCGATGTCGGCGCGCGCAGCGTCGCAAGGATCGAGAAGAGGGTGGTCTTGCCCGCGCCGTTGGGTCCCAGCAGGGCGAACATCTCGCCCTGCCCGACCCGGATATCGACGCCCCGGAGCGCCTCGACCTTGCCATAGTGCTTGACGAGGGCGCGCACGTCCACGGCTGCCGGGGAATCATCTGCGGGAAGGGCCGGCTGGGTCGGCATCGCCGCTTGTGAATGGCACGGGGGCTGCGAAGGCAACACGTCTTTTACCTCAAAGGCGTGTTGCCATCCTGCGCGGGGTCCATTTGGTCCAGAGAAAACCCAATGCGGAGCCTCATCTACATCGTCCTGCTCGGCGCAGCCCTCCTGACCCTCGCCCTGGTCGTCCGCTCCGGGATGTTCGCGAGAAAGAATCCCGGCGAGCCCCTCAACTCCGCGATGCGGGCCGCCCTGGCCGAGAGCCGCCCGGAATTGCCGGAGGAGGACGCGCGCACGATCCGCCAGCAGTATCCCACCGCGTACACGACCCCGACGGGGCTCATGTACCTGGAACGGGCGCCGGGCGCCGGGAAGGCGACCCCGCGGATCGGGGACCAGGTGGTGGTCGCCTACACGGGCCGCCTGCTCGACGGGACGTCCTTTGACAGCTCGTATGCGCACGGTGGCCCGCTGGCCGTCCAGGTGGGCGTGGGAAAGGTGATCAAGGGCTGGGACGAGGCCCTCCTCACGATGAAGAAGGGGGCGAAGAGAACCCTGATCATCCCCTATTGGCTGGGCTACGACGGGAGCAACCGGCCCGAGACCATCCCCTACCACGCGACGCTCGTATTCGACGTGGAGCTGATCGATTTTCACTGACCGCTACTCGTGGTAGCGGGTGACCGGGGCCTGGAGCCGGTCGACGAGGGTCGGGTCGAAGATGGGATACTTCGGGTCGACCTCCGGGATCGTGAACTGCGTGGCCGCTATCCCGGCGGCGAGGAGCGTTCTCTGCGCCAGCGTGCGCACGATGCGGCGCCCCTTTGCCCCGATCAGGCGCTTGGAAGGTGCCCGCGCTCGGGCCGGTGAGGTTTCGGAATGCCGTGCCATGGGCGGTCGCTGGCCAGTCCGACAGCCCGGGAGCCCTTTCGTTCCGCTAAAGGCCGGTGTATCCCGCGTTGCGCTTTATCCACGCCTCGGCCTCCCGCCATGCGGGAAAGACCTCCCCGACGCACGCCCAGAACCGGCGCGAATGGTTCATCTCGCGCAGGTGCATGAGCTCATGGAGGATGATGTAGTCCCGGACGGATTCGGGGGTGAGGATCAGCCTCCAGTTGAGCGAGACGACGCCCGCGGCCGTGCACGATCCCCACCGGGACCGCTGGTCGCGCACCGTGACGCGCGTGACGTTCATCCTCGTCGTCGCGGCCAGCTCCCAGGCGCGGGCGGGCAGCTCGACCTTGGCGAGGCGGATGAAGCGGGCGTGGAGCGCGGGCCGCAGGTCGTCCTCGAGACGCGGGACGCGGAACACGTCCGCCCCGAGGCACACGGACGGCCGCTCCCCGTCGGTCGCGCGCCTTATCTCGGCGAGGTCCCCGCGCCACAGCACGCGGGTCCCCAGCGTCCAGACGTCCGCGGCGCGCGGCCGGCTCCGCTGCCGCTCGCGCGCGCGCTCGAGCCAGGTCCGGTTCCGCTCGACAAAGCGCTCGGCCTCGCGCATCGACCCCCGCACGGGGATCGTCGCGACGGCGACGCCGTCGCGGCCCAGGGAAAGCCGGTAATTCCGGGCGGTCGGGCTCCTCCTGAAGACGATGCCGTCCCTCGGCCCCTCCGCCTTGGGCGGCGGGGCCCGGTGCACGCCGTGCCCCGGCGCGAACTGTCCGAACCAGTCCTGCTGCTCTGCGTCGGTCACGTCGGCATCCTCACGGGGACGGGTTCTTGACGGGGGCGGCGCCGGCGTCGAGAGCAAAGCGGGAGGGCGCTTGCCTGACCGGGCCCGGCGGCACAGGATGGGGCATGAATCGACCGCTCGCGGCCCTGGCCGCGCTCAGCCTAGCCACCGCCGTCCATGCCGCGGCTCCCCTTGTCCCGATCGAGACGTTCTTCGGGACCCATTTCATCCGCGCGGCGCAGCTCTCGCCGGACGGCCGCAGGGTCGCCTTCCTCGCGCCGAACGGCGGGACCTACAGCCTCGCCCTGCTGGACCTCGACACCCGCAAGGTCGCCGTCCCGGTCCACATCGAGGGCGACAGCATCCAGTCGTTCTACTGGAAGGGCAACGAGCACCTGGTCTTCGAGGGGGACATCGGGGGCATCGAGGTCCCGCAGGTCGCGGTCACCGACCTGGAGGGCAAGCGGGTCTTCAGCCTGCTCAAGGCGCAGACGACCAAGCTGCTCGGCTCCGTCTATTCGGGCTTCGTGTTCTCGGAGCGCACCGAGGACCCCGAGCACATCTACGCCATCGGCTTCACGACAGACTCCAACTACAGCAACGAGGAGCACATCCTGGCGCAGAACCAGCCCGACCGGCTCCTCCTGAAGATCGACATCCACAACGGCGCGCGGACGCTGCTCGGCCCCGCCACCGACGGGGACCCCTCGGCATCGCTCGGCGAATTCGGCGTGGACCACCAAGGCAGGGTCAGAACCGCGGTCCGCAACAAGGGCGACCGCGCGGAACTCCTCTACCGCGACGACACCGCCGACACCTGGAGGGTCATCAAGAGATTTGAGGCCAACCGCCCCCTGTGGATCGTGCTTGGATTCACGGGCGACGGCTCGGGGGTCTACATCAACGACCACGAAAGCGCCGACGCGGGTGCGCTCCGCGTCTTCGACCCCTCGACCGACACCCTCGGGCCGGCGCTCTTCACCCCGGAAGGCGGCGAGATCGGGCAGGACTACCCGCCGTCGTCGGGGTTGGTCTTCTCCCCGAAGGACGGGCGGCTGATCGGCCTGCGGTATACGACCGACAAGCTCCATTTCCACTGGTTCGACCCGAAGTACGCCGCCCTCCAGAGCAAGATCGAGCACTCGTTTCCCGGCTACATCGCCGGCATCGCCAGCATCTCGGACGACGAGACGCGCATTCTCATCCGCACGGCCTCGGACCGCGACCCCGGCGCCTACTACCTGCTGGACCTCACCAAGGGGACGCTCGGCCTCGTGACCGCGGTCGCCCCGCAGATCCACCCGGCGAACATGGCGCCGGTCCTCCCCATCTCGTTCGCGGCGAGGGACGGCCTCGAGATCCATGGCTACCTGACGCTTCCCCAGGGCTTCACGCCCGGGATGCCGGTGCCCCTGGTCCTGCACCCGCACGGGGGCCCGTTCGGGCCGAGGGACAACTGGAGGTTCGACCCGGAGGTGCAGCTTCTCGCGAACCGCGGCTACGGGGTTCTCCAGGTCAATTTCCGCGGATCGGGCGGATATGGCAACCGGTTCCTGCAGGCGGGCTACCGCGAATGGGGCGGCAAGATGCAGGACGACCTGAGCGACGGCGTGAAATGGGCCATCGAGAAGGGGTATGCGGACCCGAAGCGGGTCGCGATCTTCGGCGCAAGCTACGGGGGTTACGCCACCCTCGCCGGCCTCGTGTTCACGCCCGACCTCTATAAGTGCGGGATCAACTATGTCGGCGTCAGCGACCTGGTGGAGCTCACCCGCCGGAAGTACGAGGAGGAGGACGCCGGGCTGCTCAGCTTCTACAAGCAGGCGATCGACTCGAGCAGCAAGGAGCTCCACGACCGGTCGCCGGTGAATTTCGTGGAGAGGATCCGGGTGCCGCTGCTCAACGCCTACGGGGAGAACGACCCCCGCGTGGACATCGCCCAGTGGGTCGAGCTGAAGGGCCAGCTCGACAAGTACCACAAGACCTATGAGTTCATGCTCGCGAAGGACGAGGGCCACGGGTTCGCGCACTCGCAGGACGCGGTGGCGTTCTACACCAAGGTCGAGGCGTTCCTGAAGGCCAACCTCTAGAGGGTTCTTCTCGCGCTTGGAAACACCGCGGGGCTCGCGTGCCCCGCCGCGTCGAACGCCTCGACGCCGAAGACCATGTTGTCCTTGGACACGCCCCGGATCGTCGTGCGGGTGACATCCTTCGCGACGTCCGTCGAGTGCTCCCAGAAGGGGGCCGTCGTCTCGCGCCAGACGATCCGGTAGCCGGCGAGGTCCGGCTCGGCGTTCGGCGACCACCTGAGCGTCGTGTCGTTCTCGAGGCGCGCCGTCTCGATCTGCACGCCGGATGGCGGGGCGGGCGCCATGGCGAGGACCGCGAGCGCGGCCGCGTTGACCCTTGCGACGTCGGCCGTGTAGGCGAAATCCACGTGGTCGGGGACATCGCCGTACGGGACGCCCTTTTCCTCGCGGACATCCTGGTGCTGGCGCCGGAAATCCTCGGCGGGCTCGGTGAACCTGACCGCGGGATAGCCGCGCTCGAGGAAGGGCAGGTGGTCCCCTCCCCTCAGGTAGCGGTCGGCCCTGTAGATCACCCGGACGTTCATCGACGGGACGTAGGACGCGGCGATGTCCCTGATCGCGCGGGCGAGCTCGCGCGGCGGGGTGTCGTTCTCGCCGCCCGCCCTGATCAGGGAGAGCAGCGCGTCGTCGGGGGTCGCGGTGGGCGGAATCCCCTGGGCGAAGAGCCGCACGGTGCCGCGGTCGACCTGCCCGCTCTCCGACCGGCTGCTCCCGACGATGTCGTTGTCCAGCATCGCCTCGATGTCGGCATTCCTGGCCTTCGCGTCCTGCGCCCAGTGGGTCGATCCGTTCAGGCCCTGCTCCTCCCCGGCGACCGCAAGGAACACGAGGGTGGCCCTGTACTTGAAATGCGACATGACGCGGGCCAGCTCGAGGACCGACGCGGTTCCCGACGCGTCATCGTCCGCGCCGGGCGCCGGGCTCGTCGCATCGAGGGGGTTCGTCGCGCGCGAGTCGTAGTGCCCGCTCACGACAAGCGTCCGGCCCGCGGGATCCGGCTGGGTCCCCGGGAGGGTCGCGACGATGTTGGTGATCTGGACCTGCTGGGGGATCCGCGGCGGGGCGGGCCGCTGGTCGAACGTGTCGAGCTCGACCTTCAGCCGGCCTCCCGACTCCGCCGACGCCCTCTCGAACTCCGCGTGCACCCAGGATGCGGCGCCCCCGATGCCGTCCCCGCTTGGAAGCGGATCCGAGAGCGTGTGCCGCGTCTTGAAGCTGGCGAGGACGAAGATCGACCGCTGGATCCGCTCGGCGGAGATGTCCGAGACGATCCTCCTTATGTCGGGGTCGGTGACGGGGGTCGGGGACGGCGTGGGAGCCTCCGCGCCGCGGACCGCCGCCAGCGCCACGGCGGCGAATAGGAACGGGGCACCGGCACGCATGGGAGTCGAGTGAGCGCAGCCATGCGGGCGAGTCAAGGAGGCTGAAGGGAGGGCGCGCCCGGGTCTCGGGGGTCGGGACCGACCGCTCCCGCCATGCCGGGCAGCCGGCCTTCGCCTCGTCGAACCGGCGGCGCGCCCTCGACGGAAGGCGGCCGCTTGTTTTTTTCCCGGCTGCCGCCATGATGGCCGCCCCCCATGCGCCTCGCGCTTGCCACGCTCCTGTCCGCCGCATTCCTCTCCGCCTCGGCGGCCGACGCTCTCACGGACCCGATCGGCGACCTTCGTCGCGGTCATCCCCGGCTGCTTTTCCCAAACAGCGACCTGGCACTCGCCCTGGAGGCCGCGAAGACCGATCCGCTTCGCTCCGCGCTTCACGCCCGCATCGTCGCGGCCGCGACGGCGGACCTCGCCGCAAAGCCGCTGGCCCACGTCCTCAAGGGCCCGCGAATGCTGGACCAGTCGCGTGCCGCAATCGAGTACATCGTGACCTGCGCGATGGCCTACCGGCTGACCGGCGACCCCCGCTTTGCCGCGAGGGCCAGGAGCGACCTCCTGACGGTGGCCGCGTTCCCGGACTGGAACCCGTCCCATTTTCTGGACGTGGCCGAGATGAGTTTCGCCGTGGCCATCGGCTACGACTGGCTCTATCCGAGGCTCTCCCCGGCGGACCGGGCGGTGATCAGGGAGGCGCTGCTCACGAAGGCGCTGGCGTTCGCACCGGCGGCCTACTCCCCGCCCGGCGAGCTGGACAAGAGGCTGTTCTTTGTCACGGCGCGGATGAACTGGAACCAGGTGTGCAACGGCGGGCTGCTCGCGGCGGCCCTGGCGGTCGCCGACGAGGAGCCGGCGCTTGCACGACGGGTCGTGGGCGGCGTCCGGCGCTCGCTTCCCCTTGCGATGGACGCCTACAAGCCCGACGGCGCCTATCCGGAGGGCCCCGCCTACTGGTCCTACGGCACAAGCTACAATGTCATCATCCTCGCCCTGCTCGAGGGCACCCTCGGAACGGACTTCGGCCTGGGCGACTCGCCGGCGTTCGCCCGCACCGCGTTCTACCGGAGCGCGGTGGCGGGTCCGACCGGACTCGCGTTCAACTACGCCGACGGGAACACCCGGTTCGAGGATACTCCGGCGTACACCTGGCTTGCGCGGCGCTATCATGACGAGGCGTCGCTCGAGAACAGCCGCGCCCTCCTGCGCGCGGAGATCGACCAGCGCTCCCACGACCGCTTCCTCGCGCTGCACGCGGTTTGGTTTCCCACCCTTCCGGCCGCCCCTTCGCTCGCGCCCCACGGCGCCGACCCGGCTGGTGCGTTCGGGCAGTTTCCGCTTTGCCTGCACTTTCGGGGCGGCGCCGACATCGCGCTGTTTCGCAGCGCCTGGAACGACCCGCGCGCCCTTTTCCTGGGCTTCAAGGCGGGCGACAACGCGACAAACCACTCCCACCTCGATCTCGGGTCATTCGTGCTCGAGTCCGATGGCGTGCGCTGGGCCGTGGACCTGGGGTCCGATGACTACGACCTGCCGGGATATTTCGGCGACAGACGCTGGTCCTATTTCAGGCTCAACAATCGCAGCCACAACACCATCACGCCCGGGAATTGGCTCCAGGATCCGAAGGCGAGGGCCCCGATCATCGACTTTGCGGGTTCCGGGGCGCGCCCCTTCGCCGTCGCCGACCTGACGGCCGCCTATCCGAAGGCGGCACGCCGCATCCTGCGCGGCGTCGCCATGATCGACCGGGCCCAGATGCTTGTTCAGGACGAATTCTTCGCCCTGCGGCCGGGGATTCCCATCCACTGGGTGATGATGACCGGCGCGGACATCAGGCTATCCGCCGATGGCCGTACCGCGTTGCTTTCGCAGGCCGGGCGCCAGCTTCGGGCCGAGGTGCTGACCCCGGCCGAGGGCCGTTTTGAAATACGACCGGCGACGCCCGCCACTTCCTCGGAGAATCAAAACAAAGGGGATTCGGTGCTCGCGCTGGAAACCCCGCCCGGCGGCGCGACGGCCGACCTGCGCCTCGCCGTCGTCTTCACGCCCGTCGGAGACCGCTGGCCGCAGAATCCCCTTCCGAGGATCACGGAAATCGCGGAATGGCGCTGACCCCTGCGCGTCCCATCGAGGCGCGAATGGGCCGGCTAGGCGGAAAGCGAGCGAGCCTTCTGCAGCCTCCAAACGAGGAAGGGCAGCGCCGCGAGCGAGAAGATCACCAAGGCATGAATCAGGCCGTGGGAGACGGCCCCGAGGGAGGGCCCGAGGGCCAGGCCCATGCTGATAGGCCCGGCTCCGCCGAGAACGGCCGGGCGACCCGCACGCATCTGGGCGGTTGCGCCGATCAATGAGATCAGCGCCATGCCGGCGGTGGGCCATCCCGCCCTGAATCTCTGCCGGGCTGCGATGCCGCCGATTCCCCAGCCGACCAGAACCGGCGCGCCGAAGTAGATCCACCTGCCAACCCCAAAATAAAGAGCCGCGAACCCATCTATCGGGACGAAGGGGGTGCTGGTCCCCGGAAGAAACATCCTCCAGCCGGACCACAGGATCAGGCACGCGACAAGGTAGGCTCCGGCCAGGACGAGGAGCGGGGCGAGACCGAACATCGCCCATGGCGCCCGGGCGCACCAGGATTGGAACCGGCGCTGCTCGGTCATCGCCTTGGAGAGGTCATGGGCCCTGCCGAGCCGCGCGAGCGCCGCGGATTCCGCATCCTCCCGGCCCGCAGCAGGCGCTCGCGAAGCTCATCGAGCGGCTTCGCCATGTTGCCCTCCCGCCAGCAATTCCCCGGCGATCTGGGCCCATTCGGCCTCGATGCCGCACGTGGGAATCGAGCGGCCCGCGCGTCGGTACCAATAGCCGGAGTTGGGCAGGTCGCCTTCCTTGCGGTGAAGATAGGCATGCACCCACGCCCCATCGGCGCTCCCGTCCGCCTGGGCGGCCTCGTGCGCGGCGGCCCAATCGCCGCGGCTGTCATGCCAAAGCCCAAGAAGGGCCCCGGAAAGGCCCCGGGGCGGTTGTCCCCCTGTCGATTCCCTGAATTCGTCGACTGACATCGGCGGCCAGATTCAGAATCAGATCGGGCGGCTTGGCAATCCAGCCGCGGAAATCGGGCAGCGCCTCCTGGATGGCATCCCTGACGTAGGGCCCGCGGCCGGGTCACGGCCGCCACCCTTCGGCTTCGCGTCCCGGGCAAGCATGCCGCGGATCAGGATCCCCGGAGGTCGAGCGACATGAACACGCTGTTCGGATCCGGCACGTAATCGGCGAAGGGCGCGCACTCCACGAAGCCGTGGTTCCTGTAAAGCGTCTGCGCCGGGCGAAAATACTCCCAGGAACCGGTCTCGAGGCTGAGGCGCGACATGCCGCATTCCCGCGCGCTCCCTATGATGTGGCGCAGCATCGCCGTTCCCGCCCCCCTTCGGCGCGCGGACTTTGCGGTATGCATCGACTTGACCTCGCCATGATCAGGCGAAAGTCGCTTCAATGCGCCGAGGCCCAGGAGCGTTTCGGCCTTCCAGATCGCCCAAAACCGGATGTCGGGCGACTGCAGCGCGCTGAGGTCCAAGGCGTGCGCGCTGCCGGGCGCCGTTTCCGCACGGGCGCTGGCCAGGTGGATGCACAGGAGATCGATCACCCGCGGGTCGTTAACGTCGCCTGTCGTGATCCGCATCATGCGTGGCCTTTCATTCCATCGAAGCAGATATAGTGCCCAGGGCGACGGGGCGAAACGACCCGCCTCCAACCCGCCGTTCGACCCCACCGGGGGCGCCAGGACAGGAAAGTGCCTTGGATCGCCGACGCAGAAGATCCGAACGCATGGCCAAATCCGTCCCTCACGTTCCGCGCAGATCTCTCTGGTATGAATCGAGGGGTGTCCGTGGGCGGAATCCTCACTCGACCGGCCGCATCTGGATTGAATCGAGCGTCTTCTTGCCCGCGATGACGTTGGTGACCACCACCATCCAATCGCCCGGCTTCACCCATTCGCGCCGAAGAAGGTAGGCGAATGCGTCGGAAATCGTCTCTTCGGGCTCCTCCTTTATCTTCATCAGGAATGGCTCGACCCCCCACAGGAGCAGCATATGCCGAAACACCTGCGGTTCGTCCGTGAACGCGTAGATGGGACAGCGCCAAGCCCGGAGCGCGGACAGAGTCTGCGGCAACAGGCCGCTGCGGGTGAACACGACGATGCCGGCGTCGCCAAGCTCCTGCGCCAGCATGACCGCCGACCTGAGCAGCCGGTCCTTGTGGGTCTTGAGAGGAAGAGCGGCGTTATAGCCCTTGGCGGCGCTGGATTCAATGCGGCCCGCCACGCGTTTCATGAATTGAACGCATTCGAGCGGATACCGGCCGGTTGTCGTCTCGCCCGAAAGCATGATGGCGTCCGCCGCGGACCAGACGGCGCCGGCAATGTCGCTCACCTCGGCCCTGGTGGGCACGGGCGACATGATCATGGATTCAAGAAGGTGCGTCGCGACGATCACGGGCTTCCGGTGCCGGATGCATCCGTCCACGGTTCGCTTCTGGATCAATGGCAGATCCTCCATCGGCACCTCGATGCCAAGGTCGCCCCTCGCGACCATCACGGCGTCGGCGGCGACGATGATCTCGTCGAGATTCGCGATTCCAGACTGGTCCTCGATCTTCGCCACGATGCGCGCCGTGCTCTTCAGGTCGGACAGCAGGCGCCTCAGAATGTCGACGTCGTCCGCCTCGCGCACAAACGACAGCGCAAAAAAGTCGACCTGCTCCTCCACGCCGACCGCGATATCGGCGCGATCCTTTGTGGTCAGGGCCGGCAGCCGGACCCTGACGCCGGGCAGATTGATATGGCGGCGGCTGGAGAGCAACCCCGGCACGACAACCCGGCAATGCACCCGCGCCCGCGACGTTTTCAGCACCTCGAGCCGTATGAGGCCGCTGTCGACCAGCACGACGGTTCCGGCCGAAACATCCGCTCCCATCATGGGGTAATTGACGCTCACCGCCAGCACCCCGTCCTCCGAGCCGCCGGGCGAGGTCACGAGGTCGATCAGCTGCCCGGCGGCCAGGTTGACCGGCGCCGGCAGGTCGCCCGTCCTGATTTCAGGGCCCTTCACATCCATGAGGAGCGCGATGTGGCGCTCCGTCCTCCTGCA
>Ga0302235_10003395_pt1 | contig 11229 bp, 9 predicted proteins | sample II_Palsa_N3_3_FD_193577 | JGI IMG/M metagenome (GOLD analysis project Ga0302235, IMG submission 193577) | Peat permafrost microbial communities from Stordalen Mire near Abisko, Sweden - II_Palsa_N3_3 | ecosystem: Environmental > Terrestrial > Soil > Palsa > Peat permafrost | place: Sweden... | reverse complement strand
TGCTTTCGCTGGCGGAGATCTGCGCCGAGTAAGGCGAGAAGAAGCCGGACAGCGCGGCGAAGCTGGTGGAGTTGGTCGGGTTGTCCATGACCGAGATCAGGTCCCACGCCGCCGTCTGGTTCGGGCTGGTCTTGAAGACCGCGAGGTCGGAGCCGCCGGAGAAGACCGGGGCCGGGTTCGGCCCGTTCTCGCTCGGGATCGGGAAGGACGCGATGTTGCTGGTGTCGACCGAGCTCGCCGGCAGCGTCGCCTTCGCCCACGGTCCGTCGATGTACATGTCGAGCTTGCCGAGGCCGAAGTCCTCGTTCGGGCCGCCCGAGGTCGCGCCGGCCAGGCCGAGCTCGGTCTCCCCGATGTACTTGGACTGGGAGACCTTGGCGGTGGTGTACAGGCCGACGTAGTACTTGATCGCCGCCTCGTCCGCCGCCGAGGTCAGGTCAGCGGTCCACTGGCCGCCGCTGTCCTGGGTGGCGATCTGGCCGCCGGCGCCCCAGATGAAGCTGGCGAACGCGTTGGTGTCGTTGGTGATCGCGTCGAGGCCCGTGGTTCCCGGGAACGTCTTCTGCAGCTTCACCGCGTCGGCCTCCAGTTCCGCCCAGGTCGTGGGCGTGCTGGTGATGCCGGCCTTCTTGAACTGATCGGTGCGGTACCACACCGCGCGGACGCCGCCGAACCACGGCACGGCGTAGGTGGTGCCGCCCTGGGTGTCGTTGGCCAGCATGCCGGGGACGAGCCCCTTGGTGCCGGACCAGCTGCTCAGGTCGCTGGTGAGCGGGGCGAGGATGCCGCTCGCGGCCTCGGTGGGCGTGTCGGTGTTGCCGAGCTCGGTGATGTCGGGGATGTTCTTGCCGCTTGACAGCGCGGTGTTCCAGTCCGTGGTGCGGTTGCTCCACGGGATCCAGTCGACCTTGACCTGGGTCTTGGCGTACTGCGGGAACTCCTTGTGGAACTCCGCTACCACGCCGTTCATCCAGGTGACCTGGGACGGGACGGACCCGCCCATCCGCCAGACGGTGAGCGTCGACGGGGCCGACGAGGTGCTGCTCGAGGCGCTGCTTGAGGCACCGCCGGTGGCTGAGCTGTTGTTAGAACTGCTGGAGCTGCAGCCGGCGATAACCAGCGCCGCCGCGGTGACGCCCGCGGCCGCGCCGAGCGCGGCCGATCTCTTCCTGAGTCCCACTGCTGGCACTCCTTCTGCGAGGGTTAACTTGCGGTCAGACTTGGTTCAGTGACCCTTGACACAGAAAACTAACTGGAAACTTTCCTATAAGATAGATCCGTTGCCAGAACTTAACAAAAGCCGTCCGGCCCGGTGGCCGGTCGTAACTTGTGGACCCGTGGGGGAAGATCATGCCGCTGCGCCAGAAACCGGGCACGCCGAGCCTGCTGCGCGAACTGAACGACCGGGCTGCGCTCGAGCTGCTGCTCGCGGAGGGGCCGCTTACCCGGGCGCAGCTGTCCGAGCGCACTGGAGTCTCCAAGGTCACCGTCTCCCAGATGCTCGCGAGGTTGGAGGAGCGCGCCCTGGTGATGATCGCGGGAGAGCAGGCGGGCGGCCGTGGGCCGAACGCCGCGCTGTACTCGGTCATCCCGTCGAGCGCTTACGTGGCTGGACTATATGTGGACTTTGACCTGGTCAGCGTGGCTATCGCAGATGTTGCCGGAAATCAGGTGGCCGAGGTGAGCATGGACCCGCACGGGGCCGACGACCCGATCGGCCTCGTCCGCGAGGCGATCGGCGAGGCGTGCGCGAACGCCGGGATCAGTTCGGAGACCCTGTCCGCGGTGGTCATCGGCAGCCCCGGTGTGCTCGACCCGCGGACCGGCGCGCCCCGGCTGGCGGTGAACCTGCCGACCTGGCAGGAGGGAGTGCTTGACGGCCTCCGCGAGGTGCTGCACACGCCGGTGCTGATCGAGAACGACGTGAACCTGGCCGCGATGGCGGAGCGGGCCGGCGGCACCGCGGCCGGGCTCGATGACTTCGCGTTCGTCTGGCTCGGCACCGGCCTCGGCCTCGCCTCGGTCATCGGCGGCCAGGTGCGCAAGGGCACCGGCGGCGCGGCGGGCGAGATCGGCTGGATGCCGGTGCACGGCGCGCCGCTCCCGGTCGGCAACGAGCATCCGGGCAAGGCCGGGCTGCAGGCGCTGGCCGGCGGCCTGGCGGTGCAGGCACTGGCCGCCCAGCACGGATTCGGCGGCGCCACCCCGGCCGACGCTGTCGCCGCGGCGGCGGCCGACGCGGCCCGCGGGCCCATCGGCGCCGCCGGGGCCGCGTTCCTCGACGACCTCGCGCACCGGGTCTCGATCGGCGTGGCGGCGGTGTGCGTCGTGCTCGACCCCGGCCTGGTCGTCCTCGGCGGCCCGGTCGGCAAGGCCGGCGGCGGCGAGCTCGCCACCCGCGTCGCGGCCGAGGTGTCGAGGATCTGCCTGGCCCGCCCGACCGTCGCGGCCACCACCGCCGCCGACGAGCCGGTCCTGCGCGGCGCCCTGCAGGCCGCCCTCGCGCAGGCCCGGGCGGGGCTGCTCGGTTCACTCGGATCGCCGTCGGAGATCCCCGCGTGACGGAGACACCAGCGTGACCGCCGGAGACACCGGCGCGACGACGGGCGACTCCGGCACCATGGCGGGCGGTTCCGCCGTCGTCGCGGCCGAGCACGTGGTGACGCCGGACGGCACGCTCTCGCCCGGCTGGCTCCGGATCGCCGACGGCCGCATCGCCGCCGTCGAGCCCGGCCAGCCGCCGACACAAGCGACGCACCGCGGCCACTGGGCGCTCCCCGGCTTCATCGACATGCACGTGCACGGCGGCGGGGGCGCGTCGTTCACCGAGGGCGGCCCCGACGACGCCAGGCAAGCCGCCGCCTTCCATCGCGCGCACGGGACGACCAGGATCATCGCGAGCCTCGTTACCGCCCCGGTGGCTGAGTTGGAGCGCCGCTGCGCCATGCTGGCCGACCTGGCCGAGGCGGGCGTGATCGACGGCATCCACCTCGAGGGGCCGTTCCTGTCGGCGGCGCGGTGCGGCGCCCAGAACCCGCGCTACCTCACCCTCCCCGACGTCGCGGCGTTCACGCGACTGCAGGCGGCGTCCCGCGGGTGGCTGCGGATGATCACGATCGCCCCCGAGTTGCCCGGCGCGTCCGAGGTCATCCGCGCGGCGGCGGCGGCCGGGGTTATCGCCGCGGCCGGCCACACCGACGCCTCGGCCGAGGCCACCGCCGAGGCGATCGCGGCCGGCATCAGCCACGCGACGCACCTGTTCAACGGCATGCGGCCGATCGCCCACCGGTCCCCCGGCCCGGTCGGAGCGCTGCTTGACCAGCAGGTGACCTGCGAGGTCATCGCCGACGGGACCCACCTCGATGACCTCATCATCAGGCTGGCGGCCCGCGCCGCCGGCCCCGGCAACCTCGTGCTCATCACCGACGCCATGGCCGCGGCGGGCATGCCCGACGGCGATTACCGGCTCGGCGAGCTTGACGTCACCGTGTCGGCCGGGGTGGCCCGGCTCGTCGACGCCGCCGGCGGCGTCGGCTCCATCGCGGGCTCGACCGCCACGATGGAACTGGTGGTGCGCCGCGCGATCACGACGGTCGGCCTGTCCGTCGCCGATGCCGCCGCCGCGGCCAGCACTACGCCCGCCCGCCGCCTCGGTCTGGACCGGTTCACCGGCTCGCTGCGGGCCGGGCTGGCGGCCGACATCGCCCTGCTCGACGAGGACTTCCGGCTGCGCGACGTCATCGCCCGGGGCGAGCGCCACGATCCGGCGATCTAGACGCCACCGGCACGGTCGGCCTGGTCGACATATGTCTTGATGTCAAGTAACTTTTTATCAAGATAATTGGAGGTCCGGTGATCACAGGATTCGACCATGTTCAGATCGCGATGCCGCCGGGTCGGGAAGACGAGGCGCGCGCCTTCTACGCGGCCCTGCTCGGGATGAGCGAGCTGCCCAAGCCGCCGGTCCTGGCCGCCCGGGGCGGCTGCTGGTTCGGTGCCGGCCCGGCCGTGCTGCACCTGGGGGTGGAGGCGTCGTTCGCGCCCGCCCGCAAGGCGCATCCGGCGCTGCTGGTCGACGACCTCGACGGTCTCGCCGCGACCCTGACCGCGGCCGGATACGAGTGCATCCCGGCCGACGGCGAGATCCCGGGCATCCGACGGTTCCACACCAGCGACCCGTTCGGCAACCGCATCGAGTTCCAGCAGGCTTAGGGCTCGGGCCTAGGCTGACGCGTTCCCGACTGCCAGACGGCCTCGACGAGCGGGACGCCTGGCCGGTAGGCGAGATAATCGTGGGACGGGGCGTCGAGCATGACCAGGTCCGCTCTGGCGCCCGGCGCGAGGTAGCCGACGTCGGTCCGGCGGAGCGCGCGGGCGCCGCCCGCGGTGGCCGCCCAGACCGCCTCCGACGTGGTCATATGCATGTCGCGGACGGCCACCGCGATGCAGAACGGCATGCTCGAGGTGTAGGACGAGCCCGGGTTGCAGTCGGTCGCCAGCGCGACCGTCGCGCCCGCGTCGAGCAGGCGGCGGGCATCGGGGTAAGGCTGGCGGGTGCCGAATTCCGCCCCCGGCAGCAGGGTGGCGACGGTGCCCGCCGCGTCCGCCGACGGCGCCGCGGACGCGAGCGCGTCCACGTCGGCGTCGGTGAGGAACGTGCAGTGATCCGCCGACGCCGCGCCGAGCTCGACCGCCAGCAGGACGCCCTGGCCCGGTCCGAGCTGGCTGGCGTGGATCCGGGGGACCAGCCCGCGCGCCTGGCCGGCCGTCAGCACCGCGCGGGCCTCGTCGACGCTGAACGCGCCGCGCTCGCAGAACACGTCCACCCAGCGCGCGTGCGGCGCGCAGGCGTCGAGCATCGGGCCGCACACCAGGTCCACGTACGCTCCGGCGTCGCCCTCGAACTCGGCCGGGACGACGTGCGCGCCGAGGTACGTCACCTCGTCGGTGGCCTCGGCCGCCAGGGCCACCGAACGGGCCTCGTCCTCGACCGTCAGCCCGTACCCGGACTTGCACTCGAAGGTGGTGGTGCCCTGCGCGAGCATCTCCGTCGCCAGCCTGCGCAGCCCGGCCCGGAGGTCGGCGTCGGACGCGGCCCGCGTCGCGGCCACGGTGGACCTGATGCCGCCGGCCGCGTAGCCGCGACCGGCCATCCGCGCCGCGAACTCGGCCGACCGCTCCCCCGCGAACACCAGGTGCGCGTGCGAGTCGACGAACCCGGGCAGCACCGCCCGCCCGGCCGCGTCCACCGACTCGTCGGCGGCGGGCGCGCGCGATGACGGGCCGGTCCAGGCGATCCGGTCCCCCTCGATGACCACCGCGGCGTCGTTGACCACGGCGAAACGCCCGGGTCCGGGTCCGGCCGCGCCCACCGGGCCGGCTGCGTTGGTTACCAGCTCGCCGATCCGGTTGATCAGCACCGACCTTGTCATTGACGCCTCTCCCGGTTCAGTCGAGCACCGCGCTGATCGCGTCCGCGAGTGCCCCAGGGACGTCGTCGACCAGCAGGTGGCGCCCGTCGCGGACCACGTCGACGCCGGACGCGACCACGTGCCTGATGTCGGCGGCGGTCCCGGCCGCGAACAGGGCGGCCAGCGGGTCGGCCCCCGCGCCGCCGGCCAGCCGAGCCGAGTCGAGCGGCACCGTGACCAGATCCGCGTACGCACCCGGCACGATCTCTCCCGCGTCCGGCCAGCCGAGGCAGGCGTGGCCGCTCGCGGTGGCGGCGGCGGCCTGCTCGGCCGGGGCGAAGTGGCCGCGCTGACGGCTCACCAGCCGCTGCGACAGCTCGAGCCAGCGCGCCTCCTCGACCAGGTCGATGACGCTGTGCCCGTCGCTGCCGAGCGAAAGCGGCGACCCGGCGGCGGCGAGCGCCGGAGCGGGGCCGACGCCGTCGGCGAGGTCGGCCTCGGTGATCGGGCACATGCACACGGTCGCCCGCGACCCGCCTATCAAGTCGATGTCGCGCGAGGTCAAGTGGGTGGCGTGCACCATCGTCGAGCGGGGGCCGAGCGCGCCCGCCGCGTAGAGCACCTCGGCCGGCGTCCCGCCGAACGCCGCCCGGCACTCGGCGTTCTCGAGCGGCTGCTCGGACAGGTGGGCGTGAACCGGCGCACCGTGCGCGTGCGACCACGCCATCACCTCCGGCACCTGGTCAGGCGGGACCGCGCGGACCGAGTGGATCGCCGCGCCGAGCCGGGCGTGCGGGGCCACCATGCCGAGGGAGTCGCGGGTGAACCCGGAGACTCGCTCCGCCCAGGCCGCGGCCGAGCCGTCGCCGAACCGGAGCTGAACGCCCGCCAGCGGCAGCGGCTCTCCGCCGGGCAGGAACCCGCCCGCCAGGTAGCACGCGTCGAGCAGGGTGATCCGCAGGCCGGCCGCGGCCGCGGCCGCGATCAGGACCCGGCCCATCTCGTTCGGGTCGCGGTAGCGCTTTCCCCCCGGCCCGTGGTGCAGGTAGTGAAACTCGCCGACACAGGTGATCCCGGCCAGCGCCATCTCCGCGTAGACGGCGCGGGCGAGCGCGAAGTACGTGCCGGGGTCGAGCCGCTCGGCGACCGAGTACATGCGGTCCCGCCAGGTCCAGAACGTGTCCCCACCGGTCCCGGCATCGTTCCCGGCAGCGGCGCTCGCGGCGGCGCTGCCGCCCACGACGTTCCCGGCGGCGCCGCCTCGCAGCGCGCGGTGAAACGCGTGCGAGTGCGCGTTGGCCAGGCCCGGGAGGGTCAGCCCGGGAAGCCGGACCGTGCCGGGCGGGATCAGCGCCGCCGCGGTATCCGGGACGACCGCCGTGATCCGGTCGCCCTCCGCCTCGATGAGCACGCCCTCGGCCAGCGGCGCGTTGGGACCGAGCCAGGCGGTCTCGGCGTGCCAGCGGCGCACCGCTGCCGCCTCGTCTGATGTCACACGCACATCATTCCCGGCCCGTCTCGGCGGAAGAACGCTGGGTAGAACCCTGGCCGATGGGCGCTGGGTAGAATTTGCGGTGATGACAACGGGGAAAGAACAAATTGACGCCGCTCCGCACCACGGCCCGGAGCACCGGGACGTCTCCGGCGGATGGCTGCGGCCGGCCGTGTTCGGCGCTATGGACGGGCTCGTCACCAACGTCTCGCTGATCGCGGGCGTCGGGGGTGGCGGCGGGTCGCAGCATGCGATCGTCCTCACCGGTCTCGCGGGCCTGGCGGCGGGCGCGTTCTCGATGGCGGCGGGCGAGTTCGTCTCCGTCTCCTCGCAGAACGAGCTCGTGCAGTCCGAGGTCGACAAGGAGAAGCACGAGCTCGACACGAACGCCGTCGCCGAGCAGCTCGAGCTCGTCGGCATGCTGCGCCGTCGCGGTATCAGCGCGGCCACCGCGCGGCAGGCCGCCGCCGAGATATCCGCGCACCCGGATAAGGCGCTGGCCATCCACGCGTTCGAGGAGCTCGGCGTCAACCCGTCCGACCTGCCCTCGCCGCTGATCGCCGCCGCCGCGTCGCTGGTCGCGTTCTCCATCGGCGCGATCATCCCGCTCTTCCCCTACCTCATCGGATTCGACGCCCTCTGGGTCGCGCTGGCCCTGTCGGCGCTGGCCGCGATCGTCGGCGGCGGCCTGGTGGCGCGACTGACCGCCCGGCCGTTCTGGAAGGGGGCGCTGCGGCAGCTCGCGCTGGGCGCGGTCGCAGCCGGCTTCACCTATCTGATCGGTCTCGCCGTCGGCGGGATGGCGGCGGGCTAACCGCGGCCACGGCGGCGTCGCCAATTTCATTAGACCGGAGGGCTTTGAGCGGCTGCGCCCGCAAAAAGCCCGCGCCGCGGCCAGCGCCTTTCGCTGCGCTGGCCACGGCGCGAACCGGGGCTGGATTACCCCATTACCGGTCGTTGAAATTATCCCTCGTGGCGGAGGAGCGCGCTCCAGGTGGCCGTTCCGACGATCCCGTCCACGCCGATCTTGAACCGTCCCTGGAAACTCCGGACGGCCGCGTTCGTGACCGGGCCGAACTGGCCGTCGACCCCGACACTCGTATACCCGTACGCGTAGCGCAGGTTGTGCTGAACGGCCGCCACCGCCGCCCCGCTATTCCCCTGCCTGACCTGGACGATGAGACGCGCCCAGGTCTGCGGTCCCACCTGCCCGTCCGCCTGCAGGTGCGACCTCGCCTGGAACGACCTGACGGCCGCGGCCGTCGCCGGCCCGAAGTGCCCGTCGGTCGCCAGTCGCGCGCCATGCGCGTTGAGCAGGTATTGGACAGCGTAAACGCGCTCCCCCACGGCCCCCTGGGTGACGGTCGGAAACGCGAAGGCCTCCGGAGCCTGCGAAGCCACCGGGACCGCGTGCACGGCCTGCGCGGCCGGCGTCGCCGGCGCCGCGATAGCCGCCTGGGCCGATCCCATTGTCATGAAGGCCGCCGCGCCAGTGGTAATCGCGGCCGCGATCCCCAGGACGCCCTTCTGCTTAAGGTTACCCATTAAGTCTCCCCCCGACTGTCCACTAAAAGTGGAATTGTTAAATGCGGGGTAACCGTATCATCGACGTCGATGTTTTTTAAGGATGTCCGTGTCGTGTCGCGAGGCCGCCTATTCCGACCTTCGCAGAAGCACCTAGTTAGTATTCACGGCAAGCTAACGGTCCTTAATTAATAAGGACGGACTATTTGGCGCGGGGCTGCGGCGGTTCCGGCGAGGCGGCCTCCGATGAGCACCCGACTGGCGCACACCTCGGACCAAGTCGACACCCTGTCCCCGTTCCGGGTTCGTGAGTCAAGTCCCTCATGTGGTGTGAGAGGCGAGGCAATTAGATATTTTTGTGGCTTTTGGAAGAAATATTCTGTACCGGGGCGCGCAGGGCGGCCGGTCACGCCAGTACGTACCGAAATAATCCGGTAGCGGCAAATATCGGTGATTCTGCCGATGCCCGCCCTGGGAACGGGGAGGCAGGATGGCTTCAGCCAATCGGTTACCGCTGAATTTAACGCCGCAATTTATCGGTGCGGCCTATCATCGGGAGCGCTCATGACAACTCTGATAGCCAAGATGTGAACGCGCCGTGCGACGTGCTGATCGCGCTCAGCGATCCCGAGGCGGCGGCGGCGCTGACAGCGCGACTGGCGGTGCTGGCCCCAAGGCTGGCGGTCTGCCCGTACCCGCAGGCGCACCGCGGTCATCCGCCGGGCGCCCGGCCGGGCCTGCAGATCATCGGGACAGACCTGCTGCCCGGCCTTCTGGAGACGCTGCCGCTGCCCTGGCCGCCCACCATCGCGGTCATCCCCCCGGGGGACGGCGCGGCTATCCCCGCCAGTGCCCTGGCCGAGGCCGGCATCACGCTGATTCTGGCCGGCCCGTCCGGCCCGCGGGCACTGAGCGCCATCCTGCTCGCCTGCCCAACCCCCGCCGCCCCGGCCCTAGTACCCCGCCCCCGCCGCGCCGCCAGCTCAGCACGGCTGACCGGCAGGGAACGCGACGTGCTGGCCGGGGTTGCCAACGGCGCCACCAACGCCGAGATCGCCCACCGCCTGCACCTGTCCCCCGAGACCGTCAAAACCCACCTACGACGCATCTACAAGGGCCTCGGCGCCAAGGACCGCGGCCACGCCATCGCCCTGGCGCTCCTCGGCGGACACATCGATCCCTGCGCCATCACCCTCCCGCCAGACCCAGTCCTCCCGGCAGCCTGGCAGCCAGCTAGCGACCCACCGGTCTAAGCCCAGGCAGCGCCGGTCACATGGCTACGACGCAGCGTTGACTCGTTCCCGATAACGAGCCTGCTGGCCCTGATCCGCTGACGACGCCTACCGACTGGTAAGGTGCCACGTGGCCTCAGTCAATCGCCGGTTGCACATTGCGCTGCTCTCGTACCGCAGCAAGCCGCACTCTGGCGGCCAGGGCGTCTATGTGCGCCACCTGAGCAGGGAACTCGCCGCGCTCGGGCACCACGTCGAGGTGTTCTCCGGTCAGCCCTACCCGGAGCTGGACGACGGCCCGCTGCTGCGGCGGCTGCCGAGCCTTGACCTCTACCGCGACGACGACCCGTTCCGCACCCCGCGCCCCTCCGAGATCAGGGACTGGGCGGACGCGCTCGAGGTGGCGATGATGTGGGGCGGGGCGTTCCCCGAGCCGCTGACGTTCAGCATCAGGGCGCTGCGGGCGCTGCGCGCGCGCGCGGGCGAATTCGATATCGTCCACGACAACCAGGGGCTCGGCTACGGCATGCTCGGCGTGCGCCGCCTGGGGCTGCCGCTGGTCACGTCCATCCACCACCCGATCACGGTGGACAGGCGGCTCGATCTGGCCGACCGGGGATGGCTTGAGCGCCTCAACAAGACTCGATGGTACGGGTTCGTGCGCATGCAGGGCCGGGTATCGCGGCGGGTGGGGCCGCTGATCACGGTATCTGAATCATCCAGAGACGATATCTGCCGAGATTTCAAAGTTCCGATCGATAAGGTGCAGATCATCCCACTGGGGGTCGACACCCGGCTGTTTCGCCCCCGTCCGCAGCAGCCGCGGGTGAAGGGCAGGATCGTGACCGTGACCAGCGCAGACTCCCCGCTCAAGGGGTTGTCCACGCTGTTGCGCGCGGTCGCCAAGCTCGCCACCGAGCGCGATGCCCGCCTGGTGGTGATCGGCAGCCCGTCGAGCGCCACCCGCGAGCAGGTGGCGCTGCTCGCCCTCGGCGACCGGGTGACGTTCACCAACGGCCTGCCCGACGAGGAGTACGCGGAGCTGCTCGCCTCGGCCGAAGTGGCCGTGATCCCTTCCTTGTACGAGGGGTTCTCGCTGCCGGCGGTGGAGCACCTCGCCTCGGGGACCCCGCTGGTCGCCAGCCGGGCCGGGGCGCTGCCCGAGGTCGTGGGGGACGCCGCGGTGCTGGTCGAGCCGGGCGACCCGGAGGAGCTCGCGGCCGCGCTGCGCGAGCTCCTTGACGACGCTACCCGGCGCGCTGAGCTGGCGGCGCGTGGCCTGGCCCGCGTCCGCGAGCGGTTCGCCTGGCCCGCGGTCGCCACCGCGACCGTCGGGCTCTACTTGAACGCCATCAACGGAGAACTCGGGTGCTAACGGTCGATTTCACGAAATTTCGCATCAATCAAGGCGATCGCGTTCTCGACCTTGGCTGCGGCGCAGGCCGCCACGCGTTCGAGGCGTACCGCCGCGGCGCCCGCGTCATCGCCGCCGACCTCGACCTCAGGGAGCTCGCGGGGGTCAGCGACATGTTCGCCGCGATGCGCGAGGAGGGCGAGTCCGGCCCGCCCG
>Ga0302235_10003394_pt1 | contig 11229 bp, 8 predicted proteins | sample II_Palsa_N3_3_FD_193577 | JGI IMG/M metagenome (GOLD analysis project Ga0302235, IMG submission 193577) | Peat permafrost microbial communities from Stordalen Mire near Abisko, Sweden - II_Palsa_N3_3 | ecosystem: Environmental > Terrestrial > Soil > Palsa > Peat permafrost | place: Sweden... | reverse complement strand
AGCGCAGCGCGCCGGTCAGCGCGGCGTAGACGATCGACAGCTGCCAGCGGCGCTCGAGGAGGTCCGCGGTCTGGCGGACCTCCTCGGGGACCGGCTTACATCTACGCGTGCGCGACATCGCGGGCGAGCTCCACGGCGGGCTCGAGCGCAATATCGAGGACCTCTTGGACGGTCATCACTGGGTGGAAGGCCATCTGATCTCTTACCTCCTCGGGGATGTCGTCGAGGTCGCCGCGGTTGCGCTCGGGCAGGATTACGTCGGTCAGGCCGGCGGCGTGGGCGGCGAGCGCCTTCTGCTTGAAGCCGCCGATCGGCAGCACCCGGCCTTGCAGCGTGACCTCTCCGGTCATGCCGACCGTGTGCTTCACGGGGCGTCCTGACAGCAGCGAGGCGAGTGCCGTGACCATCGTCACGCCGGCTGACGGCCCGTCCTTCGGGATCGCTCCCGCGGGGACGTGCACATGGAACTCCTTGCCCTCGAACGCGCTCTCCGGGATGCCGAGCTCCTCGGCGTGGCCACGCACGTAGGAGAGCGCGATCCGCGCCGACTCCTTCATCACATCGCCGAGCTGGCCGGTCAGCACCAGGCCGTTGCCCGGCGCGGACTCCCCGGCCTTCATCGCCGTGGCCTCGACGAACAGCACATCGCCGCCGGCGCCCGTCACCGCCAATCCGGTGGCGACACCGGGCGTAGCTGTCCGTGCGGCCGACTCCTGGAAGACCTTCTGCCGGCCGAGCGCGTCGCGCACGACCTCCAGGTCGATCTTCACGGGGGACTCCGCCTTGGCCGAGGCGATCCGGGTCGCGGTCTTGCGCAGCACCGTGCCCAACTCGCGCTCGAGGTTTCTGACGCCCGCCTCGCGGGTGTACTCGGAGGCGATCGTCTTCAGGATCTCATCGGAGATACTGACCTCGTCCTCGCGCAGGCCGTTGCGGTCGCGCTGGCGCGGCCACAGGTAGCCCTTGGCGATCGCGAGCTTCTCCTCGGAGGTGTAGCCATCGAAGCGGATCGTCTCCATCCGGTCCAGCAAAGGCCCGGGGATTGTGTCGGCGACGTTCGCCGTCGCCAGGAACATCACCTGCGAGAGGTCCAGCTCGACGTCGAGGTAGTGGTCGCGGAACGAGTGGTTCTGCGCGGGGTCCAACACCTCCAGCAATGCCGCCGAAGGATCCCCGCGCCAGTCCGCGCCGACCTTGTCGACCTCGTCGAGCAGGATCACCGGGTTCATCGTGCCCGCATCGCGCAGCGCTCTGACCAAACGGCCGGGGAGCGCTCCGATGTAGGTACGCCGGTGCCCGCGGATCTCCGCCTCGTCGCGCACGCCGCCCAGCGACATCCGTACGAACTCCCGGCCCGTGGCCTTTGCGATCGACTCGCCGATCGAGGTCTTACCTGTACCGGGAGGGCCGATCAACGTGAGGATCGCGCCCGACTTCGGGTCGGCCTCTATACCCCTGTCAGCGCGCAGCTTGCGCACCGCGAGGTACTCGGTGATCCGGTCCTTGACGTCCTCGAGGCCTGCGTGGTCGGCATCGAGCACCGCGCGCGCCTCCACGGGATCCAGGCGCTCATCCGAGCGCTTGTTCCAAGGGACTGAGATCAGCCAGTCGAGGTACGTGCGGATCATCGAGGACTCGCCCGTCTGCTCGCCCATCCGCTCCAGGCGCCCGAGCTCCTTCAGCGCCTGCTCGTTTACCTCCTCGGGCATCTCGGCGGCCTCGATCTTGGTGCGGTACTCCTCCGCGACCGAGCCCTCGTCCTCGCCGAGCTCCTTGCGGATCGACTCCATCTGCTTACGCAGGAAGTACTCGCGCTGCTGGTTCTCGGCGCCCTCCTGAACGTCCTCGCGGATGCGCTTGCGCACCTGCAGCTCGGCCAGGGACTCGCGCTGCAGCTTCACCGCTAGTTCCAGGCGCTCGGTGACGTCGAGCGTGCGCAGCAGCTCGACCTTCTGCTCGTAGGTCAGATTGGGGGAGTAGCCGGCCGAGTCGGCCAGCGCGCCGGGCTCGGCGATCGCCCGCAGGAACGCCGCGATCCGTCCATCGTCGCCGCGCAGCTCGAGGATCTCCTCGACGGTCGCGCGGTACTCGCGCTCGAGGTTGCGGGTCTTGCCGTCAACCGGCTCCTCGTCGGGACGCTCGTCGACCTCCACGCGCAGCTCACCTTCGGGACCGGTCTGCGCGGCGCCGATCAGCGCGCGGTGCGCTCCCGAGACGGCGACGGCGTGGCCGCCTCCGGGCAGCCGCAGCTGCTCTGAGACCTCGGCGATCGTGCCGACCTCGAGGAACTCGTTCTCATGGCGCGGCACGAGCACGACGCGCTCGTCGTCGCCAACCTCGACGGTCAGCGTGATGCCCATGCTGGGGAACACGACCGTGTCCTCCAGCGGGATCAGCCGCAGGGTCTGCTTCGGGATCGAAGGCTGTGTCTGGTGCTGCTCTGGTGATGTTGAATTGGGCTGCTCTGGTGTGTCTGACATGGGTATCGACTCCATATGAGCTTACGAAAGTTTAGTTAGTATAGCGCGCGGTCGTTGTGGGCGCAAGTAGTTTCGTGGCTATCCCTGAACCGGCGTCCCAGAGCCAAAATCAGCTGATGGGACCGTCGAAATTGACCTCGACGTTCTCCTCCTCGACGCGCTCCTCGGTCTCCGCCGATGACGTCAGCGCGCGCTTGTCGGCGTCGAGTAGCGGCTGCGAGAAGAAGCTCCGCGGCCACAGCCGCCGGGCGCGCACGACGTTGATCTCGGCCGCGAGCAGCGTCACCTGGCCGCCGAGATAGAGCCACGCGAGCAGGCCGAGGACGAACGCGAACAGGCCTGAGGTCTCCTGCGCATGGCGCACTACGTGGGCGACGTAGTAGCTGCCGAGGTGCTGCAGGATCTGCCAGAGGATCGCCGCGAAGATCACGCCGGGGATCAGGTCGCGGGTGAGGATCTCTTCAGGGCTGAGGAACTTGAAGGCGGAGAAGAACAGCAGCAGGTTGAAGACGAGCGCCAGCAGAACCCCGCCGATCACGGCCACCGCCCCCGCCGTCTGGGCGGTGACGTAGCCGGCGGCGACCGTCGAGACGACCAGGAGCACGCCGAGGGCGACGAGCAGGGCGATGCCGCGTAGCCGCCAGGTTAGAAAGTTCGGCCGGCGCTTGCGCGGGATGTGCCAGACCTGCTGGAAGGCGTTCTGGGTGGCGCCAACGACGCCGAGGCCGCCGAGCAGCAGCCCGACGACGCCGATCGCGAGTGAGCCGATGCTGCCCTTGAGGGAGTGGATGTTGCTCTGTAGCTGATCGCCGATGATCGGGAACTGTCCGAGCGCCGAGTGCAGCACACTGGCCTGGTCCTTCGGATCGCCTTCGAGCACGAAGCCGAGCACCGTCACGAGCAGTAGTAGCAGCGGGAACAGCGAGGCGAAGCCGTAGTAGGCGATCAGCGCCGCGAGCTGCCCGGCCCCGTCGTCCCCGAACTTCTTGACCACGGCGGCGGCGAAGCTGAGCCGCGGGTGGTGCTGCTGGATGCGGTCCAGGGCGTGGAGGCGGTCGGTGAGGCTCATTGGGAGGGGGGTCTACGCGCGCGAGCGATCGACATGGGGTGTGTCTACCCGATGTGGAGTGGAAATACGAGGGCTGGAGGATCGCCTGCCCGTCGGGGGCGATCCGCGCAAGCGCCTCGACCAGGTGCAGGAGATGGCGCTGGTGGCCCAGGCGCGCCGCCAGCCGCTGTTGCGCACTCACCGCCACCGGCTGCGCAAGGAGGATCTGGAGGACTGCTTCAGCCAGGCCACGCTCGAGCTGCTCGCGAAAGCGCGTGATGGTGGCGCAGGCACGTACGTGACCCGCACCCACATGGCAAACGTGCTCGAGCAGCGCTTCCTTTCGCGCATCTACGACCATCGCCGCGCGTTGCGCGGGCGCAGCCCCGCACAGGCGGCGCTCGATCACGCGTTGCGCCTGGGAGACGGCGCCGATGGCATCGAGGTCGCCGACGTCCGCGCCGAGATCGAGCGGCTCGTGATGCTGCGGATGGACCTACGCAGTCTCGGTCAGGTCATGCACAGGCTGACCGAGGATCAACGACTCCTTCTTTCGAGCCTTGCCGATTCGGGGATGGAATGCGTCGAGTTCTGCGATCGCTTCGGCTGGTCCAGGGACAAGTACCGCAAGGTCTCCCAGCGGGCCCGCGCACGTTTGCGGGAGCTGATGGAGGCGAGCGAAGAAAGTTTTCCGCGCCGTATGTCCCGTTTGGGCCCATCGGTCGGAGAGAGAGACAGGGACCTCCTATGAATATCACTCCCCCATTCATAGGTGTGTTCCCCGGGACGCCGGCACTCGATCAGACGGACGAGTGCACGGTGATACCCATCCGCGCGCAAGCGGCCGGAAGCCGGGTGTCTCCCCGCCTTGGCTTCCGGCCGTCAGCGTGGTTGGAGACCCGGTGCTCCTCGCAATGACTACGGTGGCGATCGCATGACGCTCCTACGCCGGCGTCCGCGCGAGGTCTACCGCGTGTACTCGGAGGAGGAGTATCTAAATGGCGCCGGGTCGGATATCGCATCCGTCGGCGGTGAGCGGCCGCTTGGTGAATTCCCGCTTGGCGAGATCCCGATTAGCGAGCCTCCGTTGGGTGAGCTCCCGCTGCCGGTTGAAATCGTAGGTCACCGAGTGGGAGGGGAGCACCGGCCACGCGGGGTGGTACGGGAGCGCCGACTACACCGCATGGCCGGGGTGGCGATGCTCGCGGCAGCCGTGGGCACCGTCGGCGGCGTGGTCTTTCTGAACGTCGCGCGGGCCCATAGTGACGCTGAGGGTCCACAGGGGAGCTTGATCGCGTCAACGCACTCCCCCCGGGTAGTGCGCCCACCCTTGATTGCCGGCGCTCGGCCTTCGTTCTCTGGGTCCGCGGTCGTACGTCCCGCCAAGAGGACGCGCTTGCTCCCCGCACCGGTTGCACGAGGCAGCGGATCAGCTTCCCACCCATTCACTACCCACTCACCCAATCATCTTCCCACTCACATTCCCACCCATCCGCGCGCGTGGGATGCGGCGGTCGTTGACTATGTTCCGCGCCCGTCACAGCTTGAGGCCGTTGCGGAGGCACCGGCGCAGCAGAGCGCGATGAGCGCAACGGGCGAGAGCACTGCCGCCGATGCCTCGGCGGATGCGGCGGTGGTGCGCCCGGCTCAGAGCCCGGCGGCCGAAAGACGATCCGAGTTCGGATTCGAGCGCTGAGCGATGGGAACGAGCACGCCAAACGCACAGGTTCGGATCGGGACACGGCCGTTGTGGCGGATCCGCATGGCACGGGAATGGCCCCGTTACCTGGTGAGCGCGCTGGCCGTCGCGGGACTCGCGGCGAGCGCGCGCTTTGCGATCGACCCGCCGCGGCCGGCGACGCCGAGGGTCGTTGCACCCGGCCCCGCGCCGCCGGACCTCGCCGCCGAGGGCTTTGCTGTGCAGTTCGCGCGCAGCTACCTGACCTGGAACTCGGCCGAACCGCAGGCTCACGAAACCGCCCTGGCTCCGTTCGTGGGGCCCGGGATCGATCCCGACGCGGGCCTCGAGCCGCCGTCGAGCGGCGAGCAGCGCGTGGAGTGGGCCGAAGTCGTGCAGGAGCGGGAATTGGAATTGGTGCCCGCCCGCCCCGAGCACGTGTACACGGTGGCCGCGCAGACTGACGACGCGGGCCTGCAATACCTGACGGTTAGCGTCGTGCGTACCGCGGGAGGGAGCCTCGCGCTGGGCGGCTATCCCGCGTTCGTAGGTGCGCCCGCCACCGGCCCGGCACAGATGCAGGGGCACGCCGGCGAAGTCGACGAACCAGCGCTCGCGACGGTCGTGGCGCGCGCCCTGCGCAACTACCTTGCCGCCTCGAGCTCGGAGCTCGCCGCGGATCTGACCGCCGATGCGCACGTCTCGTTGCCGACCGCCGCGCTGAGCTTGGAATCGGTGCAACGCCTGGACTGGGCGCAGGGCGCTGGCGCGGTGATTGCCGTCGTGGCGGCCGCGGACGCGCGCGGCGCTCGTTACACGCTCGCCTACGAACTCGACGTGGCCCGCGTGCAGGGCCGCTGGGAGGTCTCCGCGATTCAGATGGACCCAGACAACTAGCCACACAACCCAAGCAAGAAAAGGAGCCAGCAATGAAACCGATTCGCCGTCCCCGACTCATCAATCACCCTCAACTTGTCCTCTCGGCACTCCGGCGGACGCAAGGAGCCGCGGCGATCGGATGCGCGGTCCTGGTGCTCGGCTGTGCGGCGGCGATGCTCACTCCCGCCGCCGCCCGAGCCGCGGTGCAGACGCCCTCTCAGGCGAAGGTTCAAGGGAGCACGTCGCAGGCGGTCTCCGCCGAAAAAACGGGGACCTCGCTCGAATCGGCCGCCGCGAAAGCGGGCGACACCGCACGCACCGTGGCGATGAGCCTGATCGGGCTCGCGCTGGCAATCGCCTCGATCGTGCTGGCCTTCCGCCGCGACTTCAAGGAGGCGGCGGGGGTGTTCGTGGTGGGGATCGTCGCGGTGCTGCTGGCCACCCCGGCCGGCTTGAGCCTGCTGCAGGACACGGTCACCTCGCTGTTCGGATCCTGAAGCGGGGATCGCTATGTGCGCGGGAGAGATTGGGACGGGACTGCGGGAGCCTGAGAGGAGACCGTGATGGAGATTCGCTCATACCGCGCGGTGTTCGATCTGGAGCGGCGCATCTATCGCGTCGATCAGCTGCGGCTGAATCCGGGCGGGATCCCCGTGCGGGGCGTCGTCTACTTCCTCGCGATCCTGCTGGCGATGCTGATCGCCGGCGGTCTGCCGCTGGTTGGGGCTGTGATCGGAGCGCTGCCCTGGTACCTGCGCGATCTTGCGCTGCCGGTCGCGAGCGCGACCGTGCTGAGCGTGATCCGGATCGAGGGCCGGCCGTTTCATTTAGCCGCGTATGCGCTGCTTCGCTATCGAGTGGGCTCACGCCGATTCGCCGGGGTGCGGCCCTGCGGCGGACCCGGGGAGTGCTGGTGTCCCGAGGAGATTCTGCTGCTGCCGGACGGCTCCGACGGTGCAATGCGCCGCCTGCGCTACACCGGGCCCGGCGCCGTGCTGATCACGACCGCGCACGAGCGAGTCGACCGGGGTGCAGGGTGGCTGGGATCGGCTGGCTCGCTGATCGTACGCGAGCTGCCGGGGGCAGGGGCGCTGAGCAGCGGCCAGGTGATCGCGCTCGCCCCTGGGGCGCGACTGGATGTGCGTGCGGCTGATACCGCGCCGAGGGCCGAGGCTGCTGTCGCTCTCGAGCACCGGACGGAGCGCGGGAACGCAGCTCGCGGGACGGGTAGATGAAGCCACCGATTGGCTTCGTGTACGGCAACTGCGTGTTCGCCGACGCGCTCGACGACGGTTGGGCCGCGTTCGCGATCGAGACAGAGTCATATGAATGGCTCTCGGAGGACGGCAAGCGCGCGCGGTTTCTCGCGCTGCTCGGCGCGCTGGAAGCGATCGAGGCCGATGTGCAGATCCTGCGGGTGGGACGGCGCTGGAATTTGGAGCGTTACGCACGCGAGTTGGGAGACGACTCGGGTGGGACACCCGATGGATACGACGGAACTCACGCGCGCGCGAAGTGGCGCTATCTGCAGGAGCACGAAGAGCATCTGTCAGAGATCGGCGGGGCGCGGGCAGAGGTATTCCTGATCGTGAGCCTGCGCGAGCCCGAGCGCGACGTCGCCGCCTATGTCTCGCGTGCCGCCGAGCGCCATCCGCGCGAGTGGTTGGAGGGGCTCAGGCGCGCGTTCTCGGTGCGCGACCGGCGCGTGATGAAGGTCTCAGAGCTGGAGCGCGCGCGGGTGCGCGCCGACCAGGCGCACGCGCGCCTGGCGGATTACCTGCCTGTCAGGCAGGCACGCGGCGTGGAGCTGCAATGGCTGGTGCGCAGGGCCTTTTGCCGTGGCATCTCCGAGCCGGAAGTCGATGGGCTACACGAGCCGCGCGCGCTCGTGTTCGAACGCAACGGCGAGGCGACGCTGGCGCCCTTGGAGGGGGACGTGATGCGCTGGATGGATGGCTACGTCGAGCATCGTGGGCGGGCGCTACGAATCGAGTCGGAGACCGGCACGAGCTGGCAGGCGCAGTTGGTGCTGGGGGCGCTGCCAGAGCGCGCGCAGTTCCCGGGCGCGCGCGTGGAGCTGATGTTCGCGCCGCCGGAGTCGCTGCCGTTCGGGGTCGACCTGTCGTTGAACGCGCGCTTTCTGCCGAACGGTCTGGCGCTGCGGATCGCGCGGCGCAGGATCCAGGACGCCGATCAGATCGTGCGCGCGGAGTCAGACGGCGAGCAGGGGATCTCCGACCTCGGCTATCAGCGCACGCAGGAGGCGCGCGACCTGCTCGCCTATCTGCAGTCCTCGAGCCGTCCACCGCTGCTACGCGCGACGCTGGCGATTGCGATCGGAGCCGACAGCGAGGAGGAGCTCGAGGAGCGTGTGGAGATGACGCGGCGCGCCTACGGCGAGATCCGTCTGCACCGCCCGCTGGGGGATCAGATGCCGCTGTTCATGCAGCACCTGCCGGGGCAGCGCACGAAGGTCTCGGGCTACGACGACACGCTGACCCCCGAGCAGGTGGCGGCGATGATGCCGACCGCGTCCCACGAGGCGGGCTCGCGTGCGGGCTTCTATCTCGGGCACACGCTCACGGGCTCGCGCCAGCCGGTCCGCTTCAACCTCAGCGAGGGGTCTGAGAGCGATCGCAACACGACGATCCTGAGCGTTGGCGCGCTCGGCTCGGGAAAGACGACGCTCGATCAGAAGCTCAAGTACGAGGGCTTTTTGCAGGGCGCGCGGATCATCGACTGCGACCCGAAGGGCGACCACCGCTTTCACCTGCTGGAGGAGGTTGCGCCGCACACCGAGTGCGTGACGCTGAAGCCCGACCCGGCGCTGCGCGGCGTGCTCGACCCGCTGCGGGTGGCGCCTGAGCACCTGCGCCAGGACGCCGCTGTGTCGTTTCTGCGCGATCTGCTGCCGGGCAGGGCTGAACCGGCGTGGGAGACCGCCGTGGTGGGCGCTGTTGACCGTGTGCTCGGACGCTCCAGCGAACCGACCTGCCTGGAGGTCGTGCGCGTGCTCGAGCAGGGCGATGAGACCGACGCGCAGGTGGGCAAGACTCTGGAGGTCTACGCCCGCTCGGGGCTGACCCAGCTCGGCTTCGCCGACCCCGCGGTCAAGCTCCCGCCGGTCGGGCAGAGCCAGGTCACCTACCTGCCGATCCGCGACCTGCCGGGGCCACAGCAGGGGACGAGCAGAGCCGAGTACTCGCAGGCCGAGCGCGTGGGCGAGCAGATCGTGCGGCTGATTGCGATGTTTGCGATGCACCTGCTGGGGTCGGAGCGCGGGCGACTGAAGCTGTTCAGCTTCGACGAGGGCTGGCGCCTGCTCGGCGACCCGGTCGGCCGGCAGCTGCTCGCCTCGCTGCAGCGCATGGGCCGCTCGGAGCTGGCGGTGCCGATCATCTCGACGCAGCTCGTCACCGATGCGCTTGTCGGCGAGCGCGAGTCGCTGGAGAACCTGCTCGGCGCGACGTTCGTGTTCGGGATGCGCTCGGAGGCGGAGGCGGGGCGGGCGCTGCAGTTGCTTGGATTGGACCCTGAAGATCGTAGGGCGCGCCAGAGCCTGCTCGAGTTCGAGGCTGGCCGCTGTCTGTTCCGCGACCACTCCGGGCGGGTGGAGGCGATCCAGGTAGACGTCGTGCTGCCGTCACTGCTGCGCGCATTCTCGACGACGCCCGGGGTCGTCTAACGGTGGCGGGTAGACGCTTCGCAGCGGTGGGTTTGGCGATGCTTGCGTGGGCATTGAGCGCGCAGCAGGCCGAGGGGGCCAAGGCGCAGGCGCCGACGTCCGCTCCGATGCGCGCCGTGGCAGCAAACAACGCTCCACCGGCGAAAAGCGCCCCGGCGGCGAAGGCCCCCGCGGCGAAAGGCCCGGCACGGGCACCTAGCGAGCCGCCGCTGGGCTCGGGTGGGACGGGTCTGACCGCCGAAGAGGAAGCGTCGGCCTCGGCCTCGCCGAGTGGCGGTGACCCGCTGGTCGAGAACGGGTTGGGCAGCCCCATGTGCGGGAAAAGCACGCGCGCTGAATTGTCGCCGGCCGGCCAGCACAACTGCGGCAGCTCGGACTTCGCGGCTGCACCGGCGCCCACGGGCAATTACGCGTTCGACGTGCACATTAACACCGGCGTCTCGGATTGGGGCAACGATCTGTCCGCATCGGTTCAGAACGCGGCCCAGTGGGGATGGATGCTGCTCGTGGCGATCGTGCACGGGGTGATCGTGATGCTCGAGTGGTGCTACGCGGTCAACCTGCTCGAAGGCTCCGCGATGAGGGAAGTGACGAAAGCGCTGAGTGAGACCCAGGCGACGTTCACCCGGCCTTGGCTGGCGCTGGCGCTGGCGCTCGCCGCGGTGCTGGCGCTCTACCACGGGATCGTGCGCCGGCAGGTGTCGGAGACGCTCGGCCAGGTGGTGCTGATGGGGGTGATGATGCTGGCGGGCTTCTGGGTGATCATCAATCCGCTGGGCACCGTCGGTGCACTCGGCGAATGGGCCGACGAAGCGAGCCTGGGGACGCTCGGCGCTGTGGTCGCCGGCACGCCCGCTACTCCCGACCGCACGTTGGCCGAAAGCATGGAAACCGTCTTCAGCGGCACGATCGGCGGACCGTGGTGCTACCTGGAGTTCGGCAACGTGCGCTGGTGCGAGTCCAAGCACCAGGACCCGCGACTGGTAGCGGCGGCTCACGGAATCGCGACCAAGGAACGGGCCACGATCGGCAGTCAGAGCGCAGAACTGTTGAGCGCCGCGCATACGAATGGCGAACTGTTTCTGGCGCTGGGAGCCAACGGGCCGCAGCGTAACTCGATCACCGGCTCCGGCTCGTTGTTCAACGTGCTGTGTGGCGGCTCGGAAGAACCGTGCCACGGACCGACCGCCGGCGAGGCCGAGTTCCGCACCCAACACGGGACCGCGGCCCGGGTGATTGGGCTGTTCCTGATCTGGATCGGCGTGCTCGGCATGGTGCTGCTGCTCGGCTACCTCGCGCTGCACCTGCTCGGTGCGGCGATCGCGAGCCTGTTTCTGCTGCTGCTGGCGCCCGCGGCAGTGATTGCCCCCGCCCTGGGCGACGGCGGCCGCTCGTTGTTCAGGCGCTGGGGGACGTGGTTGCTCGGGGCGGTCTGCTCGAAGCTGATCTTCTCGTTCCT
>Ga0302235_10003393_pt1 | contig 11230 bp, 13 predicted proteins | sample II_Palsa_N3_3_FD_193577 | JGI IMG/M metagenome (GOLD analysis project Ga0302235, IMG submission 193577) | Peat permafrost microbial communities from Stordalen Mire near Abisko, Sweden - II_Palsa_N3_3 | ecosystem: Environmental > Terrestrial > Soil > Palsa > Peat permafrost | place: Sweden... | reverse complement strand
CATGAGTGTCGGATTCCGTCCCACCGAAGAAGATCTCCGCGTCATCGAAGCCAACCGCCGCGAGGACGAGAAGACCAGCGACGTCATCCGGCGTGCGCTGCGACTGCTGGATCGCGAGGCGTGGGAAGAGCGTGCCCGCGCCGATATGCACCGGCTGAAGAGCGAAGACCTCTCCAGCGAAGCGGACACATGGGAGTACGACGCCGACGGCAACATCCGGATCGTCGGCACCAACCTGACGGTTCAGGCTAGGACTGCGGATCGCCCATGATTCGTGGCGCGGTTTACCCCGTCGACCTTGGCGACACGAAACGAGGACACGAGCAGCGGGGGCACCGCCTTGGGATTGTGATCAGCATCGAACAGGACGCCTGGTCCACGGTGACCGTCCTGCCGACCTCGACCAGTGCCCAAGCGTCCGTGTTCCGGCCGGAAATAGTCGTAGCGGGACGGGAGACCAAGGTCCTGATTGATCAGATCCGGACGATAGACACCTCGTACGTCGTTGGCGACCTCGTCGACTACCTATCGCGCGATGACATGGCGCAAGTCGAGCACAGCCTGTCGCGTTACTTCGGTCTTCTGCGCTGAGCATCGGTTGGTCTCGTCATCCGCGGCGGCCAGGAATACGGTTCCGTGTGTGACCGACTCTTCTGATGGCTCTCCAGTTCTCTCGGCGGCGGAAATCCACGCGGCGGAATCGCTGCTGGCCGACTACTGGGGCGCGAGCGTGGTGGTGCGCGATGCCGAGAAGATCTGGGATCGGAGCCACATCGTCCGGCTGCGCCTGGCCGGTGACGACCGCACCGCCGTGCTCAAGCGGCCCAGGGAGGGGGCCTCCGACGATCGGTCCCGAGGTTTCGACGCCGAGCTGGCCGCCCTGCGGTTCCTCAGCCCGATGGAAACCACGGTCGCGCCGCGACTGCTCGGCGCGGACGCCTCGGCCGGGATCCTGATCATGGAGGACCTCGGCCCGGGCTCCTCGCTGGCTGACTCGCTGATGGCAGGAGGCCACGGCCGTGTCGCGGCCGATCTGATCAGCTACGCCCGGGCGATCGCGGCGATGCATGCCTGGAGCGTCGGCCGGTCCCGTGAGTATGCGCAGATCCGGGCCGGTCTCGCTGGCTCGGCCGGCGCCGGGATGGAGCCGGATTGGATGGACGCCATCGCCAGGAGCAAGGAACGGTTCCTGGCGATGGCGGCGCATCTGGGCCTGGCGACCGACGGCGTGGATCGGGAAATCGATTCGCTCGGGGCCCTGATGGCCGGCGCCGGCTACGTCGGGCTCGTGCATAGCGACCTCTGTCCCGACAACACGCACATCGCGGACGACCGCTGCCAGATCATCGACTTCGAGACCTCGGGGTGGGGACCTGTAGCGCTTGACGTCGCCTACCTGCTGGCGCCGTTTCCGAGTTGCTGGTGCTTCGCCAGCCTGCCCGCCGAGGTGGCCGGGCCGGCGCTCCTCGCCTACCGCGACCAGGCGGCGAACGCGGGCATGGAGCTCGGTCCCGACTGGGAGGACGCCCTGACGGCCGCCCTGGCGGGCTGGGTGATCGCCCGGGGGGCGCGAATCGGCCAGGCTCTTGAGGAGGATCGGGACTGGGGCACCACGACCATGCGGCCGCGCCTGCTGACCTGGCTGAGCAGCTTCATCGGGGCGGCATCGCGGACCGGCGCGCTGCCGCGGCTGCGCGCGCTCGCCGAGGCGATTCGCGAGCAGCTCCGCCTTCGCTGGCCGGACGCGGTTGTCCCCGAGTACCCGGCCCTCGCCCGGCCCGGCGCGCTGCTCGCACGGCGGCCCTCCAGCTGGCACCCAGACTAGCGGCGGCCGCCCGCGGGTCAGACGGTGATCGTGTCCCCGACCGGCACGATCGTCAGCGATACCTCGGTCAGCATCTTCGGGCTGATGAACATGGCCGCCGACTGCTGGCCGACGTCGCTGAGCATGATCTCGTGGATCTGCACCGCCGCCTCCGGGCTGACCGCCCGCACGAAGTCCACCGCCTCGCCCATCTTGGTCCACGGGCCGCTCGTCGGCACGAGCAGCGTCGTCACCGGGGCGGGCGGCACGTAGTAGGAGTCACCCGGGTGATAGACGCGCCCGTCAATCAGGTAGCCGACGTTCGCGACCTGCGGGATGTCCTGGTGGATGCGGGCGTGCAGGCCGCCGAAGACGGCGACGTCGAACCCGTCGGCATCGAAACGGTCGCCTTCGGCGACGGCCGTGACCTGGCCGGGCCGGCCTGCCCAGCGGTCAACCACTGCGGACGGTCCGTAGACCCTCAGCTCGGGCCGGGCCGCAAGCGCCGCCGCGATCGCTTCCTCGTCGAAGTGATCAAAGTGCTCATGGGTGATCAGGATCGTTCCAGCGCTGGCCGCCAGCTCGGCCGCGTTCGGGGTGAAGGCCCCCGGGTCGACCAGGAGAAGACCGCCCCCCTTGTCGAACGTCACGCACGCGTGGGTGTGCTTGGTCAGTTCCATCGGTGCTCCAGTTCGGTCGTTTCAAGCGCCACGAAGGGCCCGTTTTGCTGGCTCCTATACCCGCTGCCGTGACGAGTCATCTTACGTGTTCGATCTGTATTACCGATCGAACTACCCATACCCTGGCGGTATGGAGATTCGTCATCTGCGGTACTTCATCGCGGTCGCGGAGCTGCGCAACTTCACGAAGGCGGCCCAGGCGAGCTTCGTGGCCCAGTCCGCGCTCAGCCAGCAGATTAGCCGCCTTGAGCACGAACTCGGCGCGCCCCTGTTCGTGCGGGGCAAGCGGGGGGCCGAGCTCACCCCGGCCGGCGAGCTACTGCTGCCGCACGCCAGGCGGATCGTCGCCGACGAGGCGTGGGCGCGGGCGGAGATGCGCTCCTACCTGGGCCTTGAGAAGGGGCGGCTGACGATCGGGATGATCCAGACCAGCGCCAGCGGCGTCGACGTGGTCGGGGCGGTGGCGGAATTCTCCCAGCGTTACCCGGCGATCGAGCTGCACATCGTCGACCAGACGACGGCCGAGATGGTCGAGGGCGTCCGTCGGGGTCCGCTTGACCTCGCGATCGTCGGCATCGGCCCGGACGAGCTGCCCGACGGCCTGGAAAGCCGCCAGCTGGCGGTGGAACCGCTGGTCGGCGTCGTGTCAGAGAGGCTGGCAGACGGGCTCGTCGGCCCCGTCTCGATGGCGGACCTGCTCGGCCGGGGGCGGCTGATCCAGTTCGCCGCGGGCACCGGTATCCGCAGGCACGTCGATGCGGCGCTGGGCCGGGCCGGCCTCGAGGCGCCATCGCCGCTCGAGCTGAACCAGGCCTCGGACCTGATCGTGTTCGCCGCGCTCGGGCTCGGGGTCACGATCGTCCCCCGCACGCTGGCGGTGACGTCCGCCCCGCAACTGGCCGAAGCAGGCCGACGCTACGTGGTGCTCGGCCTCACTGACCCGCTGGCGGTGCATCCGGTCACGGTCGTGTTCGCGCCGTCGCGCCTCTCGGCGTCCGCGCAGGAGTTTTTCGACCTGCTCATCCATGGGACGAACCATAAGAAGAAGCGATCATTATCAGCTGATACTCGTGTTGGACCGATCGTGCATCTGATACCAGACTTGTCGGTGTAGGCAGCGGCCGCCCGCCCGGCGGCCCTCCGTCACCGTGACTGGGAGGAACGATGCAGATCGGACTGCTCGCGAATCAGAACGTGGCACCGCCGGATTCCGGACCAGCGCTCGGCAGGCTGCTGCCGCGGCGGCTCTGGCAAGCGCAAGCGTCCGCAGGCAGCAACTGGGGGCCGCTGCCCGAGCTGCTGCTGGCCCTCACGCTGGTCACCGGCCTGGTCGACGCGGTGTCGATCCTGGCCCTTGGCCGGGTCTTCGTCGCCAACATGACCGGGAACGTGGTCTTCGCCGGCTTCGCGATCACCGGGGCGCCGGGGTTCTCCCTCGGCGCTTCCCTGTTCGCGCTCGGGGGCTTCCTGGTGGGCGCGGCCCTCGGCGGGCCGATGACCGCGAAGGTCGGCCATGACCACGCGCTCCACCTGCGGATCGCCACCGCCAGCGAGTTCGCGCTGGTGGCGGTCGCCCTGATCGTCGCCGCGGCGTCCGGCGGCGCGGCCGCCACGCACGGCACGCTGCACCTGGCGGCGGGAACGGCCACGTTCGACGCGGGCATCATCTACGCGGTCGCCGCCCTCCTCGCCGTCGCGATGGGGATCCAGAACGCGGTCGCCCGCAAGCTCGCCGTGCCCGACCTCACCACGACGGTGCTCACCATGACGCTGACGGGCATCGGCCACGACGCCCGCTCCGGCCACCGCGGTCACGTCACGCTGGTCCGCCGGGTCCTCGTCGTCGCCACCATGCTGGCAGGCGGCGTCATCGGCGCGGAACTCGTGCTCAACGTCGGCACGATCGTGCCGCTCGCCCTGGCCACCGGCCTGCTCGCGATCGTCGCCAGCGGCGCCGCGGTCGCGGCCAGCCACCCAGGCGAATGGCGCCAGACCAGGCCGACCTCCGTGTTACGACGGGGCGCGGTACAGCTCTGTCAGCAGGGCGACGGCCGCGTGCGTCGAGGGATGAGGGTCGTGCCGCCGCCAGATCATGTGGACGGCGATGGGCGGGGCGTCCCGCACCGGCCGGAAGACGATGCCGTCGCGCCGGTACTGGGTCGTGGTTCCCTCAGCCGTGATCCCGACGCCGCCGCCGGCCGCGATGATGTCGAGCCAATCGTCGATGTCCCGCGTTTCCCGCACGTTCGGCCGCTCCGCCGCCGGCCATAGGTCGGGCGTCGTGGTCCCGGTTCTGCGGTCGATCAGCACCGTGCGCTGCGGTATCTCATCGAGACGGATCGAGCGCCGCCTGGCCCACGGATCGTCGGCCGCGAGTGCGCAGAAGCGCCGCTCGTGACCCACGATGGCGCTGGCGAACTGCTTGGCGTCGGCCGCGGTGCGCAGCACGGCCAGGTCGCACAGGCCCTCGGCCAGGCCGCCGGTCGCCGAGTTGGTGCGAATCAGGTGCAGCTCGACCTCCGGGTGCCCGGCCGCCCAGCGGCGCTGGAACTCGCGGGTGTGACGGCCCATGGCCGACCAGGCGTGACCGATGCGGAGCCGCGTATGCCCGGTGGTCGCCTCGGCGACGAGGTTGCCGGCCGCCGCCAGGACCTGCCGGGCCTGCGCCAGCACGTGCACTCCGGCCGTGGTCGGGGTGGTCGTCCTGCTCGTGCGGTGCAGCAGCCGGACGCCGAGAACCTGCTCGAGCGCCATCAGGTTGCGTGACACCGCCGCCTGCGAGATGCCGAGTTCGATCGCGGCGTCGGTGAAGGTTCCGGAGTCGACGATCGCGACCAGGCAGCGCAGGTGCCTCAGCTCCAGATCCATAACCAGAGCGTATAGCTGACTCGATCCATGCATTTTGCGTATGCGACACCGCGCCCCATGCTCCTGTCATGAGGATCTCCGAGCAGCGCCGGTTCACCGGCATCGCGTTGATGACGGGCAGCGCCGCGTCCAATCAACTCGGCGCGGCGACCGCCGCCCTGGCCTTCCCGGCGCTCGGGCCCGCCGGGGTGGTCGCCGTCCGCCAGTGGGTGGCGGGCGTCGTGCTGCTCGTCACCGTGCGGCCCAAGTTCACCTCGTTCACCGGACGGCAGTGGCGCCCGGTGCTCGCCCTGGCATTGATCTTCGCCGTCATGAACCTGTCGCTCTACACCGCCATCGACAGAATCGGGCTTGGCCTGGCGGTCACCCTGGAGTTCCTCGGACCGCTGTCGGTCGCCCTGCTGGCGTCGAGGCGAGTGATCGACCTCGGGTGCGCCCTGATCGCCGCCGCCGCCGTCGTCGTGCTGGCGAGACCGCAGCCGAGCACCGACTACGCCGGCATCCTGCTGGCGCTGCTCGCGGCCGCCTGCTGGGCGGGATACATCCTCGTGAACCGGGTGGTGGGCGACCGACTGCCGGGCGCTGACGGGCCCGCCGCCGCGGCCGGCCTGTCGGCGCTCCTGTACATCCCGGTCGGCGTCTGGGCGCTGAGCAGCCACGCCGTGACCGGCGCGGCGCTCGGGCGCGCGGCCACGGCGGGCGTCTTGTGCTCGGCCGTCCCGATGATCGCCGACCTGCAGGCGCTGCGCCGCGTCCCGGCCAGGTTCTTCGGCGTTTTCATGAGCGTCAACCCGGTATTCGCGGCGCTGACCGGCCTCATCGTCCTCGGCCAGTCGCTGGCGCCCGCCGACTGGGTCGCGATCGCCGTCATCGTCACCGTCAACGCGGTCAGCGCCGGCGGCCGGGCACACGCCGACGGCCCGGCGGACCGTCTGGACGGCGATCCAGCGCAGCAAGGGCACCGCGACGCCGATCGGCGCGTCAAGCCGACGGGGACGGGATCACGGTCGTGAGGAGACCCGTTTTGATGTCGTAGCTGTAGCCCGAGATCTTGATGTGGGGTGAGATCGAGGGTTCGCGAGACAGCCGCCCGACGTCGACCCGAACGGTCTCCGCCGGGTGGATGACCGGAAGCTCGGCGAGCGCCTGCTCGTCGAATCCGCGCTGGGCGAATCCGTGCCGCAGCTCCGGGTCGGCGAAGAACCCGGACCCGCAGTCGGTGTGGTGGATGATCGCGAGCTCGAACCAGTCGGCGTCCGGCGTCTTGACCTCGTGCAGGTAGCTGATCCAGGCGACATCCTGGATCACGGCCGGGGTGACGCGTCCCCCGACATTGCGCCCGACGATGGCGTCGCCAAGCTCAAGCCCGAGGATGCCGGCCGGGTCAACCCGGGGATCGATGCAGGTAAGGACGTAGACCTGCCGGTTCGGAATGAAGGGGATGGCGGGCACCCTGTCCTTGAGATCCGTCCCGGCGAAGGCCTTGTTGCGTGCCAGTAGCTCGTCCATGTTTTCCATATAAAAACTCTGACCTGCGCGCGCGATCGCCGGCAAGCGGCAGGACTGCCTGACATCGCTAGAATCGCGCCTATGCACGCAGTGGTCGCCCTCGCGCTGCCCACCGTGGAAGCCTTCGACCTGGCCATTCCTTCGCAGGTCTTCGGTGATCAGGTCGTCCACGCCGAGCGGTACACGTTCACCGTGTGCGCGCCGTCGGCCGGGCTGGTGCCGTCAACCGCGGGCTACGCGATACGAGCCGACCGAGGCCTGGACGCGCTGGCTGACGCGGACACCGTGGTCGTGCCGGGATACCTGCCGCTGGACGATCCCGGCGAGGCGGTCTGCTCGGCGCTGCGCGACGCGGCGGCACGCGGCGGCACGCGGCGCCCGCGTGGTCTCGGTCTGCACCGGCGCCTTCGCGCTGGCCGCGGCCGGCCTGCTTGATCACCGTCGGGCCACCACGCACTGGCAGTACGCGGACGACCTGACCGCCCGCTTCCCCGCCGTGAAGGTCGACCCGGACGTGCTCTGGGTCGATGAGGGCGCGGTCCTGACCAGCGCCGGTCTGGCGGCCGGGATCGACCTGTGCGTGCAGCTGGTCCGCGCCGACTACGGCACCGACGCGGCCATCCGGATCGCCCGCCGGATGGTCGTGGCGCCGCATCGCGACGGCGGTCAGGCGCAATGGCTGGAGCGCCCGGTGCCGCTGCCGGGTCAGGGTCTGGCGGCTACCTGCGAATGGGCGCTCGAGCGGCTGGCCGATCCGCTGACCGTGGCCGACCTGGCCCGCCACGCGGGCTGGGCACCGCGAACCTTCTCCAGGCAGTTCGTCGCCGAGACCGGCATGACCCCGCTGCGCTGGCTGACCGCCGCCCGCGTGCGCGAGGCCCGGCGCCTGCTCGAGGTCAGCGACCTGCCGGTGGAGGACATCGCCCGCCGCAGCGGCCTCGGCAGCCCCGCTAACCTCCGCATCCACCTGGCGCGGGACGCAGGCACCACGCCCACCGCCTACCGCGCCGCATATCAGGGGCGCACGGCCCCGGGTCACACGCTGGGGTCTTGACGTCAATATCAGCGTCAAGCCGTTCGACTTCGATAAGGTAGTCAATTATCATGACTCTCATATCGGAGTCGGGGGATGCGATGGCATATACGGGGAAGGTGACCAGCGCCGAGTCGCTGGGGCGGATCCTGCAGCAGGCCCGGCTGCTGTCGGGGCTGAGCCAGCGTGAACTTGCCCGGCGGCTGGGCACCACGCAGAAATACGTGTGGCAGCTTGAGGCAGGGAAGCCGTCGATTGTGATGGACCGGCTCTTCGCGGCGATGCGCGAGACCGGCATGGAACTGACGGCGACTATCACGCCTCGAGACGAGCATGGCTGACCTAGTCGTCGAACTGTACGGGACGCGGGCAGGAGTGCTCTCTGGGACGTGGCGGACGTTCGACTTCGTGCCAGATCCGGCTGCCGCTGCGCGGTTCGGCATCGACAGCACCGTCTTGTCGGTTGCGATCCCGCTCACCATCGTGGCCGTGCGGTCGCGCAAGGAGCGGCGGCAGAACTTCTTCAGGGAACTTCTCCCCGAGGGCCGGATGCTTGCCCGACTCGCCGAGCAGGCCCGACTCGCCGACCAGGACGTCATCGGGCTGTTGCGCGCCTACGGCAGAGACGTCGCCGGAGCTCTGCAGATCTGGGATCCCGAAGTTCCCGGGGAGCCTAAGCAGCCGGCGCTTGAGCCGTTGTCGAGCCCGGAAATCGCCGCCCTGCTTGAACACGTCCAGGACAATCCGCTCGGGAACAAGCCCGCCGGCGGGAAGACCTCGCTGGCCGGAGTCCAGGACAAGATCGTGCTCGGCCGAACCGAAGGCGGTTGGAATCGGGTGATCGACGGCTGGCCGTCCACCCACATCCTCAAGCCAGAGTCGCGCGACTACCCCACCTCGATCTACGACGAGGAGTTCGGCTCGCGCTTCGCCCGGGCCGTTGGGCTGACCTCCTTCCCGACGTGGATCGAAGAGTTCACCGGAATTCCGGCCGTAGTAATCGAACGCTACGACCGCTCCCCTCATGCCCCTCAGGGGCGGATCCACCAGGAAGACTTCAACCAGGTCCTAGGCGCGGCGGGCAACCAGAAGTACCAGAAGTACGGCGGCAAAGTGAGCCTCGAACGCATCGCCCAAGTGTTCTCCGTCATCGGAGACCGCGACTCCCTGGAGCGCCTGTTTGCCCTTGTCGTGGTCTCGGTTTCCGTCGGGAACCTCGACCTGCACGCCAAGAACCTCTCCCTGTTGCACCTTCCCGACGGGTCCATGACCCTCAGCCCCGCCTACGATGTGGTGCCGCAAGCGCATCAGCCCAACGACGGCGAGGTCGCCCTCGCAGTCGGCGGTGAGTATCGTCACGCCGCCATCACCCTGAAGCACCTCGTCGCGGAGGGGCGGTCGTGGGGGCTCGCCCGGGCAGCCGATCTCGCCGAGGAGACACTCACCACAGTTCTCCAACTCGCGGACGCGGAGATTCCCGACGAGCGGGCCTACCCAGGACTCGCCCGGGACATCTCCAGGTTCGCCTCCAACCTGCTCACCGGGCAAGCGATCGGCGCCAGCGGCTATCACCGCTGATGAGGCCGGTACGGCTCCGGCCGGCGATCTCACGTTCCGCGGCGGAGGAGCGTCTTCAGGGCATGAGCATCAAGCAGCCGTTTGAGAAGGTCGTCGAGGAGCACGGCCGCACCGTGCTGCGCGTGTGCCGTGCGCTGCTCGCCAGCCATGACGCCGACGACGCCTGGTCGGAGACGTTCCTGTCGGCCATGCGCGGCTACCCGGAACTGCCGGAGACGGCCAACGTGGAGGCGTGGCTGGTGACGATCGCGCACCGCAAGGCCATCGACGTGCTCCGGTCGCGCAAGCGGCAGCCGGTCCCGGTCGAGGAGGTCGCCGAGGCGCCGACCACGCTCGGCGTCCCCGACCCCGACCACGCCGACGACGGCCTGTGGCACACGGTCCGGGCGCTGCCGGACCGGCAACGCCAGGCGGTGGCCTACCACTACGTCGCCGGCCTGCCCTACGCCGAGATCGCGCAGATCATCGGCGGCACCACCGACGCGGCGCGCAGGGCCGCCGCCGATGGCATCAGAAACCTGCGGAAGAACTACCCGGGCGGAGGCCCATCATGAACAGCCCAGAAGATCTCTTCACGACGCCCACCAACAACGACGCCGACGCGCTGGCGCGTCTGCACCGCAAGCTCGAGCAGGCGGCTGAGGAAGAGGGCCTCCTCGACGTCGCCTACCGGACGGTCGACTCCCCGGTCGGCCCGCTCCTGCTGGCGGCCACGCCGCGCGGACTCGTCCGCGTCGCCTACGAAGTCGAGGGCCACGACCGCGTGCTCGACACGCTGGCGAGCAGGCTGAGCCCGCGCGTCCTGCGCGCGCCGAGCCGCCTTGACGCGGCGGCGCGGGAGCTTGAGGAGTACTTCGACGGGCGGCGGCGCAGCTTCGATCTGCCGCTCGACCTGTCGCTGTCGAAGGGGTTCCGGCTGCTGGTGCAGCAGCACCTGCCGGAGATCGGCTACGCCCAGACCCGCAGCTACCGGCAGGTCGCCGAGCTGGTCGGAAACCCGAAGGCGGTGCGGGCGGTCGGCACCGCCTGCGCCACCAACCCGCTGCCGGTCGTGCTGCCGTGCCACCGGGTGCTCCGCGCTGACGGCACCACCGGCGGCTACGCCGGCGGCCCGGCCGCCAAGGCCACGCTGCTGAACCTGGAGGCGGCCGCGTGAGCGCCAGCGCGAGCGCCCAGCGGAGCGGGCCGGGCACCGACCCGTGGCGGCAGCGAGTCGACTCCGGCGACTGGGACGCGATCACGGCCGAGGTGAACGAGTACGGCGGCGCGCTGCTGCCGCAGCTCCTCACCCCGGCCGAGACCGAGCGCCTCCGCTCCCTCTACGAGCACGACGGCCTCTTCCGGTCAACGGTCAACATGGGCAGGCACCGTTTCGGCGAGGGCGAGTACCGCTACTTCAAGAGCCCGTACCCGGAGCCGGTGGAGCGCCTCAAGCAGGCGCTCTACCCCCGGTTGGTGCCGATCGCCCGCGACTGGCACGCGCGGCTCGGCCGCCCCTCCCCCTGGCCGGACACGCTGGACGAGTGGCTGCGGATGTGCCACCAGGCCGGCCAGCGCAAGTCGACGGCCATCCTGCTCCGGTACCGCCAGGGCGACTGGAACGCGCTGCACCGCGATCTCTACGGCGACCTCGTGTTCCCGCTGCAGGTGGTCATCAACCTGAACGAGCCGGGCGTCGACCACACCGGGGGCGAGTTCCTGCTCCTCGAGCAGCGCCCGCGGGCGCAGTCCCGCGGCACCGCGACGCTGCTCCCGCAC
>Ga0302235_10003385_pt1 | contig 11244 bp, 6 predicted proteins | sample II_Palsa_N3_3_FD_193577 | JGI IMG/M metagenome (GOLD analysis project Ga0302235, IMG submission 193577) | Peat permafrost microbial communities from Stordalen Mire near Abisko, Sweden - II_Palsa_N3_3 | ecosystem: Environmental > Terrestrial > Soil > Palsa > Peat permafrost | place: Sweden... | reverse complement strand
GGCGCTAGTTACAGCACGCTCCGCCGCGTCGCCAAGGCGGCGGAAGACCTAGGCTTCGACGCGTTCTTCCGGTCCGACCACTACCTGAGGATGGGCGACGGATCGGGCGCGCCCGGCCCGACCGACGCGTGGGCGACGCTGGCCGCGCTGGCGGTCGAGACGTCCACCATCAGGCTCGGCACGCTGGTCACGGCGGCCACCTTCCGGCTGCCGGGGCCGCTCGCGATCACCGTCGCGCAGGTGGACGAGATGAGCGGCGGCCGGGTCGAGTTCGGCCTCGGCACCGGCTGGTACGACGGCGAGCACCGGGCTTACGGAATCCCGTTCCCGCCGCTGAGGGAGCGGTTCGACCGCTTCGAAGAGCAGCTGGCGATCATCACTGGCCTGTGGTCGACGCCCGTCGGCCAGACGTTCTCCTATGACGGTGCGTACTACTCGCTGACGGACTCGCCCGCGCTGCCCAAGCCAGTTCAGCAGCCGAAGGTGCCGGTGATCATCGGCGGCGGCGGCGCGCGCCGCACTCCGGCCCTCGCCGCGCGCTACGCCGACGAGTTCAACGCCGCGTTCCGCTCCGTCGAGGACACGGCCACCGCGTTCGAGCGGGTGCGGGCCGCCTGCGCCGAGGCAGGCCGCGACCCGGCGTCGATGACCTTCTCCGCCGCCCACGTGACCGTCTGCGCCAAGGACGAGGCCGAGCTCGCCCGCCGGGCCGCCGCGATCGGCCGCGACCTGGCCGAGCTGCGCGCAGCCGGCCTGGTGGGCACCCCGTCGGAGGTGGTCGACAAGATCGGCGCCTACGCCGAGGCCGGCGCCACCACTGTCTACCTGCAGATCCTCGACCTGGCGGACCTCGACCACCTAGAGCTGCTCGCCTCCGAGGTCCTGTCCCAGGTCTAGATCGCGCCGACCCAGATCAAAAGCCACTCCGTCATCTCGAACGGACCGTTGGCTCCCACGTTCACCGGTCCCGATTTCCCTGTCGCCGACGCCGGCGACCCCAACCGCTTCCTGTCGGCTACGCCAGCGACCGGACGCCGCCCCTGTCACCTACGCCAGCGACCGGACGCCGCCCCTGTCACCTACGCCAGCGACCCCGATAGGGCCGGTCAATGGCGTCGGCGACAGGTCGCGCATCCTGTCGGTGGCGTAGCTGACCGCGCCTCGAGTGTGGGCGAAATCTCGCTCTCTGGACCTTCCAGGGCAGCCGAAGACTCGGCTCTGACCTGGTGATTCCGGACAGAAGGGTGCTAACGGTCGCCGGGATGCCTACGATCGATGATGTGGCAAGGTTCTCTGGGGGACGGCGCGGGCGTCGGGGGTCGGACGCCGAAGACTGGCCAGATGATGAAGGCGGGGCTGATACCAACTCCTGGGTCGGCGGGGGCGCCGGTCCAGGAGGCGATGCCGGTTTGGCGGGTAACGATGGCTCAGGGTATCGGGGTTCGGGTTTTGCCGGGGGTCCTGGTTACGACCGCGTGAGCGGCGGCCCCGCCGCGCCCGGCGCTCCTGGCCCTGGTGCTGGACCCGCGGGCCGAGGATTCGCCGGCGGGCCCGGATTCGCCGGGGGGCCTGGTCCCGCCGGAGAGCCGGCCGGACGGCCGCGGCCGGGCGACGGTCGCGGCGATGGCTACGGACCAGGCGGCCAGGGCATGCCGCCCGCCGGTCCCTGGATGCAAGGCCCGGCTATGGGCGGCCCGCAGGGCGTACCACCCGTCGGGCCGTACGGGGCCCAGCGCCCGGGACCGCAGCAACCGGGACCGCAGACCGCGGGAATGCAGCACCCGGGCCAGTTTCCTGGCGGTAGGGCGCAGGGCAACGCCCCGCAGGTCGACGGGCAGCACAGCGGCGGCAGGCCGGGCAGCCCGCGGCCGAGTGGTCCGCAACCGGGCGGTCGGCAGGCGGCTCCGCCCTACGGCGGCGGACCGGACGGCGGTGGGCAGTTCGGCGGCGGCTTCCCCGGCGACGGCCAGGTGCGCCTAGGACCGCCGGGCGCCATGCAGTCCGGCCCCGGCCGGCCAGGCGGCGGGCCTTTCGCCGAGCAGCCGCAGCCCGGAGCTTTCGGCCCCGGACCTCAGTTCCCCGGCCCTCAGCTCCCAGGACAGCAGTTCCCCGGCCCTCAGTTCCCTGGACAGCAGTTTCCCGGACCTCCGTTTCCCGGACCTCCGTTTCCCGGACCTCCGTTTCCCGGACCTCCGTTTCCCGGACCTCCGTGTCCCGGACCTCCGTTTCCCGGACCTCAGCCCGCCGGGCCGCAGTTTCCAGGACAGCAGTTTCCCGGACAGCTTCCGGGCCAGCAGGGACCACTGGGACCGGGACTCCAGGGCCCAGGGCCGTTCATCGGCGGCCAGAACGGCGGCGGCTTCCCCGGCTCTGGTCAGGCTCCCTTGCCGGGCACTCCCAGCGGGCAAGCTGCGCCCGGGATTTACGGGCCGGGAGTCGCGGGCGGCATGCCACCCGGCTACCCCGCCCCGCAGCCGGGCCAGTTTCCAGGCGGTCCGATGCCGTCCGGGCCGTTCCCGCCGGGAGGGCCGTTCCCGCCCGGGATGCCCGCGCAGGGCCAGTTTCCGCCCGGCTACGCAGGCCCCGGCGGACCCGTACCTTTCGGCACCCCCTCGGGACAGCTCGCCCCGCCGGGCGGGTTCGCTCGGCCGGGACAGGCCGTCCACCCCGGCCAGTTCGGTCCAGGTGCCCTGCCTGGCGAGCCGATGCCAGGCGGGCAGTTCGGCGCGGCCCAGTACGGCCCACCGGGTCAGTACGGCCCATCGGGTCAGTACGGCCCATCGGGTCAGTACGCGCCGCCCGATCGGTACCTGCCGCCCGGTCAGTACGGACCGCCGGCCGGCTTCCAAGCGGGCGGCCAGCCTCCAGCTCACTGGGCGGAAGCGGGGCCATTCCCGCCCGGAGGGTTCCCGCCCGGGCCGCCCGGTCCGGGACCGGCGGCATCGGGTCCCACCCTGCCCGGACGCGACACCGGCCCGGCCCAGGGCCCGGCTGGCCCGAATCACGGTCAGGGTGCGTTTGCCGGCCCGCATGCCCCGAATGCCGGGGCTGGCCCAGGTCACCGCGTCGACGTCGACGGGGAACGGGTCCTCACCCCGACGACCATCTACGCGCCTGGCAGCCTGAGGGTCATGCCCGAGGCCGGCGAAAACGATCCGTCAGGAGGTCCTGCCGCCTCCGGTCGGCCTGCCGAAGGAGGGCTCGGCGGCCCCGGATACGGCGCGCCGTACGGTCACGGCCCAGGCCCGGCGCAGGACCCTTACGCCGCCCAGGGGCCGTTCGCGGGCCCCGGGTTCCTCCACGCCGACGGCGGTTTCCCCGGTCACGCAGGTGCCCAGGCCGGCGGCTCGTTCCCCGGCGCCGGTCCGTTTGCCGGCCAGGGCGGCTTCCCCGGGCCGAGCGCTCCGAGCCCCGGCGAACCAGTGCCGGGAGGATTCGCGGGACCGGGTCCAGTCGGCGGCCCCGCGCCCGGTTACGGCTCTGCCCCTGGTTACGGCTCTGCCCCTGGTTACGGCTCTGCCCCTGGCTACGGGCAACCTCCCGGCTACGGGCAACCTCCCGGCTACGGGCAACCTCCCGGCTACGGGCAACCTCCCGGCTACGGGCAGCCGCCGGGCAACGGCCAGGTGCCCGGCTACGGCCAGGCGGCGTCTTTCACGTCCGGCCCTGGCGTACCGCACGACGGCAACGGCTTCACCGGCGACCCGCGGCCCAGCGGCCTGCCCGGCTTCGGAGCAGACCCCACGCACTCCGCCTTGCCCGGATACCCGTCAGCACCGGGGTACGCCGCGCCCGGCGGGCCCTCCGGGCCAGCCAATTTCAGCCAGCACGGGCAGCCGGGCCCACACGGCCCCCAGAGCCAGGCAGACCCGTACGCCGCGCAGGGGCAGCCGGGTCCGTACGATCCGCGAGGGCAGGCCGGTCAGTTCGGCAGGCCGGGCCAGCCGGGTCCCTATGACGCTCAGGGACAGCCAGCTCAGTTCGGCGGCCAAGGGCAGCCCGGCCAGTTCAGCATGCCTGGGCCCTATGGCGCCCAAAGCCAGCCTGGTCCGTACGGCATGCAGGGGCCAAGTAGCCCGTATGGCGGTCAGGGCCAGCCGTATGACGGTCAGGGCCAGCCTGGTCAGTTCGCCCGGCCGGGACAGCCCGGTCCCTATGGCCAGCAGGCGCAGCCCGGTCCGTACGGCCCGCCAGGCCAGCACCCGCTGGGCGGCCCCTTCGCAGGCACGCCGATGCCCGCCGACTACCCGCCGTCCTTCGGCCAGTACGTCCAGCCCGGCCCGGTCGGCCATCCGGCGCCGGACGGCTTCTCCGGCGCCGGCGGTCCCGCGGGGGCCGGCGCTCCCGGCAGCGCCCCAGGCTGGAATGGCGACCCGGCGCGGGGCGTCCCCCCAGGCTGGCAGCCGGCCGCCGGGCCGGCCCGTAACGGATACCCCGACTACGGATACCCCGATCCCGGCGGATATGGCCAGGGCGTCAACGGAGGCGAGTACGCCTACGTGATCAGCGGCGAGGGACCACGCGGAGCTCACCCAGCCCGACCGCGCGGTCCGCAGCAGACCTCCGCCGGCGAGCACCAGCCGCCCGCCGCCGAGCCTCGGCGTCGGACGCGGGAAGAACGCATGCAGGCCAGGCCGACCGGCGGCACCCGCTCCATCACCGCGGGAATAGCGGACGCGGCCCGGACCACCAATCGGCCGGCGGACGCCAACTCGCCGGCGGACGCCAACTCGCCGGCGAACGCCGACGCGAGCGGCGCCTACAGTCCCGACGATCCCGCTTACGGCCCGCCAGAGCCGGGTTGGTCCCACCAGGATCGGCCGGCCGCAGACGTGCGCGGCGCCAGGCAGTCGGGTGGAGCCGAGCCGGCCGGAGCGGCCGAGCGGGCCGGAGCGTCGGCCAAGGCCGAGCAGATCGCGGCCGAGCCGGTAAGCCCCCAGAAACCCCAGCCGCAGCAGCCCCAAGCGCAGCCGCTCATAGACGAGCAGTCCAAGTCCGAGCAGTCAGCATCGGAGCCGGTCAAGCCCGGGCAAGCCGAGTCAGAGCAAACAGCCACGCCACCCCCGGTCGTCGCGGACCACCCTCCCGTTCGCGGCCCGTTCGAGCCGATCGTCGAGCACGACCGCCAGACATCCATGGCCGCCTCGTCGGCGGCGGATCAGCCCGCGACCGATCCCGAGGGCCGGCCGTACGAGTTCCCCGGGCTGGACGACGAGCCCGCCGGATCAGCCGACGCCGCGCTTGACCGGCTCAAGGAACTGCACCGCACCGCGGCCGCCGTCGCCCCGCAGAGCCTCGACGCCCACTTCGACCAGCTGCTCGAACGGCAGCGGAGATTGATCAGCGAGTACATCAGCGAGGCCGAAGCGCCGTCGGCGGTGACCGACGACCCCGGTGACGACCGCCTGGTCGGCTTCGGCGGTGACTTCCTGGGCACGCGGTGAGCGGCGTCATCGCGGTCCTCGGCTTCGGCGAGGCCGGATCGCTGATCGCCCGTGACCTGGCGGCAGCCGGCGCCGAAGTGCGCGGCTTCGATCCCCAGGCGGCCGCCCCGGCCGGCGTCACCGCCGCCGCCAGCGACGCCGAAGCGGTCGCCGGGGCCGATCTGGTGCTCAGCGTCAACAGCGCCAGCGAGGCGGTGGCGGCATTCGCCGCATCCGTCGACGCGCTCGCCCCCACCGCGATCTGGGCCGATCTCAACACCGCGTCCCCGGCCGTCAAGCAGCGCCTGGCCGAGCTTGGCCGTGAACGCGCGATCCCGGTCACCGACATCGCGATGATGGCGCCGGTCCCTGGCAACGGCCTGCGCGTCCCGATGCTCGCCAGCGGCGACGCGGCCGACCGGGTCGCGGCCACGCTGCGCGGCTACGGCGCCGACGTCGAGGTGCTCGACGGCCCGGCCGGGCTGGCCGCGACCCGCAAGCTGCTGCGGAGCGTCTTCTACAAGGGCATGGCCGCGTCGATCGTCGAGGCCCTGGAAGCGGCGCGGGCGGCCGGCCTCGAGGACTGGCTGCGCCCGCACATCGCCGAGGACCTGGCCAAGGCCGATGCCTCGACGGTCGAGCGGATCGTCACCGGCACCCGGCAGCACGCCGTCCGCCGCGGTCACGAGATGGCGGCCGCCGCCGACATGCTGACCGACCTGGGCGTCCCGCCCATCATGGCCGACGCCAGCCGCGCCCTGCACGAGCGCTTGGCCGCAGAAAACCAGAACCGCCCAGCCGCGCGCCCACGTCATTTACCGGCACCCCGCGCGAAGTACCTTGATGTCGAGATACTGTAGGTTAAGCACTCGGGGGACACCGCGTACACGTGAACACAAGCAAGAACAAGACGTGAAAAGCATGACTGGGCGAGGAGGCTCAACCAACGATGACTGCGAACAGCTTCGGCAGCCGCGCGACGCTTGAGGCAGGCGGCGCGACGCACGAGATCTACCGCCTGGACGCGGTCCCGGGCAGCGAGACCCTCCCGTACAGCCTGAAGGTCCTGCTCGAGAACCTGCTCCGCAACGAAGACGGCAAGAACATCACCAAGGAGCACATCTCCGCGCTCGCCAACTGGGACAAAGACGCCCAGCCGGACACCGAGATCCAGTTCACCCCGGCCCGGGTGATCCTGCAGGACCTGACCGGCGTGCCCGCCGTCGTCGACCTCGCGGCGATGCGGGAGGCCATGCGCGACCTCGGCGGCGACGCCAAGAAGATCAACCCGCTGATCCCGGCCGAGCTGGTCATCGACCACTCCGTGGTGGCCGACGTGTTCGGCCGCCCGGACGCCTTCGAGAAGAACGTGGCGCTTGAGTTCCAGCGCAACCGCGAGCGCTTCCAGTTCCTGCGCTGGGGCCAGAACGCGTTCGACGGCTTCCGCGTCGTCCCGCCCGGCACCGGCATCGTCCACCAGGTGAACATCGAGCACCTCGCCCGGGTCGTCATGACCAACCCGCAGAACCAGGCGTACCCCGACACCTGCGTCGGCACCGACAGCCACACCACGATGGAGAACGGCCTCGGCATCCTCGGCTGGGGCGTCGGCGGCATCGAGGCCGAGGCGGCCATGCTCGGCCAGCCGATCTCGATGCTGATCCCGCGCGTCGTCGGCTTCCGGCTGACGGGCACGCTGCCCAATGCCACCACCGCCACCGACCTGGTGCTCACGATTACCCAGATACTGCGCAAGCACGGCGTCGTCGGCAAGTTCGTCGAGTTCTACGGCGACGGCGTGGCTGAGGTCCCGGTGGCGAACCGGGCCACGATCGGGAACATGTCGCCCGAGTTCGGTTCCACCTGCGCGATCTTCCCGATCGACCAGGCGACGATTGACTACCTCACGCTGACCGGCCGAACCGACGAAGAGCGGGACCTGGTCGAGAAGTACGCCAAGGCGCAGGGCCTGTGGCACGACCCGAGCCAGGAGCCCCGGTTCTCCGAGCAGCTCACCCTCGACCTGGGCACGGTCGTGCCGAGCATCGCCGGCCCCAAGCGCCCGCAGGACAAGATCGACCTGACCGACGCCAAGACCGCCTTCAGGGACGCGCTGCCCGCCTATACCGGCGGCGACGGCAACGGCAGCTTCCCGGCCTCCGACCCGAGCGAGCAGGAGGACGTCAGGCCCACCCACGAGGTCAAGGTCACCCTCGATGACGGCAGCGTGGCCACCCTCGACCACGGCCACGTCGTGATCGCCGCGATCACCTCCTGCACCAACACCTCCAACCCGTTCGTGATGATCGGCGCGGCGCTGCTGGCCAAGAAGGCGGTCGAGAAGGGCCTGAGCCGCAAGCCCTGGGTGAAGACGACCCTCGCCCCCGGCTCCAAGGTGGTCATGGACTACTACGAGCGCGCCGGGCTCATCCCCTACCTGGACAAGCTCGGGTTCAACCTCGTCGGCTACGGCTGCACCACCTGCATCGGCAACTCCGGCCCGCTGCCGACCACGATCAGCGAGGCGGTCAACGACAACGACCTGACCGTCGTCAGCGTCCTGTCGGGCAACCGCAACTTCGAGGGCCGGATCAACCCGGACGTGAAGATGAACTACCTCGCGTCCCCGCCCCTGGTGGTCGCCTACGCGCTCGCGGGCACGATGGACATCGACCTCGACAACGAGCCGCTCGGTCGCGACCAAGAAGGCAAGCCGGTCTTCCTGAAGGACATCTGGCCTTCGCCGCAGGAGGTCCAGACCGTCGTCGCCTCGTCGGTCGCGGCGGACATGTTCACCACCGACTACGCCGACGTCTTCAACGGCGACGACAACTGGCGCAGCCTCGACGTGCCGACCGGCGACACCTTCGAGTGGGCGCCCACCTCCACTTACGTCGCCCGGCCGCCCTACTTCGACGGCATGCCGGCCGAGCCCGCCCCGGTGACCGACATCCACGGCGCCAAGGTCCTCGCCAAGCTCGGCGACTCGGTCACCACCGACCACATCTCGCCGGCCGGCGCGATCAAGGCCACCGCCCCGGCCGGCCTGTACCTGACCGAGCACGGCATCGACCGGAAGGACTTCAACTCCTACGGGTCCCGCCGCGGTAACCACGAGGTGATGATCCGCGGAACGTTCGCCAACATCCGGCTCCGCAACCAGCTCGCGCCCGGCACCGAAGGCGGCGTCACCAAGAAGGACGGCCAGGAGATGTCGATCTTCGACGCCTCCCGGGACTACATAGCAGAGGGAACCCCGCTGCTCGTCATCGGCGGCAAGGAGTACGGCTCGGGTTCCTCCCGCGACTGGGCGGCCAAGGGCACCGCGCTGCTCGGCGTCCGCGCCGTGCTGGTCGAGTCGTTCGAGCGCATCCACCGGTCCAACCTGATCGGCATGGGCGTGCTCCCGCTCCAGTTCAAGGCGGGCGAGAGCGCCGAGTCCCTCGGCCTCACCGGCCAGGAGGTCTTCGACGTCGAGGGCATCGAGGCGCTCAACCAGGGAACCGTGCCGACCGAGGTCACGGTGACCGCCGACGGCAAGCGCTTCACCGCCGTCGTGCGCATCGACACCCCCGGCGAGGCCGACTACTACCGGCACGGCGGCATCATGCAGTACGTGCTGCGCTCCCTGCTCGCCGCGCAGTAGCAGAAGCAGTAGCGGAGGATCGACAACAACCGCTCAACGACGCCTGCGGCAACCGTTAACAACCAAGTTAACGGTTGCCGCAGGCGTTAGGTTTAGTACCCGCCTGGCCGTGTCTCGCGCCCGCCCAGAGGCCGATAGGCTCGACCCATGGCCCACGACCACGACCACGTCAACTCCCACGGTGTCGCCGATGACTTCGAGTACGAGGACATCGACATCAAGGAGGCGCTCGGGCTGCCCGACGCGCTGCCGCCGATCCGCCTGCTGCCGCTGCCGGAACTCGCGGCCGAGGCCCGCCGGGCTCCGCTGATAGCCCAGCTCGCCACGCTCGCCGCCTGGGTCGGCAAGGACGGCAAGGAGGTGGACGAGGACGGCGACCTGACGCCCGAGGACCAGGCCGAGGTCGTCGCCGCGCTCGGCGTCGCCCCCGAGGACTTCGACTTCCTGTGGGAGTACGCGCTCGGCGTCGAATGGCTGCTGTTCGACCCCGAGGACGAAGACCGGGTGCTCCAGGGCGAGACCGCCGCCGACTGGGCGACCGGCAACGACGAGTCGGTCTTCGCCGCCTGGTCGTCGACCATGGCCGCCGTGCTCGGCGAGACGCTCGAGCTCTACGGCCCGGAGCCGGACTTCGACGACGAGTCCGACGACGAGGGCGACGACGAGGAGTTCAACTTCACCGGCCAGGGGATGGCGATCGCCATCCTGCTCTTCCTCGCCCGCCGGGAAGGGCTCACCGGCGAGGAGTTCACCGAGGTGCTGTGGGAGAACGCGGCCGGCGGCGACATCGACGAGGATGACGAGGAGCTCAGCGATGAGCTCGCCGAGGCGCGCGAGCGCTGGGAAGAGGAGTACGGCGACCCCGCCCGGCTGCTCCTGGACAAGCTGCACACCGTGCTCGCGATCTCCGAGGACGACGACGTCATCCGGCTCACGCCGCTGGCCCTGGCCGCGCTGCACGAGCAGCTGGTCGAGGCCGGGGTCGACATCCCGCTACTGCCGCCGACCGCCGCCGAGCTGACCGGCGGCGAGCTGCTGGCGATGGCCGAGGGCGTCAGCGACGCCGAGTTCGAGGCCGAGGCGCAGGCGTGGGTGGAGTCCCGCGGCGACGAGCCGGCCGCCAGGGAGCTACTCGAGCTCGCCGCCGAGGGCCACCCGGGCGAGCGGATGCTGGCGGTGGCCGTGGTTACCGCGATCGGCGCCCCGGCCGGGCCGGTCCTGCGCGAGAGCCTGGCGGTGGAGCCGCTGCGCGGCTACGCCAAGGTCGCGCTGCTCTCGCTGTCCGGCATCGACGACATCAGCGGGGCGGCCGACGTGCCACCCGAGCTTGACCTCAACCCGGACGACCTCGCCTGGATCGCCACCGACCTGCTGGCGCTGGCCTGCGACGACGAGTACCCGGACCCGGACGACCTGGCGGTCAGCTTCCGCGAGGCGGTCCCGGTCGGCCAGGAGGTGCCGCTGTTCGACGCGATGGCCCGCAGCGCCCACCCGGACGCCGAGGACGTGCTCAACCATCTCGGCCGGCACCACCCGGACAAGCAGGTCTCAAAGGCGGCCAGAACGGCCGCGCACAAAGCCGCCTCGCGCTAGCGGCACCCCCGGTAACGTTGTCAGCGGGTCGGCGCGGGAACGCCGGCCCGCTGGGGACAACTGAACGGGGAAAGGCGCGCCGATGTCCGAGGGCACTGGAAACGGCAACGGAAGCGGGACCGGAAACCTCTCCGCGGTCAACCACGTCGTAGTCCTGATGTTGGAGAATCGCTCGTTCGACCACATGCTCGGCTACCTCTACTCGGCCCAGGGCAACGTCTCCCCGTCCGGCCAGCCGTTCGAGGGCCTGACCGGCGCCGAGCAGAACCCGGACGGCAACGGCGGCACGGTCAGCGTCTACCCGATCACCCCGTCGGCCCCGAATGCCTACTTCATGCCCGGGGCCGACCCCGGCGAGGGCTACAAGGCGACCAACAGCCAGCTCTACGGATCCACCGCCGTCCCCGCGACCGGGACCCCGGCCCCGATGACCGGCTTCGTCACCGACTACGCGTACACGCTCGGCTGGCAGGCGAAGGACCCCGGCTGGTCGGTGCTGCCGGGCACCACCGCGAGCGAGATCATGGGCTGCTACACCCCGGCCGCGCTGCCGGTGCTGTCGGCGCTGGCGACCGAGTACGC
>Ga0302235_10003383_pt1 | contig 11246 bp, 8 predicted proteins | sample II_Palsa_N3_3_FD_193577 | JGI IMG/M metagenome (GOLD analysis project Ga0302235, IMG submission 193577) | Peat permafrost microbial communities from Stordalen Mire near Abisko, Sweden - II_Palsa_N3_3 | ecosystem: Environmental > Terrestrial > Soil > Palsa > Peat permafrost | place: Sweden... | reverse complement strand
GCCGACTGCCTCTGCTACGCGCGCCGCGAGGGCTGCGAGCGGATCCTCGACATCGCCACGTTGACCGGTGGCGTCGTCGTCGCGCTCGGGTCGGCCTACGCCGGTCTGATGTCCAACGATGATGACTGGGCCCAGCGCGTCGAGGCCTGCGGGCGCAGCACGGGTGAGCTGGTCTGGCGGATGCCACTGCACCAGGAATACGCGGACATGGTCAAAGGTCGCTATGCGCAGCTGACCAACCTGACCGAACGGCGCGAGGCCAGCGCGATCACCGCGGCCGAGTTTCTGCATCACTTCGCCGGCCCGGTGCCGTGGGCGCATCTCGACATCGCCGGCATGGCGTATGGTGCCCGCCGCGGCTACCTGGACAAGGGCGCGAGCGGATTCGGCGTGAGGCTGTTGGCAGAGTTGGCGCGCGGACTCGCCGACTGAGCCGGCCGCGCGCGGGACACCGCGCGCCGGGCCAACGGCCCGGGCGCGGCGTCTGCCCGCTACAGCGTTACTTGGTGCACTTCGCCGGCGTGCCGACGACGGTGCTCTTCTGACCACCAGCCGTGAACGACGTCGAGAACGCGCGCTTTCCGCCCTTGCAGCCCACGGAAGCGAAGAAGGGCACGCTCTTGCCCTTGACCTTAATGCTCTGCTTCGTGAACGTGAGGTGCTCGGTCAACAGCGACCCCTGCAGGCCGGGGACCGGGAACGACACCGAGTTCGGAATCGGCACGTCGAGGGTCAGCGTGCCCGACTTGACCTTGAGCGTGGCCGGGAACGGCCCGACGGCGCCGGTCGTGAGACCGCCACAGGTATTCGGGGGCCCGTAGAGGAAGTACACGAGCTTGCCTTGGCCCGCGTTCCAGACGTGAATGCTCCGAGCGCACGGCGTGGTGGGAGCCGTCGCCAATAGGTTGGAGGCCGGCCCCAGCGCCGCGGTCAGGCCGCCGGATGCCACCAGCGCACCCTTCTTGCAACTGGTGTCGTTCTTCAGGCTCGCGATCGTGCTGAGGCTGCAGGTCGGGAAGGCCTTGCCATTGGAGACCAGGCCGTAGAACGTGTTGGTGATATTGGTCAGCGGCGCGGTCCGGTTGCCATTGGTGCCACTGGCCGTCAGGCTGATCTTGAATCCGATCGGTGATGGCGACTTGGCCGTGCCCGCCTTGTTCGGCGAGAACGAGTCCGTCGCCGTGTAGGTGTTATTCGTGGCCGCATAGGCCGAGACTGCGAGGCCCAGCGCGGCCAGCGCTGTGCCGATGATGATGATCCGTCTCAATTGAATCCTCCTTAGGACTCCCTCAAAGGGTTGATTAGACCTACGAACACTTAAAAACGCTCAGGGGAGCGGGGTTAGATGCGGGAAGGCCTGCAGCTGACCGGTGGTCAGCCCTCCGAGCAGAGCCTGCGCAGTACACGGCGGTCCTTGGGGGTTCGACGTGTAGTAATCGGACCTGAGGATTGCCGCGATGTCACTGGGGATCGTAGGGCCTATCGTCGGCTGCGGGTTATTCGTGCACAGATAACTGCCGAACACCGGCAGGCCTCCGAGCAGCTTCAGGTATCCGCCGGGCTCCAAGTACGGGTTGCCGCGGTTGCTCTCCAGCCGGTGCGGATACTCGGTCAGGACCTCCGGGTTGACCGGCTGCGCCGCGCGAACATAGTGCAGCAGCCCGGTCCCCGCGCTTGACGGCTCGTCGGCCTGCGTCGACGCCGTGCTGTTGGCAAAGAAGCCGGCGATCTCGCCGCGGTAGGTGTTGATGTAGTTTAGGACCGGCACGACGCCGCCCAGGTACGGCGTCAGGCGGGTCAGCAGCGGCACGGTGTCGTTCAGGAACCGCTGCAGCGCGGGCACGCCGGCGGTGGAGGCGCGAGTCAGCGGGCCGATGTCCACGAACAGGTCCTGCAGCGCAGGTGCCAGCGCGGCGAGCGAGACGAGCGCGGGGCCGAGTTGCACGGCCGCAGGATGCAGTTCGTCGACCAACGGCTTGGTCGTCACCGCGAAGCGAGTGAGGCGATTGATCGACACCCGCGTCGCGACCAGGAAGGCCGGGAACGCTTTCACCGTGTCGGCCAACGCCGTGTCCTGGGCCGCGGTAGCGGAGAAGACGCCGTTCGAGTTGCGGACGAAGCCTTGCAGCTGAGCGGGCGAGGAGGCCAGCGCCGAGAACACAGCACCCCCGTCGCGCAGCAGCGTCGTGGTCGCCGCGCTCTGGCGATGTAGGACCGTCAGCACGGAATCGACGTTGGTGGCAAACGGGTACAGCTGGGCGAGCGCCGCATTGAAGTTCTCGCCCCGGTTGGTCAGCGCGATCCCGTCGTCGATCATCCAGGTCGAGAATGCGCGGCGGGTGGCGGGGTCGAAGGTCGAGAGAATCTGGTCCAGCTGAACTGTGGGGGCAACCTGGGCCTGGGGGAGCGTGCCACCGTCCGGCAGCTTGGGGCCGGTCGGCGATCCGGGTGAGAGCGAGACGTAGGTCTCACCCAGCAGCGTCTTCTGGCGCAGAATCGCCTTCGTGTCAGCGGGGCGCGGGGCGTACTGCTTGTCGATCTCGATCACCGCACGGGTGAGGCCGGTGCGCCGGTCAAGTGTGACGCTGATGACCTTGCCGACGCTGACGCCGGAGATCCGCACGTCCGACTGGCTGGCCAGCGAGATCGCCTGGTCGAACTCGACGTTGAAGCGATAGCCCTCGGGGGCCAGCGGGATCGAGCCGCCGAACGAGAGCCACAGGAACAGCAACAGCCCGACGCACGAGCCGGCGAAGGCGACCATGGTGAGAATGCGGGCCGCGCTCGGCGCCTGCTTGTTCATCCGGCCTGATCCTCCGAGCAGAGCTGGGTGCGGTCGGGCTCGTTGAGGAGCGCGATCAGCGCTGACAGCGATGGGTTGCTCGCGGCAATCGTCGAGAGCAGGTCAAGTTGCGAGCAGGTCGCCATGAAGATGCCGCGCACGATCGGCCCCTGAGCGTCCTGGGTGTCGGTCAGCGACGCGGCAATGTGGGCGAGCCAGGCGCCCCAGAACAAGTAGCCCTGCTCGCCCCCGCCCGGCTGGAAGGCGAGGGTGTTGAACAGCGTATTGAGCACGCCGACCGACCGCGACAGTGCCGGCGTCGCCCGCGCCAGGTCGGCCGCCGCGGGGGCGAGGATCTTCGCCAACGGCCGGACGGCGATCGAGAACGGACGCAGCTGGTCGCGGATCACCGGAGTCGTGTCCGCGAACAGGGGCCGCGCCGCCTTCAGCGCCGGCGTGAGCGCGCGGGCGAAGGGCAGCAGTTCGTGCAGCGTCGGGCCCGTCTGAGCCGCGAACGCCTGCACCTTGCCGAGCGTCTGGGTGGTCAGCTCGAGCGTGGGCGGCAGCAGCGTGAGCGCCGACTGCAGGTTGACGTCCTGCGAGGAGATGGCGGCGAAGTTCGTATTCGCCGCGCTGACCAGGGAGGCGAGCTCACCGTCGACGCTGCCCAGCGACCCGGCGACCAGGTTGAGGTTGTGGATCGCGCGACGAATGTTCGCCTGGCGGGCCGCGAGCAGGCTCGTCAGCCTGAGCGTGTCGCGATTGAGCGGTGCGAAGCGCTTCAGTGTGCCGCGCAGCGCGGCGACCGCAGCCGGGCTGGGCCCAGTGCTCACCGCTCCGGGATCCTGAAATGCCTGCGCACCACCGGAGAGCAGCAGCAGCAGGTAGTTGCGCGAGTCGACATCGAGCGAGGAGAGGATCTGGTCGACGTCGATGTCGGGGCTGGTATTGGCGACGCCCAGCAGACTGCCCGCCGGGAGCGCTCCGGCCGCCTTGGTCCCCGGATCCAGCGAGAGGTACATGTCCTTCAGCGGCGTGCGCGGGCGCAGCAGCACTGTCGCGTCGCGGTAGACCGGCGCGTATTGCTTGTCGATGTTCATCGTGACAACCGCGCGGCCCTGCTCGAGCTGGATCCCGCCCACCTGACCGACCTGGACGCCGGCGATCGTCACCGACTGCCCCTGCCCGGCCGACACCGCCGCGCCGGTGGCAAACTCGGCCTTGATGGTGTAGTAGCTCTGGCCGAAGTGAAACGCCGGTTGGTGACGGAGGATGTAGGTCACCACCCCGAACGCCGCCACCACCAAGGCCAGGATGGCGGCGAAATCCCTGCGATGGGACGCGATCGCGCGTCTCACGAGCCGGGTCCCGTGCGCACGTCATTGAGGTCCGGGGGTTGATTCTTGAAGCACGCGACGTCGCTGCGCAGCGGCGGGGGCTGACCGGGCCACGCGGGCCGGGTTCCGAGCGGCGCCAGCACGGCGTTGCCGTGGAGCGGACCCTGGAAGGGCAGCGGACCGGTGGTGATCGGCACCGAGCCGCCGGCGGTGCCTACGCGCAGATAGCGCCCGTTGCCATCGAAGTTCTGCCCTGCCCCGGCCAGCCCGACGGCGCTCTGGAACAGCTCCTGGTAGACCGGGATCCCGCTCGAGTCGGGGGGGTCCTGGATGATGGCGTTCCCGGTGGGGATCACGTTGTGGACCAGGCAGCGGGCGAGCTGGTTGCTGCCGCTGAGCAGCGTCTCGGTCGAGCTGATCGTGCTCGAGGTGTCCTGCACGGCCGGCGTGAGCGAGGAAACCAGCCCGCCGAGCTCGCTGGGCGAGACCAGCGCGAGCGCTTGCGCCATCCACGGCAGCGCCACCTTGATCGTCGGTCCCAGCTGCTGCACCCCGGGCAGGATCTGACGCGCGAACGTTTGCGTCGGCCCGAACGAGGCATCGAGCTGCGAGAACGCGCCGTTGCTGGCCCGCAACAACGGCGGCAGCAAAGCGATCGTCCGGCTGAGGTCCTGCTGTCGCGACGCGAGCGTCGACGTCGTGGCATCGAAGGTACTGACCAGGCTCGCGAGCTGGTCCTGGCGCGCGCCGAGCGCCCGGAACACTCGCTCACTGCCCACCACGACGCCGGACAGGTCGTGCGGCGAGGATCCGAGCAGAGCCTGGTTGACGATCGCCGAGGACTCGAACGCGCCGGCCGAATACTTGAGCGACAGGTTGAGCGCCTGCGCGGCGGTCAATCCACGCACGCTCGGATCCTGGGTGGCATCCTGCGCGGCGGTGGGCTGGCCGCTGAGCGCGGCGCCGAGGCCCTGCAGAAGCGTCTGCAGGTTTCCCCGCGCCGCGGCGTTGAGCGAGGAGAGGACCCGATCGAGCTGCACCGGACCCGCCGTGTTCGCCGCCGGCAGCGTGGCGTTCGATGCCAGTGTCGGAGCGCTCGGGGTGCCCGGCTCGAGGTCGACGTAGAAGTTTCCCTCCAGGAAGATCCGCGGCCTGATCTTGGCCGTGGCGTCGGCGTGGATCGGCAGCCCATTGCTGTTGATGTCCATGGTCACCACCGCGGCCTGCGAGGAGCCGGCCACGCGCTGCACCCCGGCTACGTCCCCGACGTCAACGCCGGCGATCCGAACCGGAGAATTGAGCGCCAGTTGGGTCTCGGTGGTGAACACCGCTTTCAGGACGAACGGTGAGCCTGAGAACGGCAGCGTGCCGCCGAACACGGCGTAGCACACAGCCGCAATCACAACCGTGGCGATCAGCCCTGCGGCAAGGTTGGACACCCGTGAGCCGCGGCGCCTGATTGCCCTGCGGGAACCGGGACGCCTCATCCGGCGCTCCTGACCGTCGTCTCGGTCTTCAGTCCCAGGTTGCCCGGAGGGTTCCCGATCACCGCCTGCTTGTCCGAGTACGGCTCGTTGCCGGCGGCACATTCGGGCGTTTGGCCGGGCGAGTCGGTGTTGGGGTATGGATTGACGTGGATGGGGCCAAAACCGTTCCCCGCCGCTCCGGTGTATGGTCGGGTCGACGGTCCACCCTCGTGACCCAGTCCGTCAGCGACCGAGATGATCACGAACCGCAACGCTGTGCCGGAGCTGGTGTGCTCCGAGAGCAGGCTCGAGATGTTGCGCAGGAACAGCGTCACGTAGTTGCACGACGCCTGGACCGGGGTCAGGAAGGCCAGCGGCGAGCGCAGGCTGCTCGCGGTGAGCGTCAGCCGGTCAAGGCCTGCACTGACCGCCGGCGTCTCGCCGTAGCTGGCCAGCGCCTTGGAAAGGGTGACGAGCTGCCGGTCCAGCGCGGGGGTCCCGGGCAGGTTGGCCGTGCCGGCCGCGAACGCGCTGGCGAGCACCGGCGCGCTGGCCGGGATCGTGGCGATTCCGGGGCGCAGCTCGGAGAACAGGGAGGCGGTGTCGGTCAGGAACGGCTGGAGCGTCGGGCTGTCGGCGATCACCGCGCTGAACGTCGGCGGCGTCTGCGAGATCGTGTCCTGGAGGTAGGGCACGGCGACGCCGGCCAGCGCGCGGAAGGTCGTGTCGAGGTTGACGAACAGGGTCGCCTGGGTCTGGGCCACCGGCACGAGCGCGCCGGTGAACGCCTCCAGTCCACGGAAGAAGCCCCCGAGGTCGGTCCGCGGCGAGGCGAGGTTGCGCGCCACCGGGTCGAGGTCTCCGAGCAGGGGGAGGAACGCCCCGATCGCATCGTTGACGTCGTTGCCACGGCCCGCGAACCCATAGGCGAAGCCGGCGGTCGACGCGGCGACGCCGACGCGGGTCGGGGGGGTGAACATCGACAGCACCTGGTCGAAGTCGACCTCGGTGCTGGTATGGCTGGCCGGGACGGTCGCGCCGTCCGCCAGTTCCTGACGGGAGTGGCCCGGGTTGACCTCGAGGTACTTCAGGCCGATCGCCCCTTGCAGCCTGATCGTGAAGGTCGAATCGACCGGCAGGGGGTCGATGCTCTGGTCGAGCGCGAGATTGAGGTTGGCCACCGGCTGGCCGGCGCGGTCGCGCGTGGCGGTGACGGTCTCGACTTGGCCGACGAGCGTGCCGCCCATCCGCACCTCGGCTCCGTGGGTGAGCTCGTTGGCGTCCCGCACCTGCACGTGCAGGCTGTAGGTGGGGACGAACGGCAGCCCATTGTTGGCGTTGTAGGCCAGGAGCACCGCGACGATCACGACCAGCACGGTCATTGCGCCGATGAGCACCGGATTGGCGAGCACGCTCTGCTCACGCCGGCGGCCGCTCATATCCCCGTCCCGATCAGGTAGTGGAGCAGGCCGCTCAACTGCCCGTTGCCGGGCCGGCGGGCGGTCGCCGCGCGCACGGCCGCAGCGACGAGACTGTCGGTGTGCGCGGAGGGTTGGGCTGTGCGCACCGGCGCCTGCGCCGCCGCAGCGCCGGCATCCTGGAACGTCGATGAGCAACCGGTAATCGGGCTGGTGGAATAGCTGGTGCACGAGTTGACCAGCAATTCCTCGCGCACGTAGTGCCCGAAGCTGTCGAACCCGTTCGACGCGGTCGTACCGTAGAACAGGAGCTTCATCAGCTGCTGGATTCCGCCCGTCGTGTTGAGACTCGCGGTCAGCCGATCCAGCGACGCGGCGGCCGGCGCTCCCTGCTGGCCCAAGCTCTGCAACTGGCGGGCGAGCGGGATCGTCGCCACCAGCGCGGGCTGGGACTGCTTCGAGGCGGCGCCCAGCTCGATCAGCGCCGGCCGCGCGGCCTGGGCGAACGGCGTCAGGTTGGTGAACTCGTGCGCCAGCCCCGACGCGCTCTGGCCAAGCTCGGACATGAGCGGCGTACCTTGATCGGCGAGCGTGCCGAGGTCGGTCATCAGCGGCTGCAGCTGGCGCAGGAACGAGGGGAACAACTGGAACGAGCGGGCGATGTCGGCGGCCCGGGCCGCGCTCGCCACCGAGGTGAGATTGGCCTGCACGACGAAACCGGCCAGCGACTGGCGCTCCCGCGCGAGCGGGGTCAGGACGGCGTCGGAGTCGGTCGCCAGCTGCGCGAGCGCGCGGTTCTGGCGGGCCAGGATCTGGATCACCTGGTCGGTGTAGCCGAGCGCCGGATCGGCTCGGTGGATCACCGCGTTGAGGTCAGACCCGCGGGCGGCGAGGCCGGTGCCGAGCTCGTCGATCAGGATCGCCAGCTGCTGACGGACCGGCTGTTGATAGATGTCCTGGACGATGTCGAAATCGACCGGCGAGGTGGTTCGGGTGACCGGCAGCAAGTAGCTCCCGGCCCCCGGACCGTGGGTGATCCGTTGCAGCGGCGGGAATGTCGAGGTGCCCGGATTGCAGTCCACGTATTCCTCGCCGATCAGCGACTGCGGGCGGATCGCGCAGGTCGCGTTGGCGTAGAACGGCGTGAAGCCGGAGTCATCGACCTCGAGCGTGACCGCCGCCTGCTTGTCGGGCGTGACACCGAGCGATTGGATGCTGCCGACCGGTGCGCCGGCGATCCTGACCTCCTCACCCTGGACGGCAAACGACGCGTCGTCGAAGATCGCCCGAATCTCGTACGGTCCACCGTCACCCCGTGAGGAGCCGGCCAGCGCAGCGGTCAGCGCGACGGCGGCCAGCACGAGGATCGCGCCGATTCCGGCGAGCCGCCTCATGGACCCGGCGGGCTCGAACTGGGCTGGCAGCCGGGGACCGTCTCCGGCGCGGACCCGTCGGGGGAGGGTTGCACGGCACCCCCGGGGCATCGGCCGTGAACGACCTGGAGGCCCTGGTAGCGGTCGAACGGCGGGCGTGCGGTCAGCTGGTTGGCTGCGTTGACGCCAAACGGGAAGAATTCCGGCTGGCTGCGAACGTAGTGGCCGTTGGCGTCGTAGTACGCGCTGGCCTGCCCGATGTTGGTCAGCGCGCCCACCACGTCGGGCGTGTACTCACGCAGATAATCAAGTTGTGCTTGGGAGTCGTTCAGTTCCTGGATCAGGTGCGGGAAGGTGACCGACGCCAGCGCAGCGAGCCCGGGCGTCTGGCGAAACAGCGTCGTAAGGTCACCGGTGCCGGCCGGATTGCGGATCAGCGCGCTCAGCGAGGTGACGGTGGGGAGCGCGGCGCGTGACAGTTGATGCAGGCTGGACAAGAACGGCGTCAGCTGGCGATCCGCGATCTTGGACGCGGCGACGACCGGGTCGAGGGCGTCGAGCGTTCGGTCCACACCGGCGAAGGTGGCCGTTCCCTGCCTCAGCGTGCCGGGGAGCAGGACGAGCGCCTGTTGCAGCGCCTGGCTCTGACTGTCGATCGCGGCCGCGGTCGTGTTGGCGCTGGCGATCAGGTTCGATAGCTGCTGGCTTCTCGAGGCCAGCGCCTGCATCGTCTCGGCGCCCTCGACGACGAGCCCGTCGAACGCGGGCTCGTCGCGCGTGAGCTCGGCGGTGACCTGGCTCGTGCTGGCCAGCCCGGGCGCGAGGTAGAGCAGGGTCCGATGCGCCGCCAGCGCCCGACCCTGGACGCTCGCGGCCTCACCCCGAACGAACCCGCGTAGACCGGCTCGGGTGAGCGGGTCGAGCGCGTCGAACAGCTCGTCCAGACTGACCAAGGAGTAGGTGTGGTTCTCCCCGATCAGCCCTCCGGACGGGATCGGCGCGGTATTGCCGGGACCCGGTTCCAGCACCACGTAACGGTTCGCCAGTCCCGACAGGGAGTTCTCGTAGACCCTGGCGATCGTCCCCTGAGTTAACGGCGCGACACTCGAGTCGACCCCGATGACGACCTCGGCCTGACCGGTGCTGGTCAGGCCGATCGAGTTGACCGAGCCCACCTTCGCCGCTCCGATCATCACATCGTTACCGGTTACCAACCCACCGGCGTCTTGGAACTCGAGCCGCAGCGTGTAGGAGCCGGCGTTCGCGAGCAACACGAGGGCAATCAGCACGATGGCGCCGATCAACGCGCCTATGGCCGCAACCCTGGCGATCATCTGGACCGCGTCGGCACGTTTTTCAGCCGAGGCTCTCCGACAGCAACCCCGCGGCGCGGGCACGGCGTACGGCACACACTACGAACATGGAATTTTCTCCTTCCCCGGGCGCCCAGCACCGCCCTTGAGCGCGGCGATCGTACCAAGTAAGACAAGCGCAACGACCCGGTTCCCGACCCCCGCTCCGGCGCCGAGCGGCCAACCGCCACCCGGCCGATCCCGTTGCTGTGAGAATCCGCGCATCGAGTTCGAGCGCCCAGACCGCCACCGGCGACCGCGCGAGACGGTGTGAGCGTTTCCCGCCCAGGAGATCGCGACGCTGGCGCGGGTGCTCGCGATCGCCCGCGGGGTTGGCGTCTGAGCGGCCTCGGGTGCGGTCTCGTCCTCAGTCTCACCCTCCTCAGCTCGGCTACGGTCGCGACCTCGATCGCGGCGTCGCCCGTGCGCCCGAGCGCAGCGCGCTTGCAGGGCTTCTTCCTCCTCTCCGGGCGGGTCAGCGCGGCCACCAACGTGAGAGGCGAGCACGTCGGTGAGCGAGTGCTGCGCATCTGGGCATTCGATCCCCTGTGCCCAGCCGGTGCCTGCGAACACGTAAGGCTCGTGCGCGTTCGGCCCGGCGGCCGGGATCAGGTGCTCCTGCACCGCGTCGCGCCCGCGTACTACATCGGCCGGGGGCGCTTCTACGCGCCGCTGTCCTGCGCGAAGCGGATCTACCGCCAGGGGGACGTGGTCCCGTTCAAGATCACTGTCCGTATCACCGCCGCGAAGCTCTCCGGGACCACTGTGGTGGCCACTCACGTGCGTGCCGTCTACACGAACCGGTCACGGCGGAACCTCACGCCCTGCGTGACCGCGCCGGGCCACGACGCAGCCTCGTACCACGGCCACCTGTTGTAGCGCCCGCCGCTGTTTGGGGCGCATGCGCTGGTTCCGTGGGTCAGGGCGAGAGGTTTGTCCCGGGGTAGCGCGGTCGGTCGTCGGCGGGGCTGTCTGTCGCTCGTCCCGACGCCGGCGCGTGCCCGCGGCCCTGAAGCTCGCTCGCTCGGCACGATCCGGTCACGATAGCCACAGGTGACGTCACAAGATCCGTTTACGGTCACCCCCAGTGAGGAGCGTTACCCACGGGGCACCGGGGACAGGCGGTGGGTCGGCGGAAGCAGGCGGTGCGTCCGGGCGGGCATGGGTGCGCAGAGGCGGACGTGGGCGGGCATGGGTGCGCAGAGGCGGACGTGGCCTGGCGCGGGAGCGAACAAAAATCGCCCCACCCCCCGTGAATCGGAGGGGTGGGGGTGATAGGGCCCGCTCAGCGGGCTCTGGCGCACGCACCTCCCGTGAACCGGGGGGGTGGGTGTGATTTGTCCCGCTCGTGCGCGGAGGTGCGTGCAGCCATGGCTGGGCGGGCGGGTGGGGCCGGTCGGTCCGGCACCCGCGGCGGCCTCAGGCCATGGATACTCTCTGAAGGCCAGTTTTCTGACAGTTTCACCTGCATAACAACCGGGTCGAGTAGCACGAACCACCACCGGGCAACCGCACCGC
>Ga0302235_10003378_pt1 | contig 11253 bp, 13 predicted proteins | sample II_Palsa_N3_3_FD_193577 | JGI IMG/M metagenome (GOLD analysis project Ga0302235, IMG submission 193577) | Peat permafrost microbial communities from Stordalen Mire near Abisko, Sweden - II_Palsa_N3_3 | ecosystem: Environmental > Terrestrial > Soil > Palsa > Peat permafrost | place: Sweden... | reverse complement strand
GGCCGCCGAAGCTGTGGAAGTCCAGCCCCCACTCCGGGATCGCGATCGGCTTGCCGGTGAGCTGGGACAGCCGGGCGAGCCAGTCCAGGCCGCCGGGCTGGGTGAGGATCTCCTGCCACTTCGCGTTGTGGTCCAGCTGCCCGGACGCGGTGTGCGGGTAGGTGTTGTGCGGGCCGCCGTACCAGTCGTAGACGTCCGTGCCGACCAGGTCCACGTAGCCGGTGCCGGGCCACGCCTGCATCGCCGCGGCGGTGCCGGGGAAGACGGTCCACAGGAACCGGAAGTGCTGCCCGGGCACCGACCGCATGGCGTCCACCGCGTGCCGCCAGGCCAGGGCGTAGCAGCCCGGCTCGGTGCGCGGGCATTTCTGCTCGCTCCAGTTGTACCAGCCGCCGGTCATCTCCCGGCCGAGGTCGATGATGGCGCCGGCGAAGCCGTCCTTCACCAGCAGCGCGCCGAGCGCGCGGAACCGGGCGTCATCCACGCCGGCCGCGGCCGCCTCCAGCGTGGCGCTGGGCGTCTCCCAGTAGCCGGGCGCGGTGTCCAGGGTTCCCTGCCGCAGCAGCGCGGCCAGCGCGGCCGCGGCGGCCGGTGACATTGACCTTGACGAGCTGGCGTGCGGCCGCGGCACGGCACCGGTGCTCGGCCGGCCAAGCAAGAACGCGATGATCCCGGCCGCCGCGATCAGGGCCACAGCCACAGCCACGAGAACACCACGCCGCCTGGCCACGCCTCCACGGTACGTCCGGCCGGCTTAGCTCCTGCGCAGCACCGCGGCCTGCTTCTCCAGCGGGAGGATCTCGGAGCCGAAATCCGGGTATGCGTCAAGCCAGAGCCGCAGCACCTTCTGCATGTCCGGCACGACGAGGTCGTCAAGGACGGCGGTGACCACCGGGCTCAGCGCTCCGCTCAGCAACGGCAGCGCCGGATAGCGGGCCAGGTGACCGGTGGTCGCGGGCGGCCCGTCCACGAAGAGGAGATCGATCCCGGTCAGGTCCTGCCACGCACGCCTCGCGTACCAGGAGTAGGTCTCGCCATCAAGGCTGAAGCTCTCCAGCGGGGCGTCGCGGACCTCGGCCAGATCGCCGACGTCATGCCTGGCCAGCAGGTCGCGGGTCTTGCCGCCGAACACCGGGTCGTGATCCAGGGCGACGATCCGGCCGTCGATCCCGAACCGCCGCATGGCCAGCGCGAGCCACAGCGTGGACGCGCCGCTGCCGCATTCCACCACCAGCGACGGCCGTTCGGCGACCACCAGGTCGACCAGCACCGCGAGCAGGTCCGGCGACGCCGCCCAGCCCCGGGTGGCGGGCAGCACGTCGTTGGCGGGCAGCACGGCGTTCAGGTTCTGCAGCGCTTCCAGCTGCCGGAAGGTCTGCTTGATCTCTTTCTTGATCTCTATCTTGGTGCCGGTTTCGATCCGCCGCACCGTGTCCAGGATGCGGGTGGATTGCACCGCCAGGTTGCCGATCCGGCTGGCTAGGTCGAGGTTGTGCCTGATCAGCAGCAGCAACCCGCCCAGCAGCAGCCCCAGCGCCATCAGGGCCACCGTCGGCACCGCGCCCGCGCTCGTGGCCAGCCCCAGCCCGAGCGCGCCCGCCAGCCACGCGGTGACCAGCACGGCTACCGTCTCGGTGCGCACCAGCCGAAGGATCACCCGGCGCATGGCGGACTCCTTTATCCTGCGGCGTTTCCCGCGGCCCGACAGGCGATGCGCGGTTCGAGATCGACGAGGTCCGAAGATGCTAGCAGCCCGGCCGACCTTCACGGTGACCCGTAGAGCCCCGGCCCATTGATCTTCAGCTCGTCCAGGAACACCCGCGCCGCCTCGTACGCGGTCTCGATCAACGTCCCGGTCTGCCGGAAGTCCAGCGGGGAGATCCGCTGCGGCTCCGGCCCGTGCAGGTACACCACCGGAACGTCCGTGGCCACCAGCGGCGCCTCCAAGATGGCCTGCGACCGCATCGTCACCATCACCGTGTAGAACACCACCTCCGCGATCGACCCCGTCACCTCGGGGATGTTCCCCGGGAAGTTGCAGTCCAGCACGACCAGCGACCGCGCGCCCATGGCCACGGCCTGCCGCATCGGCACGTTGGCCACCAGGCCGCCGTCGTACAGCCGCAACGGGCCGAGTTCCACCGGCGCGTAGATACCCGGGATGGCCGCGCTGGCCAGCAGCGCGGGCAGCAACAGGCCCTCCTGCAGCACCCGCGGCCTGGCGGTGGCGATGTCGGTGGTGATCGCCGCGAACGGCAGCGCCAGGTCGGCGAAGGTCACGTCGGCCCCGATGAAGTCGCTGATGACGCCGGCCAGCCCGGTGCTGGGGAACAGGTGCGTCCTGGTGTGCTGCAGGGTGCGGGCCTGGGCCAGCAAGCCGCCGGGGAACACCCGCTCCCGCGACAACCGGGGCCACAGGTGAGACAGCCGGTTGGCCGCGCTCCTGGGGTCCATGGCCAGCACCACGCCGTTGAGCGAGCCGACCGAGGTGCCGGCCACGAGGTCGGGCGCGATGTCCCGCTCGGCGAGCGCCTGCAGCATCCCGACCTGCACGGCGCCCAGGCTCCCGCCCCCGCCGAGCACGTATCCCACCGGACGCGGAAGGTCCGCGATGCTCATCTCCATCTAGCCGGCACGCGCCGCCAGTTCCTCCCCAGGCTGGCCGCACTGCCGCGCCACGTCCTCCAGCGCGAGGCCGAGCGCGGCGGCCAGCGCGGCCACGGTGAAGAACGCGGGCGTGGCGATCCGGCCGGTCTCGATCTTGCGCAGGGTTTCGGCCGGGACGCCGGATGCCGCGGCGATCTCGGCCATGCTGCGCGTCCCGCGGGCCTCGCGGAGCAGCGTGCCGAGCCGTTCCCCGCGGGCGTGCTCGTAACGGCTAAGTGGCGGCCGGACCATACCGTGATGATAATACCGGTATAGTTATACCGCAAAAGGAGGGATGGCTCATGGTGGAGATCAAGACGCCCGGCGAGATCCAGGCCATGCGCGCGTCGGGCCGGGTGGTCGCGCAGATCCTGGCCACCGTCCGGGCCCGGGCCCAGGCGGGTACGCGGCTGACCGAACTGGACGAGACCGCCCGCGCGGTGCTGGCCGAGGTCGGCGCCACCTCGCCGTTCCTGGGCTACCGGCCGTCCTTCGCCCCGGTCCCGTACCCGGCGGCCATCTGCACCTCGGTCAACGACGCCGCGTTGCACGGCATCCCGGACCGCTACCGGCTGGCCGACGGTGACCTGGTCAGCGTGGACTGCGGGGCCGTGCTGGACGGGTGGGCCGCCGACGCCGCGATCTCCTTCACCATCGGCCCGCCGCGGCCCGCCGACGCGCGGCTGATCGCCACCACCGAGGCCGCCTTGCGGGCCGGGATCGCCGCGGCCGCCCCCGGCGGCCGGATCGGGGACATCTCCGCGGTGATCGGCGCCGCCGGACGCGCGGGCGGCTACGGCATCTGCACCGACTTCGGCGGTCACGGCGTGGGCCGGGCCATGCACGAGGATCCGCACATCCCCAATGAGGGACCGCGCGGCCGCGGCCGCCGGCTGGCCCCGGGCCTGGTCATCGCCATCGAACCGTGGTTCCTGGCCGGCGGCAAGGACAGCTACTACATCGACGACGACGGCTGGACCATCCGCAGCGGCGACGGCAGCCGCGCCGCCCACGCCGAGCACACCGTCGCCATCACCCCCGACGGCCCCGAGGTCCTGACCCTCCCCTAAGGCTCCCTTTTTTATGCCGAACGGCCCAGGGTGCGTGCACTGCGGCCCAGTCCGACGCCACCCCTTAAGCCGCCCCGCGGCCCTGCACTCCTGGTCGTCCCGGGTCGCCCCCCGCGTCCTTGCGGTCCGCCCTCATCGGGGCGCGTGACCCAAGGACCCCGATAAACGCAACCGAATGGGGCGTGTGACCCACAGGCCCCGCCCTACGGGCCGGGGTGCCACACGCCCGGCATCGCGGGTGCATCATGGCGCCGCCAGGTTCGCCTCCGCGCACGCCTGGCCCGCGCCCGCCGCGCCCCGGAGACCCCAGCCGCCCCGCAGACCTCCGCAGCCCCACCCCGGGCCAGGACCGCAGCGGCACCGATGTTCCATCGCTGCCGTCCAGACGACACCGATGTTCCACCGGTGCTGCCACAGCCACATGGACCGGCCGCCCAGCGCTCTTGACAAAGATACCAGCTGGCCGCCTTCCAGCGGGACCGGCTGCGGGCCCTGCTGGCCAGCGCCATCGAGCGCTCGCCGTTCCACGCGGCCCGGCTGCGCGGCCTCGACCCAGCCCGGTTCGAGCTAGCCGACCTGCCCCGGCTGCCGGTCATGACCAAGACACAGCTGATGGACAACTTCGATGCCGCCGTCACCGACCGGCGGCTAAGCCTGGATCTGGTGGAACGGCACCTCGCTTCGTCCCACGTGGAGCCGTCGCTGCTGCTTGGCGAGCACGTCTGCGTGCTGTCCGGCGGCAGCTCCGGGCTGCGCGGCCTGTTCGTCCAGACCATCGGCGAGTACGCGGACTTTGTGTGCGGCGTCATGCGGCGGCAGATGGCCGCGGCCATCGCCTCCGGCGGTCCGCCGCCCGAGGGCCTGGTGATCGGGTTCGTCGGCGCGGGCGCGCCGGTGCATTCCAGCGGGCTGGCCGCCGCCACCGCCATCAGACCGCCGGTTCGGCTGATCTCGGTGCCGGCCACGCTTCCTACCGCCGAGATCGTCCGGCGGCTGAACGAGGCCCAGCCACCCGCCCTGATGGCCTACGCGGCCAAGCTGGCCGAGCTGGCCCGTGAGCAGCGCGAGGGCCGCCTGCGGCTGAACCTCAGGGCGGTCACCTCCTTCTCCGAGGCGCTCAGCCCGCCCGAGCGGGCCGCCATCGGGGCCGCCTTCGGCGTCCCGGCGGTCGACGTGTTCGTCTCCACCGAGGGCCTGATCGGTCACAGTGACCCGGGCGGTCAGGTGCTCACCTTCGCCAGCGATCTGTGCCTCGCCGAGTGCGTCGATGACGACGGCCGTCCCGTCCCAGACGGTGTGGCCTCGGCCAGGGTCCTGGTGACCAACCTGCACAACCTGACCCAGCCGATCATCCGCTACGAGCTGTACGACCGGTTCACCCCGGCCGACGCCGGCGCGGGCGGCTTCTTGCGGGCCAGCGTCGACGGCCGGGCCGACGACCTGTTCCGCTACCCCTCGGCCAGCGTGCACCCGTTCGTGATCGGCGCGACCCTGCTGCGCGCCCCTGCGGTCCGCGAATTCCAGGTCCGCCAGACCGAACGCGGCGCCGACCTCGCCGCGGTCATCGACGGTGACCTCGACGCGGCCGCGCTGACCGCCGCCGTGCGGGACAGCCTCCGCCAGGCCGGCCTGGCCGGCCCGCAGGTCACCCTGCGCCGGGTGCAGGCCCTCGACCGCGACCCCCTGACCGGCAAGGCCAGGCGGTTCATCCCCCTCGGGCGCATACCATGAGCGGACGGGGTGAGGAACCATGCGGTACGCGTCGGGACCATGGCCACTGCTGCCCGGAGCCCGGCGCGCGGCGGGCACCGCGCTGCTGGTCGCCTGCCTAGCGACGGTTCTCGCCGCGTTCCTGGCCGGCCGGGGGGGCCCGGGCCGGCTCGACGCGGCGCTCGACCCCCGGATCCAGTCCGGGCTGGTCCGGTTTCCGACGCTGCTCCACCAGCTGCCTCGCCTCGGCGGACTGCCCGAGGTAGCGCTGATGACCCTGGCGCTGGCCCTGGTGTGCGTCGCGACCCGCAGGTGGTCCGGGGCCGCCCTGGTCGTGGTCGCCGTGCCCGGTGCCGTCGGCCTGACCCAGTACGTGCTCAAGCCGTCCCTCGGCGTGCTCCTCGGCCAGGCCTTCCCCAGCGGTCACGCCACCAGCTCGTTTGTCCTGGCTGCCGTCTTCGCGATTCTGCTCGCCGATCCGTTGTACCGCCGGGTGCCCAGAGCGCTCCGGGTGCTGCTGGTGCTCGTGGCGCTGGTGCTCGCGGCGGCCGTCGGCGCGGCGATGATCGCCAACCACGCGCACGTCTTCACCGACGTCGTGGCCGGCGCCGCGGTGGGTACCGGCGTGGCCCTGGCCTGCGCGCTCAGCCTGGACCTGGCGGTGGGCCGAGCGCGCCGAGCACCAGCGGAGCAACCTGATCCTGCCGCGTGACCGGCGACGGGCCCCCCCGGGGGATGCCCGGCCCGGCCGCCGCCACCCAGGCCGTCGCGACCTCGGGCTCGCGGCCGCCGTGCCCGCCCTGGTCGAGGTGCCCGTGGTCGGTGACCACCACCGTGGTCCAGCCTTCCTCCGCGTACCCCGGGCGGGACCGGACCGCGGCCAGCAGCCGCCCCACCCGCTGGTCGGCGGCCCGGGCCGCCTCCCGGTAGGCCGCGCCCGCGCCGACCGCGTGCCCGGTGAAGTCCACCGCACCCAGGTAGACGAACGCCAGCCGCGGACCGTCCTCGGCCAGGATCCGCGCCGCGAGTTCGGTCGTGTCCTGGTCGGCGGCATCCCACGCCGCCAGGCTCACCTCGGCCACGGCGACGAACTCCCGCCGGGCCGCCTCGGCGAACAGCGGGCCGCCGTCCTCGGCCAGGGCCAGCGGTGGCCAGCCGGTGACCGCGAGCAGCGTGGGCAGCCCGGCGCGGGTGGCCACGGTCACGAAGTCGGGGTGCTCCGCCAGCCGGTGACCGGTCAGGTCGTTGCCGGTGATGCCGTGCCGGTCCACCCCGGCGCCGGTGACGATCGTGGCCCAGCACGGGCCGGACCAGGTCGGCGTCGTCTCGTCGATGGGCACCGGGCCCAGGAAGCCGTCGCAGCCGAAGTCCCAGATGACCGGGGTCACCTCCGGGCTCAGCAGGTCGAAACGGACTCCGTCCACTCCGATGACCAGCACATGGCGTAGGGTCGGCGCAGAAAGGAGCACGATGACATCCTCGCCGGAATCAGAGCACCTCGACAACCGCCACCGCAACACGCTGCGCCAGATCTTCCAGCACCCGGTCAGCCACAACATCGAGTGGCACGCGGTGACCTCGCTGCTGGACGCGATCGGCTCGGTCGACGTCCACCACGATGGCCAGGTGGCCGTCCGGGTCGGGTCGGAGAGCGCGTTCATCAAGCATCCCGACGGCAAAGACATCGACGAGCAGATGGTGGTCGACCTGCGCCGGCTGCTGAGCAAGGCCGGTTACGAGCCGTCCTAGCACCGCGGCGGGAGGCTCCGAATGCAACGAGTGATCGTCGTCCGGCACCACGACATCGACTCGGCCGGTTTTATCGCCGACGCGTTCGAGGCGCGCGGGGCCGGGCTTTCCGCCCACCTGTTCCCCGATGGCGGCCCGCTGCCGGCCTTCGACGGCGCGGACCACATCGTGGTGCTCGGCGCGGTCAGCTCGGTCAACGACCCCGACCCCTGGATCGCGGCCGAACTGGCCTGGCTCCGCGCGGCCGATCAGGCGGGCGTGCCCGTGCTGGGCATCTGCTTCGGTGCCCAGGCGCTGTGCGCCGCGTTCGGCGGCCGGATCGAGGCGATGGGCCGCAGGGAGATCGGCTGGACCACGGTCGACTCGCCCGATCACGACCTGGTCCCGGCCGGTCCCTGGCTGGAGTTCCACGACGACCGCTGCCTGCCGCCCGCCGCCGCGACCGTGCTGGCGCGCAACGACGTGGCCGTGCAGGCGTTCCGCATCGGCCGGCACCTCGCGGTCCAGTTCCACCCGGAGGTCGACGGACCGCAGCTCAAGCGCTGGCTAGACGCGCATCCGGAGTCCGACGCCGCTTCGCTCGGGATCGACCCTGATCAGTTCCTGGCCGATACGATCCGCGAGGAGCCCGCCGCCCGGGAGCGCGCCGGCCGCCTGGTCGCCGCCGCGGTGCAGATCTCCGGCGGCCTCAGCCACTGAGGCTCAGCCGCTGAGGCTCAGCCGCTAGGACCGGGCCGTTCGCGCACCGCGGTCATCGTGGCCTGCATGGCCGCGAACGGCCGGTCGGCGCCGTCGGCGAACGCCTGCCCACGGCAGACGATCAGGGTCCGGCCGGCCCGGAGCACCTGGCCGGTCATGGTGAACCGCTGACCGGCCGCGGGCGCGAGCAGGTTGATGGTGTAGGTCACGGTCAGCACCGAGGCGTCCGGCGGCATGACGGTGTACGCCGCGTACCCGCACGCGCTGTCCAGGACCGAGGCGACCGCGCCGGCGTGCAGGAACCCGTCGTGCTGGGTGAACCGGTCGTCGTAGCGCAGCGCCATCTGCACCCGGCCCCGCTCGATCGCGATCACCTGCACGCCGAGGGTGGCCATCATGCCCTGCCGCTCGACGCTGGCCCGGACCCGCGCCACCATCGCCTCGCCGGGCTCGGGGTGGGTCACGGCTTGCGCCCCACGCCGCCCCACAACGAGGTCGGTCCCTCGGCCTCCACCGCCGAGATCGGGCGCCACTGGGTGACCTTCACCACGCCCGGGTCGACCAGGTCCACGCCCGCAAAGAACCGGGCGACCACATCCCGGGGCCGGCCGACGTGGTTGCCCTCGGCCAGGTGCTCGTTCATCCGCCTGATCATCTCGGCCATCTCCTCCGGTGAGATGTCGCTGGCCGCGTGCGAGATCGTCAGGTAGCTGCCGGACGGGACCGCACTGATCAGGCGGGCCACGATCCGCTGGGCCTGGTCGAGGTCCGGGACGTAGTGCAGGATGGCCAGCAGCATGATCGCGACCGGCTGGCTGAAGTCCAGCGTGTCCGCGGCCAGCTCCAGGATGCGGTCGGTATCCCGCAGGTCGGCGTCGAGGTAAGCGGTGACGCCCTCGGGACTGCTGGTCAGCAGGGCCCGCGCGTGCGAGAGCACCAGCGGGTCGTTGTCGACGTAGACGATCCGGCTGCCCGCGGCGACCGACTGGGCCACCTGGTGCGTGTTGCTGGCCGTCGGCAGCCCGGTGCCGATGTCAAGGAACTGGCGGACGCCGGCCTCGGCGGTCAGGAAGCGGACGCTGCGGGCCAGGAACGCCCGGTTGGCTCGCGCCGAGGCCCGTATCGCGGGGTAGGCCGCGATCGTCGCCTCGCCGGCGATCCGGTCCGCCTCGAAGTTGTCCTTGCCGCCGAGCCAGTAGTCGTACACCCGGGCGGGGTGGGCCACCCGGGCGTCAAAGCCGCGGTTCCCGCCTGCCGTCATCGTCGATCCTTCCCCAGCACGATGTCTCCGGGTGAGACAGCTGATCGCTCGACACTACGCGCCAGCCTCGCGGGATCATCACCACCCGCCGCATGCGCCACGTACCCACGAGGCTATCTTGGCTGCCTATGAGCACCGAAACACCGCCCGCTCCCGAAGCACACCTGGTCGTGGGGTTCGACGGCTCGCCCCCGGCCACGCGGGCCCTGGACGCCGCGGCCCGGCTGCTGTCGGTCCGCCGGCCGGGCCGGATCACGGTGGCCTGGGTCGCTCACCTATCCAGCACGGTGGAGCTGTCGGCCGACGCGGTGGCCATCGTGGAATCCGACTTCCACCAGGTCGCCAGGGAGCTTCGCACCACGGCCGCCGAGCGGCTGGCCGACAGCGGGTTGTCATGGGATTTCCAGTGGCGCCAGGGCCAGATCGCGCACGAGCTGATCGCGATAGCCGAGTCGGCTCAGGCGGCCCGGCAGGACGACGTGGTGGTCATCATGGTCGGCAGCTCGTCCGGCGCCATGCACCGCATCGTCGGGTCGGTCGCGGTCAGCCTGGCCCGTCACGCGCCGGTGCCGGTCATGGTCGTGCCGTAGCGCCCTGCGACGCAGCGCCCTCCGACACAGCGCCCTCCGACACGGGCCCATGGGCCCGGGCGGCGGCCAGGATGAGCTCGATCACGGCTTCCAGCGGCATCGCGGTGGAATCGATCACCAGGTGGTATAGCGACGCGTCGGCCGGGTCGCAGCGGTACAGGCGGCGGACGTAGGCGGTACGGGCCTTGTCGGCCGCGCGCAGCCGCACCAGGGCCTCCTCCTCGCTGATGCCCTCGACGACGGCGCCCTGAGCCACCCGGCGTTCGGCCGGGCCGTCCAGCCGGACGTGAAAGCCGCGGTCCTTGCCGAGCACGACCGCCGCCGCCCGGCCCAGGATCACCCCGCCGCCGACCGCCAGCAGGCGGTGGATCCCGGCCTCGCCGTGGCCGCGCAGGTGCCGGTCCTGGTGGTGAGCGGACGGCGCCGACTGGGTGGGGCCGACCGGCATCGCCTCGGTGAACGCCACGAGCAGCCGGTGCACCGGAGTGGCCTTGAGCTCCTCCTCGGTCAGCTGCTCATCGCAGGGCCCCGGCGCCGCCGGGTGCCCCTCCGAGGTCGTGACCCGGTGCAGGAAAGGCAGGCCGAGCCGCTCGGCCAGGGCCGGCGCGACGACGCTGCCGCCGGCGCCGTAGGACGCCGACACGGTGACCAGCCGCACGCCGGCGTCAGCCGGGGCCGGGGCCGGGGTGGGGGATTGGGCAGGAATCACGGGAACTCATCTCCTCCTGGTCAGGCGGCGGCCGGGCCGGCGGCCGGGTCGGCGTGCGCGAGCGTGCCGGACTCCAGCACCAGCCCGCAGATGATCGCGGAGCCGGCCAGGATCGCGGCCGAGACCCAGAACGCCAGGACATAGCTGTGCACCGCAGCTTCGGCTAGGACCAGCGGGCTGCGGCCGTGGGCCAGCACGTAGCTGGTCAGGGCACTGGCCGCAATGGTGTTGAGCAGCGCGGTACCAACCGAACCCCCGACCTGCTGATTGGTGTTGACCAGGGCCGAAGCGACGCCCGCGTCCGCGGGGCCCGCGCCGTAGGTCGCGGTGTTCAGCGCGCAGCCGAACACCATGCCCAGGCCGACCCCGACCAGGAGCAGAGCAGCCAGGATCTGGCCCAGATAGCTGGTGTGCAGGCTCAGCTGCGTAGCCAGGATGACCAGGCCGCCGGCCCCGAGGAGCAGGCCGGCCGGGATCAGCGGCCGGGGTCCGAACCGCGGCATCAGCACCCCGCTGGACACCGTGGAGGCCACGATGATCGCCACGATCATCGGCAGGAAGGCCAGCCCGGACTTGACCGGCGAGTAGGCCAGGGTCTCCTGCAGGTAGTAGGTCAGGAACAGGAAGATCCCGAATACGCCGATGGCCGACAGCCCGATGGCCAGGTACGCGCCGCCGCGGAAGCGGTTCAGCACGATCCGCAGCGGCAGCAGCGGATGCGCGGCTCGCCGCTCGACCAGCACGAACCTGGCCAGCATGACGACCCCGACCACCAGGAGCACGATGGTCTCCGGCGCGCTCCAGCTCTTGGTCTCGGCC
>Ga0302235_10003377_pt1 | contig 11255 bp, 8 predicted proteins | sample II_Palsa_N3_3_FD_193577 | JGI IMG/M metagenome (GOLD analysis project Ga0302235, IMG submission 193577) | Peat permafrost microbial communities from Stordalen Mire near Abisko, Sweden - II_Palsa_N3_3 | ecosystem: Environmental > Terrestrial > Soil > Palsa > Peat permafrost | place: Sweden... | reverse complement strand
ACCCCGGCCCGCGCGTGGCTCGGGGACGTCAGCGCCGTCATTCTCCAGCAGTCCGTCGCGGACCTGAACACGGCGTACCGGCGGTTCTTCGACTACCGGAAAGCACTGAGGGAATGGAAGGCCGCCGGACGGAAAGGACCGCAACCACGAGAGGTCGGGCTGCCCCGTTTCAAGTCCCGGAAAGACCGCCGGCAGGCGGTCCGGTTCACGGCCAACTCACGGTTCCGGGTCCTGCCCGGCGGCCGGCTGCGACTCCCGAAGATCGGCGATGTGGAGGTCCGCTGGTCCCGTGACCTGCCCTCGGCGCCGTCCAGCGTAACCGTGATCATGGACCCGGCCGGGCGGTACTTCGCGAGCTTCGTCGTGGAGGCCACGCCCGGCGCACTGCCCGGGGCCGGGCCGGTGACAGGTATCGACCTGGGGCTGACCCATTTCGCGGTGCTGTCCGACGGCACCAAGATCGCATCCCCCCGGTTCCTGCGGCGGGCGGAGAAGAAACTCAGGCGGGCGCAGCGGTCGCTGTCCCGCAAGCAGGACGGCAGCCGGAACCGGGACAAGGCCCGGGTTAAGGTCGCCAGGGCACACGGCCGGGTGGCTGATGCGCGGCGCGAGTTCCACCACCAGTTGTCCACGGCGCTGATCCGCGACAACCAAGCGGTCGCCGTGGAGGACTTGTGCGTGAAAGGGCTCGCCCGCACCCGGCTCGCCAAGTCCGTCCACGATGCTGGCTGGTCGGCGTTCACGCGCATGCTGGAGTACAAGGCCCGGCTGTACGGCCGGGAGTTCCACCGGATCGGCCGGTTCGTTCCCACGTCCCAGGTGTGCTCGGCGTGCGGGGTGAAGGACGGCCCCAAGCCGCTGCACATCCGTACCTGGCAGTGTCAGGCGTGCGGGATGTGGCTGGACCGGGACATCAACGCGGCGGTCAACGTCGCCAAGGCCGCCGGACTGGCGGCTACAGCCCGTGGAGCGCAGGTAAGACCAGGACCCCGCGTCCCGGCGCAGCGCGGCGAAGCGGGAACCCACCCGAAGCCACGCCGGGAAGCAGCGTGACAGGCGGGAATCTCCGCCCTTCAGGGCGGAGTGGGAGTCAATACCGGTGCTATCACGGCGCTTATCGGCGGCCCGATAGGGTCGGTTCGTGCCCGACGCAGCGAGTAAAAGGTTCTCAGCTGGTGAGCAGGCCGCGTGGTTCGCGCAACTGCCCACCATGTTCGCCGCCGCGGCGGCGCTGTTCACCGACCCAGTCGGCCGGGTGCTGCTGGTCAAGCCGAACTACCGGGATCACTGGTCGCTGGCGGGCGGAATCCTCGACCACGGCGAACCCCCGCACGTGGGCTGCCGCCGCGAGGTCGCCGAAGAACTCGGGCTCGACATCGAACCGGGACCGCTGCTGGTCGTCGGGTGGGCGGCGCCGGACGGGATCCGGCCCAAGCCGATCGTGCACTTTGTCTTCGACGGCGGCGTGCTGGCCGACGACACCCCGATCCGGCTGCAGGAGTCCGAACTGGACGACTACCGGTTCGTCGACCCGGACGACCTGGCCCGTTACCTGCCGCCGATGATCAGCGCCCGGGTGGTCGCCGGCCTGCGCAGCCGCGGCAGCGGGACGACCGAGTACCTGCCGTGGACCCGGTGGTGATGGTTTACTGCCGCGCGGCCGACCGGACTTCCAGGTGGTCCAGCAGGCTCGCGGTGGCGGCGGCCACGGCGTCCACCGCGGTCCCGAAGGCCTCGGCGTTGTGCCCGGCGGGCGTGCGGAAACCGCTGATCTTCCGCACGTACTGCAGGGCGGCGGCGCGAATGTCGGCGTCGGTGACCTGCTCGGCGAAGGGCGGACGGAGGGTCTTGATGCTACGGCACATGCTGTCGACCGTAACCCATGCTCGCGTGCACTGCGGCGGGGACGCCCTTGACCCCGAACGGCCGTGGTCAGTCCAGCCCGAGTAGTCCGTCCAGGCCCACGGTCAGGCCCGCGGGGAGCGAGCCGAGGTTGCGGACGGCCAGCAGCACGCCGGGCATGAACGAGACCCGGTCCAGGGAGTCATGCCTGATCGTGAGCGTCTCCCCCGGGCCGCCGAACAGCACCTCCTGATGCGCCACCAGGCCCGTGACGCGCACCGAGTGCACGTGAACCTCGTCCACGGTGGCGCCGCGCGCGCCGGGCAGCTCCGATACGGTGGCGTCCGGCGGCGGGCCGAGGCCGGCCTCCGCCCGGGCCGCGCCGATCACCGACGCGGTGCGCAGCGCCGTCCCGGACGGGGCGTCGGCCTTGGCCGCGTGGTGCAGTTCGATCACCTCGGCGGAGGGGAAGAAGCTCGCCGCCTGCTCGGCGAAGCGCATCATCAAGATGGCGCCCACGGAGAAGTTGGGCACGACCAGGACGCGCACGGCCTGGTGATCATCCAGCCAGCGCTGCACCTCGTCCAGGCGGTCCTCGCCGAACCCGGAGGTGCCGACCACGACGTTCAGGTCGTGCTCGACGCACCAGCGCAGGTTGTCCATGACCGCGCCGGGATGGGTGAAGTCGATCACCGCGTCGCACCCGGTCAGCGCGTCCAGGTCGTCGCCCAGGTCGACCTCGGCGGTGACGTGCAGGTCCGGGGCGTCGCTGACGGCGCGGATCACCTCGCGCCCCATCCGCCCACGCGCCCCGACGACCCCGACCTTGATCATCGCGGCGGCAGGGGTCAGGCCCGGAAGGCGGAGGCGTCGTCGAACGGGCCGACCACGGCCAGCGCCTTGGGGCGGGTGAGGATCTCGGCGGCCACGGCGCGGATGTCGTCGTGGGTGACGGCGTCGATCGAGGCGAGCACCTCGTCGACCGGCTCGAGCCGCGGGTACACCAGTTCGGACTTGCCCAGGCGGCTCATCCGCGAGGACGGGTCCTCCAGCCCGAGCACGATCGAGCCGCGCACCTGGCCCTTGCCGCGGGCCAGCTCGGCGTCGGTCAGGCCACCGTCGACCACCCGGGTGACCTCCTCGGCGCAGATGGCCAGCACCTCGTCGGCCTTGGCCGGCAGGCAGCCGACGTAGATGCCCCACATGCCGGTGTCGGCGTGCTGGGCCGAGAAGCTGTACACCGAGTAGGCCAGGCCGCGCTTCTCCCTGACCTCCTGGAACAGCCGGGAGGACATCCCGCCGCCGAACGCCGCGTTCAGCACGCCGAGCGCGAACCGGCGGTCATCGGTCCGGGCCAGGGCTTCGCAGCCCAGGACCAGGTTGGCCTGCTCGATGCCGCGCGAGACCAGCGTGGTGCCCACGCCGGCCTGCGCGCCGAACCCGGAATGGCTCCCGTTCAGCCGGGGCGGGGCGGGCTCGGCCGCGCGCTCCAGGGCCGATCCGAACGCCTGGGACACGAGTTGCACCACCGTGTCGTGGTCCAGGTTCCCCGCCGCGGCCACGACCAGGTGCTCCGGGGTGTACCGGGCCCGGTAGTGCTCGAAGATCTGCTCCCGGGTGATCGCGTTGATCGAATCCACGGTGCCCAGGATCGGCCGGCCGAGCGGGGTGTCGCCGAACAGCTTGGCGGTGAACGCCTCGTGCACGGTGTCGGAGGGGTCATCCTCGTTCATCGCGATCTCTTCGAGCACCACGTTGCGCTCGGCGTCCACGTCCTTCGGGGTGATCAGCGAATTGGTCACCATGTCGGACAGGACGTCCACGGCCAGCGGCAGGTCCGCGTCGAGCACCCGGGCGTAGTAGCAGGTGTACTCCTTCGCGGTGAACGCGTTCATCTCACCGCCGACCGCGTCCATCTCCGCCGAGATCTCCAGCGCGGTGCGCCGCCCGGTGCCCTTGAACAGCAGGTGCTCCAGGTAGTGCGTCGCACCCGCGTGCGCTTGGTCCTCGTCCCGGGAGCCGACGCCGACCCAGATGCCCAGCGCCACCGACCGCACGGCGGGCAGGAACTCGGTAACGACCCTCAGCCCGCCGGGCAGGACGGTGCGCCGGACCTGGCTTGGTTCGGTAGCCATCTACTCTTGGTGCCCCCGCGTACGGTGCCGGGTCCGGCGATGACCGTCGCTCCCGTCACGATCACCGCCCCGGTCGCCGGTGCGCTCCCCGGTCCCGGGGCCGGTCCGGGGCCGGTCACCGCGGGCCGGCTCGCCACCGGACAGGTCCTCGCCGGCCGCCTCGCGCTCGACCACCTCGACCGGCACGAGCGACAGCTTGCCGCGGTCGTCGATCTCGCGGATCTCGACCTGGATCTTGTCGCCAATGTGGATCACGTCGTCGATGTTCTCTATCCGCCTGCCACCGTGCAGCTTGCGGATCTGGGTGATGTGCAGCAGCCCGTCCTTGCCCGGCAGCAGGCTGACGAACGCGCCGAACGTGGTGGTCTTGACCACCGTGCCCAGGAACCGCTCGCCGACTTCGGGCATGTGCGGGTTGGCGATGGCGTTGATCGCGGCCCGGGCCGCTTCGGCCGACGGCCCGTCGGTGGCCCCGACGTAGATGGTGCCGTCGTCCTCGATGGTGATCTCAGCGCCCGTGTCGTCCTGGATCGAGTTGATCATCTTGCCCTTGGGCCCGATGACCTCGCCGATCTTGTCCACCGGCACCTTGATCGTGATGATCCGCGGCGCGTACGGGGACATCTCGCCGGGCTGGCTGATGGCGCCGCGCATGACCTCGAGAATGGTCATCCGGGCCCCGCGGGCCTGCTTCAGCGCCGCGGCCAGCACCGAGGCGGGGATGCCGTCGAGCTTGGTGTCCAGCTGCAGCGCGGTGATCACCTGCTCGGTGCCCGCCACCTTGAAGTCCATGTCGCCGAACGCGTCCTCGGCGCCGAGGATGTCGGTCAGCGTCACGTACTGGCCGCCCTCGTGGATCAGGCCCATGGCGATGCCGGACACCATGTCCTTGAGCGGCACGCCCGCGTCCAGCAGCGACATGGTGGAGGCGCAGACCGAGCCCATGGACGTGGACCCGTTCGAGCTGATCGCCTCGGAGACCTGGCGGATCGCGTAGGGGAACTCCTCGCGGGCGGGCAGCACCGGGAGCAGGGCGCGCTCGGCGAGCGCGCCGTGGCCGATCTCGCGCCGCTTGGGCGAGCCGACCCGGCCGGTCTCACCGGTCGAGTAGGGCGGGAAGTTGTAGTTGTGCATGTAGCGCTTGGTCCGCTCGGGGTTGAGCGTGTCGATCATCTGCTCCATCCGGAGCATGTTCAGCGTGGTCACGCCCAGGATCTGGGTCTCGCCCCGCTCGAACAGCGCGGAGCCATGGACTCGGGGCAGTACGTGAGTCGTCGCGGACAGCGGCCGGATGTCGGTCAGGCCGCGGCCGTCGATGCGCAGGCCGTCCCGGATGACCCGCTCCCGGACCAGCTTCTTGGTCAGCGAGCGGAACGCCGCGCTGATCTCCTTCTCGCGGCCCTCCCACGCCTCGCCGAGCCGCTCGACGGCCAGCGCCTTGACCCGGTCCGTCTCGGCCTCACGGTCGTGCTTGCCCGCGATGGTCAGGGCCTTGGCCAGCTCGTCGGAGACCTCGCGGGCCACCGCGTCGTACACGTCCTCGGTGTAGTCGACGAACACCGGGTACTCGTGGTGCGCCGCGCCCTCGGCCTCGGCCGACTCGGTGGCGAGCCGCTGCTGCGCCTCGCACAGGATCTTGATGAAGGGCTTGGCGGCCTCCAGGCCCTCGGCCACCGTGTCCTCGGTGGGCGCGACGGCGCCGCTACCGGAATCGGCCAGCAGCTTGAGCGTCTCGGGGGTGGACTCGGCCTCGACCATCATGATGGCCACGTCGCCGTCCTCGAGCACGCGGCCCGCGACCACCATGTCGAAGGTGGCCTGCGCCAGCTGCTCGTGGGCGGGGAAGGCGACCCACTGGCCCTTGATCAGGGCCACCCGCACGCCGCCGATGGGGCCGGAGAACGGCAGGCCCGCCAGCTGGGTGGACATGGACGCGGCGTTGATCGCCACCACGTCGTACAGGTGCTGCGGGTCCAGGGCGAGGATGGTCGCCACGATCTGGATCTCGTTGCGCAGCCCCTTGACGAACGACGGGCGCAGCGGCCGGTCGATGAGCCGGCAGGTCAAGATGGCGTCCTCAGACGGACGGCCCTCCCGCCGGAAGAACGAGCCGGGAATCCGGCCCACAGCGTACATACGCTCTTCCACGTCGACCGTGAGCGGGAAGAAGTCTAGGTTCTCCTTGGGCTGCTTGGACGCCGTGGTGGCGGAAAGCACCACGGTCTCGCCGTCCAGAGTCACCAATGCGGACCCGGCGGCCTGACGAGCCAGCCGGCCCGTCTCGAACCTGATTGTATGAACGCCAAACTCGCCGTTATCGATAACGGCTTCAGCGCTTCGGGCACCCTCCACGGGTGAGACCTCCTTGCGGTAGATCCCGCACCCACCCGGGGCCGTGCCGCATGTGGCCTGGCTCGTCGGTTGAGACGGCCGGCCGGTCTTCGATCGAAGTCCTCGGGTGCTGTGCTTGCCGCGAGGGCAGGCGACCCGGGGACCACTACCGAGGACCGGCCCTGGCGTTCGGGGCCGGGGACTACGGGATGTCAGTGTGGTTATTCAGTTTTGCTGGCTGCGAGGGGGCCGGGGGTCAGCGGCGGATGCCGAGACGCTCCCTGATCGCACGGTAACGGGCGATGTCCTTCTTAGCCAGGTACTTCAGCAGCCTGCGACGCCGGCCGACCAGCAGCAGCAGCCCGCGGCGGCTGTGGTGGTCGTGCTTGTGCATCTTCAGGTGCTCGGTCAGGTGGTTGATCCTCCTGGTCAGCAGCGCGATCTGGACTTCCGGCGAACCGGTGTCACCCTCACTGGTCGCGTACTCCGTCAGGATCTCTTTCTTGACGGCGGTATCGAGCGGCACGTGGCTCCTTAGAATTAGTGCTGAAAGGGTCAAAGGGTTGATCCCCCGAGGCGGCCACCTGAGGGTGCAGCACGCCTCTATGTGCCACGGCTAGTAACCGGGCAGCGTTTCACATTACCACGCGGCGCAGACCGGTCGCGCCGCGCCGGTTTTTATCGATCCGCCTGCTTTTATCGATCTGGCTGCGCCGCGACCGCTTCGGCCGCGGCCACCGGCGCCTCGTGGTCGATCAGGTGCTCGCCGATCTCCCGGCCCCGGTGCGCGGCGAAGAACACGATGACGCCGAGCAGGGCGACGATCACCATCACCAGCAGGGTGACCCAATCGTAGTTGAAGTAGGCCCGTGCGCTGCCCAGCCCGGTCGGGGCGACCACGTTGACCAGCATCAGGCCCAGGTACACGACCGCGGCCACCGACACCGGCCAGGCCCAGCGGCCGAGCTTGAACTGGCCGGCCGGCACCCAGCCGCGGCGCCGGGCGATCATCGACCCGATCACCGTCAGCAGGAACGACAGGTAGATGCCGCTGATCCCGAAGGACACCAGCGACACCAGCACGTTCGTGTTGGCCGGGTAGGTGAAGAACAAGATCTTGACGTCGTGGGTGGGCGAGGCGAACTCCAGGCCCACGAACACCACGGTGATCAGCGCGCCGGCGAACAGCGCGTTGGCCGGGGTCTTGAACCGCTCGCTCACCGCGGAGATCCACTTCGAGGCGGGCAGCGCGCCGTCCCGGGCGTAGGAGAAGGCGAGCCTGCTGCCCGCGGCCTGCACCGCGCTACCGCAGGAGAAGAACGCGAGGATGATCAGGCCCAGCATCGTCTCCTGCAGGCCGCTGGGCAGGGAGCTCAGGATGTACGGGATGCCGCCGCTCTGGATGGTCTTGACCACGGTGTTGGCGCCGGCCGGCATGGCCAGCAGGAGCGCGCCGGTCAGCACCAGGGACGCGATCCCGCCCCAGATCAGGGCGAGCCGCATGGCCCGCGGAACCTGCCGGCCGGCGTTCTTGGTCTCCTCGGAGATGTCCCCGGCCGACTCGAAGCCGTAGAAGATGTAGACCGGCGCGAGCACCGCGACCAGGGCAGCGGCGATCCAGCTGCCGCCGAAGTTCAGGCCGAGCGGGTTGGACTTGGCGTGCTGGACGTTCGCCGTGGTGGTCAGGAAGCCGAACCCGTGGTGGAAACCGCGGATGGCGAGCACGATCGCGATGCCGAACGTGCCGAGGATCTCCACGTAGACGCCGAGCTGGGCGACCCGGCCCATGATCTTGGCGCCGGTGGTGTTCAGCGTGGTCTGGATGGCCAGCAGGCCCAGGCTCACGACCAGGATGGTCCCGTGGCTGTTGGCGTTGAAGCTCCATCCGAACAGGTCGTGGCCGAGCGCGACGGCGTAGATGACCACGCCGGTATCCACCGCGGCCACCGTGACCAGCAGCGCGATCCCGTAGAACCAGCCGACGAACCAGCCGAACCTGCGGCCGACCGTGTACTTGCTGTACTGGTAGAGCGCGCCGGCCACCGGGTAGTGGCTGGCCAGCTCGCCGAAGACCAGGGCGACCAGCAGCATCCCGGCGACCGGGATGAAGGTGAGCCAGATGTAGGCCGGGCCGCCGGTGCTCAGACCGAGGGTGAACAGGGTGAAGATGCCGACCATCGGCGACAGGTAGGTGAACGCCACCGAGAAGTTCGCGAACAGCCCGAGCACGCGGTTCAGCTGCGGGCGGTACCCGAGGCTTTCCAGCCGGGTATCGTCGTCATCCAGCACGGCTGGTGCTGGCGGCGGTGCCTCCTGCATGGAACGTCCTCCTCATGCGGTCGCGAATGTAGCAATGTAGCGCATGGACCTGGGGAGTCAACCTGAATCCCGCTGATCGCGGGCTCGCATTTTAGACTGGATCAATGTCCGATACGAGCGCGATGCGCCGCTTCCCGCTGGCCGTCTTCCGGCCTGGATCGCCGCAGGCCAGCCCGTCGGGCGGGGCTCAGCGGACCCGGCCCGCGTGGTGGCCGGCCTGGTCGGTGCCCGCGGCGATGCGGACCGCGCGCGCGGTGATCGTGATCCCCGGCCTGTTTGCGCTGACCTATGAGGGCTTCGGCAACCTGCAGATGGCCCTGTTCGCCGCGTTCGGAGGGTTCGCCAACCTGGTCGTCGGCTCGTTCGGCGGTAGCAGGCGGGACAAGCTGTTCGCGCACTTCATGCTCGCCCTGATCGGGAGCATCGGACTCATCATCGGCACCGCCGTCCACGGGATCACCTGGCTGGCGGTGCTGGTCACGATCCCAGTGACGTTCGGCATATTCTTCTTGGGCGTGGCCGGGCCCAACGCGGCCTCGGGCATCATCGCCGCGCTGTTCCCCTTTGTCCTGCCGGTGGCCACGGCCGGGACCGTGGGCATGATCCCGGACCGGCTGGCGGGCTGGTGGCTGGCCTCGGCCGTGTCCACGGTGGCGGTGCTGGTGTTCTCGCCGCCATCGCCGGGAGACCGGCTGCGCGCGGCGGCGGCCGGCTCGGCCCGAGCCCTGGCTCATGCGCTGGACGCGGCCACGCAGGGCACGGCGACGCCGGCCGACCACCAGGCCTGCGACGCGGCCAAGCACGAGTTGATGAACGCGTTCGCCAGCACGCCGTACCGGCCGACCGGGCTGGCCACCGCGGATCAGGCCATGGCCAGCCTGGTGCAGTGGCTCGAATGGTGCAGCGCGCTGATCGCCGACGCCACCGCGGGGAAGTCGAACCTGGACCGGGCCGCTCAGCCCGACCGTGACCTGCTCGCCGAGACGGCCGTGGTGCTCAGGCAGACCGGCGACCTGCTGGCCGACCGCGACGGGACCGGCCCGCCGCCCGACGTCGGCGAGCTGGAGCGGCGGCGCGCGGCCAGTGCCGCCTACCACCAGTCGGCGGCCCCGGACGCCGACTACGACGCGACGCAGGCCGCCGCCCGGCTTTCCTTCCACGCGCAGGTGATCTCGCTCGCCGTGCGCGGGCTGACGGGAGACGCCCTGATCACGACCCGGCGCGCCGATCCGGAGACGATCGCGGCCCGGCGCCGGGGCTGGTTCGGGGCCCAGCCGGAGGGAACCGAGGCCGAACGGCGGGCCGCCGCCGTGTCCGGTGCGCTCGGCATCCTGACCCGGCACGCCAGCCTGCGCTCGATCTGGTTCCTGAACAGCCTGCGCGCCTCGCTGGCCCTGGCCGCGGCGGTGCTGGTGGCGGACGTGACCGGGGTCCAGCACGGGTTCTGGGTGGTGCTCGGCACCCTGTCGGTGCTGCGGACCAGCGCGGTGTCCACCGAGTCGACCGCGCTACGCGCGCTGGGCGGCACCGTGGTCGGCTTCGTGGTCGGCGCCTTGCTGCTGCTCGGCATCGGGACCAGCACGCCCGCGCTGTGGGTGGCGCTGCCGATCGCCGTCGCCGTGGCCGCTTACGCGCCGGGCACGCTGCCGTTCGCCTTCGGCCAGGCGGCGTTCACCGTCGTCGTCGTGGTCCTGTTCAACCTGCTGGTGCCCGCGGGCTGGAAGGTGGGCCTGCTGCGCATCGAGGACGTGGCCCTCGGCTGCCTGGTGAGCCTGGTGGTCGGCGTGCTGTTCTGGCCGCGCGGCGCCGGGTCAGTGGTCGGCGACGATCTGGCCGACGCGTTCCGGGTCGGGGCCGCGTACCTGACCGAGTCGGTGGACTGGGCCCTGGGCATCCGGCACGATCCGCCGGACGCGGGCCCCGCGACCGTCACCGCCGGCATCCGGCTGGACGAGGCGCTGCGCGGCTTCCTGGCCGAGCAGGGCGCCAAGCACCTGCCCAAGTCGGACCTATGGACGCTGGTCATGGCCACCATGCGGCTGCGGCTGACCGCGTACTCGCTGGCCGGGCTCAAGGGGCCGATGCCACTCCCGCAACACCAGAACCCGAGCATCGCCTACGCGAAGACCATGCTGACCGAGGCCACCGCCGAGCTCGCGGCGTTCTACGAACGGGTCGCGGTACTGGTGGGACGGCCCGCGGCGCGTGATGTGGTGCTGCCGGTCAGCGCCCCGGCGTTCGCCGGGCTGACCGGGACGATCCCGGCGACGAGCGTAAGCCCCCAGGACGTGACCGCCATGGCCGAGGTCGGTGCCGCTCTCGGGGCTGCCGCGCCCGGTGAGGCCAGTGGGGCGGACGGGGTTGTCGGGGCGGGCGGGACGGATCTGGTGCGGATTATCACGGCGCCGCATCATCCGCACCTGCTGTGGGTCAACGAGCACCTGCAGCAGCTGAGCTCGCACGCGCAAGCCATCACCGAGCCCGCCACCCACGTCGCCGAGCAGCGCCGGCTGCCCTGGTGGCGGTAGCGCTGCCCGTTCCGCGGCAGGTTCAGCTCGCCCGTTGGGTCAGGCGCGTCAGGTGGGTTGCCTGTGGTGCTGCCGAGGGGAATCGCTCTCCGGCGCGGCG
>Ga0302235_10003374_pt1 | contig 11261 bp, 12 predicted proteins | sample II_Palsa_N3_3_FD_193577 | JGI IMG/M metagenome (GOLD analysis project Ga0302235, IMG submission 193577) | Peat permafrost microbial communities from Stordalen Mire near Abisko, Sweden - II_Palsa_N3_3 | ecosystem: Environmental > Terrestrial > Soil > Palsa > Peat permafrost | place: Sweden... | reverse complement strand
GCAGTCGCTCCGCAGCGCTCGCTGTCGGCCGCCATCACCTGGGTGTAGACCGAGGCGATGTGATCGGCTCCGTAGTCGGCGCGTAGCTGGTCGGCCGTGTTGCGCGCGACGATCCGGCCGCCGCGGATCAGGGCGATGTCGTCGCACAGCTCCTCGGCTTCCTCCAGGTAGTGGGTCGTCAGCAGCACCGTCGTGCCGTCGGCATGCAGCCGGCGGATGTAGTCCCACAGCTCGGTCCGGAGCTCGACGTCGACGCCGGCCGTCGGCTCGTCGAGGATCAGCAGGCTGGGGCGATGCATCAACGCGCGCGCGAACAACACCCGCCGCCGCATGCCGCCCGAGAGCTCGTGCGGATGGCGGCGAGCCTTGTCGGTCAGACGGAATAGATCCATCAGCTCCCGGGCACGCCGGCGTGCCTCGACGCGTCCGATTCCGTGATACCCGGCGTGGTAGACGAGGATCTCCGAGATGTTGAGGAAACGGTCAAGGTTGACGTCCTGCTCGGCCAGTCCCACCAGCCGACGGGCCTCTCGGGTGCGGTGGTCGTGACCGAACACACGGATCTCGCCGGCGGTCGGGATCACGAGGTTGCAGATCGAGCCGATCAGCGTCGTCTTGCCCGCGCCATTTGGGCCAAGCAGTCCGAAGAAGCGACCGGTGGCGATCTCCAGATCGAGACGTGAGACCGCGGTGAAACCGGCCTTGTAGGTCTTGGTCAACCCGCGGACCGATAGTGCCTGGCCGCCCTCGATCCGCATGCTTTGTCAATCTACCAGAGCGAAAGAGTGGAGAATCTCAGGACCTGCTCTCCAAGGCTTTGTTCCAGGGCGCCGGCAACGATAAGTGACGCTGATCGTCGTTGATGGCGAAACGTAGTTGGAAGTCGTCGGGTCCGGTCGTTATGGTGAGAATATAACTGACTCGATTGAGATTATCGAGATATGAGATATGACACGAGCTTGCCGAGATCGCCCAGTGGATGGAACCGCTTGTCCCCGATAGTCGCGATCGAGACCGTGCACGCCGTCGAGCAGGCGCTGGCGCTGTACGACCACTTCGTCGACAACGCGGAGTGGGAGCAGCTGGGCTCGGTGCTGGAGGGTGATTTCGTGCTGGTGACTCCGGCCGGCCGCTTCGACGGTCCCGGGGCTGCGCGACGCTACGAGACGCTGGCAGGGGAGCATGTGCCCGCCCATCACGTGGTCAACACACAGGTCGAGGCAACGACGTCAGCCGGGTTGGTGCGTGCGTGGAGCCGGTTCCTGCTCGTGACGTGGGAGTACCGGGCACGGGTCGGGGACTACCTGGACGTCCTGCGCGTGAGCGACGGGGTCGCGAAGCTCGTCAGCCGAGAGATCGTCCCGCGCGGCGCGGGCGGGCTCCCCAGGCCCGAGCACGCGTCGGTCGAGCGCTGGCGCACCGTGGGCCCATGACGGGGCCAACGCTGACCGCGCAGGACCGCCAGGACATCAAGATGGTCCTTGCACGCTACGTGCAGGTGATCGACAACGCCGACTGGGAGCGAGCCGACGCGGTGTTCACCGCGGATGCCACGTTCGGTGGGGGGTCCGACACGCCGGGGACGCCGCTGGGCGAGATGATCGACGGGTTCGACGAGATGGTCGCCGCCCGGCCGGTGCCGCTGTTCCCTCACCAGTGCACCGACGCGGTGCTGATCGCGGTCGCGCCGGGCGTCGTGCGATCGTGGAGCAAGTTCTTCACTGTTCGCGCCGACGGCACCGTCACCAGCGGTGACTACATGGACACGATCGTTCGGACCGGCGCCGGCTCCTGGCGAGTGAAGAACCGTGCAGCGTCGATGGGAAACCGCCCCGACACCGACCCGTTCGGCCCCTCGCGCCGGACCTTCACCAGCACGATCTGGCGCACGCACCCCAACGAGCCCGGGCCCGCGTAGTCGGATTAGTTGTGATTTTGCCCCGGAGCCACGGACATCTCAGTGCCGGTTGAGTTCATCAGCAGCACGAACTTCGGCCCCAGCAACGGCCTTGCGTATTCAGGGTTCGATCCCGCGTATGCCCGCCGATACATCCGCATGCTCGACGACGGCGGGTTTGACTGGACACTCTGCGGCTATGACTCGAAGCGGATCGACTCACGAGCTCAAGCGGCTTGGCACCTCGAAAATCGACCTCGAGTTCTTCCGCACCTACGTACGCGCGCTGGAGGAGAGCGGATTCGATTACACGCTGCTCGGATACGCCTCCAACTGGTCCGACTCGTTCATCATGGCGAGCGCGGTCGGCCAGCTCGCTGAACGGATCAGGCCGGTCGTGGCGCTGCGCCCGAACACCACCTTCCCCACCGTGGCCGCGCAGAAACTCTCGACGCTCGACCAGCTCACCCTCGGTCGAGCGGTCGTCCATCTGATCTCCGGCGGCAACGACGCCGAGCAGAGGCGCCAAGGTGACTACCTGCCCAAGGACAGGCGCTACGCGCGCACGTCGGAGTACATCGACATCCTGCGCCGCTCGTGGACGAGCGACGTGCCGTTCGACCACAACGGCGAGTTCTACAAGTTCGAGGGATTCGGTCCCGGCTTCCCAACGTACAGCGGCGAGCCTGTCCCGATCTCGATCGGTGGCACGACGAACTCGCCTGGGAGAAGGCGCACGAGTACATCGGGAAGATTGCGGTCAGCTTCCAGAGCGGCAGTCCCATCAACGGGTTCCGCCAGGCGGGTACACCACAGAACGTCGGCTCTCAGCGGGCGCTCGCGTTCGCGAGCAAATCCGAGCTCTACGACCGTGCGCTGTGGACCAGAACCGCCGCTGTGACCAACGCGGGCGGTGCGTCGACTGCGCTGGTCGGCTCACCGGAGACCGTCGCGGCCGCGATCCTCGACTACGTCGACCGTGGCGCCTCGCTCGTCTCCATCCGCGGCTACGACAACCTCCGCGACGTCCGCGACTACGGCCGCTATGTGCTACCGCTGGTCAAGCAGGAGCTCGCCCATCGCAAGGCGACCCGGCAGCGGGGCACCCTTCAGACTGAGCATTTGGGCAATTATCTCCCCGAGTACGCCGCCTATGCGGCCTCGGACGCGTAGGCGGGATAATCTCGTCTATGAATCCCGGGCTAGTTCCCGCCGCGACAGCATCACGGATCAGATGAGACCCCCCGAGAGCGATGTCATGCCCCTATCCGTCCGCTGCGATCGTCACGATGGCAGCCCACGATGGAGAAGCGTCATTCCGGCCGACCAGACCGGCGCCCTCAGAGGGTGGTACAGATGAACCCTCCAGCGCACGGCCCCAACTCGGCCTACGGCAGCGCCGGCGTCGATTACACCGCGTTGGATGCCGGCAAGCGTAACGCGCTGACAGAAGCACTCGCGACATCCGAGTTGCTGCGAGCAAACCGAGGTCATGCGCTCGAAGAATCCCGGGGCGAGCCTGCCTTCGTCTTTGAAATCGGCGGACAGACTTTCGCCTTTGTGATCGAGGGCCTTGGCACGAAGTCGATCATCGCACGACACCTCGAGGAGCAGCTTGGCGCGGACGTGTTCTCAAATGTTGCGTACGACACCGTCGCGGCGATCGTGAACGATTTGTGTTGCGTCGGCGCGATTCCTCTTGTTGTGAACGCTTACTTCGCAACGGGTTCGTCCGACTGGTATGAGCACCGAGACCGCAATGCCGCACTCCTGACTGGCTGGCGCGAAGCCTGCGTGGACGCAGGCGCAACATGGGGAGGCGGAGAATCACCGTCATTGCCTGAACTCGTCTCGGCGGCAGACATAGAACTGGCTGGCAGCGCGGTCGGGATTGTTCCTTCTGGACGCACGGCAATCCTCGGGCAGGACTTGTCTGCCGGAGACGAGATCGTTTTCGTGCGGAGTTCTGGACTTCACGCGAACGGCTCCTCGCTCGCCCGACTCGTCGCCGAGCGGCTCGTTCACGGCTATCAAACCCTACTGCCGAGCGGCAGGCAGTTTGGGGCAGCCGTCCTTGATCGATCCGAAATGTACGTCGGGTTCGTTCGCGCGTTGCTGTCGAGCGACATCGATGTCCACTACCTCAGTCACATTACGGGGCACGGTCTTCTCAAGCTGATGCGGCCGCGACAAGAGTTCACCTATGTGATTTCAGAGCTTCCCGAAGTTCCGGAGGTACTGACCTTCCTAACAAAGGAGGCGGCGATGTCACCTCACGCCGCTTACTCGACGTTCAACATGGGATGTGGCTTCGCCGTGTACTGCCAGGACGGAATGGGAGAGTCGGTTGTGCGGCTCGCAGCCGACCACAACCTTACCGCGCACGTCGCAGGGGCCGTTCAAGCGGGTCCCCGCCGAGTCATCCTCCGCGAGGTCGGCGTCGTGTTTGAGAGTAGCGACATGGACCTTACGCCGCGGCGCGCGGCGTAAGTGGTGGATGCGTAGGGCTACTTCGGAAGCGCGTACCCACGCGTGGCCTTCGTCACCTCGCCCGCCCTGACCATCTTCGTGAGCGTTGCGCTGACGGTCCCTGTGTTAATTCCGGTCTCCGCGCTGAGCTCGGAGGCGGTTCGCGGTCCGGCCTTGAGCGCGGCAACGATCTTCGCCTTGTTCTCCCCGCGGGGCGCCCGCGCCGCTGACGAGGTCTGCTCAGAGGCTGGCTGACGCTTGCGGGCTGGTGCAGGTCGCGCTGTCGTTCCGCGCGGGCCGGAGTCTGTCGCCCTCGAGGCGTCAGCCCGAGTCGCCTTCGGGGTGGCGCGTCGGCGGGGACGGTCCGCCAGGGCGGGCGTCTTATCCGGCCCCGGCACAGCGCGGGTGCCAGGCAAGAGCTTCTCGAGCTCTTCCGCGACCGCGCGCAATTCCGCGACCGCGCTGTGTCCGACGCGGATCGCCTTCTTGCCTGCGCCCTCGCCGAGCTCGCTCAGCGTCTTGGCGACGTCTTTCCTTACCCCGGCGCGTCGCAGCCGCTCGAATAGGTCCATGTTACGTCGAGGCATCTGTCTCCTGAAAGGTGTTGCGTTGTGAGCATCCGAACAGCAACCCTAGCGCGAGACATCACAAGGCGGCGTGACGGAATTATCGGTGCTTGACGCCCCCGGTCGCGAGCACCGCAAGAGTTTGGCCCTTAACGGGTGCGTCACCCAGCGCCACGTCGATCGCGTCGAGCACATCGCTCGAGAGCTCGATCCCGGAGGCCGCCGCGTTGGTCTGGACCTGTTCGGGACGGGACGCGCCCATGATCGCAGACGCAACCTCGCTGCGCCGCAGCACCCACGCCAGCGCCATCTCAGGCAGTGTGAGGCCTGCTCCGTCGGCGATCGGCGCCAGTCGCTGGACCGCCTCCAGTGTGGTGGCGTTCATCACGATGCTCATGGCGACGTTCATCGTCTCGTGAGCCGCACGTGAATCGGCCGGATGTTGCTGACCGGGCTTGTATTTCCCTGTCAGCACGCCCTGGGCGAGAGGGGACCAGACGATCTGGGAGACGTCGTTGCGAGCGCAAAGCGGAAAGATCTCGGCTTCGGGCGCCTGCCACAGCATCGAGTACTGCGGCTGCGAGGAGACGAACAGGTCGGGACCGGCAATGTCGATTGCCGCCTCGATCTGCTCCGGGGTCCATTCACTGAAGCCCAGATAGCGGGCCTTCCCGTCCCTCACCACCTGCTGTAATGCCGCGATCGTTTCCTCGATCGCGACATCGACGTCGAAGCGGTGGGCCTGGTAGAGGTCGACGTAATCGACCTGCAGGCGCTCCAGTGACGCGTCGATCTGCTTGGCGATCTGCGTCGCGGAGAGACCTCGATCCGTCGGGTCATCCGACATCTGCCCCCAGACCTTCGTCGCCAGAATGTAGCTTTCGCGTGGGTGGGCGGAGAGGATCTCGCCCCAGGCCGTCTCGGCGGCGCCGCGGCCGTACACGTTTGCGGTGTCAAAGAGGTTGATGCCGGCCGCGAACGCGGCCTCCGTGCAGGCGCGCGTCTGCTCGGCCTCGACGCCGCCTGCGTAGGTCAGCCACGACCCCAGCGAGATCTCCGACACTTCTAGATCTGAGCTGCCAAGTTTGCGATAGCGCATCAATGCTCCGTTCATCAGGTCCGAGGATTGGACCGCTTGATCGACATCATCCCGCCAAAGCGGATGAATCAAACACATGGGGCGGCATTCGCGGCTAGGCTCCTCGCAGGCTGAGCATGGCATTCGACCTGGTCATCGAGGTTCAGAACACGCCTGGCGCGCTGGCAGAAGTCGCAGCCGCGATCAGCGATGCCGGCGTGAATATTGCAGCCGCTACCTGCATCGGGTCCGGTCAGCGGGCCGAGCTCCACATCCTCGTCCCACACGCGGAAGCCGCCAGGCACTCGCTGGCGATTTCCCATCTCGCGATCACCCGCGAACGAGAGGTCGTCGTCGTCGATGTCGAAGACCGCCTTGGAGTTCTCGCTGACCTCACCCGGAGGATCGCCAGAGCTGGAGTCAACATCGATCTCGTGTACGTCGCCACCCAAAACCGCGTGGTCTTCGGGGCGGCGGACCTCGACGCCCTGCGGGCCGCGCTTGAACCCGATAGCTGACGACGCTCGCCAGGCGGCGTCATATGTAGGACGCCGCGCCCTCCGGCTACCAGGTATCGACGAACCGATGCCCGTTGGCCGGCGGCCCGGCCGCCGCGGTCAGCGTTGAGGCGATCAGGGACCGCGTCTCGGCCGGGTCGATAACGTCGTCGAGCTCGAACAGCTGGGCAGCACTGAGCGCCCTCGCGTTGTTCTGCGCGGCGGCGGTGAGCTCGCGCACGCGGTGCTCCCGCTCGTTGTGCTCGACGATCGCCTCGAGCTCCTTGCGGAGCCCGAGCCGAACGGCCCCCTCGAGCCCCATCGGGCCGAGATGTGCGCTCGGCCAGGCAACGGTTAGCAGCGGCTCGTGCAGGCTTCCTCCGACCATCGCCTGTGCGCCGAGACCGTAGCCGCGGCGCAGGATCACTGCCACCAGGGGCACTCGCAGCGCGGCTCCTGCGACCAATAACCGCGAGGCATGCCGCACCAGACCCTCCGCCTCGGCGTTCGGGCCCACCATGTAGCCGGGCGTATCGACCAGCGAGACGATCGGCAGCTCGAACGCATCACAGAGCTGCAGGAAACGAGCTGCCTTGTCAGACGCCGCAGCCGTCACGGCTCCAGCCATCGCGAACGTGTTGTTGGCAATGATCCCGATTGGCCGCCCCTCGATCCGCGCGAGCGCGGTGACCATCTCCGGCGCGAACCGCTCGCGCAGGAACGTCACCGACCCCTTATCGGCGAGTGTCGTGATGATCGGCGCGACCTTGTACGCGCGGCGCTCGCGCTCGGGGACGAGCGTGCGCAAGCGCTTCTGATCGGCTGCGGCGCCCGGCCTCGCGCACCCCTGGAAGTAGCCGATCAGCTGCTTGGTGAGCGCTACGGCCTCGGGCTCATCCGCGACGACTACGTCGACGACGCCGTTGGCGGCCTGCACCGATGTCGGGCCGATCGCGTCGGCGTCGACCTCCCCGAGACCGCCACCGGCAATCATCGCCGGCCCAGCCATCCCGAGCGACGCATCCTGAGTCGCCACGATCAGATCCGAGCAGCCGGCGATCACGGCATTCCCGGCGAAGCATCGGCCCCGCACGATCGCGATCCTCGGGACCAGCCCCGACAGTCCCGCCCACAGTGCAAACGCGCGCGTATCCAGCCCGGAAACCACTGGGAAATCCGAATCACCCGGCCGTCCGCCCCCGCCTTCGGTGAAGAACACAGTCGGCAGCCGCATCCGCTCGATCAGCTCAAACAACCGGTCCTTCTTGCGATGGCCGAGCACGCCCTGGGTCCCGGCGAGGACGGTGTAGTCGTATGACAGCACGGCGCACGCCGCTCGCTCGACTCCAACAAGGTCTCCATTGATCCGCGCCGTGCCGGCGATCAAGCCGTCAGCCGGCGTGCGCGTGATCAAGTCGTCAACCTCCCGGCGAAGTCGCTGCGCGGCGATCGCGAACCGGCCGTACTCGACAAACGAGCCGGGATCCACGAGATCCGCGAGGTTCTCGCGGGCGGTTCGCGCACCGCTCGCGTGCCGGCGCTCGACCACCTCGCGCCGCGCCGCGTCCTCCGTCAGCGCCCGTCGGCGTCGCAGTTCCGTCAGGTCATCGCGAGCTTCCCGATCGTCTTCGGCCATCAGCGTCCAACATCATCACCGAAACTGATCGGCCCCAGCCGACCGCCCAGCGCGACAGGCCCGAGCAGATCCAACGCCAGATGAGGGAGCGAGCCATTCAGCGTCGGCTACGGACTTTCGCGCCTCTGGAACGACGCCAAGCCGTTGTTGCCCCGAGTGGGCGCTAGTGCAGTATCGCGGCGCCGATGGCCGTCTCCTGGGTGCTCGCTTGCGACGGGCTGTCAGGCGCCCGGCACGACGTCGAAGCTGATCAGTACCGCGCCGTCCGGCGCGTAGTTGGGAACGTCGGCCGCCACCGCCTGCCCTTCGGGAGAGGCCATCGCGGCACCGAGCGCCGCGGCGTCGACGAATTCGGCCTCGAAGATGCAGAAGTAGGGGCTCTCGCCGCCCGGCGCGCCGATGTCGAACGCGTAGCGCCAGTCGCCCAGCCCCGGTAGCGCGGCTGCCAGCGGCAGGTGCGTCTGGGTGTAGTAGGCGCGGAACGCCTCCGGATCCGAGGGTTGCGGGTAGAGCACGACGAGTTTGTGCATCTGGCGACCTCCTGTTGGGCGCGGCTGGCTCTCAGACGGCGGCGAGCGCGTGGTCGGCGGTGTGGCGGGCGATGAACGCGGCCGTGCGCTGCGGCGTGGCGACCGCGTCCCACTGGCGGTCGGGGTGGTTGAAGTTCTGCGTGTAAGCGTCGCACAGCGCCTTGCTCTGCGCCATCGCCATCAGCAGCCCGACGACGTGGGGTTCGGGGTTGAGGATCATGTTGGTCCAGTCCGAGACCCCGCACACGAACGCTTCGCGCTCGCGGGCCACGCGCCGGCAGAAGTGCTCGTCGAGCGCCAGATCGTCGAGGATCGCGTGGCCGATCACCCACGCCGAGTAGGAGGCCGAGTTTGCGCCCTGGCCGTTGACCGGGTCAACGACGCAGTGGGCGTCGCCCATCGCCAGCGCAAAGGTCCCGCAGTCCAACCGGATGTAGTCCTGGCGCACGACCGGGGTGAGCGCGCCCTGGAGCAGGTCGGTGGGGCCCATCAGCCCGAAGCTGCCCGGGTCGACGCGCTCAAAGCACATCGGATAGTGCTGGCGAAGCTTTGCCAGCACGGTGTGGTCGTAGGCGCCGGGGTCGTCCTGATAGCAGATGTCAGCCAACAGCTCGAGGTCGCCGCCCGGGATGTTCTCGAACAACAGCGCGGTGGCGAACCCCTCGCGCGATGTGATCGGCAGCTCCAGCAGCTCGCCGTGCCCGAGCGACATGTGGACGCCGACGCCCTTGGGCTCGGTGTAGGCGATCCCGTGGTAGATACCGGCTGACAAGCGTCGCTGGGGCTTGTCGTATGGGCACTTCTCCGGCAGCCGCGCGAACATGCCGCCCGCGCCGCGTCCGGCCGCGACCACCACCAGGTCGTGATCGCCGCCGATCCGCTCGACGGCGGCGGCGTCGACGGCGCCGATCACCACCGTGCCGCCGCGCTCTTGGTAGTCAGACAGCAGCCGCGGTAGGTACAGCCGGTAGTCGATGATCGAGGAGGGATGGTCGAAGTCGCCGCGGAATCGCATCGGCTCCGGGGTACCGACGATGCTGTGCTGATGGCATATGTAGCCGTAACGGTCGGCCTCCCAGTGGTGGACGCCCATCACACGCTCGCGCTCGAGCGTGTGATGGTGATGCGCGACGGTGTTCAACAGCCGCCCGCCGGCGATCTCGTCAGCGGTCTTGTCCGTGTAGATCGTCACGGGGACGTCGTGTTGCTGCAGAAACAACGCCAGATGAAGGCCCGACACGCCGGCGCCGACGATCGCGATGCTGGTCATCCTCTCCTCCTTGTGGGGGCCTAAAGGTAGCCCGCCAGCGAGGTCGCGATCAAGCGCGCGCCGCAACAAATTACGTTGCGTCTGACGCAATGATGTACGGTGCCGAATATGGTCGAGCTGCGGGACCTGCGCTCAGTCGGCGTGCTCGCAGAGGAGCTTCATTTCGGTCGCGCGGCCGCTCGCCTGGGGGTGACGCCGTCGACCCTCAGCCGGCGGCTTGCCGCGGTCGAGCACACCCTCGGGGTGCCGCTGTTCGTACGCACCAGTCGTCGCGTATCGCTGACCGACGCCGGGCGCGAGCTTGCGATCCGCCTGCCCGCCGCGCTGCGCCAGCTCGACGCCGCCCTAGCGGCCGCCCAGACACGCAGCGACGGCGGCTGGGAAATCTGACGCGATGGCCGTTGCCGGCGGTCAGGGCCATCGAGACGGCGCTGCGCCGCCGATCGCGTTCCTCGCATAGCGCTCATCAGGCGGAGCGCGAAACCAGCCGTCCGCGCTGGCGCAGCTCGTAGGCCGGACTGGCGATCGAAACCTTCCAGTTTCGTCCGGTCGCGCCGATCAAGTTGCCTACTTCTTCTTCTTCGACTTCGCCTTTTCTGCCACTAGCACTGTGACGGTGACGGTCTTGATCGTCTTGCCGCCTGAGCTGATCGTCACGATCGCCTTCAGTTTGCCGAACTTTGAGAGCAGCGCCCGCCCGGTCGAATTAAGCTCGAGCGTCAGCTTCTTGTCCGTGCCGGCCGAGAGCGTCACAGCGCCGCTCGCGACCACGACCTGCTTACTCGTGGTGGGCTTCTTGCTAGCGGTGACCGCCGTGAGCTTCCCGCCCTTGAAGTGCTCGTCGACCGTGGCTTTGAAGCTCGCCGGCTCGCACGCAGTGCCGGCGGCTGGACAGGAGAACGCTGCCGTCAGCTCGCCGTGACCGCTCGAGACCGATCCGACTTTGACGGTCGCGGGCCCCGGTCCGAACACGTACGCCGCGCCGAAGTCTGCCGTGCTCGAATCCGCGTCATGTCGAGGCGCACCGCCGACGATCGTCGTGCCCGAGACCGCGACCGAGTAGCCCAGGCCGTCGCCGGTGTCGCCGTCGCTCGCGCTCAGCTTGGCGGAGAACGCATTCGTAGTCGCCCAGCCCCCGGCGGGTTCGGTGTACGCGTACACCGCGCCCTGGCTGTCGTTCGATCCGACCTGGACCCCGCGCGCCCCGGCGACGATCGTGCCGCCCGAGACCGCGACCGACCAGCCGAGCTCGTCGCCGGCTTGGCCGTCTGACGCGGTCAGCTCCGCGGTCTGCGTTGTGCTCACCCACGGGCCCGTG
>Ga0302235_10003373_pt1 | contig 11263 bp, 10 predicted proteins | sample II_Palsa_N3_3_FD_193577 | JGI IMG/M metagenome (GOLD analysis project Ga0302235, IMG submission 193577) | Peat permafrost microbial communities from Stordalen Mire near Abisko, Sweden - II_Palsa_N3_3 | ecosystem: Environmental > Terrestrial > Soil > Palsa > Peat permafrost | place: Sweden... | reverse complement strand
GTCACGGAGCGCCGCCTGCGTCAGCATGGTGGGCACGGTGGTCCCGGAAAACCCGGCGGAACGGACGTTCCGGATCGTCAGGAAGCCCGCCGACGGCCTGGCCTACGCGGCGGCGATCGCCGGCAAGTACCGCCTGACCTACCGGCAACTGAAGGAGCGGCTGGCCTCATGAAAGCCTTCCTGATGTACCCGGACCGGGATTTCGACCTCGAGCGGGACCTGCCGCCGAACGAGTCCGACCTGAGCAGCGACCTTGAGCTGGAGATTCTCCTGCGGGCGATGGCCGGCGGCGACAAGTTCCTGTTCGACGTGGCCAGGCACGGCCTTCATTCGGGCCTGGCCAGCCCGGCGGAGATCGTGTACCGGCAGCGCGTCCTCGCCGACTGTATCGCCCAGCCCGCCGTGGTCCGGGATCTCTACGACGTCGCGGTCGCCGCGATCACCGGGGAAAGGCATCTCTTCGGCTGGACGTTGCGGGATTCGCCGGACTCCGTCTTGTACCGCGCGCGGCAGGCGATGCAGCTGTACCTGGACATGTTCCGGCGGCTGCGGGGCATCACCGATGCCCAGGCTGCCAGCTTCGGATCCGGGGGGTTCACCCGGTTCTTCGCTATGCTCACCCGCGAACTTGCCGATGAGTACCTGGCCGAGGTAGACGCTCAGATCGGCGAGCTGGAGTTCCGCCGCGGCACCTTGATCAGCGCCACGCTCGGGCCGGGCGGCAAGGGCGCGGGTTACCTCCTGCGGCGGCATCCGGAGCAGGGCTGGCGGGACCGCATACCCGGCCTGAACAGGTCTGGCTACACCTTCTACGTCCCGGAACGGGACGAGGGCGGCATGCGGGCGCTGTCGGACCTGACCAGCCGGGGAGTCAACAGCACGTCGAGCGCGCTGGCTCAGTCCGCGGACCACGTCCGGTCCTTCTTCGAGATGCTCCGCGCCGAGCTGGGCTTCTACCTGAGCTGCCTGAACCTGCGGGACCGGCTGACGGCCAAGGGCGGCCCGGTCTGCTTTCCCGACCCGGATAGCCCGGTCCTGGTCGGCGCCGGGCACGCCCGGCTGTCCGCCCGCGGACTGTACGACGGGTCCCTGGCGCTGAGCCTGGATGACGGCCAGGCGATCGGCAACGACCTGGACGCTGACGGCAAGCAGCTGATCATGATCACCGGGGCGAACCAGGGCGGCAAGTCGACGTTCCTGCGAAGCATCGGGCAGGCGTACCTGATGATGCAGGCTGGGATGTTCGTGCCGGCCTCCTCGTTCGCCGCCAGCGCCAGCACCGGGGTCTTCACGCACTTCAAGCGCGAGGAAGACGTCACGATGGAGATGGGCAAGCTGGATGAGGAACTGGACCGGATGAGCGTCATCGCCGGCCAGATCACGTCCGGCTGCCTGCTGCTGTGCAACGAGTCGTTCGCGTCCACCAACGAGCGCGAGGGCTCCGAGATCGCCCGCCAGGTCATCCGCGCGCTGACCGAGGACGGCATCCGGATCATCTTCGTCACCCACCTGTATGACCTGGCCGAACGGTATTACACGCAGCATGACCCGGCGACGCTCTTCCTGCGCGCGGAGCGCCAGCCCGACGGCCACCGCACCTTCCGGCTGCCGCCGGGCGAACCCCTGCCGACTAGTTACGGCCAGGACTTGTACCAGCAAGTATTCGGCGCAGCGGACCAGACGCAGGCCACGGACCAGATACGAACGGCGCGGGTATGAGGAGGCGGCATGGAAATCGAGGTCATCGTCGAGATTCCGCAGGGGTCGCGCAACAAATACGAGGTGGATCACGCGAGCGGGCGGATCCGGCTCGACCGGATGCTGTTCACCTCGACCCGCTACCCGCTGGATTACGGGTTCGTCCCGGACACGCTGGCCGAAGACGGCGATCCTCTGGATGCCATGGTCATGCTCGAGGAGCCCACCTTCCCCGGCTGCCTGATCCTTGCTCGGCCGGTGGGCGTGTTCTGGATGAGCGACGAGCACGGCCCCGACGCCAAGATCCTCGCCGTGCCGGCGCGGGACCCGCGCTTCGCGGCGACGCAGGACCTGGCCGACGTACCAGGGCATCTTCTCGCCGAGGTCGGCCAGTTCTTCGAGATCTATAAGGAACTAGAGCCAGGCAAGGGCACCGATGTCCGCGGCTGGCAGGACCGCGCCGAGGCCGAGCGGGTCATCGAGGCGGCGTTCACCCGGGCCCGCCGTCCGCCGGACAGCCGCAGCGAGGTACATCCCTTTCGGAGTCGGACCGCGGGCCCGCATGTCAGCGATGCGCATGGCTGACGACCTGCGAGCCGAGAACCTGGCCGCAGCGGCCCTGTTCAAACCGTCTCAGGGCGGCTGGATTGTCCAGGTCTTTCCCGGCGGGATCAGGTCGCGCCCTGCCCGCTGTCCTGACCAGGACCGCGTGGTAGCAACCGGCAGGCCTTGTGGTGAGCGGCGGCAAGGTTCACAATGACGACTGGCGATGAGGCTCGCCACCGTGCGACCCGGGACCGGTTCCCGGGCCGGGAAACCGCGGGTCGGCTGTCCCGCTGATGGCTTCTGTCCCTGTCTCGCCGCGGCAGGAGAGGAGGCTGGCATGGCTGCCGTAACGTGCCGTTCGATGGGGTTGCCACGATGAGCGCCGGGGGGTTCCGCCGGGTGCTGGTCGGCTGGGATAGCTCAGCCGGCTCCGCTACCGCTCTGCTCACCGCGGCCGCGATCGCCGACGGCGACGTGGGACGCGTGGTCGCACTCGCGGTCCTGCGCCCGGTGGCGCACGCCGAAAGCGAGGAAGACTGGGCCGCGGAGATGGCCCGCCATCGGCGCCAGGCTGAAGAATCCTTCGGAAAGGTGAGGGATACGCTGCCGGGTGCCTCCCGGACCAGGGTCACGCTGGAGTTCGCGGAGAGTTCTGACCCGGCCCGGTCCCTATGCGACTATGTGAACGCGCACGAGTTCGAGCTGCTTGTCCTTGGCCGTCACGGGACCGGCGGCCTGCTTCGCTCGCGGCTGCAGCTAGGGCGCGTCGCGGAGACTGTCACCAAGAAAAGCGGCATTTCCCTCCTGCTGCTCGGCCAGAGCTAACGCTAGCGGCAGACCGGTGCGAACATCACGCTGATTATGGGCGTGACGCCAGCTGCCCACGCGATGTATGGTGTGGTTGATCACGCGATGAGGCTCGCGTACCGTCGGGCCGGGTAAACTCCGGTCGGCTGATGGCCTCTACCTGCAAGGGCGTTCTGACGTCGCACAGGTGGGGGAGGTTCGCGTGGTCCCCGAGCTTATTCAGCTGTTGCAGAGCCTGGTCGTGCTCATATTCGCGCCGCTGTATGCGGGCGTGCTCACCCGCGCCGAAGCGGTGGTCGCATCCAAGCGCGGACCGAGCGTGCTGCAGCCGTACCGGGACCTGGCCAAGCTGCTCCGCAAGGGCAGCGCGATCAGCGATCAGGCCTCCTGGGTATTCCGCGGTGCGCCCTTCGTCGCCTTCGCCTGCTACCTGACCGTCTCGGTGATCGTCCCGGTGATCACGGACGAACCGCTGCCGCTGGCGTTCCTGGCCGACCTGATCGGCGGCGCGTTCGTGCTGACGCTGGCCAGTTTCGTGATCTCGCTGGCCGGCCTGGATACCGCGAGCCCGTACGGCGGGCTCGGAGCGAGCCGGGCGAGCTGGATCGGGAGCATGGCCGAGCCCGCGCTGATCCTGGTGTTCTTCACCGTCGGTGCGGTATCGGCGTCGGACAACCCATACCTGATGAACCACGCGGTCGCCTCGTCGCCCTACGTGGTGGTGCTGCCGACCCACGTGCTCGGACTGGTTGCCTTCTTCATGATCGTGCTGGTCGAGAACGGCCGGATACCGATCGATAATCCAGGCGGCACGACCGAGATCTCGATGATCGAGGAAAGCCGGGTCCTGGAGTACTCCGGCCGCGAATACGCGCTGGTCAAGTGGGGCAGCTGGATGAAGCTCTTCCTGCTGTCCTCGATTTTCATGAACGTCTTCGTGATCCCCTGGGGCCTGGGCAGCGCCGCGAGCCTGCCCAGCGCCCTGCTGGCCATCCCGGTGCTGCTCGGCAAGCTCGCGCTGTGCGGCCTGGCGATCGTGATCATCGACACCTCGTTCGCCAAGCTGCGGTTCTTCCGTATCGCCGAGTTCCTCGGGGCCGCGTTCATGCTCGCCCTGGTCGGTGTGGCTACCTCCTATGTGATCGGAGCGTGAGCGAGATGGAGAGCCTGTCCGCGACCAGCACCGCGGGTGTCCTGCTCGACTTGTCCGGGGTGCTGATGCTGCTGCTGGCTTTCGCCTGCCTGGCGTCGAAGCTCTTCAACCGGTACGTGGTCTATTACGGCGCCCAGTCGGTGGTGCTTTCGTTCGCGGCGGGGACTGCGGCCGTCGCCTTCCACAGCGCTGAGCTGTGGATCCTGGCCGTGCTCACGCTGGCGGTCAAGGGCATCGCGATCCCGGTGGCGGCGCGCAGGTTGCTGGTCACACGGCTGGCCCTGAAACGCGATGCCGCGATGTCCACGGGCCTGTCCACGTCGCTGATCGCCGGCGGGGCGCTGACGGCGTTCGCCTACCTGGTGATCCGGCCGGACCTGCTGCCGCACGGCACGGTCGCGGCCGCCGTGGTCCCGCTGTCGACCGCGGTGATCTTGCTCGGGTCCTTGTCCATGGTGGTGCGGCGTCATACCGTCGCGCAGCTCATCGGGTGGCTCATCGTGGAGAACGGCGTCTTTCTCGGCGCGATCACGCTGGTCGCGACGTTCCCGTTCATCGTCGAGGCCGGGATCTTCCTCGACATCGTCGCGGGGGTGCTGATCATGGTGGTGTTCGTGTCCGGGCTCACCCGCCAGCTCGCCGAGGCCAGCGCCGGCGAGCTGAGGGAGCTGCGCGGATGACCGCGCTGGCCATTCTCATCGCGCTGGGCCCGCTGACCGGGCCGGCGGCCGCGATCGCGGGCGCGCGGGCCCGGCTGGCGGGCATCGCTCAGGCCGCCGGGGCCGTGGTCGCGTTCGGCTGCTCGCTGGCGCTGCTGGTGATGCTGAACGGCCGCGCTCCGCTGTTCGGCTGGGACGGCTTCTTGTACGTGGACTCGCTCGGCGGGTTTTTCGCGATGACCGTAGCCGGCGTGACGCTGCTCGCGGCGCTCGGTTCCATTGGGTACATCTGCGCCGAGGAGGACAGCGGCGGGTTCAGCGGCTTCCAGGTCCGGCTGTATTACGCGTTCTTCGGCCTGTTCGCCTCGCTGATGCTCGCGGCGCTGGAAACCGGCAACCTCGGGCTGCTGTTCGTCTTGGTCGAGGCGAGCACGCTGGCCAGCGCGGCCCTGGTCGGCATCGAGGGCCGGTCCCGGTCGCTCGAGGCGGCGTGGAAGTACGTCATCATCAGCTCGCTGGGCGTCACGATCGCGCTCGCGGGCACGCTGTTCCTGTTCTACTCGGGCAGCGCCCTGCACCTGGGCTCGAACCTCGGCCTGACCTGGCCATACCTGTTCGCGCACGCGTACGCGCTGGCGCCGCAGCCGCTGCGGCTGGCGTTCCTGCTGGCGGTGGTGGGCTACGGCACCAAGGTGGGACTGGCCCCGATGCACACCTGGCTGCCCGACGCGCACGCCGAGGCGCCGTCCCCGGCCAGCGCCATGCTGTCCGCCGCGCTGCTCAATGCCGGCATGTACGCGATCATCAGGTTCCTGGCCATCGCGCACGCGCGGCTCGGCGGCACCTACCCCCGGGCGGTGCTGCTGTCCTTCGGGTTCGCCTCGATCGTGATCGGGGCGCTGTTCATGGTGCGGCGCGGCAACTTCAAACGGTTGTTCGCGTATTCCTCGGTCGAGCAGATGGGCATCATCGCCGTGGCGCTTGGCTTCGGCGGCGTCCTCGGCCTGTACGGCGCGCTGCTGCAGATGCTCAACCACGCGCTGGCCAAGTCGGTGCTGTTCTTGTCCAGCGGCGACGTCTCGCTCCGCTATAAGACCAGGGAAGCCAGCCAGGTCAGCGGGCTGATGGCGGCGGTCCCGGTCACCGGGGGCGCGCTGCTGCTGGCCTCGTTCGCCGTCCTCGGCTCACCGCCTTTCGGCCTGTTCCTGTCCGAGCTGACGATCGTACGGGCCGGCTTCGCCTCCGCCAGCCCGGTGTTTCCCCTCCTCTTGCTGTTCCTGCTCGGGCTGGCGTTCGTGCCCTTCGCCAGGACCACCGCCGGGATGGTGACCGGCCGCCCGCCGGACCAGCTGGCCAACCCATACCCGGGCAAGGCGGTGACCGCGGTCACCGCGGCGCCGCTCGTCCTCGGCCTGGCGGCGCTGCTGGTGCTCGGGCTGTGGATCCCGGCCGGCCTGGATACGGTCCTGCGGCATTCGATAGAGGTGATCGGATGACCCCCGCCCACCTCCCCGTTCCCCCTTCATTGCCGCAGGCCGCTGCGACCATGAACGGCGTGGTGGGCCCGCTGGCCGGCCTCGGCGGTCTGGAGATCTCCGATAGCGGCGCGACCCGGGGAGCGGTCACCGTCCGCATCCTGGAGGAGACCCTGGAAGCGGCCACCCGCTCCCTCGCGGGCACCCCCGGTGTCCGCCTCGCCGACATGTTCGCCGCTAACGACGGTCCTGCCACGACCCTGCGCCTGGTGTGGGCGCACGACCGCGGCTACCTGGTCACCGAGACCGAGACCGAGGGCGGTCAGTATCCGGCGCTGTCCGACATCGTGCCGGCTGCCTTCGTCGAGGAATGCGAGATCTACGAGCAGTTCGGCATCGGTCCTGCCGCCGGCGAGCCGCTGAACCGGGTCATGCTGCCGCCCCATGCCGACGAGGATTTCCCCCGGCTGGGGCACCGGCCGCCGCGGCCGCTGGACGGGGCGCAGGCCCGGCACACCGTCGGCGGGCAGGCGTTCGAGTTCCCGTTCGGCCCGGTCCGGCAGGTCGGCGTGGAGAGCCTGTACTACGGCCTGGTGACCAGCGGTGAGGAAGTCGTCGACCTGTACCTGTTCACCTGGCACAAGCACCGCGGCGTGGAGTGGCGGCTGAACGGCAAGACACCGCGCGACGCTGCCTTCTTCGTCGAGCGCGCCGAAGGTCTCAGCGCTGTCGCCGTGGGCTGGGCGTTCGCGGCCGCGGTGGAGGCCGCGCTCGGGATCGTGCCGCCGCCCGCGGCCGCGCGGACCAGGGCGGTCGCGCTCGAGCTGGAACGGCTTTACAACCACGCTGCGGCCATGGCGGCGCTGTGCCAGGCCACTGGGCTGTCGGTGGGCCAGGCCGCCGCCGAGATCGCGCTGGAACGCCTGCTGCGAGTCAACGCCGCCGCGTTCGGCCACCGGTACCTGTTCGGCGTCGTCGAGCCCGGCGGAGTAAGCCGCGCCCCGGACATCGGCGTGCTGCGCCGCGAACTGCCCGGCGCCTACGACGAGCTGCACCGGGCCGCCGATGCGCTGCTGAGCACCAACTCCTTCCTCGACCGGCTGGAAGCCTGCGGCATCTTGACCGCCGAGCAGGCCCGCCGCCTCGGCCTGGTCGGGCCGGTCGCGCGGGCCACCGGGCTGCCCATGGACGCGCGGCGAACTGGTCCGTACGACGAGGTCCCGGCCACGGTCGTCACCGCGGAGGGCGGCGACGTGCTCGCCCGCTTCAACGTGATGATCGGCGAGGCAGCCGAATCGGTCCGTCTCATCGGTGCGTTCGTCGATGCGGGCACCGGGAAGGACCGCACCCCGCTTCCCGTGACGGGGGGTACGGGCCTCGGCTGGGCCGAGTCGCCGCGGGGTGAGGCGCTGGTCTGGGTCGCGCTGGACTCCGGCGGGCGGATCACTCGCGCTCGGCTCCGGCCGGCTTCGGTGCGCAACTGGCGCGGGTTCGACGACGCGTGCCGGTCGCAGAACGTGTTCACCGATATCCCGATCATCGAGGCCAGCTTCTGGCTGACCGTCGCGGGCATGGCCCGCTGAGACGCGCTGAAGGAGGTGGGTAGTATGCCGTTCTGGTTCGCCCGGGGGCTGCGGCGTGGCGTGGTCACCACCCGCTACCCGGCCAGGTCAGATGGCTCGGCGGCATTTCTGCCGACGCCGCCCGCGTTCCGCCCGCGGCAGCTGACCCGTCAGACCGCCGACCGCCTGGTCGCGGTGTGCCCGAGCATGGCGCTGCGCCGGCAGGATGATGTGCTGATCTTCGACGTCGGCGCCTGCACCGCGTGCGGCCGGTGTGCCGAAGCGGCGCCGGACGCGGTCACGCCGAGCGGGGAGTTCGAGCTCGCCACCACTGGCCGTTCGGCACTCGTCAAGAAGATCCCGATATGCGGAGGGACGCGATGAACCCCAACCACGGCACGGCCGGTCAGGACACGGCCGAGGTCGCGCGGCAGTTGCGGGACAAGATCGCCGCGCAGTTCGGCCGCAGCCTGCACATCCGCACGCTCGACACCGGTTCGTGCGCGGTGTGCGAGCAGGAAATCCGGCTGCTCAGCGCCCCCCACTACGACTTGCACCGCCTCGGGTTCTTCTTCACCCCCGCGCCCAGGCACGCGGACCTGCTGCTGGCGACCGGGCCGATGATACGGGCGTTTGACCTGGCCGCGCGCAAGACCTACGAGGCCATGCCCGGACCTAAGGTGGTGGTGGCGACCGGCGCGTGCGCGCTAGGCGGCGTTTACCGGGCCGACCCGTTTGTGCACGGGAACATCGGCGAGGTCCTCCCCGTCGACGTGTGGATTCCCGGCTGCCCGCCCAGTCCGCTTGCTCTCTTGCAGGGGCTGGGCGTGGCCGTAGGCCGGCTCGCGGAGCAGACACCAGGCCTGACGTTCGTCGTCGGCGACCCGTCCCGAGGTGAGGCGTGAACCCGCTGGACATCCTCTACGGCGCGGGTGGCGCGTGGTTCGCCGCCGCGCTGACCGGGCTGCTCGCCGGGCGGACCAAGGGCGGGCTGCGCGCCTGCTGTGCCCTGTCGGCGGTCGGTGGCGCCGCCGCGGCCGCGGGCGGCGGCTGGTCGTTGCTGTACGGCAACACGGCGGTGGTCACTCCCGGCGGGGCATCCGCGACCATCGTCGGCGGACCCCTGCAGCTGCAGATGACCAGCCTGGCGGGGGTGTTCGTGGCGCTGCTTGGCGTCGTCGCGGTGGCGATCGCGTGGTACGCGCCCCGCTATCACGAGCCTGCCCGCGGCACCGCGGTCTACCTGGCGGCCTACAACCTGGCCCTGCTCGCCTGCCTGGCGGTGCTGGCCGCAGGCGGCATGGTGACGTTCCTGGTGGCCTGGGAGACGATGAGCCTGACGTGCTATCTCCTCATCTTGCGCCACGTACGCCGCGACGACGTGGCCCGCGGCGCGTTCTGGTTTCTGGCCCTGTCCGAGATCGGCTTCCTGCTGGTCGTGGCCGCGTTCGTCATCCTGGCCAGCAAGACGCACGCCACCGGTCTGGACGCGATGGCGGCTCGCGCCCACCTGGTGCCCGGCGGCTGGCGGGCCGTCGCGTACTTGCTCGCCCTCGTCGGCTTCGGGTTCAAGGCCGGGCTTGTCCCGCTGCATGTCTGGCTGCCCGAGGCGCACCCCGTCGCGCCCGCGGACGGGTCCGCGTTCCTGTCCGGCGTGGTGGTCAAGCTCGGTGTCTACGGCATCGCCCTGTTTGCGTTCGAGCTGGATCCGGTCGGCGGGGCCTGGCCCGGCCTGGTCACGATGGGGGGCGGGGCGATATCCGCGGCCATCGGCATCCTGTACGCGCTGGGGGAACGGGATATCAAGCGGTTCCTGGCCTACTCGACGATCGAGAACACCGGGATCATCGTGACCGCGTTCGGCGCGGCCATGATCTTTCACGCCTACCGCCAGCCCGCACTCTACGCGTTCCTGCTCATTGCCGGCCTCTACCACGTCGCCAACCACGGCTGCTACAAGACGCTCCTGTTCATGGAGGCCGGGGTGGTCGAGCACGCGACCGGAACCAGGGACATGGACCGGCTTGGCGGCCTCGTGCACCGGCTGCCGCGCAGCGCGGTGATCACGTTCGCCGGGACACTCGGCATCGCGGCGCTGCCGCCGCTGAACGGGTTCGTCAGCGAATGGCTGATCTTCCAGGGGCTGTTCCAGGGCTTCCGCACCGGCAGCCACCTGATTGCCATCCTCATCGTGCTTGCCGCTGCGACGCTCGGCCTCACCGGCGGCCTGGCCATCTACGCGTTCGTCCGCGGCTTCGGCATCCCGTACCTCGGCATGCCCAGGACCAGGCAGGCCGCGGACGCACGAGAAAAAGGCCAGCCGATCGGCGGCCCGGCGCTGCTGGCCGTCGCCTGCGTGGCGCTGGCGGTCGGCGCCCCCGTCATGCTCGCCGCGCTGTCCCGCGCCGCCCGGACGGTCACCGGGGTCCCGCTCGGCCCGCTGCTGCTGCCCGGCAAGCTCACGGTCATCCCGGCCCATCCGGACTTCTCAGCGTTCTCCCCCACCTACCTGGCCGTGTTCCTCACCGCCGCGTGCGCCGTTCCCGTGCTGATCTACCTGGCCGGACGGCCGCGGGCCGCGAGCGTGTCCGTCCCGGTCTGGGACGGCGGCATCGTCAGCTTCAAGCCGCGGATGCAGTACTCGGCCATGACCTTCTCCGCCCCCACCCGGGTCACCTTCGACGCCCTGTACCAGCCTGCCGTTTCCGTCCGCCGTGCCTCTGACGACGATCCAGCCGGAAGGTCCGGGCCGGTGCACTACGAATCGCAGGTGACACCGCTATTCGAGCGATACCTGTACCGGCCGGTCATCCGGGCCGTCGAATGGCTCGCCGACGCGGTCCGGCCGCTGCAATCCGGCGACGTGAACCTGTACCTGCTGTACGTGTTCGCGATGATCCTGCTCGCCTACCTCCTCGGCGCGGTGTGACGACGCACAGACAGGTGGCGCCGCGGGACCAGGCAGCGCGGATGAACGGGACGCAAGACCCTACCGCCGCGTCGGCGCCGGGTCAGACAATCAACACCGAGACGGCCCGGCAGCCAGGCGGCTGCCGGTAGACGGAAGGAACATGATGACGACTTTCGAGGTCACGGATCTGTCCGCGCTGGAGATCCTCGACTCGCGGGGACGGCCCACGCTGGCGGTCACGGTGCGGCTGGCCGACGGCACGCAGGCGCGTGCGGGCGTCCCGTCGGGTGCGTCGACCGGGTCCCGGGAGGCGGTCGAGCGCCGTGACGGCGACCCGGCCCGCTATGAGGGCAAGGGGGTGCTTGGCGCGGTCGCGGCCGTCAACACCGAGATCTCCGGCCTGCTGCGCGGCCGGTCCTGGGCGTCGCTGGCCGAGGCGGACCAGGCCATGA
>Ga0302235_10003368_pt1 | contig 11275 bp, 10 predicted proteins | sample II_Palsa_N3_3_FD_193577 | JGI IMG/M metagenome (GOLD analysis project Ga0302235, IMG submission 193577) | Peat permafrost microbial communities from Stordalen Mire near Abisko, Sweden - II_Palsa_N3_3 | ecosystem: Environmental > Terrestrial > Soil > Palsa > Peat permafrost | place: Sweden... | reverse complement strand
GACGGGGTATCGGGCGCGAACGAGTACAGCGTCAGGCCGCTGGCGTTGGTGAGCACCTCCATGCCGCCGATCGACCCGGCCTTCAGCACTTGCGAGCCGGCCGTGACGGACGCGGCAGGCGCGGCCTTCGGCGTGGCGACGGCGGCGCCGAGCAGCCCGAGCGCGACCACCGACACCACCGCGGTCGCGGCCGCGGCCTGGACGCGGCGCCGGCCGAGATCCTGATCTGTCACCGTCGCGGTCACCAGCGCGGTCACCAGCGCGGCGAAGGCGGCCACGTCGATGATCCCGGCCACGATCCCGGCGGTCGTGCGCACCTCGGTAAACCCGAACAAGCCGACCTTCAGCGAGAGAAGGTAGCCGCCCAGCGTCCCGAGCGCGAACGCGGCGCCGGCCGCGGCGGCCAGCCGGTGACCGGTGACTCCAACCGCGACGGCGAGCACGTAGGCGGCGATCACCTGCAGCAGGAACAGCCAGCCGATCGTCGGAATGGACCGGTAACCCGTCAGGTACAGGTCCAGGTGAATGGATCCCGAGGCGACAAGCAGAGCTGCCCCGGCGATCCCTGACGCTGATCGCCGGGGCAGCGACGATCCCCATTTGCTCCCCACAACCCTGACCACGTGCTCGTCCGCCATCTGGTTCAAAACGGCTTTTATGGCGGGGGCGCGAACTCGTCGGCGTGATAAGACGGTCCGGTGGACTCCAGGCGACAGATCATCAAGGCGATGGCCGTTATCAAGCGACCGCGGGACGGGGCGCTCCTGGTGTCCGAGCCGGCCGACGGCTCGTTTGCGCGGCCGCTCGGCGGCCATGTCGAGTTCGGCGAGTACGCGCTGGACACGGTCCACCGGGAGTTCGGCGAGGAGATCGGCCAGCGGCTGACCGGCGTACGGCTGCTCGGCGTGCTGGAGAACATCTTCGGCTGGCACGGCGGCACCGAGCACGAGGTGGTGTTCATTTTCAGCGCCGCTCTGGCCGACGAGGCGGCTTACGAGATCGAAGAGCAGCTCATCGCGGACGACACCGAGCCGAAGAGCCGCGTGTTGTGGCGTCCGGCGGGGGCGGTCAGCCCGCCGCTTTACCCCGAGGGGCTGACCGAGCTGATCGCCGGGGCCTGATCGTCGCTGGTCTCGGGGGGTGTCGTCCCGGCTGGGGTGTTCTCGGCGGGGCTGGTCCTCTTGCGGTCGGCCCGGCGGTCGATCCGGGTCAGGGCGGGCAGCGCCAGGATCCCGCAGATCAGGGTAGCCAGGCCGCCGATGACCAGCGACCAGCGAGCCCCGGCGTTCTGCCCGATCCATCCCACGATGGGACCGCCGATCGGCGTCGATCCCAGCCAGGCCAGGCCCCACAGCGCCATTACCCGGCCGCGCATCTCCGGCCGGGCCGCCAACTGGAGCGTCGTCTTGGCCAGAGAATTGAAGGTGATGCTCCCGTAGCCGACGAAAACCAGGGCCGCCAGCTCGATCGCCATGTTCGGCGCGACCGCCGCGGCCAGGATGGCGATGCCCCAGCCGACCGCGGCCAGGCACAGCGCACGGGCCCGGGGCCGCGAGCGCGCGGCCGAGATCAGGCCGCCCACCACCGCGCCCGCGCCCATGACCGAGGCCATCACGCCGTAGGCGGCGGCCCCGCCGTGGAAGACCTTGGTCGCCATCAACGGCAGCGTCACCTGGAACTCCCAGGCCAAAGTTCCGACCACCGCGATCATGACCAGCGGGATGAGCAGTTCGGGGGTCGAGCGAACGTAGCGCAGGCCCTGTCGGACCTGGCCCTTCTTCTTCGCCACCCGTTTGGCCGGGAAGAGCTCGAGCTTACGCATCACCAGCAGGGAGATCAGCACAGCCGCGAACGACAGCGCGTTACAGCCGAAGCACCAGGCCAGGCCGATGGCCGCGGCGATCACCCCGCCGAGCGCCGCGCCGAAGACGCGGGCCATGTTCATCGCGACCGAGTTGAGGGTTACCGCGTTCGGCAGGTCTGGGGCCGACACCATCTCGGAGATGAAGCTCTGCCGGGCCGGGTTGTCGAACACGTTGACGAAGCCGAGCGCGAGAGCCAGCAAGTAGACGATCCACAGCCGGATGGACCCGGTCGCGATCAAAATGGCGAAGGCCCCGGCCAGCAGCCCGGCCAGCGTCTGGGTGACCAGCAGCACCCGCTGCTTGTCCCTCCGGTCCGCGAACAAGCCGCCCAGCGGACCGAACAACAGCAGGGGCAGGAACCTGACGGCCGTGGTCAAACCGAGCTGAGTCCCGCTGTGGGTGAGGTCCAGGACCAGGAACGACTGCGCGACGGTCTGCATCCAGGTGCCGGCCACCGAGACGATCTGGCCGAAGAAGAACAGCCGGTAGTTGCGCTGCCGGAGCGAGGAAATCATCTGTCTCGGCTGGAATTGCGGGTGGCTTCCCGGAAACGCCACGTGTACCGGCTCCCTACCTCGCCCTTTAACCTTCGGTCCCCATTATACCATTAGCTCTGCTAAGGAGTTAGGCATTCCCGCGGGGCGGAGGTGGCGAACAGCAGCATGGATCGCTACCTCCCTCCCGCGGGAGGTAGCGATCCACGATGCGGGGCCGGGGCTAGGAGCGGTCGAGCTGGGCTAGTTCGGCGGGGGTAAGGGTCAGGTCGGCGGCCTGGGCCGAGTCGGTGATGGATTCGGGGCGGCTGGCGCCGGGGATCGGGATCACGACCGGGGCCTTGGCCAGCATCCACGCCAGGGTGACCTGCTGCGGCGACACTCCGTGCGCGTCGGCGACCTGCTGAAACGCGGCGTGCCTGGAGCCGAGCTGGCCGGCCCGGGCGATGCCGCCGAGCGGGCTGAACGGCAGGAAGGCGATGCCGAGCTCCGCGCAGTGAGCGAGCTCGTCCTCGCTGGACCTGAACGCGGGCGAGAACTGGTTCTGCACGCTGGCCAGGTTTCCCTCGCCGAGGACCTTCCGGGCAATGTCAATCTGGTGAATCGTGGCGTTGGAAATTCCGGCCAGCCGGATCTTGCCCTCGTCGAGCAGTTCCTTCAGGACGCCGACCGATTCCGCGTAGGGAACCTTCGGGTCGGGCCGGTGGAACTGGTACAAGCCGATGACGTCCACGCCCAGCGCCTTCAGCGAGGCCTCCGCGGCCTGCCGCAGGTGGGCGGGCGAGCCGTCGACCTGCCAGGAGCCGTCGCCGGGGCGGACGTGGCCGCCCTTGGTCGCGACGAGCACGTCGCTGGTGTCGCCGGGGTAACTGGCCAGGGCCTTGGCAATCAACCGCTCGTTGTGACCCGTCTCGCCGGCGTTCATGTGATACGCATTCGCGGTGTCGATGAGCGTGACACCCGCGTCAAGGGCCGCGTGGATGGTCCTGATGGAGCGATCCTCCTCGGGCCGGCCCTCGATCGACATGGGCATCCCGCCCAGGCCGATCGCTCCTACCGCCACGCCGCCGATCGTCCGGTTACGCATAAATCAGCTCTCCTTCAATTTCTCCACGTTGGTTCCAGTGATGGCAACAGCGCGACGGGCTATGTCGTACCGGGATGGTGATAGCAGACGTTGCTAACGGCTATCGGCCGTGGCGATGAGCGGGTCGGCCGGGCGTTCGGGCAGTTCGGCCAGGATGGCGCGGGCCGCGGCGGAGATCCTGCGGCCGGCCGGGGTCGCGACGGAAATGACCCAGGTGAAGGTGTGATCGCAGATCTCGATGACGTCCAGGTCCGCGCCCAGGTCGGCGGCCACGGTGGACGGCAGGAAGGCGATGCCCAGACCGCCCCGGACCAGGTTGATCACCGCGGTGAAGTCCGCGGCCTCGAACGGGACCTCCCGGTCGAGGCCGGCGGCGGCGAACGCCCGGTCGACGACCGCGCGATTACCCCAGCCCAGCGGGAAGTCGATGAACGGCTCACCCGCGATCTGAGCGAGCGTGGCCGGATTGGCGGCCAGCGGGTGCCCAGGCTGGCCGACGACGATCAGCGGCTCCTCGGTCACCGGTCGCAGGCTCAGGCCGGCGGGCGGCGGGCCCGGCAGCGACACCAGCGCCAGGTCAAGGCGGCCTTCCAGCATCTCCCGGGCGAGCCCGGCGGAGCCGCTGGCGGAAAGGCGCAGCCGCACGGCCACACCCGGGTGCGCACGGTGGAACCGTCCAAGCAGGCCCGGCAGGTCAAGCGGGCCAGTCGATAGCATCGTGCCCACGGTGACCGTTCCGCGCAGACCGCCCTGGGCTTCGCTGACCGCATCCCTAGCCGCCTGCGCGGCCGCCAGCGTCGCGCGCGCCTCGGGTAGCAGCACCTGACCCACGTCGGTCAGCATGACCCGGTGGCGGTCCCGGTCGAACAGATTCGCCCGGAGGTCCCGTTCCAGCGCCTTGATCGCACTGGAGACACCCGATTGAACCAGGTGCAGCCGATTCGACGCGCGGGTGAAGGACAGTTCCTCCGCGACGGCGACGAAAACCTCCAGGTGCCGCAGCTCCATGCCGGGATTATCTCATATTCAGATGCTGGTATGCGTAAATCTTCGTTGGCATAGATGACCGAGGCGGCCGATGCTGGTAAGAGAGGACCTTCGAGGGTAGAGACGGGTCTTCTGATGCACGTTTCACTCCGGGAGGTTGATGTGGTCACGGCGCTGAGACCGGATGTGTCGCCTGCCGGGCTTTCTCGCCGCCGCCACGCCATGGGGTTCTGGCTGGCCGGTTACGTGTTCGCGATCACGATCGCGTTCTCGGCCGTGCCCGCGCCGCTGTACGTGCTGTACCAGGCGCGGGATCACTTCGGCCCGCCGCTGGTCACGATCATCTTCTCGGTGTACGCCCTGGGGGTAGCCGCGAGCCTGTTCGGTGTCGGCCACGTGTCCGACTGGCTGGGCCGACGGCGGATCCTGCTCCTCGCGGTCGTCACCAACATGGCATCGGGCCTGCTGTTCCTGCTCTGGCCCGCGGTCCCCGGCCTGATCATCGGCCGGATCATCTCCGGGGTCAGCATCGGCATGCTGACCGCCACCGCCACCGCCTACCTGAGCGAACTGCACGCCAGGGCCAGGCCCGGCGCACCGCGGACCCGAGCCGAAATCACGGCCGCGGCGGTCAGCCTCGGTGGCCTCGGCCTCGGGCCGCTCATCGCCGGTTTCCTGGCTCAGTACGCGGGCGCTCCGCTGGTCGTGCCCTACCTGGTCTTCGAGGCGCTCATGCTCGTGGGCTGCGCCTTCCTGCTGGTCACGCCGGAGACCGTGCCGCCGCCGGAAGAAAAACACCGGTACCGCCCGCAGCGGGTCATGGTCCCGGCCGCCAGCCGCGGCACGTTCTTCGCGGCCGGGGCGGCGGTAGCGGTGGCGTTCTCTTTGTTCGGCCTGTTCACCTCGCTGACACCGGGCTTCCTGGCCGACACACTGCACGACCGGTCGCACGCGCTGGCGGGGGCGGCGACCTTCATCGTGTTCGGCGCGGCGGCGCTCGCGCAGATCGGGACCAGCCGGGCCAGCCTGCAGCGCCAGCTCGGCCTCGGGCTAGGCCTGCTGGTCCTCGGACTGGTCCTGGTCACGGTGGCCATTTGGAACCCGAGCCTGCCGCTGCTGCTGACCGGCGGGGCGCTGGGCGGGGCCGGAGCGGGCGCCGTGTTCAAGGGCGGCATCTCCACGGTCCTGGAAATCGCGCCCGAGGATGCTCGGGGCGAGGCGCTGGCCGGCCTGTTCCTGGCCGCCTACCTCGGCCTGGCCATGCCGGTGATCGCGCTCGGCTTCGCGAGCCAGGCGCTCAGCCTGCGGACCGCTCTGCTCGGGTTCTCCATCCTGCTGGCGGTGGTCATCGCCCTGGTAGCCAGGAAGCTGCTGGTGCGGCGCCCGGCTTAGCGCCGGGCAGATGCACGTCGGCGTTCAGCTGACGGCTAGATTTGCTGCATAGGTTAGGTTCGGCAGAACCATCTCAAATATTCGCCGCCGCGGGCTCGCGTGTCGGGGCCCGCCGGTTGGAGCCGTCCGGTCAACGTCGACAAGGAGTAGATCGACATGTCTCTCTTCCAAAGGGCCCACGACATACTCGCGGCCAAAACGAACAAGGCGCTCGACGCCGCCGAAAAGCCCGATGAAATGCTTGATCTGTCCTACGAGCAGATGCTCGACCAGATCACCAAGGTCCGGCAGGCGCTGGTCACGATCGCCGCGTCACGCAAGCGGATCGAATTGCAGGAGCAGCAGCTCCAGCACTCGGTGGATCACCTTCAGGACCAGGCCCAGGCAGCACTGGCCCAGGGCCGGGAAGACCTGGCCAGGGAAGCGCTCACCCGCAAGGCTGCGGCCCAGGCCCAGATCGACGGGATGGAACCGCAGCACCAGCAACTGACCGAGGAAGAGCAGAAGATGGAGCAGACGCTCCAGGTCCTGCAGGACAGGGTCAACAAGTTCCGGACGCAGAAGGAAACGCTCAAGGCTCAGTACACCGCGGCGAGCGCGATGACCTCGGTGAACGAGAGCGTGGCGGGGATCTCCAACACGCTGGGCGATTCAGGCGCGGCGCTGCAGCGGGCTCAGGACAAGATCGCCACCATGCAGTCGCGGGCCGGCGCCCTGGACGAACTGCTGCAGTCCGGAGTGCTGGAAGACGTGGGCGGCGACACCGACGACATCCAGAAGGAACTCGACGAGGCCGGAACGTCCGCGGACGTGGACAGTCAGCTCGCCGCGATGAAGGCGCAGCTCGGTCCGGGCAGCGCACCGCAGGAGCTGACGTCCGGCAACTGACGTCTGCCGAAGGCCGCGGCACGGTCGCTTCCTGGAGCGACGGCCTGAATTGGGAGGGACGGCGTGCACGCTGATGACATCCGCCGTGTGCTCGTAATCGGCAGCGGCACGATGGGTCTGCAGATCGGGCTGCAGACGGCGGCTCATGGTTTCGACGTGGTCCTGCACGATGCGGATCCAGCTGCCCTGGACGGCGCGGAGGAGCGGCTACGCGGCTACGGAGAGGCAGCCGTGGCGGCCGGAAGCCTTGACGCCGACGCCCTGGACCAGGCGTTGACGAGAATTGAATTCATATCCGACCCGGTGGCCGCTGCGGCTGATGCCGACATCGTGAGTGAATCGGTGCCCGAGGATCCGGTGCTGAAGGGACGTGTCCTGGGCGAGTTCAACGAGCTGTGCCCGGAGCGGACGGTTTTCACGACAAATACCTCGACGCTGCTTCCGTCGATGTTCGCGGCGGCTACCGGGCGGCCTGACCGGTTCGCGGCCCTGCACTTCCACACCCCGGTGTGGTTGTCCAACGTGGTGGACGTGATGCCGCACCCTGGCACGTCGGCGGAAACGACGGAGTGCCTCCTCGCCTTCGCCCGGCGGATCGGCCAGATCCCGATCCGCGTGCGCCGGGAGAACGTCGGCTACGTCTTCAACGCGCTTTACACCGCGATCAACCGGGAAGCGCTCACGCTCGCCGCGAATGGCATCGCGTCGGTGGAGGATGTCGATCGGGCCTGGATGGGGATCATGAAGATGCCCATCGGGCCGTTCGGAATGCTCGACGGTGTCGGCCTAGACACCGTCTGGGACATCACCGACTACTGGGCACGGCAGCTGGGTGACCCGCAATTGCGCGCAAACGCCGACTTTATTCGCGCCTACCTTGACCAAGGCCGCCTTGGCGTCAAGAGCGGACACGGGTTTTACGAGTACCCAGACCCCGCCTACCAGGCGCCCGGCTTCCTGGAGTCCTGAGTGAAGCCGTTATTGAGACGCTCCTCGGGCTGGCGCCTCGATCACGGCAGCTCGCCTACTCCCGTCAGCCGCTCCAGTGGCGTGGCCGGCCGCAGCACGGTCGCGCCCGCCGCGATGAGCGCGTCCAGGACCGGTCCCTCGGCCAGCGCTTGTGCGTTAGGGCCGTCCGGCGCGTCCGCGGGGGTCACGATCCAGGACCCGTGGTGGCGGGCGCGGGAGGTCCCGACGGTGACCGCGGCCTGGATCAGCGCGGCCATCCGTGCCGTACTCGCGCCCCAGTCGAACTGGGCCGCCCACTGGCGGCAGTTCGCGGCGATGGCCGCGCGGCGGACCGGATCACTCAGTTCCTTCAGCGCCCGGTCCACGACGTCGACCAGCGTCTCACCGGGCTTGACCAGCCAGCCGGTCTGCCCGTCACACACCGCGTCGCGCAGCCCGTCGGTGTCGTAGGCGACGGTGGGCACGCCGAGGGCCGCGGCCTCGATCACGCACAGTCCCCAGCCCTCGCCCTGGGAGGTGTTCAGGTGCAGCAGCGATCCGGCCACCAGGGCCTGCTTGTCGGGTTCGGGCAGGAAGCCGCGCAGCCTGACCGTGCTGTCCAGGCCGTACGCGGCCACCTTGGCGGCCAGGGCCTTCTCCGCCGGGCCGCGGCCCACCACGTTGATCACGACGCGGTCGTTGCGCAGCCGCAACTGCAACCGCTCCGCGACCGGCAGCAGCAGTTCGGCGCGATTGTGCGCGACCAGACGGCCAACCCAGACGAGATTCTGGGGGTTATAGGTGGAGGTGTTCGGCAAGTTGGGGACTTTCAGGAAGGTCCGGACCTGGCCGGGGATCGGCGCTCCGTTCGGGACCAGGTAGATGTCACCCTTCCAGCGGAGCCGTCGGCGCATCGCCGTGACGGCCGACGGGGAGACGGTCACGCTGGCGTGCCGCCGGTACACAAGCCGCGCCGCCGGCCCCTGGAGAAAACGCCCGACGCTGGCCATCCACCAGCTGAAATACGCCCCGAACTGGGCCGTGTGCACGTGATGGACCAGGCAGAAAACGGGGACCTTGCGAGACAGGACGAGCGGGGTGAAGAACGGGATCCCATTGTGGCAGTCGAGCACGGCATCGAACGACCAGCGGCGCAGCAGCAGCCAGCCGAGCACCCGCAGGTGCACGGTGAACCGCCCGCCGCGCCTGACGATACCGATCCCGGCCCGCTGCTCGGCGCGGGGCTGCTCCGGCGCCCGGGCGGTCAGGTATACGACCTTCGCTCCCCTGACGACCAGGCCGCGGGCCATCTCCCAGGCGTACCGCTCGGCTCCCCCCGCCTGCGGATGCCACGGATCCCGCCAGTTGACGACCGCGATCCGCAGCCCGCTCAGATCGGCAATGCGGGGATCGGTGGTGCTCATGCCGGGCTGGCTCCGGCCGGGACCAGCGCCGGGCTGACCGGAAGCTGCGGACGTTGTGCTCGTCACGGTCTGGCGCCGGGATCAGCGGGTGCCGTACTGGTGGATCGACGCGTCAGCGGGCCTGCCGTCGGAGTCACCCGCCAACACATTCTCGACCAGCGCGACCGCCCCGATGGCGATCACGATGCCAACGACCATAGCGATAATCAGACAGGACACGGTCGCTCCTTCTCCGGGCCTGTTCCTGGCTCGATGGCTGGACAGTAGCGGGAGCGGGATCAACTAGCCACTAACTTGGTCAAACTGCAACAAGCACCACCTAGTTGATCCGGCACGACGCGCCGGACCATGGAGGTATCTGCGCGAGGTATGCGTGACGCGCGCGATTGCGTAACAGTAAGGTCACAAAAGGTTGCTTTTGGTTCTTTTCTTGTTCGACTTGTTGCGCTACGCTCACTGAGAGTCGACTCGTCGCAACCTCTAGCTAGCCCGACATCAATCAACAAAGTTGGTCATAACGGGCACGATCTGCCTCATCGGGCTTAGCTACCGAGAGCAAGGAGCTTGAATGCTACGACGATGGTGCATCCTCGTGGCCATGCTGGCCCTGGCGGCCGGAACGGCCCTCACCGCGGGCAACGCATCGGCCGCCACCAGGGCGGGAACCTTTACTCCCGGCGGAACCGTTCGCCTGGTGGGCGCAGCCAGGTCCGATGCGCACGGGACCAAGCAAACAGAGGTCACGAGCTCGAACTGGTCCGGCTTCGCCGGGACCACCGGCACGTACACGAGCGTCTCGGCGAGCTGGACCCAGCCCGCCGGCACCTGCACGCGCGGCGACCAGTACGCCGCTTTCTGGGTGGGCCTTGACGGCTACTCCAGCGAAACGGTTGAGCAGACCGGCAGCGAGGTCGACTGCGACGGGCGCACCCCGGAGTACTACGCCTGGTACGAGGCGTACCCGGCTGCCTCCGAGAACTACAGCAACACCGTCAAGGCCGGCGATCACTTCAACGCCTCGGTGACCTACGAAGGCAGCAACAAGTTCGCCCTGTACATCGACGACACCACGCGCGGCTGGAGCCACGACACCACGGTGACAGTGTCCGGCGCGGACCGTTCCTCCGCTGAGGTCATCGTCGAGGCGCCGTGCTGCACCAACAGCGGCGGTATCCTGCCGCTGACCGACTTCGGCACGATTAGCCTCAAAAGTTCCGAGGCCAACGGCTCGGCCATCGGGAACGCCGGCGGTCTGACCGAGATCGTCATGGTCGATAGCGAAGGACGCAACGAGGACACCGTCTCGTCGCTCACCGGCGGCGAGAGCTTCAGCGCCACCTGGGTCCGCAGCAACTAGGTCACGCCGGGAACTCTTCTGAACCCCCGTTAATCATCCGCACTCGTCCCGCTGGCCCGGCGGCCGGTCTTGCGCCGGGCCCGCGGGGCGGCATACCTACGGGCGCTGGTTGAACCGGTTCGCCGAGGGCAGTCAGGCGGTCATCCGGGCGGTTCTGGTTGATCGCCGGGATACGGGCCCTGACAGGCGAGTGCTTTGATCACCGATTGTCCTTGTACCCCGCTTTTGCACGCAATTGCCACTATTGTGAGCGTTAGCTGCCGCCAGATGGGGAATATCGGCTATCCGGGGCCTGACCGCAGCCCCGTTCTGTGGTAAGTGTAATTCCTGCGATTGGGTGCGAGCTGGCACGATGTGTGACAGTGGGTGGGGGTGACCAGTTGGCTGCGCTACAAGCGGGCGATCCTCAGCGCGTAGGACCCTACGTGCTGCTCGGCAGGCTTGGTAGCGGCGGAATGGGCCGGGTTTACCTCGCCCGGTCGCCGGGCGGCCGCATGGTGGCGGTGAAGGTGATCCGCGCGAACCTGGCCGAGGACGCCGGCTTCCGAGCCAGGTTCGCCCGTGAGGTGGCCGCGGCGCGCAAGGTAGGTGGCCTGTTCACGGCCCAGGTCGTCGACGCCGACCTAGACGGGCCGGTGCCCTGGCTGGTCACCGCCTACGTTCCCGGCACGTCGCTGTCGGACGCGGTCGAGCAGCAGGGACCGCTGCCGCCCCGGTCCGTGCTGTCCCTGGCCGCGGGGCTGGCTGAAGGGGTGAGCGCGATCCACGCGGCGGGCGTCATCCATCGTGACCTCAAGCCCTCGAACGTGCTGCTGGCCCAGGACGGGCCGCGG
>Ga0302235_10003367_pt1 | contig 11277 bp, 8 predicted proteins | sample II_Palsa_N3_3_FD_193577 | JGI IMG/M metagenome (GOLD analysis project Ga0302235, IMG submission 193577) | Peat permafrost microbial communities from Stordalen Mire near Abisko, Sweden - II_Palsa_N3_3 | ecosystem: Environmental > Terrestrial > Soil > Palsa > Peat permafrost | place: Sweden... | reverse complement strand
TTCGCAGGACCCACGAGACCCGCAGGATCGTTCCCCGCCGAAATTCCATGTGGCGAAGAATGAAGGTCGCGGCGGACTTGAAAACGATATTGGGGTCATTTGGCCCGGAAAGGGGGTGATGTGACTCCCCCATGCAGCCATCGCCCCGCCGCCGGGATCCCCGGCCCGTTTTCAGGACTGCCGGTCCCGGTCCGCCGCCTGGCGGGGGGACGTCGCGCCGGCCACGAAGCCCCATAGGAGTCCGGCTGCGAATCCCGTCGCGTGCGCGCCGACGTCGACGTGGAGGCCGCCGGCGCCAAAGAGGCCGAGGAGCGTGATGCCGGCCGCCAGGGGCGCGAAGACGGCCTGCCAGTGCGCCGGGCGGCGGTCTCCCGGGATGGCGCGAACCGCATGGCCGGTCAGCAATCCCAGGCCGGCAAAGATTGCCGTCGACGCGCCGAGCGACTGGTAGGGACCCGGGTAGTTGAGCGCGGCGATCGCCAGGTTTCCGGTGAGGGAAGCAAGCGCAAGAAGGAGCCACCCGCGCCGGGGCCCGATCGTCGAGAGCACCGCGGAAAAGGCGAAGATCCCGCTCAGCCCGTTCGAGACCAGGTGCCCGATGTCGGCGTGGAGGAACAGCGCCGTGCCGAGGCGCCACCATTCGCCATGGTCGAACACCGCCTGCGTGTCCAGGGCCCCGGCCTCCTCCAGGCGCCCGGGCCAGATGCTCTGCCCGCAAAAAACCGCCAGGACCGCGACGGCCCACACCAGGGGCGTCGCAAGCTCGAACCTGCGGCCCGGAGCCTGCGCCGGGGGTCGCGGCGGCCAGCCGATGCTTTCGCGGTCAAAGCACGCGAGCTGCCCGCGCACCTCGTCGAGCGCCTGCGGCTCCACGAGCAGCCGGAAGCGGGCGCCGGAAGGGACCAGCCAGTACGGCAGCCCCATGGCGAGCACGACCAGGCCGTGGTCGAATCCCTCCGATGCCGTCAGGTAGGCGCCCGCCTCGGCGAGGTCCCCGGGAAACGGGCCTGCCGCCGCTTCGTCGGTTAGGTCGGGTGAAGGCATCGGATGGGTCGGGAGCGGGCCATGCGGCGTCCCCGGGTCAAAATTGCGCGGGAACGGCGCCGCGGCAACCCCCCGGAGCGGGTACCCGGCGCGCCGCCGATGCGGGCGGCCCGCGCCGGAAACTTTTCCCTTGCGCGCCCGCGGGGACCGACCCAACACCTCCCGGCGAGAGCGCGGCGCTCAAACCCTATGACTTCACTCAGGTCCGTGGTCGCCCGGCTGAAAACCCAGCCGCACGCCCCCGCGATACATGACGCCGGGGAAATCGCCCGGAAGTACGGCTACTGGCGCGTGCGGGTCATGTATGCGACGACGGCCGGATACGCGATTTTCTATCTTGTCCGCAACAACATGTCCATGGCGACCAAGGCGATCACCGATGAGTTCGGGTTCTCCAACACCCAGTGGGGCGCCGTGCTGGGCGCGGGAACCATCGTCTACGCCTTTTCCAAGTTCCTGAGCGGGGTCGTCGGGGACCGCGCCAATCCGCGCTATCTTCTGGGCATCGCGCTCCTGGTATCGGCCCTCATCAACCTGGCCTTCGGCCTCGCGGCCAGCCTCGCATGCTTCGCGGTCCTCTGGTCGCTCAACAGCCTCTTTCAGGGGGTGGGGGTGCCCCCGTGCACGCGGCTCCTGACGTACTGGTACAGCCCGCGCGAAATCGGCAGGGCGTGGGGCATCTGGAACGCCTCCCACCAGATCGGCGGCGCCGTCATTGTCGTCTGGGCCGGATACCTCGTAACGAGCCACGGCTGGCGGGCCGCGTTCTGGGCGCCGGCCATCGTGGCCGTCATCGGCTCGTTCTGGCTGATGAACCGGCTCACCGATTCGCCCGAGTCGATGGGCCTGCCGCCCGTGGAGGTCTACAAGGGGAGGGCGGCGCGCGCGGCCGACGCCCCTTCGGTCCCTTTCGGCAGGATCTTCAGGCGGCACATCCTCGCCAACCGGTGGGTCTGGGTCGTCAGCGCGGCCAATTTCTTCGTCTACATCGTCCGGATCGGGATACTGAGCTGGGCGCCGAAGTATCTGATCGAGGCCAAGGGCTTCACCCTGAGCAAGGCGGGATTCTCCCTCTCCGCATTCGAGGTGGCGGGAATCTTCGGCGCCTATGCCTCGGGATGGCTGACGGACACCGTGTTCAAGGGGCGGCGCGGGCCGGTGTCGGCGGGATTCATGCTCTGCCTCACGGCCTTCGTGCTGGCGCTGTTTGCCGTGCCGAGCGGGCACGTGCTCACCATGACGGCGCTTTTCACCGCGCTTGGATTCTTTGTCTACGGCCCGCAGATGCTGGTGGCGGTCGCGGCGGCTGACTTCGCCACCAAGGTGGCGTCGGCAAGCGCCGTGGGGCTCACGGGGCTCTTCGGCTACCTGGGCGCCGCGTTCTGCAACCTGGCCACGGGAATCCTCGTCGATCGCTTCGGCTGGAACGGCGCGCTGTGGCTCTACGCGGCCTCGGCGATGGTGGGATGCGCGCTCCTCGCCTCGACCTGGAACAGGGCGTCGCCGCTCCTTGGCGGCAAGCCGCCCGGCTAGCTCCTCGCCGTCGTGCTCGCCAACTCGTAGCTGATCTTGCCTTCGATGATTTCTCGAAGCGCGGTGTCCTCCGCCGAAAGCTTTTCAAGCGATTCGACCAGCGGGCGATTGCCGCGCTTGAGCTGTTTCACGCGCCGGGAGACGACGTTGACCAGGATATTCGGGTCATCTATCGTCTTTAGCGCTTCCTTGATGTAATCGTCTCTCATCGCCGGCCATTCTAGGGAGCGTTCCCGGCGAACACGACGCATATCGGATCGGTGGGTACGCAATCAGGGCAATGGCTGCGCAGGCCATTCGGTTAGAACGATTTTGGATTCCTGCGCCGACGCCGCGCGATTCCCGTCCGTGGACGCCGCGGGCCCGTCAATCCTCGAGCAGCCTGTAGCCTATGCCCGACTCGGTCCTGAGATGGCGGGGCTTGTGCGGCTCGTCCTCCAGCTTCTGGCGGATGTGGGTCATGTGCACGCGCAGGTAGTGCGTGTTTCCCTCCGCCTTCGGGCCCCACAGCTCGCGAAGCATCTGCCCGTGCGTCACGACCTTCCCCCGGTGCAGAACGAGGAGGCGCACCATCGCATACTCCTTTGCCGTAAGCCGGACCTCGGCGCCGCGGCGGCGCACGATGCGGGAGGCGAGATCCACCTCGATGTCGCCAAAGACGATCACGGCGGGCTCGTTCTCCCCGGGCGCGCGCCTCAGGATCGCGCGCAGCCTCGCGGTGAGCTCGGCGGCCCCGAAGGGCTTGGTCAGATAGTCGTCCGCCCCGGCGTCCAGCGCCGCGACCTTCTCGGGCTCCCCGGCGACAACCGTCAGGACGAGCACCGGGACCCGCGACCATTCGCGCAGCTGGCGGAGCACGTCCAGGCCGCCGATGTCGGGAAGTCCGATGTCGAGCACGACCGCGTCGGGAAGGCGCCGTGCGGCCTCGTCGAGCCCGAATCTCCCGGTGTCGGCCTCGACGACGGCATAACCCGCCGCGTCCAGCGTGATGCGCAGCAGCCGGCGGATCTGCACCTCGTCATCGATCACGAGGACCGTCTGCCTTGCCGGGGTCGCGGTCATTCCTCGGGCACGTCGCCGTGCGGCTTGTAGGGCAGGTAGACCGTCAGGACCGCGCCGCCGCCAGGATTCTCGCCCGCAACGACGTCGCCGCCCTGCGCGGTCACGAAACCCCGGATGATCGAAAGGCCCAGCCCGAGGCCGCCCGCCTTGGCGGCGTCGCCGCGCTGGAACTTCTGGAAGAGCCGCCCGCGCATCGCCGCAGGCAGGCCCGGGCCGCGGTCGGCCACGGTGAAGAATATCCGCGCCTTGGCGGTGTCCACGCCGGCGGCCAGGAAGATGGGAGTCTCGGCGGGCGTGTGCAGCGCCGAGTTGAGGAGCAGGTTCGCGATCACCTGCTCCATCAGCGCGGCATCGGCGCGGAAGAGCGGCAGGTCCTTGGGGATGTCGGTCTCGAACGGATGGCCGTTGAGCGAGTCGCTGACGCCCTCGACCGCCGCGTTGACCAGGTCGTGACCGTCGCACCAGTCGAGCCGGGGCTTGAGCGCGCCCGATTCAAGGCGGGTTTGGTCGAGAAGGTTGTTCACGAGGCGGTTGAGTCGGCGCGCGGCGGTGCGGATCTCGTCGGCGAGGCTTGCGCGCGTCGGCTCGTCGGCGGAGGCGAGGTTCTCTACGGCGGCGCTCAGGACCGCAAGCGGCGTCTTTAGCTCGTGGGACACGCCGTCGAGCAGCGTGCGGTGGAGCTTGTCGGACTCGGCCAGCAGCTTCTCGCGCTCCCCCACCGCGCGAAGCTGCTCCCTCTCGACCAGCTGCGCGAGCTGCGTTGCGAAGCTCTCGGCGAGGTCGCGCTGGGCAAGCGTGAGGATCGAGTCGGGCGGCAGGCGCAGGATGAGGACCCCGAGGGCGGCGTCCTCCCGCATGAGCGGCACGTGGAATCCCTCGGCGGAGGGGAGCGTGTCGGTGAAGCGGCCGGCCTTCTTGCGGTTGCGCCACGCCCAGTCGGCGACGCCGCGCTCCTTCTCCGTGATCGTGAAGGATCCGGCAAAGTGCGGCATGAGCGCCGAGCCGTTGCCATCGTCGAGAAGAAGGGCGCTCTTGGCGCCGAAGTATGCGTCCGCCTGCCGCAGCGCGGCAAAGACGGCGTCGTCGAGCGTGCGTGCGGAGCTGATGGCCTGCGTCAGGTGGAAGAGGGCGGTGGCGCGGTCCTCGCGCATGCGCTCGTTCCGCTCCTGTGCGCGGATGCGGGAGGTGAGGTGGCCCGATATGAGCGCGACCACGAAGAAGGTGCCGAACATCAGGCGGTCCTCCAGCTTCGCGATCACGAAGGTGAAGATCGGCGGGATGAAGAGGAAGTCCCAGGCGAGCGCGCTCGCCACCCCCGCGACGAATATGGGTCCCCGCCCGACGCGCAGGCTCAGGCCGATGATGGCAAGCAGGTAGAAAAGCCCCACCGAAAGGTAGTCGGAGCGCGGCAGGAGGAGCCAGCTGGCGGCCGTGAGGGCGGCGAGGGTGCCGAACACCTCCGCGTATTCGCGCGCGGGGTCGGCCTCGACGGGGCGCCAGTCGATCCAGGTATGCGGCTTCTCCGCGGCCCGCTCGGCCGGGACGACGTAGATGTCGATGGTGCCGCCCTTGTGCAGGAGCCGGTCGACAAGGTTGCCGCCGCGCAGCGCATCAAGCCAGCGCGGCCTGAGGGACTTGCCGACCACGATCTGCGTGGCGTTGTTCTGCAGGGCGACGCGAACGAGCGCATCGGCCACATCGTCATCGTGGGTGACGACGATCTCGGCACCCAGCTCGCGCGCGAGCGCCAGGTTCTGCTCCAGGCGGCGCAGGGCGTCATTCTCGAGCGTGCGGGACCCCTCGACGCTCACCGCGATCCAGGAAGCGCCCTGGGACGCCGCCATTCGCCGCGTCCAGCGCACGAGCTGCGTGGAGGAGGGGCTCGGGCCGACCGCGACGAGCAGCCGCTCGCCGGAGCGCCACACCGTCTTCAGGGCGGTGGCGGACCGCAGCTCCCGCAGGCGCTTGTCGACGTTCTCGGCCACAAAGCGCAGGGCCAGCTCGCGCAGGGCCGTCAGGTGGGTGTCCTTGAAGAAGTTCTCCGCCGCCGCCGCCGCGCGGCCGTCCATGTAGACCTTGCCCTCGCTCAGGCGCTCCCGCAGCGCCTCGGGCGTTATGTCCACGAGCTCGATCTGGTCGGCCAGCCCGAACACCGAGTCGGGCACGGTTTCGTGCACGGTCGCGCCCGTGATCTGCCGGACGGCGTCCGCGCGGCTCTCGATGTGCTGGACGTTGAGCGTCGTGTGGACGTCGATGCCCGCATCAAGGAGCTCGATGACGTCCTGGTAGCGCTTGGGATGGCGCGAGCCCGGGGCGTTGGTGTGAGCGAATTCGTCCACGAGGACGAGCCGCGGCTTGCGCGCGAGGATCGCCTCCAGGTCCATCTCGGTGAGTTGGATATTCTTGTAGATGATCTGCTTGCGGGGGATCACCGGCAGCCCGACAAGCAGGGCCTCGGTCTCGGCGCGCCCATGGGTCTCGACGACGCCGACGGCGAGGTCGATCCCTTCGCCCAGCTCCTGCTGCGCGGAGCGCAGCATCGCGTAGGTCTTGCCGACGCCGGGGCACATCCCGAAAAACACCTTCAGGCTGCCACGGCGGGCGCGCACCTCGTCGCGTTTCAGCGACGCGAGCAGGGCGTCAGGGTCGGGGCGGTCCGATTCAATCACGTCGGGGAATCATCGCCAATGGGGCAGGTCGGGCAACCCTTCAATGGAGGGTCAGGCCCGATGCCGGGGCCGGCACTCCGCTACTTGGCGGGAGCCGCTTGCTCGAGGGCGACGTTGAGCCGAAGGACATTGACCCCCGGCTCCCCGAAAACGCCGAGGTCTCGGCCCTCGGTATACGCCGAGACGAGCGCCTGCACCCTGTCGAGGGGAAGCCCGCGGGCCTTTGCCACGCGCGCGGCCTGGATCAGGGCGTTGGCGACGCTGATGTGGGGATCGAGCCCGCTGGCAGAGGAGGTGACGGCGTCGGCCGGCACCGGCGCGTCGGCGCCGAGCCCGTTGGAGGTCCGGTAGGCGGCGACGGCGGCCTTGACGCTGTCATTGAGCTTCTGGCTGGTGGGGCCGAAGTTGGTGCCGCCGGAGCTGGTGGCATCGTAGCCTTTGCCGGCCGCGGAGGCGCGCGGCTGAAAGTACTTGTCGCTGGAGAAATTCTGGGCGAGGAGCGCCGAGCCCCGCACGGTGCCGTCCTTGTCGACGATCAGGCTCCCGTTGGCCTTGTTCGCGAACAGGGCCTGCGCCCCGGCCCACACGGCGAGCGGGTACACCCCGCAGAGGAGGACCGCGAAGACGAGCGTCAGCAGCAGCGATATCCGGAGTTCTGTGAGGAGGGTCTTCATGTTCAGACGAGGTGGACCGCATTGACGATGACATCGATCAGCTTGATGCCGATGAACGGGATGATGATTCCCCCGAAGCCGTAGATGAAGAGGTTGCGCCTCAGCATCGCAGCCGCCCCGATCGGCCGGTAGGCGACGCCCTTCAGGGCGAGGGGGATGAGGGCGATGATGACTAGGGCGTTGAAGATGACCGCGCTCAGGATCGCGCTCAGTGGGGAGGCGAGATGCATGACGTTGAGCGGGGCTATGGCGGGAAACACCCCGACCAGCATCGCGGGTATGATCGCGAAGTACTTCGCGACGTCGTTGGCGATGCTGAAGGTCGTCAGCGCGCCACGCGTGATGAGCAGCTGCTTCCCTATCTCGACGATGTCGAGCAGCTTTGTCGGGTTGGAGTCGAGGTCGACCATGTTCCCGGCCTCCTTCGCGGCCTGCGTGCCGGTGTTCATGGCGACGCCGACGTCGGCCTGGGCGAGCGCCGGCGCATCGTTGGTGCCGTCGCCGGTCATCGCCACCAGGTGGCCGGCGGCCTGCTCCTCGCGGATGCGGGCGAGCTTCATCTCGGGCGTGGCCTGGGCCAGGAAATCGTCGACGCCGGCCTCGGCTGCGATCGCCGCCGCCGTGAGCGGGTTGTCACCGGTGATCATGACGGTGCGGATGCCCATCGCCCGCAGTTGCGCGAAACGGTCCTTTATGCCGCCCTTGACCACGTCCTTGAGGAAGATGACGCCGAGGGTTTCGCGTCCCTCCGCGACGACCAGCGGCGTTCCCCCCTTGCGCGAGATCTCGTCGACCGACGCCGTGACCTGATCGGGGCAGATCCCCCCCAGGGCCTCGACCCAGGCCTTCACGTTGGCGGCGGCGCCCTTGCGGATCGAGCGGGCCGGCGATCCGTCGGCGGCGCCGAGGTCCACGCCGCTCATGCGCGTCTGCGCGGTGAACGGCACGAATGTCGCGCGCTGCGACGAGAGATCCCGGCCGCGCAGGTTGAACCTCTCCTTGGCGAGGACGACGATGCTGCGGCCCTCCGGCGTCTCGTCGGCAAGCGAGGCGAGCTGGGCGGCGTCGGCCAGCCGCTCCAGGGAGACGCCCGGCGCGGGCAGGAACTCGGAGGCCATCCGGTTTCCGAGGGTGATCGTGCCGGTCTTGTCCAGCAGCAGCACGTCGATGTCGCCGGCGGCCTCGACGGCGCGCCCGCTCATCGCGAGGACATTGCGCTGGAGCAGCCGGTCCATGCCGGCGATGCCGATCGCGCTCAGGAGTCCGCCGATCGTGGTCGGAATCAGGCAGACGAGCAGCGCGATAAGCGCCGTGATCGTGAACGAGACGTTCGAGTACACGCCGAAGGGCTTGAGCGTGATGATGACGAGCAGGAAGATGAAGGTGAGCGCCGAGAGCAGGATCGTGAGCGCGATCTCGTTGGGCGTCTTCTGGCGCGTGGCGCCCTCGACGAGGCTGATCATGTGGTCCAGGAACCCCTCGCCTGGATTCGCCGTTATGCGGATCAGCAGGTGGTCCGAGAGGACGCCGGTTCCCCCCGTCACGGCGCTCCGGTCGCCGCCCGCCTCGCGGATCACGGGCGCGGATTCGCCGGTGATGGCGGACTCGTCGACGGAGGCCGCCCCCTCGATGACCTCGCCGTCCCCGGGGATGAGCTCCCCGGCGACCACGGCGACGAGGTCCCCCTTGCGGAGCTGCGAGGCGTCCACGGATTCCGTCGTCCCGTCCTTGCGCCGGCGCTTGGCGACAAGCTGCTTGCGGGAGGCCCTCAGGGCGCGGGCCTGCGCCTTGCCGCGGCCCTCCGCCACCGCCTCCGCGAAATTGGCGAAGACAACCGTGAAGAGCAGCCAGAGGGCGATCTGCAGGACGTAGCCAAAGGGCTCCTTTGCGGTGAACAGCTGCTGGAAGGTGAGGACCGCGCCGACCAGGGTCACGAACATGACCGGGTTCTTGAGCTGCAGGCGCGGATTCAGCTTGGTGAACGAGTCCACGATGGCCTTCTTCATGATGTCGCGGTCAAAGAGGGAAATCGACTTGGTGCTCATGGTGGGCGATGGACGGGTGGAAGGGTGAGGGGACCGCGGTTCAGAACAGGGTGCCGGCGCCCATGAGGTAGTGCTCAACGATGGGTCCGACCGCCAGGGCGGGCAGGAACGTGAGCGCGCCGACGAGGACCACGGTGCCGATGAGGAGGACGATGAACGTCGCGCCCTCGGTCTTGAACGTCCCGGCGCTCGAGGGGATGAGCTTCTTTCCGGCGAGGTTGCCGGCGAGGGCAAGGATGGGGACGATCATCAGGAAGCGCCCGACGAGGGCCGCGATGCCGAGCGTCGTGTCCCAGTGGGGGTTGCCGTCCGCGGGGGCCGCGGTCAGGCCCGCGAAGGCGCTGCCGTTGTTGCCGACGTTGGAGCTGAAGGCGTAGAGGATCTCGCTGAAGCCGTGCGGCCCCGCGTTGTTGAGCCCGGCCTGCCCCCAGTCGGTCACGCTGGCCCAGGCGGTGAAGCCCAGGATGGTGGCCGAGAGGACCATGAGGACGAGCATGACCAGCTTGACGTCATACGCCTCGATCTTCTTGCCGAGGTACTCCGGCGTGCGTCCGACCATCAGGCCCGCGATGAACACGGCCAGGACGACGAAGATGAGCATGCCGTAGAGGCCGGCGCCGACGCCGCCGAAGATCACCTCGCCGGTCTCGATGTTGAACAGGGGGACGAGTCCGCCGATCGGCGTGAAGGAGTCGTGCATGGCGTTCACCGCCCCGCACGAGGCGTCGGTCGTGATGGTGGCGAACAATGCGGAGTTGAAGATGCCAAAGCGCACCTCCTTGCCCTCCATGTTCCCGTCCGTCGCGGCGACCCCCAGCTTCTGGTGGATCGGGTTGCCGGAGGACTCGGCCTTCCAGCAGACGAGGACGCCGCAGACGAACATCGCGAACATGGCGCCCCAAACGGACCATCCATGCCTCTGGTTCTTGACCATGCGGCCCAGGTAGTAGGTGAGCGCGCTCGGGATCGCGAAGATCGAGAGCATCTGGATGAAGTTCGAGAGCGGCGTGGGATTCTCGAAGGGATGCGCGGCGTTGGCGTTGGTGTAGCCGCCGCCGTTCGTGCCGAGCATCTTGATCGCGATCTGCGAGGCCACGGGACCCTGGACGATCGTCTGGGTTTCGACCGACTGGTCGACCATGGCAGGCGTCTTGCCGTCGGCCGCCATCACGGGCTTTCCGGCGGCATCGACCTTCGGGACCTGGATCGTGAAGGGCTCGTACGTCTTTGCGACCGTGTAGGGCTTGAAGTTCTGGATCATGCCCTGCGAGACGAGGAAAAGGGCGAACACGAGGCAGATCGGCACGAGCACGTAGTAGGTGATGCGCACCGTGTCCGTCCAGAAGTTGCCGATGGTCTTCACCGACTGGCGGGCGATCCCGCGCACGAGCGCGGCCGCGACGGCGATGCCGGCGGCCGCCGACATGAAGTTGTGGATCACCAGGGCGACCATCTGCGAGAAATACGACATGGTCGACTCGCCGGTGTAGCTCTGCCAGTTGGTGTTGGTCGTGAAGCTCGCCGCGGTGTTGAAGGCGAGGTGGGGCGCCAGGCCGGGGAATCCCTGGGGATTGAGGGGGAGGTGATCCTGGTAGCGCAGGATGAAGTAGGTGGCCAGCATCCCCACGAGGCTGAAGGCCAGCAGCGACATCGTGTAGCCGATCCAGCCCTGCTCCTTGAGCGGATCGATGCCGCAGACGCGGTACGTCAGCCTCTCGATGGGCTTGACGATCCTGTCGAGCCATGTGCGGCCCTGCGCATCGAGGACCTGCACCAGGTAGAGCCCGAGCGGCTTCGTGATGAGCAGGAGCGCGCCGACGTAGAGCGCGAACTGGAGCCAGGCGTTGGGATTGTTCATGTGCGGAATGCCCTAGAACTTCTCGGGCCGCAGGACCGCGACGACGAGGTAGGCGAGGCAGGCGAGGGCGATCAGGCCTATGAGGATGTTTTCCATGGGAGAGCCGGGATGGGTCGGGTTCAGCGCACCTTCTCGCAGAAATATGCGTAGGCCGCGGCGATGACGAAGAACGCGATCGATATCGCGATGAAGGAGGTGTCGCTCATGGGAGGGACTCCGCGAACGGGGCGGGGGCGGGCTCCGCGGACGCGAGCGGAAGGCGTTCATTCAGGTTCATGCCCGCACCCTAGCATCAGGACGGCAAGGACCCTAGTTAATTACCGAATCCAAACCGCTAAGATTGTGCTAAGGGCGCGCGTCTCCCCCCGGTCACCCGCCTCGCTCGGGATTTC
>Ga0302235_10003366_pt1 | contig 11279 bp, 9 predicted proteins | sample II_Palsa_N3_3_FD_193577 | JGI IMG/M metagenome (GOLD analysis project Ga0302235, IMG submission 193577) | Peat permafrost microbial communities from Stordalen Mire near Abisko, Sweden - II_Palsa_N3_3 | ecosystem: Environmental > Terrestrial > Soil > Palsa > Peat permafrost | place: Sweden... | reverse complement strand
ATCAGGGCGTGGCTGCGGAGCCGGTCCTCCAGCACCGCGGGTGCCACGTTCTTGCCGCCGGCGGTGATGATCATCTCCTTTTTCCGCCCGGTGATCTTCAGGAAGCCCTCGTCGTCAAGCTCGCCTACGTCGCCGGTGCGGAACCACCCGTCGGCCGAGAAGGCCTCCTTAGTCGCCGCGTCGTTCTGCCAGTAGCTGCGGAACACGTTCGCTCCTGACATCAAGATCTCGCCGTCCTCCGCGATCTTGACCGCGACACCGGGCAGCGGCTGCCCGACGGTGCCTATCTTGTTCCGGTCGGGCCGGTTGACCGTAGCCGCCCCGGTCGTCTCGGTCAGGCCGTATCCCTCCAGCACGGTGACCCCGATGCCGCGGAAGAAGTGGCAGAGCCGTTCGCTCAGCGCGGCTCCGCCCGACACGGCGTAGTGAGCCCGCCCGCCCAGGGCGGTGCGCAGCTTGCCGTAGACCAGCCGGTCGAACAGCCCGTGCCGGGCCCGCAGGCCGAACGGCGGGCCGCCAGGCGTGTCTATCGCCCGGCTGAAGGCGATCGCCACCCGGGCCGCGCGGCCGAATATCGCGCCCTTCCGCTCGCTGACGGCCTTCTGCTCGGCGCCGTTATAGACCTTTTCGAACACCCGCGGCACCGCGAGGATGAACGTGGGCCGGAACGAGGCGAGCGCGGGCAGCAGCGTGCCGACGTCCGGCCAGTGCCCCAGCACGATCCCGCCTTCGACGCAGCCCACCTCGATGATCCTGGCGAAGATGTGCGCCAGCGGCAGGAACAGTAGCGTGCTAGGGTCCTGCTCGCCGGCGATGATCGTCAGCGGGCCGAGGAAGGCGTTGCGCACATCGGAGAGCAGGTTCTCATGCGTCAGCTCGCAGCCCTTGGGACGCCCGGTGGTACCGGAGGTATAGATGACCGTGGCCACGTCGGACGCCTTGGCCGCGCTGGCCCGCTCGGTGATGACCTCGTCGCCGACTGACGCGCCGCCGCCGGCCAGCGGGGACTCATCGGAGCCGCCCGCCTCTATCCGCCACACGTACTTCAGGGCCGGTACCCGGTCACGGAAGCTTTCGATGATCTGCTCGTAGCCGGCCGTCTCGACGAAGCAGGCCCGCGCGCCTGAGTTGGTCAGTATCCATTCGGCCTGCTCGGCCGAGGAGGTCTCGTAGACCGGCACGGTCACCGCGCCCGCGACCCAGATGGCGTAGTCGATCAGCGTCCACTCGTACCGGGTGTGCGACATCAGCGCGACCCGGTCTCCGGTTTCGATCCCGGCCGCGACCAGTCCCTTGGCCACCGCGGTGACCTCGGCGGAGAACTGCGTCGCGGTCACGTCCTGCCAGCCGCCATCAGGATCGGGACGGCGCATCACCACTGCCTGCGGCTGCTGCGCGGCCCGGCGGAAGACGGCATCGGCGAGATTCGCGGTGGCGGGGATCTCCGCTAGGGCCGGGATGCTGAATTCGCGCACGACATCTCCAGTGATGTAGCTATACGGCAGGACAAGCTAGGCAAGTACCAGCTTAGGGTGGTCGCTCGTCGTTCCCGGTTATGATCTTGCCCCCGGGCCAGCCTACGGTGGTGAGCCGGGCCAGCCTACGGTGGTGACATGCGAGTCCACGTGGTGAGCGATGTGCACGGCCGCGCGGACGCGCTGGCCGAAGCGGCGGACGGCGCCGATGCGCTTGTCTGCCTGGGCGACATGCTCCTGTTCCTCGACTACGCCGACCACGGCCAGGGCATCTTCGCTGACCTGTTCGGCGAGCAGGCGGCGAGTCACTACGTTCAGCTGCGTACCGCGAAGAAGTTCGACGAGGCCAGGGAGTTCTCCGCCGGGCTGCTTGCCGGGCGGTCCGAGAGCCGGAGCAGCCTGTTCGAGGCGGCCATGGCCAGGCAGTACGCCGGCCTGTTCGCCGCCCTGCCCGAACCAGCCTACCTGACCTACGGCAACGTCGACGTCCCAGGAATGTGGGCGCGGTACACCAAACCCGGACATCGCGTGCTGGACGGCGACACGGTGGAAATCGGCGGCTGGACCTTCGGTTTCGTCGGCGGTGGCCTGAAATCGGCCTATCGCACGCCGTATGAGATGACCGAGGATGAGTTCCGGGCCAAGCTCGAGGCGGTCGGTGAGGTGGACGTGTTGTGCACTCACATTCCGCCCGCAGTTCCCGAACTTCTCTACGACACCGTGGCCAGGCGGCTCGAGGTGGGCAGCGTGGCCCTGCTCGACACGATTAAGGCCACCCGGCCGAGGTACTCGGTATTCGGGCACGTGCACCAGCCGCTTGCCCGCAGGACGAGGATCGGTGTCACCGAATGCCTGAACGTCGGGCATTTCCGCGCCACCGGCACGCCCTTTGTCCTGCAGTGGTAGCGGGTACGATCATGGGTAGGAGGCGTTAGGTGTCGGAATCCCGAGGTGAAGGCCAGCCAGGAAGCGATAGCTCCCCAGGTGGCCAGCCCGAAAGCAGCGGCCCGCCAGAAAAAAGCGGCCCGTCGGAAAAAAGCAGCGGCCTGCCGGAGAGCAGCGGCGCGAACAATGGCCAGCCCGGAGCCAGCAGCAGCCAGCCAGGCGGTCCAGGGGGCAGCGCCGGACCGCGAAGCGATGGCGCGCCACGAGGCGACAGCTGGTCCAGAAGCACGGACTCGTCCAGAAGCACGGACTCGTCCAGAAGCACTGGCTCGTCCAGAAGCACTGGCTCGTCTAAAAGCACTGGCTCGTCCAGAACCAACGGCCAGTCAGGCGGTCGCAGCCAGCCGGGACGCGGCAGCGACCCCCTCGCCGATTTCCAGCGCTGGCTGATGAAAGCGGGCGCCCGCAGCATGGCCAACCAGGTCGCCGACCAGGTCAAGAGGACGATGGGCCAGGAAAAGCGGCGGGCCAGCGGTGACGTGTGGGACACGGCGACCACCGAGCTGCCGCCTGACGAGCCGCTGGAATGCCAGTGGTGCCCGGTCTGCCAGGCGGCCCGCGCGGCCCGCTTGTCCGGCCCCGGCCTCGGCGCCAAACTGACGGGCGCCGGCGGTGTCCTGGCCTCGGTCGTCCAGGATGCCTTCTCCGCCTTCGAACAGGCCATGAAAACCCAAGATCAAAATCATTCGGCCGAACGGACCGCGGTGACACCGCCGACGAAGCCGGATCGCGGGGACACGGCTCCATGACCCTCGCCATCGGCGTTGACGTCGGTGGCACGAAGGTCGCGGCGGGAGTGGTCGATGAACAGGGCCGGATCCTCGCCAAGCTGAAGAGGTCAACTCCGGCGGCGAGCCCGGCGCGGACCGAACAGGCGATCGCCGACGTGGTGACGGAGTTGCTGGCCGAGGTCCCCCCGGATCAGATCACCGCCATCGGGCTCGGCGCGGCCGGGTTCGTCGACAGCGCCCGGTCCACGATGCTGTTCGCGCCGAACCTCGCCTGGCGCGACGAGCCGCTGAAGCAGCGGGTCGAGGAGCGCCTCGGCCGCGAGGTGGTGGTGGAGAACGACGCGAACGCCTCGGCCTGGGCCGAGGCGCGGTTCGGCGCCGCGCGCGGGTACCGCGACGTCATGCTGGTGGCGGTGGGAACGGGCATCGGCGCGAGCATCATCATCGGCGGCGAGCTCTACCGTGGCCGGTGGGGCATCGCGGGGGAGCCCGGGCACGTCCGCGTCGTCCCCGACGGCCGGCTGTGCGGTTGCGGGAACCGGGGCTGCTGGGAGCAGTACTCCAGCGGGAGCGCCCTGGTCGCCGAGGCCCGCGAATTCGCCCGGCGCACCCCGGAAGGCGCCATGAGGCTGCTGCAGTTGGGCGGGGGACGCCCCGAGGGCATTTCCGGTCCGGAGATTACCCGGGCCGCGACCGAAGGTGATCCCGCGGCGCTGCGCTGCTTCCAGACCGTGGGCGGCTGGCTTGGCCAGGGGCTGGCCGACCTGGCCGCCATCCTCGATCCGGCCTGCTTCGTGATCGGCGGCGGCGTATCAGAAGCAGGAGACTTGCTGCTCGACCCCGCGCGGGCCGCCTTCGAGCGCGCGCTGACCGGCCGCGGTCACCGGCCGTACGCGGAGATCAAGGTCGCCCAGCTCGGCCAGGACGCGGGCATCGTCGGCGCCGCCGACCTCGCCCGTCAGACCACGGACACCACGGCCCCTCAGATCACGGCCCCTCAGATCACGGCCCCGTCGTCACCGTCATCGGGCCCGCCGGGACCTGGCGGGTTCATGCGCAGTACGAGTATGGCGAACCCGGTTACGAACGCGGCCACCGCGCAGAATGCCGCGAACCCGGACAGCGTCCAGTGCGCCACGGTCGCCACGACCAAGTAGGCCGGTCCGCCGAACAGCGCCGCCCAGGCGCCCTTGGCGATGGAGTCCAGCCTGGGCAGAGGCGGCGGGGGCGGCGGGACGTAATGGTCCTCTTCGCCCGCGGGCGCTGGGTCGACGGGAGCCTGACGAGCTCGTATGTTTCGTGCCGGAGTTCGCCGCCTGCGCTGCGCGTCCTGGATCACATCGGGTTCACGGGACCCTCGCAGCCCGTCAGGATCAAGCGCGCCCCGTACCCCCTCATCGTCAAACCCTCGTATCCGCTTTACCCCGCGCGTCCCCTGCGTCCCCTCAACCCCGCGCGTCCCGTCAACCCCGCGGGCCCCGTCAACCCTGCGCGTCCCCTCGGCCCCGCGGGTCTCCTCAGCCCCGCGGGTTCCCTGCGTCCCGTCAACCCCTGAGGCTCCTGGGAGTCCCTCAGTACCGGAGACTCCCGGTATGGACGTGGGATCGTTAGTGCCCGACGGCCCCTCGGCCTCCGCGATCCCTGGTATCCCCTTGGCCCGGCCTGTTTCCCATGGCTCCTCGGGCTTACGGGGCTCTCCGGTCTCGTCCGTTCCCCGTGCCTGTTCGACCTCAAAGGTGTCATCCGCCCCCGGAGGCTCTTTGGTTTCCGGGGGATGCGGGGGTCGGGGCGGCAGCACCTCTTCGCGCTCCGGCCAGGGGACCGGCTGCTGGGTGATCGGGGGCGCGTCGAATCTGGCGATCAAGTCACGCCAGGCGGCGTCCTCGTCGCGCTCTCTGCTCTCCGTGTTATCCCAGTCCGGCACGTCACTTATCCCCGTCCGGCACGTCACCACCGCTGTGTGAATGAGGCCCTAGCTTCCACGATATCTTGCCCCTGCCCCCTTGCCGGGAGGATAAAGGGATACGTGGGCCCAATCGACAAGGAACTGGCCGAGACGCGTGCCCGCATCGAGAAACGGCATCGACCTGGAACACAGCAAACAGGAATGTGTCGGATACGGTTCGTGACCGCGAGACATAGTGCGGCCCGCCGTGGGCAGGCCAGGAGGTTATGGCGACCACACATGGCCGGGACATTGTGGTGGTGGCGGCCTCGGCGGGTGGCCTTGAGCCGCTACGGACCCTGCTGGCCGGATTGCCGGCCGATTTGCCTGCGGCGGTGCTGGTCGTGCTGCACGTGCCGGCCAGCGGCGGCCGGACGCTGCCGCACATCCTGGACCGGGCGGGCCCGCTGTCGGCCGCGGCGGCCGTGGACGGCGAGCCACTCAGAGGCGGCCGGATCTACGTCGCTCCGCCGGATCGGCACCTGCTCGTCCTGAGCGATGTGGTGCGTACGTCGCGCGGACCGCGGCAGAACGGCGTCCGCCCCGCGGCCAACCCGCTTTTCCGCAGCGCGGCGCTCGTGGGCGGCCCGCGGACGATAGGGGTGGTACTGAGCGGCACGCTGGATGACGCCGCCCTGGGCAGCGCCACGGTGGAGCAGCGCGGCGGCCGTGTCATCGTGCAGGATCCGGCGGAGGCGAGTTACGACAGCATGCCTCTGTGCGCCCTGGCCGTCACCAAGCATGCGGAGATCCAGCCGGCCGGAAGGCTCGCCGCCGCCGTGGCCCGGCTGGTCAGCGAGCAGGTCGAGACGCCTCGCGCTGAGCCGGCCGCCGAACTCGAGGCAGAGGTCCGGGGCCTGCTCGCTTCGGATCCGCTGCCCCGCGCCCTAGTCCGCGACTACGGCAGCTTCAGCTGCCCTGACTGCGGCGGCCCGCTCTACCCGGCCAAGGAGGGAAACGTTGTCAGCTACGGCTGCGCGGCCGGCCACCGGTGGTCGCCTCAGGCTCTGCTTGAGCAGCAGACCGATGCGGTCGAGCGCGCGCTGTGGCTGGCGATCAGGAGCCTGGACGAACGCAGCAGGCTCACCGAGGGCCTGGCGGAGTCGGCGCGCCAGCGGGGCCATGCCCTCACCGCCGCGCGGTTCCAGGATGCCTCGAAGGAAGCGCGGCTGGCCGCTGACGTGATTCGCAACGCGGCGAGCGGGATGAACCCGGTGACCGCAGCACAGGATACCGGTGAGCCCTTCCCCGATGTGCCCGTTACAGACTGATTGAAAGGGCGTACGCTCCGGCTGTGGCTGAACTGGACCTAGAGCGCGAGTTTGACGAACTCCTCGCGATGATGAGGGAGACCAGGGGTTCTGACTTCGCCGGCTACAAGCGGTCGACGCTGCAGCGGCGAGTCAAGCGTCGGATGATCCTGCTCGACCTGGCCACCTTCGGCGAGTACAAGGACTACCTGGAGCTGCAGCCAGAAGAATTCGGCCAGCTCTTCGACAGCCTGCTTATCAATGTGACCAGCTTCTTCCGCGATCCCCTCGCCTGGCAGGCGCTGCGGGAGCAGGTGCTGCCCGAGCTGCTCTCCGCCAAGGGCGTGAAGACGCCGATGCGGGTGTGGAGCGCGGGCTGCGCCACCGGCGAGGAGGCGTACACGCTCGCCATCATCTTGGCTGAGGCCCTAGGGCACGACCAGTTCCGGGAGCGGGTGAAGATCTACGCGACCGACCTCGACGAGGACGCGTTGCAGCAGGCGCGCGCCGGAGCCTACGACGCCAGCGCGCTCGCCGATGTGCCGGAGAAGCTCAGGGATACCTATTTCGAGCCGGTCGGCGACAAGCACGTCTTCCGTCGCGATCTGCGCCGCCAGGTCATCTTCGGCCGCAATGACCTGACGCACGATGCCCCGATCTCCCGGGTGGATCTCCTGGTGGCGCGCAACACGCTCATGTATTTCAACGCCGAGGCACAAGCCAGCGTGGTCAGGAGGTTCCATTTCGCGTTGTCTTATCCCGGCTACCTGTTCCTCGGCAAAGCCGAGATGCTGCTCAACCACGCGGACGATTTTCAGCCCGTGGATCTGCGTAAGCGCCTGTTCCGCAAGGCCTCGCCGACGGTGTTGACGGACTTCGGGCCTGCGGACAGCCGGAATGAGGCGGCCGCCCGCGAGCCGACTTGGAAGCAGCTGGATGGCGCGGCCCTGTCGTCGGGGCCGGTGGTGCAGCTCGCGGTCGATCTTGCGGACAAGCTCAAGGTGGCCAACGCGGCGGCGGAGTCACTGTTCAACCTGCGTCCCCGTGACCTGGGCCGCCCGTTTTCCGAGCTTGAGGTGTCCTACCGGCCCGCCGAGCTCAGGTCCCGCATCGAGCAGGTCAAGACCGAACTGCGGCCGCACGAGCTGCACGACGTCGAGTGGCTCCGGTCGGGAAGCTCGGAGCCGAGTTACTACGACGTCGCCATCGTGCCGCTGTTCGGCGCACCCAGAGACCTGATCGGCGTGGGCGTCAGCTTCGTTGACGTGACCCGCTACCGCCGGGTCAGGGACGAGCTGGCGTACGCCAACACGGAGCTTGAGCGGGCCTACGAAGAGCTGCAGTCGCTCAACGAGGAACTGGAGACCACGAACGAGGAACTCCAGTCCACCAACGAGGAACTGGAGACCACGAACGAGGAACTCCAGTCCACCAACGAGGAACTGGAGACGATGAACGAGGAACTCCAGTCCACCAACGATGAGCTGCAAGTGATCAACGATGAGTTCAGGGGACGGACCGAAGAGCTCGCTGACACCAACGGCTTCCTGGGGTCGGTTCTGCGCAGCCTGGGCAGCGCCGTAATCGTGCTGACCGAGGAACTGCGGGTACGCGTGTGGAGTCCCGGCGCGGAAGATCTATGGGGGCTCCGCCCTGACGAAGCTCAGTCCAGGGATTTCCTGACGCTCGACATCGGGCTGCCGGCCGCCGACATCGCCCCCTGGCTCAGGCAGGCCCTGGGTCGCACCCGCACGTCGACCATCAATGTGACCGCGGTGAACCGCCGGGGCAAGACGGTGGAGCTACGGGTGGCCGCGTCCCCGATGCGCACCGAAGAAGGCGCCCTGACCGGGATCATCCTGGTCATCGACACCGATGATCCGCAGTAGCGGCCAGCGTCCGCGACCCGTCAGTCAGGACTATTCCGATAACCGGGTTTCTGGCCGATGCTGCGGTACCGCTCCGCCATCTCCCGGTACCTGACCGCCGCCTGGTGGTACTCATCCGCCTTGCGCCTGAGCTGCGGCCCGGCAGCGCCGTCGGTGTTCGAGTTTTCCTCACAGCCTGCCGCGCACCGGTCCAGGGCGTCCGCCGCACGAAGCAGCCCAAGCGCCACGCGTTCGGCGGCCTCGTCGGCCAGCACGCGGGCCTCTCCGGCATTGGCGGCTGCCCGTTCCACCTGCTGGCGAGAACTGCGCGGTCTCGTGGCCGGCTGGCTGAGCTGATCGCGCCGCCGTGCCGCCTCGGCCGCGCGATCCGCCGCCTCGCTGGCCCGCCGCCCGGCGCGTTTCGCGGCCTCGGCGGAGCCGCCTATCCCGGAGCGCCCGGGCGACGCGATGTCCGCGTACGGCAGGGCCCGCCGGCCTTTCAGCCAGCGCCGCCGCTTGCTCGCGGCGGCGGCGTCGGGGAGGTCGAGGACGGCGGCGATCGCCTCTTCGCCCATGCCCAGCCCGTGCGCGCCTTCCAAGACGTCATGTTCGAGCCGGTCGACCTCGAGCCGGACGGCCTGCAGCAGCACCAGGCCCGCGCCGATGTCCAGGGCTTCAGCGTGCCCGGATGACGCTGCGTCGATTACGGACCTGATCGCGTCCAGATCGGGGACCAAGCGCTTCTCGGTGTCCCACAGCAAGCGATCCACCCCCGACGCGTAGCGCTCGGTCAGGTGCCTCCGCGAGGCCGTGACCATGTCAGGTGACGGGGCGGGCGCTTCCATAGATCCAATCTAAGACGTCGGGCTTGGCTCGTCTACCGAACCAAATATCTTTAGGTGACTGATTTATAACTTTGGGTGATATATGCCTAGATTTTCTTCCAGCATCGCGGCCGCCGGCCCACCGGAAACCCCTGGCGGGCAGGCTCGTCCGCCTTAGCCGGCGTGATCGTGGACGAACTTCAGGCTGCCCTCGAAGATGGCCTCGGCGTCGTTATCCAGCGTCGCGACATGATAACTGTCAGCACACTCGCGGATCGTGACCTGGCTGCCGGCCAGTCCGGCTAGCAGCACGCGCATGCTGGCGGGTCCGACGACATGATCCACGGTGCTGCGGTAGACCAGCACCGGCTGGGTGACGTCGGCGAGGTGGCTGGTCGTGATCCCCCAGAGCTTGGGCAGCGTAGCCGCCGCGCGGACCGGGACCCGGTCGTAGCCGACCTCGAGCTGGCCCGGCTTCTTGATGTCGCTCGCGATGCCGGGCAGCGAGCGAAGGACGTACTTGAGCACCGGGGCGAGCAGGAACAGCTTGGTGTCCGGGGCCAGCGACGGGTTGACCAGTACCAGGCCATTCACCTTGCCGCCGTGGACTTCGGCCAGGCGCAGCGCGAGGCAGCCGCCCATGGAAAGGCCGAAGACGAAGGTCTGCTCGCACCGGCTGGCCAGCGCGGTGAATGCGACGTCTACTTCGGTGTACCAGTCCCGCCCGCCGGTCCGCGCCAGGTCCTGCCATGTCGTGCCGTGCCCGGGGAGCCTGGGCAGGCTGACGGTGAGGCCCTGGCCGGCCAGGTACTCCGCCCACGGTCGCAGCGTCTGCGGGCTGCCGGTGAAACCGTGGCACAGCAGTACGCCGACCGGGCCGCCGGCGGCCTCGAATGGCTCGGCACCCGGCAGCATGGCGCCTGGAAGCAGTGATGACATGCTGACATCGTCGCATGCTCTGTCTCCCGCTCGCGTCCCTCCTTATTGTCCGCGGGACGTGGGACGATGTTTGCGTGTTTTACTGGCTGACGAAGATGACACTCGGGATGACGCTGAAGATCGTCTTCCGGCCTCGCGCGCGGGGCGTCAAGAACGTTCCCAGGCGAGGTCCGGTCATTCTTGCGAGCAATCACCTGTCCTTCTCCGATCACTTCTTCGGGCCGCTGCCGGTGCCCCGGAAGGTGATCTTCCTCGCCAAGTCGGAGTACTTCACCGGGCGCGGGCTGAAGGGGCTGATCAGCAAGGTCTTCTTTACCGGCGTCGGCCAGATTCCCATCGACCGGGGCGGGGGAGCGGCGAGTGAGCAGGCGATCAGGACCGGCCTGCGCGTCCTGGCGGAGGGTCACGTCCTCGGCATCTACCCCGAAGGCACCCGGAGCCCGGATGGCCGCCTGTACCGGGGCAAGACAGGTGTCGCCCGGCTGGCCATCGAGTCCGGTGCTCCGGTGGTCCCGTGCGCCATGATCGACACCTTCCAGTTCCTGCCACCGGGCACGCTCCGGCCCAATTTGCGGTTCCGGCCGGGCGTAAAGTTCGGCGAGCCCCTCGACTTCTCCCGCTACCGCGGGCGGGAGGACGACGGACCGCTGCTCCGGACCATCACCGACGAGATCATGCAGGCGATCGCCATGCTCTCCGGCCAGGAATACGTCGACATCGACGCCCGCCGCGCCAAGGCTGAACTCGCCAGCGGCCAGGACAGCGCCGGCGGCCACGAGGGCGGCCGGAGTATCGGATCGGCGTGACCCCTCCCAGGGACGTACGAGCGATAGTTTTGTCGTCGGCTCCTCCCCCAGCTATCCGGACAGGGGGCCGCGCCCACTGACCGGGAGAATCAGCCACCGGACGCGGGCATGGTTTAACGGCCCGTGGCACCCTGGGGCTGCGGGTCTGGTCAGCCTGGCGGTTTTGTGTTTAGGCGGCGTCGGGGTTGACGGTCACGTCGATGCCGAGGGCTTTGAGCTGGCGGAGGTGGCTGCGGATCTTGCGGTCGCGGCCGGCCTGCTCGTCGTGCCAGCCGGGGCCGAGGTCGGTGAACCTGGCCTCGGGGTCGGCCAGGAGGTGCTAGATGATGAGTGCGACACGAGGTCGCACATGTTGCGAGTGAACCTCGCTGATTGGAGGGCCAGCATGACGTGGTGCTGGCGGGCGTTGTTCCGGGCTTGTGCTCTGAGCCTGTCCCTGCCCCGGCGTGCGTGCGCGGGTCCTGTCCGTGTGGGTGCGGAGCCCGGGGGAAAGCCG
>Ga0302235_10003356_pt1 | contig 11293 bp, 9 predicted proteins | sample II_Palsa_N3_3_FD_193577 | JGI IMG/M metagenome (GOLD analysis project Ga0302235, IMG submission 193577) | Peat permafrost microbial communities from Stordalen Mire near Abisko, Sweden - II_Palsa_N3_3 | ecosystem: Environmental > Terrestrial > Soil > Palsa > Peat permafrost | place: Sweden... | reverse complement strand
CGCACTTGGCGAGGTGCTGCCCGCCTTGGTTGGGACACCCCGATGACCCGGGCCGGCCGGCGAGATCTCGCTGGCCCGCTGGTCCGAGCGACGCACGGGACCGCGTGCAACGCCAGAAATCTGTGAGCCTCGCCCAACGTTCCGGTGACCACCACGTCCAGCATCTCCAGCACAAGCCGCGGACGCCGCTGCCGCTGCCCGTCCTTTGCGGCAGTCTCGATGCCGTCATTCGCGTCGGTGTTTCACGCCTAAACGAGCCACGCCGGCGTCGCGACTGGTTTCATCGGAATGCGCAAGCAGTTTCGGGTGGGACCACGAGGGCGTCCGAGAGGGCTGGGCGCATGGTGAAGGTCTTGAGTTCTTGGTTGAGTTTGCTCTTGACGACGTTGTAACCAATGCTCCTCGTTCGACCCGAGCACTCGCCGCCAACGACGGACGCTGAACCGACATCAGGTCCTCTATTCCGTACGCAAGCGCTGGCATGTCGCTCTCGTTCCCCCCACGTCGCCTCGCCGCCGTGCCGCGCTCGTGTGCCCACGCGCCGCCATGGGTTTCAGAAGACCAGCGCGTCGCGCAGCCGGTGCGCGACCGTCGTCCCGTCCGGGCTTCCGCCTGGGGAGGGGAGGGCGACGGCGAGGCTCAGATAGCGGCCGTCGACTGCGAGCATCAGACGCTCGGCGACGAGCCGCAACAGAAGTGCGTCGAGCGGGAAACCCGTGGCCCCCAGGTCCGTGAGCAGCTCGTCGATCGACTGGCGCGTGCGGTGCCGGTCGCAGTGGACGTAGACCGAGCGCTCGACGCCGTCGAGGACGGTTAGGCGTCTCGCGGCTCCGCGACGAAAGTCCCAGACCGCGAGGCGGTCGCCGTGGTCGACTGACGCAAGTCCACCCGGTCGATGCTCGCGTTGCCAGGCACGCACGGAGTCGCGGGTGCTATCGACATAAGCGGAGGGGTTCCGGCCGTCTGCGTAGTCGTGCTCGAAGTAGTACGCGAGCCCGGCAAGCTGGTCGTCCGGAAGGTCGTAGATGAGGCTGTAGCTGCGGTCCGGCCGGACGTTGGTAAGGCCGAGCTCGTCCGCCGAGACGTAATTGGGGCTGAAGCGGTCCAGGCGGATACCGCCGAAGCCGCGCGGCGGTTTGAGGTGGGTGATGCTGTCGATCAGGGCGGCCATGTCGTGGTAGGAGGCGGGGTTCTCACCCGGGAAGCCGTAGAGCAGGTTCCACGCTGGGTCGATACCGACCTCGGCGCACCATTTGAGCATCTGCACGTTCTGCGCCGCGCTCGTCCCCTTACGCATTATGCGCAGGACATCGGTGCTGAAGCTTTCGATTCCTGGCTGAATGGCTGTGACGCCGGCGTCCCGGAGCAGCCGCAGCTGGTCCTTGCGCAGGTTCGCCTTGGTCTCGTAGAACAGCTCGACGCCCAAACCGAGCTGGGCGACCGCGGGCAGGACGGTGGTCAGGTACTGCATGTCGAGAATGTTGTCAACGAGCTCGACGTGGTCGGCCGAGTGGCGCCGGACCAGCTCCGTCAGCTCGTCGAGGACGCGCTCCGGCGTCTTGCTGCGGAAGGTCATCGCCATGCCGTTGAGTCCGCAGAACGTGCAGTGGTGCTTCTGGCCCCACCAGCATCCGCGGGCGGATTCCATGAGGATTCGGCGCGGGACGCGAACACCCTGGTAGGTGGCGTCCTGCTGTGCGAAGAAGTCGCCGAAGTCTGGGTACGGCAGCGTGTCGAGGTCCTGAACCCGTTCGGGCACGAGCGAGATGAACGACGACCGCCCCTCGTAGCGAGAGATGACACCGGGGATCTCGTGCCCGTCCCCGCCCTGCATGAGCTCGGTCATGAGCCGGGGGAAGCTGATGTCAGCCTCGCCGCTGCATACGAAGTCCACGAATGGGAAGGCGCGGTGCAGGGTGAGGCCCATCTCATCCTCGCAGTTCGCGCCTCCGAACACGATACGAGCCTGCGGGTGGAGCGCCTTGATCCGTTTCGCGAGCGCCAGGGACGCGACGTGCTGGGTGAAGCTCGACGTGAAGCCGACTACGTCGTACGCGTCCCAGCGGACGCGCTCGAGGCAGGACTCGATGAAGCCCTCGGCCTGCGCTCGCGCCCGGCGTAAGGCGGCGAGCGGCCCGTCGCACGGTCCGTACGGTTCGAAGCGTTCGCGAAAGGTCGCGAAGTACGCGGCGTCGGCCGCTGGCCGCTCACCGAACAGCGCCGCGGAGAAGACCCAGTCGCCGCACAGGCTCTGCGTCGGTGCATGATCAGCGAGGTATCCGTAGTCGGCGGCGCCCAGGAGCTTCGCGAAGGGCAGGTTCAGGTATTCGACGCGAGCCTCCACGCCGACGTTTCGGAGGTCGCTGACCAGTAAGCTCGCGCCCATCGCCGGACGGATCGCGGCGAAGGGCATGCTGACGATCAGAACCTGCACGGTTGCGGCTTACTCCGAGCGCTGCCGGATCCGGTCCGCGAACTCCGTGTCGGCGATCGGGCGCCGCTGGATCGGTGGCAGGTACAGCGTTGCGCTCCGCGGACCCGCCGCTAGGACAGTGGCGAGGTTCGAGAGCGCCATGGTGCGCCGGATCGGCGCGACGAGCGGGTGTGGCGCGGACACAACCAGGATGACGGCGTGGTCGGCAGGGTAAAACGTCAAGAGGTACTCCTGCAGCCGGGCGATGCTGTCGATGTTCGCGTACGACTGCCGCTCGGCGGGATCGCCGACCGCGGGCGCCTGCGCGATCACGCACGGGACGTCGGGCTGGAGCGGCCGCCGGCGCGCGAGAAGGTCAGTTGCCTCGTAGAGCTGGAGTCCATCGAAGCCGGGATCCAGGCCCAGATCGACGAGGAGGGTGTCGAGGAACGAGATCCCGGGGAGAATCGACACCCGCAGGTCGAGGATCGCGGCCGCGCGCTGCACCAGCGCAGTCGGATACGAGTACACCGTCGGATGCCCGTACACGGCGAAGCAGACCGGCGGGGACTCCAGCGCAACCGCCACGACCTCGCTCGCAATGCCGCGGTAGATCTCCGCACGGTGGGCGCCGCCGCGGAAGCGGTCCGCAAGGTCGACCACCTGGGGGCTGATGGTGCGCAGGTGCTCGACCACCCCAGGCGAGGAGTCAGCGACGAAGGTCTGGGCGCAGCGCCGGATCGTCTCCTCGCCCTCGCGGCTGAGCTGATGGATGCCCTTGATTCCCAATCCGACGACCGCGATCTCGAAGGGCAGCGGGGGGGCAGCGCTCATCCGATCTCCTTAACCAGGGCGTTGACGGCGCGCAACCGCTCGGAGGAGCTTGTGGCCGCACGGATGGATTGCACTGCCGCCGCCACCCCGGGATTGGCGAGCACCCCCTGCAGGTCCGTGGCCTCGGGGTCGCTCGAAATGTCGATTCCGGCCGAGAAGTGGAACACGCCGATGACCCCGGGCGAGGGCGGATCCCCTACGCCCGGCGTGACGCCGACGCCGACCCGACCGACCGTCGTGCCGATGCCCGTCGGCGGCCCCTCGAGCGGGGGTCCCTCGAGCGGTGGGCCCTCGAGCGGCGGCCCCTCCACGGTGATGACACCGGGCGGGCCGATCCCGATCGGCGGTCCTTCGACGGGTGGTCCTTCGACGGGTGGTCCTTCGACGGGTGGTCCTTCGACGGGTGGTCCTTCGACGGGTGGTCCTTCGACGGGTGGTCCTTCGACGGGTGGTCCTTCGACGGGTGGCCCTTCGACGGGTGGCCCTTCGATGGGCCCCTCGCTCGGCGGCCCCTCGACGGGCCCCTCGCTCGGCGGTCCTTCGTCAATAGCGAGCCCGGACAGCCCGCCGGGGCCGGTCGGGGAACCGGCAACGACGCGCCACAGCGCATCCTGATCGCGACTGGTGAGTGCGGCGCGCTCGGCCTCCGTCAGCACGAAGGGGGCGAGGGCGGCCTCGGGATCGGCGAGCATCGCGAGGTAGAAGTCGTAGTCAGTCTGTGCCCGATCCAACACCTCTCGGAGATCGCCCACTAGCCCTCCCTCGGTCACGGCAGCTTCCGCGAGTAACACTAGACGAGCTTTCGGCGCCCGGTCAAGTCCTCCGCTCCTTGCCATGCGGCCATCCTTTCTGCGATGGTTGCGGCGACTGTGACCCTCGACGGCCAGATGACCGCCGACGATCGCGAGGCACTCCGCGTCCTGCTGATGGAGCGCGGCTTCGTGGAGGCCTCTGACGGCCGCAGCGTGCGCGATCGCGTTGGCGCGTCGCTGCCGTGGATGTACGATGGCGCAGAGGTCAATCTCTCCTTCCGCGGCGTCACGCTGATGGCTTCCGCCGTGCTCGATCGGCTGGCGACCTTTACCTCCACGCAGCTCGCCACCTACGGGCAGTCGGCGATCCCCATCCTCACCACGTGCTTGAGCCTCACGGCGGGCCGGTACACGGGTCTCGCGGTCCGCAAGGAGCCCAAGCTGCACGGAGCGGGCCGGCGGATCGACGGGCCGCTTGACCGCTCCCGCTCCGCGGTGGTGATCGACGAATCGCTCGCCTCCGGGATGTCCGCGCGCGAGGCGATCGCTGCGCTCGAGGGTGAGGGGATCGAGGTGGAGGGGATTGTGTGCGTGGTTGAGTTCTCAGGCTACGGCGCCGCCGAGTGGCTGACGTCGCTGGGCTATCGCGTTGAGACGGTATTCGACGTCTGGCGCGACCTTGGCCGGATCGCGACGCGCAGGCCTGAGCGCTCCGCGCCTGTCCCGTGGTCCGAGGAAACCCTGCCGGCCGGGCTCGCGGCGGGCGAGGTCGCCCGTGCCGTGATCGAGGCGTTCCCCCGCACCGGCCGCGTCCCGCGGCCGCCGACGCACCTTGCTGGTGACCACGACGCCCGCGGCGGCACCTTCGTGTCCATCCGCCGGCGGTCCGACGACGTGCGCCTCGCCCGGGCGGGCGCGCTGCACGCCGACGCGGAGGCCGCCGACACCGCGCGCGACGTCGTCCTCGCCGCCTGCGAAGCGGTCCGGTCAGCACCGGCGGGAGCGCTGGACGACCCTGGAGCAGTGAAGGTCGCGGTCTCCTTCCTGGGCCGTCGCGAGGCGATCTTTCCCGGGGCGATAGATCCGGAGCGCCACGCTCTGCTCGTCCGCGGCCTCGGCCCGCTCGACCGGCTCGGCGCCGCGCTGCCGAACGCGCCTCACTACGACGACGAGATACAGCAGTACTGCTATGCGCGAACGGTTGCCGCGCGCTTCTCTGGGCACGAGCCGCACGAGCTCTTCCGGCAGACGGTCGAGCGCGTGGTCGAGCCGGGCGTGACCTGGCCGAGCTACGGCGCACCGCCCACCGGGCGGGACTGGACGCGCGATCCCGCCTGGTCGTGCATCGTCGGCGCACGGGCGTGGCACCTGGTTGCCACCGCAGTTGGTGTGCCCGTTGCGACCGGCACCGAGCCGCTGCCTGAGCCGGAGGAGCCGGTCTTCGCGGTCGGGGTCTCCCTCTACGCCGACGGCTTGATCGGCTGTGCGCTCGACTGGGGCGGCCGGCTCGACGCTGGGCTCCGAGCTGCGACTACCCGTGCGCTCGGCGACGCCCGCGTGCGCCCGGTCTCCGTGGACCGGCTGACGATCGTGGTCTCGCTCCTTCTGAGGCGTCGGCGGCTTGGCCGGGTCTCACCCGATCGCCTCCCGCTCTTCTACCGACTTGGACGCGACACGCTGCAGGCAGCCGGGCGCAGCGGCAGCGGCGTCGTGCTGGCGCATTTCGCCGTCGAGCAAAGCTGCGGCGCTCACGACTACCAGCGGCAGGTCTTGGCGAAGGCGGGCATCGGCGCTGACTGCGCCGAGTGGACCGCCTACGACACCGCCGGGTGGATTGCGCGGGCCGGAGCCGTCGAACGCCTGGACCGGGGCGTTCCCGCGCGCGCGGCTAGCTGCCACGACCGGTGGGCCGAGCTCGCCGCGGAGATCGCGGGCTTCGTCGTCGCCCAGCGGCTGGCCGACGGGCTGCCCGCGTATGTCTTCAGGCCGTGGGATGGCACACAGCAGGCTGGGGGGACTGCGACGCGCGTCCTGCTTGCGATCACGGGGATGCTCGAGGCGAGCTGGGCGGTTGGCGCCGCCGAGCACGCGAGCGCGATGGTCGAGGCGATGGTCGTCGGCGACGAGGTCCGGGTGCCCAGGCCGGGCCTGTACTGGGATAGCGGGAGCGACGCTCAGCTGCTGAGTTGCCTCGCCTTGCTCGCCCGCGACGAACATCGGGCGCTCGCGCGGCGATTGGTGGGGCGGCTGCGGCCACTCATCCGCGATGACGGAACAATCCGTGCGGGACGGGTGCGGATCACCGCGGATCTCGACTTTCTCTCCGGATCGGTCCTGTGCGCGCTCGCACGCGCGGCGCCATGGCTGTACCCCGACGATGTCTTCGCCGGCATCGACCTCGCCAGCATCCTGGCTTTTTCGCGCAGACGGTTCGCGCTTGCTCACCCGTGGGGCATGGTTTGGTGGCATGGGCAGGCCTGGAGCGCCCTGGCCGACCGCGTAACCGGGGCAGGCCGCTTCGCCTTCACCATCGCCGACTGGGCCCTCGACCGTCAGAGCGACATCAGCGGGGCCTTCGTGATCGACCACCTCGAGCCCGCGCGTACGTCGTTCCTGACGGCGTGCGTGCTCGAGGGAATCGCTGACGTGTGGGCGCTGGCGACCAGGCGCGGCGACGCGCGACGGGCGCGACGGTACGCCGAGGCTTGGCGGAGGGGCATGCGCTTCGTCGATCGGCTCACGATGCGCGAGGGCGACGCGTTCTTCAGCCCGCGGCCCGCCATGGTGCGCGGTGGCGTGCGCGAGACGCTTATCGGCACCGAGCTGCGCATCGACGTCGCTGGCCACGCGCTCCTCGCGCTCGGCAAGGGGCTGGCGGCGGCACGGAGAGCCGCGTGACCCGCCTGGTGGAGCACCCTCTCGACGAGGGCTGGCTCGACTGGCTCGTCGGCCAGCTCCTGGCAGAGCGCCGACACGAGGAGCTCGTGGCGATCATGGTCGCGCGCGGATTCCCGCCAGGCGATGCTGATGTGCACGTCCGCGAGGTAGCCGGTTCGCCGATCTTGCGCGCCGCCCGGCGCTCCCAGCGGCAAAGCCTGAAGGCCGCGGACCTCTTTGCCGCATTCGCAACGCTGTACGGCCGCAGCGGTTTCTCGCTGCAGCGGCGCCGTCTCACACCCGAACAGTTCTACCGCGAGCATTTCTTCGCGAATCGCCCGGTCGTGCTCACCGGGCTCGCTGAGGGATGGCCGGCCCTCGAGCGCTGGACGCCCGATCAGCTCGGGTCACGCTTCGGTGACGTCGTGGTGGAGGTCACGCACGGGCGCGAGAGCGACCCCCGGTACGAGGCCAATTTTCGTGACCACGTCACGAAGGTTCGCTTCGGCGACTACGTGTCCAGAGTGGAGCAGGGCGGTGCAAGCAACGACCTGTACCTCGTCGCCCGTAACCACGTCCTCGACGTGCCTGGACTCCGAGCGCTCAAGGAGGACTTCGCCTGCCCTGACGGCTTCCTCGACCCAGCGACGCGGCAACAACCCTACGTCCGACTGTGGTTCGGGCCGCCCGGCACACTAACCCCGCTGCACTGCGACGACAGGAACATCCTATTCGCACAGGTCCGGGGTCGTAAACAGGTCAAGCTCGTCGCGCCGTACTACTATGCACGGCTCTACAACGAGGACAGCTGCTACAGCCGGGTCGACCTCGAAGACGTCGATCTCGAGCGGTTTCCGGCCATGGCCGACGTCACCGTGCTCAACGTGGTGCTCGAACCGGGCGAGTGTCTGTTCATACCGCTCGGCTGGTGGCACTGGGTGAAGGCGCTCGAGCTGAGCATCTCGTTGACCTTCACTAACTTTTACTCTGACGATCCACCGGTCCTCTGGCGGCAGCTGATGGCCTGAAGCCCGGCCAGCGCGGTACAACAGTGCATTTGATGGCGGGCAGCGAATCCGCTACGCGGCGTTGGAGCGCCTCGGGTGCGTAGCGATCAGGCGAGGCCAACCGGCGAGAGCCTACATCGTCGTCCAAGCGAGCTTCGAGTAGTAGCGGCGCACCGCGGAAGGCCCCGCGGCCGCCGAGGACCGACGGGCTAGGGGAACTCCGTTGCCCTGACTGATCGGCACGGCGGCGTGGAAGGCGCGAGCCGCAACAACGACGCGGACGTGCCCTGACTAGGGCGACGCGAATGCGATCGTCGGGGGCACACGGCTTCGACGACTTGACCGACAAGATCCGTGGCTGCATAATGAGCTTGGTGTGTATGAGGGGCGGTGATCATGTCGATCATTTTTAAGGATCTCGAACCAGCTCTAGAGCAGGAGCTAGCCGAGGAAGCCGACGTGTCGCAGGAAGTCGCTCGAAAGCTCGTTGCGGTCCTTCGGCAAGTCTTGGTCAGCTCAGCCCGTGGACCGGATGCGACCGCCGATATCGTGATCGAAGATGTGTCGGGCCATGTCGTACTCCTGGACCTAAAATTCGGCTCCGGTAAGGCCGAGCGTCTGGCCACCGACATCGTCGAGCAGGGAGCAGCGCGCGCCATTCTTGGTGGGGCCGTAGCAGCGGCGCTCACAACTGCGATGAAAGATTGGGAGCGCCAGACCGGCTCCTACCGTGAGGTCCTAGCAGCTCTTGTTCCTAAGGATCGAGGCCCGGTGGCGGCCGCCGCGCTGCTCCAAGCAAGACGTAATGCAATAGCCCAGGAGCGGCTCCTAGAAGAGTTTCCAGCTTTGACGAGTGCGGAGGTTGCTGATACGGCTCGGTCGAAGGCGAGCAACCGGGCATCGCTCGCCAATCGATGGCGCGATGAGCGCAAAGTCTTCGCGATCCGGGTTGGGGACCAGCAGCTTTACCCAGCGTTCCAGCTCGACAGCGACGGTCGACCCCTTGACGTGGTGGCCCGAGTGCTGGAGAAGCTCAATGTTGGGCACCTATCGGACTGGCAGGTCGCGCTTTGGTTTACGAGCCCGAACGGCTGGCTAGCGGGTCGACGGCCTGTTGACCTGCTCGTCGGCGAGCCAGACCTTGTGCTCGAAGCCGCCGAGCACGAGGTAGGGGAGCTTGTCGCCTAGTGCTGGCGTCCCCACGCCTCCCGCACCTGGGCTCATCAAGCCGCTGACAACCGTCTGGCCTGCCGGGAAGATCATGCGCCGCTGTCATCCGAGTACGTTCGGCGCCACCGAGTTCAACCCACGAGCGCGGACCCCGGGCCGCTTCCGCCCGGTCCGACTTGGCAAGCGAGTCGTACCGACGCTTTACGCAGCCGATGAGATCTCGGGAGCAATCTCCGAGACGGTCTTTCACGATGTACCAATCGACGCCCCTACCAAGATGGTGCGGATCGGGCGCTTCGAGATCGCCCTACTATCGACAATCGCGCCGAAACGTGATCTGACACTCATTCGTCTTCATGGAAATGGGTTTCACCGGGTTCGTGCGAGCCGCTCTCAGCTGATCGAGAGCGAGGCGGATTGCTATCCGCAGCTTGCCGCTTGGGGTCAGGCGCTACACGACTCCTCGGTTCGTCCTGACGGGCTGCTCTGGCGATCGCGGCAATATGACGATTCCTACGCTTGCGTCCTCTTCGGCGACCGTGTCCGACGCGTCGACCTTGGCGTCGTCAAGCCATCGCTACCGCTTGCTCTCGGCCACGGTCTCGAGCTCGTAGAAGAGATCGCCGAAGAGGCTGGCATCACCGTCCTGTCGTGAGCGCCACAAAGACTCGCGCCTGTCCAGCCGACGATCCGCGCGGTCGGCGAACTCGGTCGGCGGCGGCGGCCGATCCGTTAGATTCGCACGCACGAACGGTCGCCAACGCGATCGCACCGCATATCACTCCACGGCAACCAACAGCGATCGTGCGTAGCCTGCCGCCGTCCGAGGCGCCGGACCGACAGAAAGATGAGCTGATGACGATCCGGTTCCATCAGGTTCGGGTCGTAACGTGGCCGGATCGCGCGTCCGGGACCGTCGTCGCAAATATCGAATGACAGTGCTCTTCCCGCTTGCCGACATCACCGCCACGGCGACGCTGGTCCTAGCCGGGATCACTCTTGTCCTTGCGACCGCCACCATCGCTCTCGTGCTCGTAACTCGAGCGGGCACCGCCCAGGCGAGGAAGGATGCGTGGGCGGAACTGAGACTCCTAGAGCGACAGATCAGCGCGGGCTATCGGCCGCTTCGTGGACGTGATCGCGACGGCGCCGGTCCCCGATGACATGGGAGCCCTGCACAACGTCGACTTGTCGCAAGCGCCGAATACCACGGTGGTGGAACCAGGTCCGGTGATCGAGACGAAACTGCCCGGGATGGAGCCCAGGATGTTCGACCCGCGAACCGCATTCGTGCTCTTGCAGGCCGGGAAGATCTACCTCAGCGCTCCTCTGCGGAACGTCGGGCTGGTGTGTGATTCGTGGTCGGCCTGAATTAGCCCACGTCGCGTCCTACCGGGCGCAGGGAAAGTACCGGCGGTAGAACGTCGCCCGCTCGCTTGTGGCTTCACTTGACACGATGCCCGCCGCAATGCTGCGACTCGTCCATAGCGGTAGCGCGTAGGCCAAGGTCTCTGCTCCCTGGTGCGTGTTAGCCTTCGGCCGCTATGCGAGGGTCTGTTGATGTGACGGTGCGGGGGCGCACCTCGGCACAGCTGGAGGCTGCTTTCGACACGATCGCGCCCATCGATCTCGCAACGATCTTCGAGCGCTTCCTACTCGTCCCGGGCGTCCGAGGGGTACGCGACCAGAGCGGCTCCTGGGACACGGCGGGTCGGACGCGTATCGTCCTGTTGACAGACGGAAGCGAGGTGCCGGAGCGTCTCACGATGGTCAATCGCCCGCGCGCGTTTGCGTATCGCCTCGGACCCTTTCCTCGACCGCTCGGGTTGCTTGTGGCCTATGCCGATGGCGAGTGGGCATTTTCCGAGGATGGACGTGGCGGTACCTCGATCCGCTGGACCTATCGTTTCAGCGCCCAGCCCGCCCGTCGCGCAATTGTCTCGGCGCTGCTCGCCCCGCTATGGCGCGGCTACGCACGCCGAGCGCTCGCCCGCTGCGTCGCAGCTGCCAACCGCCTCGCGCCGGACGGCAGCACGGCATGAGCAGGGACGGAAGGCCGAACGCCACAAATCCATGAGTTTTGGTTGCTGGTGTCTGCCGCTTCGATGCCCAGCAGCGCTGCCCGAGCCCGTCCAAAGGAGCAGTCGCCGGACTCGTTGGTGGGCATTCATGAAGCCGATCGCGATCGAGGGACGTTGGTTGTTTCGGTGGGGCGCGGTACCCAGATGACCCGGTGCCGC
>Ga0302235_10003354_pt1 | contig 11298 bp, 10 predicted proteins | sample II_Palsa_N3_3_FD_193577 | JGI IMG/M metagenome (GOLD analysis project Ga0302235, IMG submission 193577) | Peat permafrost microbial communities from Stordalen Mire near Abisko, Sweden - II_Palsa_N3_3 | ecosystem: Environmental > Terrestrial > Soil > Palsa > Peat permafrost | place: Sweden... | reverse complement strand
GACGGCCGGGACCCGCTCCCGTCCCGCCCGCCGCGCCGCCCGCGGCGCCGCAGGAACCGCCGGCGTCGCGACCCGCGCCGGCCGAGTCGACGATGCCGCCGGTGGCGTACCCGCAGGCTCCGTCCGTCGCCGATACCGGATCGGCTGGCGGCGTTGGGGGCACCACGGGTCCGTTCGGGAAAACTGCCTTTCCCAGCGCCGATCTCCCGCCACTGCCGCCGCCGCCGTCACCCGACGACGAGGAGGATTTCGACCTCGAGGACGAGGACATGTCGGACTCGGTGGCGCACGACCTCAGCGGCATGGCGCTGGTCCAGCGCGAGCTCGGCGGCCAGGTAATCGCCGAATACACGGACTAATCCACGGGGTAAGTCCCGCGCGGCGGCGAGTGGGGAAAGCACCGAGTAGGCTTCCTTTTATGGGACCTGGCGGCTTTGACATGCAGCAGATTTTCGCTGCGGCGCAGCAGGCGATGAGCGCGCAGCAGGAGCTGGCGAACACCGAGGTAATCGGCACGGCGGGCGGCGGCGCGGTGCGCGCGGTCGTCAGCGGCGTGGGCCAGCTGCTCGACGTCACGATCGATCCGAGCGTGATCGACCCGACCGACCCGGCCGAGACCGCGGCGACCGTGGCCGACCTGGTGCTGGCGGCGGTGCACGACGCCTGGGACTCCGCCATCGACCTTCAGCAGCGCCAGCTCGGCGCGCTCGGCGGAGGTCTCGGCGGGGGGCTCCCGGCCGGACTTGGCGACGCGCTCGGCGGCGGCGGTGGCGGCTTCGACCTGTCCAGCCTCGGACTGCCCGGGCTCGGCGGCCCGGTTGGCCTCGATGACGACGACGAGTACGACGACGACGAAGATGACGATGACGAAGATGACGACGACGAAGATGATGACGAGGACGACGACGACCTCGATGACGACGACGTTGACCCCGAGGGCAAAGAGAACTGACGGCCGCGCATGTATGAAGGCGTCATCCAGCACCTGATCGACGAGCTCGGCCGGCTGCCCGGCGTCGGGCCTAAGGGCGCGCAGCGGATCGCGTTCGCGCTGCTGGCTGGCGACCCGGAGGACGTTCGTCGGCTGGCCGCCGCGCTGATCGAGATGACCGAGCGGGTGCGGTTCTGCAAGACCTGCGGGAACGTCGCCGAGGCGGAGGAGTGCCGGATCTGCCTGGACACCAGGCGCGACGAGACGGTCATCTGCGTGGTCGAGGAGCCCAAGGACGTCGCCGCGGTGGAGAAGATCCGCGAGTTCCGCGGCCGGTACCACGTGCTCGGCGGCGCGATCAGCCCGATCGACGGGGTCGGCCCCGACGACCTGCGGATCAGGGAGCTGATGATCAGGCTGGCGGACGGCCGGGTGACCGAGCTGATCCTGGCGACCAACCCCAACCTGGAGGGCGAGGCGACCGCGACCTATCTCGCCCGGCTCGTCAAGTCGATGGGCATCCGGGTGACGCGCCCGGCCAGCGGGCTGCCGGTGGGCGGCGACCTGGAGTACGCGGACGAGGTCACGCTGGGCCGCGCCTTCGAGGGCCGGCGCCTGCTCGACGTGTGATTTTCTCGACGTGTGAGCTTGGCCGCCCGGGCCATTTAAGGATTGGGCGTGGTGCCGGGGCGCGGATAGACTCGCACGCGGTCCGCCTACGGCTACCCGGGAGGAGCGGCGCGTCCAGATGGCCCTTGTCGTGCAGAAATACGGTGGTTCCTCAGTCGCCGACGCGGAGGGCATCAAGCGCGTAGCTAAGCGCATCGTCGCCACCCGGAAGGCCGGGAATCAGGTGGTGGTCGTGGTGTCCGCGATGGGCGACACCACCGACGATCTGATCGACCTGGCTAACCAGGTGACGCCGGAACCGCCCAAGCGCGAGCTCGACATGCTGCTCACCTCGGGCGAGCGGATCTCGATGGCGCTGCTGGCGATGGCGATCGCCACCCTCGGCATGGAGGCGCGGTCCTTCACCGGGTCGCAGGCCGGCGTGATCACCGACGGGGTGCACGGCTTCGCCCGGATCATCGACGTCACCCCCGGCCGGATCTCGAGCGCGCTGGCCGATGGCGCGATCCCGATCGTGGCCGGCTTCCAGGGGGTCTCGCAGACCACCAAGGACATCACCACGCTGGGCCGGGGCGGCTCCGACACCACCGCGGTGGCGCTGGCGGCCGCGCTCAACGCGGACGTGTGCGAGATCTACACCGACGTGGACGGCGTCTTCACCGAGGACCCGAGGCTGGTGGCGGGCGCCCGCCGGATAGCGCGGATCTCCTACGAGGAAATGCTGGAGATGGCCGCGTGCGGCGCGAAGGTCCTCATCCCGCGCTGCGTCGAGTACGCGCGCCGGTACGGGCTGCCGATTCACGTGCGGTCCTCGTTCAGTGACAAGACAGGCACCTGGGTCAGCGAGAACGCTGAGAATGAGTCGGAGGAAGCCGGGATGGAGAAGGCCATCATCTCCGCGGTCGCGCACGACCGCAGCGAGGCGAAGATCACCGTGGTCGGCGTCCCTGACCGGGTGGGCACGGCCGCGCGGATCTTCGGGATCATCGCCGAGGCGGACATCAACATCGACATGATCGTGCAGAACGTGTCGGCGATCGCGACCGGCCGGACCGACATCTCGTTCACGCTGCCGGGCGCGGACGGGCAGCGGGCGCTGGAGATGCTCCGCTCCGCCCAGGAGACTCTCGGCTTCCAGGAGCTGCTCTACGACGACAGAATCGGCAAGGTCTCGGTGATCGGCGCCGGGATGCGCTCGCACCCGGGCGTATCCGCCAAGTTCTTCGCCGCGCTGGCCGAGGCCGGGGTGAACATCCAGATGATCACCACCTCGGAGATCCGGATCTCGGTCGTGGTCGACCAGTCTGACGTGGACGTGGCGGTGCACACGACGCACAAGTCGTTCGGCCTGGACGCCGACGAGATCGAGGCCGTCGTCTACGGGGGGACCGGCCGATGAGCGGCGATGCGGGCCGGCGCCCGACGCTGGCAGTGGTCGGGGCGACCGGCGCCGTCGGCACGGTCATGCTCGACATCCTTTCCACCCGGGCCGACGTCTGGGGGGAGATCAGGCTGATCGCCTCGCCCCGGTCGGCCGGCCGCCGGCTGACGGTCCGCGGCCAGGAGGTCGAGGTCATCGCCCTCTCCGAGGAGGCCTTCGACGGCGTCGACGTGGCCATGTTCGACGTGCCGGACGAGGTGTCGGCGGTCTGGGCGCCGATCGCGGCCGCGCGCGGCGCGGTCTGCGTGGACAACTCGGGCGCGTTCCGGATGGACCCCGAGGTGCCGCTGGTGGTGCCCGAGGTCAACCCCGACGACGCGCTGCGCCGCCCCAAGGGCATCATCTCCAACCCGAACTGCACCACGCTCTCGCTGATCGTGGCGGTCGGCGCGCTGCACCGCGCGTTCGGCCTCGAGGAGATGATCGTCGCCTCCTACCAGGCGGCCTCCGGGGCCGGGCAGGCGGGCATCGACACGCTCTACGGCCAGCTGGAGAAGGTCGGCGGCACCCGCACCCTCGGCCAGCGGCCGGGTGACGTGCGCAGCGTGGTCGGCGACCTCGGGCCGTTCCCGGCCCCGCTGGCGCTGAACGTGGTGCCGTGGGCGGGCTCGCTTAAGGACGGCGGCTGGTCGTCGGAGGAGCTCAAGATCCGCAACGAGTCGCGGAAGATCCTCGGCCTGCCCTCGCTGCGGGTCAACGCGACCTGCGTGCGGGTGCCGGTGATCACCACGCACTCGGTCGCGGTGCACGCCCGGTTCTCGCGGCCGGTCGGCCGGGAGGCGGCCTGGGAGACGCTCCGCGTCGCGCCGGGCGTGGTGCTGAACGACGAGCCGGAGCGCGGCGAGTACCCGACGCCGGCCGACGTGGTCGGCACCGACCCGACCTGGGTCGGCCGGGTCCGCGAGTCGCTTGACGACCCGAACGGCGTCGAGTTCTTCGTCTGCGGTGACAACCTGCGCAAGGGCGCGGCGCTCAACACCGCTCAAATCGCGGAACTAGTCGCGACGGAGTTCTAACGGTCAGTAGTAACTAGCCCGCCAGGCGCGTCCGCCTGGCGGGCTGTTGCTTATGTGACGGTATCGGGCGATAAGACCGTTTTCGCGGTATGAAGCCCGTCATTACCTAGTCAACAGTGATGATCTATATCGTTCCGTGTCCCAACGGTTATCCTCGCTGATACTGTCAGACGGCTAAGTGGCGCAGGCTTGGTGGCGCAATTCGACGCGGGGGCGGCCGCGCGAAGGAGTACGTGTCGCTTGCACCCATTGTCGAGGAGGTACCTGTTGGCCACTACTCGCAGCCGCCCGCACGGCCGTGAGCATGCACGTCCGGCCGCTGGAGGCGCGGCGACCGAGCACGCGACCAAGATCTACGCCGCCGCGATAACCGGCATCGTCATCATCGTGGCGTTCTTGGCGCTGACCAGCACCGGTCATGTGATCGACGCCGCTACGCAGCATTTCATGCTGTTCTACGCCGGCGTCTTCGCGCTTATCGCGCTGTGCGCGTCGACCGGGCTCGGGCTCATCGCGACCGACCGGGTGTTCCTGCACGCAGGGCACCGGGTGCTCGCGCAGTCGGCCCACCGGGCCGCGTCCTTCGGCGCGGTCACGTTCCTGATCATCCACATCGTCACCGAGATCCTCGCGCAGCGCGTCCACGTGCTCGACGCGGTGGTTCCGTTCCTGTCGCCGTTCCGCACCTTCTACATCGGCCTCGGCACGATTGCCTCCGACCTCATCATCCTGCTCGTTATAACGGGCATCATGCGCGGTCGGTTCAATGCGCACGGACGGGCCTGGCGCTGGCGGGCGATTCACTACACGTCCTACGCCTCGTTCGTGTTCGGCGTGTGGCACGGCCTGCTGGCCGGCCGCCCGGCCAAGCCCTACGTGGACTGGAGCTACGGGCTCCTGGTGGCGCTGGTGCTGCTCGCGCTGGTGGTGCGGATCGTGTCGAACTCGCTGCGGCCGAAGGAGAACCTGTCCGGGCCGCCGGTGCCGATGTCCGGTGACTCCGGCTCCGCCCCGATGCGCGCCGCGGCTATGTTCGCCCAGCTGGGCGCCGCCCGCGCGAACACCGGCGGGCAGCCCCGGCTGATGGTCTCCTCGGTGCAGGAGCCGGCCTTGCCGGCGCCGGTGTCGGGCGGGTATCCCGGCGCGCCGATGCTGGCGGCGCCGCTGCCGGCCGGGACCGGCCAGCTGGCCTATGAGCCCGGCTATGAGGGCCCGCCCCGATACCTGGGGGCGCCGCGGTCGGCCAACAGCGGCCCGATGCCGCGAGCCGCAACCGGCCCGATGCCCCGGGCCGGGACTGGCCCGATGCCGCGGGCCGGGACTGGCTCGCAGCCTCGCCTGCCGACCGGCTCGTTCCCGCGTGCGGGGACCGGCCCCATGCCGCGGGCGGGGACCGGCCCCATGCCGCGCGCGGCGACGGGCCCGTTCCCGAGTTCCTCGACCGGCCCGATGGCCGCCGCGGGCGGTACGCCGTCGTGGCCGACCTCTGGTCACCCGTCGGGCCCGATGCCGCGGGCCGCCACCGGCCCGTTCCCGAGTTCCTCGACTGGCCCGATGGCCGCCGCGGGCGGTACGCCGTCGTGGCCGACGTCCGGTCACCCGTCGGGCCCGATGCCGCGGGCCGCCACCGGCCCGTTCCCGAACGAGGCGGCAGGCCCGGGCGGCGGACCGCAGTCATGGCCTTCGTTCCGCCCGGTTTCCGGGCCGATGCCGCGGGCCGACGACCTCACGCCGCCGGCTGGCACTCGCCGCCGGCCTGCCTCCAGGCCCGAGCCCGGGCCGATGAGGCCAGCCGGGCCGATGCCCGGCCGCAACACGGGATCGCAGCCGAGAACGCCAACCGGGTCGTTCCCGCGGGCCGGGACCGGCCCTATGCCGCGAGCCGATTTCGGTCCGGCCGACGGCGGTCGCCGGCCTCGGCCCACCGCAGGCCCGGGTTCCGGCCCGCTGCCGCGGGCCGCGTCGGGTCCGATGCCGCGAGCCGCGTCCGGACCGATGCCCCGGGCCGGAACGGGCCCGATCCCGCGTTCTGCCGCCGGCCCGATGCCGTCTGCAGGCGGGCGGCAGCCTCGGCGGCCTTCTGGTCCGCCGTCCGGGCCGATGCCTCGTCCCGCCACCGGTCCGCAGGCCTGGCCGACGTCCGGTCCCGCCTCTGGCCCGTTCCCGCGCGCCGCGACGGGTCCGCTGCCGGAGGTCGGCACCGGCCACCGGCCGGCTCCGTGGCCCGGATCGGGGCCGAGGCCGGCCGACCGGCCGGCGCCCGGCCGGGCCGGGCGCGCTCAGCCGCGAATGCCAGCCGGTCCCGGCACCGGTCCGATACCGCGGACCGGGTCCGGGCAGGGGGGTCCGCGGGGCGGGAGCCGCCCGCAGCCTCGCGCCGCCGAATGGCCGAGCCCGAGGCAGCAGGGCGGCCGCGGGTCGCGGGCCGACGGCGCCGGGCCGCAGGGGTACTACGATCCTCAGCCGGACTACCCGTCGCCCCCCGGATACCGGCCGCAGGCCGACTACCAGGAGCCATGGGATCTCGCCATGCCCGAGCCGGACCCGACGCTCAGGTACCGGGAGCCCGGTCCGGGGATGCCCGGCTACCGAGGATCACGTGACGCGCGATACGGGGGTGACAGTCGCCGATGAACCCGAGTAACGCGACGGAACTCGATGTTCCGACGATCATGCGGATCGGGGCCGCCCGGATGACGGCCGGCCTGGATCGGCTGGCTCGGATCGACCTGGCCGCCCACAACCAGATCTTCGGCACGCTGCCCCGGCTTTCCGTTGAGGACCTGATCGCGATCACGTCCCAGGTCGACCTGCGCGGCCAGGGCGGGGCCGGGTTCCCGTTCGCGCGCAAGCTCAAGGCGGTGATGGACACCGCCCGCAAGACCGGCCAGCCGACGATCGTGGTGGTGAACGCCACCGAGGGCGAGCCCGGGTCGTTCAAGGACAAGATGCTGATGATCAGGTCGCCGTACCTGATCCTGAGCGGCGCGGCGCTGGTGGCCGAGGCGATGGGGGCCGAAGAGGTCATCATCGGGGTGGCGGGCAACGAACTCGCCAACCGGTCGATCGAGGCCGCGATCGCGGCCGAGCCCGGCCTGCAGTCGATGATGCGCGTGGTCCAGCAGCCCGATCGGTTCATCTCCGGCGAGAGCGGGGCGCTGGTCCGCGGCATCAACGGGAAGAAGCCGGTCCCGCCTGGGCGCAAGACGCTGGCCTCAGACAAGGGCGTGGCCGACCTGCCGACCCTGCTGTCGAACGCCTCGACGTTCGCTCAGATCGCGGTGCTGGCGCTGCTCGGCCCCGACCGGTTCGCCTCCGTCGGCGTGCCCGACGAGCCCGGCACGGTGCTGCTCAGCGTCAGCGGCTCGGCCAAGCACCCGGCGGTGGTCGAGTGCCCGACCGGGATCCCGCTCGGCGCCGTGCTCGACATCTGCCAGGCGCCGGCCGGGGACGGCGTGCTCGTCGGCGGGTACCACGGCATGTGGCTGGACGCCGAGACCGCCTACCAGGTCCCGATCGGCCGGGAAGGGCTCGCCTCGGCTGGCGGCGCGTTCGGCTCCGGGATCGTGCTGCCGATCGGGGACGGCACCTGCCCGCTCGGCGAGGTCTCCAGGATCGCCAGCTACCTGGCCGGCGAGTCGGCCGGCCAGTGCGGTCCGTGCAAGCTCGGGCTCCCGACGATCGCCCGCGCGCTGGCCGCGATCGTCGACGGCTCCGGCGGCATCGAGGCGCTCGACGTCGCGCGCCGGGCGGCGGCCACCATCAGCGGCCGGGGCGCCTGCGGGCACCCGGACGGGACGACCAGGTTCGTGCTCTCCGCGCTCGAGGTCTTCACCGAGGACCTCGCCGCGCACGTCTTCCACTCCACCTGCGGCCGGCCCGTCCGCGGCATGCTGCCGCTGCCGGACGGCCCCGAGGTGACCGAGGCCAAGCAGCTCATGGTGGACTGGGTGCGGTGCGAGGGCCACGGGCTCTGCGCTCACCTGGTGCCTGAGCTGATCCACCTCGACAAGACCGGCTTTCCGGTCGTCTTGCCGATCCCGGTGCCGCCGTGGCTGGAGAAGGAAGCGCGGCACGCGGTGCAGATGTGCCCCACGCTCGCGCTCCGGCTCGACACCGACCCGAGGAAGCGCGGCGGCGCCAGCGCCCCCAAGGCGGGCCCGATCCCGATTGCCGCCCCGACCACCCGCACCGGCCTGATCGGCGGCCGCAGATCCATCACCGCCGGCTAGCTCGCGGGCCATGCCGGCTAGCCGGCGGGCCATCCCGCTTGCGTTCTGGCCCGGTGGGCCACAGCGCCATGGAGCCTGGGCGGAGCGGAGTGAGGTTAGGCGGGGCGCGAGTCGCGTGCGGCGGGCTGAGTCAGCCCGGACCGTTCGAGACCATGGTTGGAGGTCGGGAACGGGGCCGCCACCGTCCAGCCCTGGGCCCGCCACTGATCGGCCGGTATCGCCTGGCAGGCGTCGATGATCAGCGGCTGGGCGACGACCGCGGCGACGTCGGCGGGGTCGGCCGCGGCGAACTGCGGCCAGGCCGTGCCGACGAGCACCGCGTCCGCGTCCTGGGCGGCCGCGAGCGCGCTGTCGGCCTGGTCCAGGTGCGGGAACTCGACCAGGGCGTTGCCCGCCGCCTGCGGGTCGTAGACCACGACCCGCGCGCCGAGGCGGGACAGCCGGTCGGCGACGTCGAGGGCGGGCGAGTCGCGGACGTCGTCGGTGCCCGGCTTGAAGGCCGCGCCCCAGAGCGCGATCCGCTTGCCGGACAGGTCGCCGAGGAGGGCCGTGGCGAGATCGGCCACCCGCTGGCGGCGCCCGGAGTTGATCTCGTCGACCAGGCCGAGCAGGCCGGCCGCGGTCCCGGCCCCGGCCCCGGCCGCGAAGGCAGCCAGGCCGCGGACGTCCTTGGGCAGGCAGCCGCCGCCGTAGCCGATACCGGCGGTGAGGAAGGCCCGACCGATCCTCGCGTCCAGGCCGACCGCGTCGGCCAGCGTGGCGACGTCAGCGCCGGTCTTGTCGCAGACGTCGGCCATCGCGTTGATGAACGACACCTTGGTCGCCAGGAACGCGTTGGCCGCCCCCTTGACCAGCTCGGCGGTGACCGGATCGGTGGTCAGCAGCGGGATGCCGGCCTCGGTCAGCGGCCGGTAGACCTCGCGCACGGTGGCCTCGGCGGCCAGGCTCGGCACGCCGACCACGATCCGGTCCGGGCGGAGGGTGTCATCGACGGCGCGACCCTCGCGCAGGAACTCGGGATTCCAGGCGACCTCCACCGCGTCGCCGGCCGGCGCCTGGCGGCGGAGCTCGCGGACCAGCCGGGCGGTGGTGCCAGGCGGGACAGTGGACTTGCCCACGATCAGCGCGGGCCCGGTCAGGTGCGGGGCGAGCGCGGCGACGGCCCCGAATACCTGGGACAGGTCGTATCCGGAGCGGTCGGGCAGGCCGGGGGTGCCGACGCCGAGAAAGTGCACGGCGCCGAAGCGCGCCGCCTCCTCGAAGCTGGTCGTGAACGCGAGTCGCCCCGTCTTGACGTGGCGGGCCAGCAGGTCGTCCAGGTCCGGCTCGAGGAACCAGGCGCGGCCGGCGCCGAGCAGCGCGACCTTGTCCGCGTCGATGTCGACGCCGAGCACCTGGTGCCCGAGCTCGGCCATGCAGGCGGCGTGCGTCGCACCCAGATGCCCGCAACCGATAACGGTCAGCCTCATGCCTGCGAACGTACGCGGGCGGTGTGGACGGGCGGTTTCCGTGCGGTGAATGGGACTCGGCGCGGCGTAGGCGGCCAAGTAAGCGCGGCCGCCCGCTAACGGAGAAAAGACGGCGTGGTCCGATTACCGAGGATGACCGCAAGCTCGGAGTCGAGCTCGGCGAATGCGGTGCGCAGAGCGCTCTCGCAGGCGGGGTCCGGGCGGCGTCTGAGGTGGCCGGATACGGTAAGCGCAGCGTGCGCGAGGAAACCGCCGAGGCTGAATCTACCCATCGTTTTGCCGTCCGCCTCCTCTCCCGATCCGCCGGTGCTACGGGAGTTCCAGTCGGCGGCGCACAGGACTGAGGGGTCCCGCTTGCGTGCCCGCCGGGTAATCACTCCCTCTCAATGAGGGACGCGTGATCCACCTTCCCGGTGTACTACTCCATTAACAATTATTTAAAGAGTTACTCTTCGACACTGATTGAGTGCTTACAGTAATCGTCGCGGACCACCACTGTAGAGCTCTCACTCAATAAAACGCCCCCGCCACGCCGGCCGTTACATCTCCACAAAAGCAACCCCCTCAATGGGGGTTTTCCGCCTCATCGGCCACAAGACCCAAAATAAACCCCAGACGCCCTGCCGCAATCGAGGGCGTGACGGCGCACAGCGAAGGCGGGGATGGCCGGTTCTCCGGTCCGGGGCTGCCCTTGGCCGGGTACTCCGACCTGATCTACGTGGCGTGTCCGTGACGGATTTTCTCAACCGGCCCCGTCGTCTGGTCTGCCCCCACTGCACGACGACTCGCGACTGGAGGCCAGGCGAGCGAGACTGCTACCGGCTCATGGCCGACCCGCACGGCCCCAACGATCCGTTCTTCGGCCTTCCCCTGTGGCTTCAGACTCCCTGCTGCGGCCACATCCTGTGGGCCTATAACGACCGGCACCTGGCCACGCTGGAGTCCTACGTCGGGGCCGGCCTGCGTGAGCGGACCAACAGCGACCCCAAACGCGGCATGCCGTACCGCCTGCCTGCCTGCCTGGATCAAGAAGGCCAGTCACCGCGGTGACCTGCTCCGCGCGATCGGCCTGCTCAGCGGGCAGCTCGACCGCTTAAGGATTTCCCGGCGGCGGACAGGACGCCTAGGGCGCCGCAGACCTACGCCGCCCCGAACAGGTCGGACCAGCGTGCGTCCTGCCCCGCCTCGAGCATGGGAATCAGCCGGAACGCGCCGTCGCTGAGGCCGCCGAACGTGTGCCGGTTCGCGCCGCCGGACGGCCCGTGACCGTAGCGGTAGCCGGCCAGGTTCCAGGTGTACACCGGAACGCGCTCGGCGATCAGGCCGAGCGGGTCACCGCCGCGGGCCGCCGTCTGCTCGTCGGTGACGATCACCACCCGGGTGTGGAAGCCCTCCCGGTAGTGCGACTGCACCGCCTGCGCCGTGTACGTGCCCCCGAGGTTCCCGAACCGGTCGATGATCTTCAGCACCGACTCGGCCGCCCGGTAGTCGACCCGCGCGCTCGAGGTGCCGAACTGCACTAGGTCGGCGTGCTCGCACCGCAGTGCGACGGCCGCCCCGAACAGGGCCGCGGTGTCCG
>Ga0302235_10003352_pt1 | contig 11299 bp, 5 predicted proteins | sample II_Palsa_N3_3_FD_193577 | JGI IMG/M metagenome (GOLD analysis project Ga0302235, IMG submission 193577) | Peat permafrost microbial communities from Stordalen Mire near Abisko, Sweden - II_Palsa_N3_3 | ecosystem: Environmental > Terrestrial > Soil > Palsa > Peat permafrost | place: Sweden... | reverse complement strand
CGAAGAGCTTCTGCAGCATGTGCCAGTCCTGCGGGTGCTCGCGGATCCCGTCCTCGAAGGCGGTCGCCATCGCCTGGGTCATCGCGGCCGCCTTCTCCTTGCGGGTGCCGTCGGCCGGGACCGGGATTTCGTCGTAAATGTGGGCGCCCCACTCGTCCTCGCCCTCGAACCAGCAAGACACCGGCATCAACGCCGCCCCGGTCTGGATCGCCAGCGAGGCCGGGCCGGCCGGGAGCAGCGCCTTCTCGCCGAAGAAGTCGACCTCGACGCCGGTGTCGGACAGGTCCCGGTCGGCGACCAGGCAGATCAGCTTGCCGGCCCGCAGCCGCTGCGCCATGACGCCGAACGGGTGCGGGCCGCCGGTGGTCGGCAGCACCTCCATGCCAATCCCCTGCCGGAAGTCGAGGAACATCTGGAAGACCGCATCGGGCTTGAGGCGCTCGGCCACGGTGGTGAACGAGCCGGCCCCGTAGCCGATGATCCACTTGCCCGTCAGCTCGAAGTCGCCCATGTGCGGGAGGGCGAAGATCACGCCCCGGCTGTTCTTCATGTACTCGAGGGCCAGGTCCGCCTGGTCGAAATTGACGTGCATCCCGGACGCGATGCGCTCGGCCGGGATCACCTGCATGCGGAACGTCTCCAGGTAGTACCGCCCGTACGAGCGCATGACCTCGCGGGAGAGCGTGCGCAGCTCCTTGCCTTCGTCCACGTAGGTTCCGTCTGGCTGGACTCCGGGAGAGTAGCCGGGGTCCGTTCGGAAAATTCGCAGCAGGTTGCCCTCGAGAACCCGCACGCCGCCGCCTTGCTTGCGCCAAGCGGTGTCGGCGCCGAAGTTGAAGAGGGCGCGTGCCACTGGCTCGGGGAGGCGGCAGACCAGACTCCAGCCCGCGCCGAACGCCGCGCTGCTCAGCCGTTCCCGCAGGGTCGCCATCACTCTTCCTCGCTCGGTGCCGCACCCGGCGCGGTGGCCGAGGCGGGCGGTGCTGTCGGTGCTGGTGGTGTCGGCGCCGGTGTCGTGGCTGGTGGTGCTGGTGGTGGTGGTGTCGTGGCTGGTGGTGTCGTGGCCGGTGGTGCTGGTGATGGTGTCGTGGCCGGTGGCGGTGGCGGGGCCGAAGGCGGCGCGGCGGGTGCGACGGCGGCCTGGGACTTGGCGTCCACGTAGACGGCCCGCATCCGCTGGTACAGGGTCAGCGCGGTGCCCGCGGCGAGCCCCCACATGCCGATCGGGAGCACGTACGGGATGCCCAGGCCGGACAGGCCGATCGAGGTCAGGCCGATGATCAGCCGTTCCGGGCGCTCGATCAAGCCTACGTTGGCGTTCAGGCCGAGTCCCTCCGCCCGGGCCTTGACGTAGGAGACCGACAGGCCGGCCGCCAGGCAGAACAGGCTGACCACGGCGAGCAGGTGGTTGGTGCGCATGAACCAGATCGTGATGCCGCCGAAAATGGCGGCGTCGGCGAACCGGTCCATCGTCGAGTCGAGGAACGCGCCGTATTTGCCCGAGTTGCCCTTGATCCTGGCCAGCTGGCCGTCGAGCATGTCGGTGAAGACGAAGCACGTCGCGACGAACGCGCCCGGGAACAGCTCGCCGATCGGCAGCAGCCAGAGCGCGGCGGCGGAGACGCCGACGGTGCCGGCGACCGTGATCATGTTCGGGGTTACCGGCGTTCGCGCGAGCCCCTGGACAATCGGGTTGAACAGGCGCGCGAAGACGGGTCGAAGGAAGTTCAGCATGGCCGGTCAAGATCTTACTTGGGTCTTGTTTCCGCTCGCTGCGCTTGCATGTCCCGCTTTGGCTTCATTACCTTCCGCGATCGTGACGCATCATCCCCGGGTTACCCCCTCGCTACCTGATCGATTCCCGCTGGGGGTCTTGTGGTAACTCGCCCGACAGGTTCACTCTGTGAACACGGAAGCTCATCGAGCGCGAGGAGGCGACGAGAGTGACGGGAACATCGGGCTCAGGAGGCGCGGGGGCGGCAGGCCAGGGCAGGGATTCGGCGGCCGGCGGCGCCGGCGGCGGGGCGGAGAACATTCGCAACGTCGTGCTTGTCGGCCATTCAGGGAGCGGGAAGACCACGCTGGCGGAGGCGCTGCTGTCGCATACCGGCGCCGTCACCCGGCTCGGACGGGTCGAGGACGGCACCACCGCCAGCGACTTCGACGAAGTGGAACTACGGCAGAAGCGATCGGTGAACCTGACGCTCCTGCCGTTTGTCGTTGACGGGGTCACCGTCAACCTGCTCGACACCCCGGGATACGCGGATTTCACCGGCGACCTGCGGGCCGGGCTGCGGGCGGCCGACTGCGCGCTGTTCGTGGTGTCGGCGTGCGAGGGCATCGATGGGGTGACGCGCCTGCTGTGGGAGGAGTGCGCCCAGGTGGGGATGCCGCGGGCGGTCGTCATCACCAAGATCGACCACGGCCGGGCGGAGTTCGCGACCGTGCTGGCGGAGTGCCAGGACGCCTTCGGCGAGGGCGTGGCGCCGCTGTACCTGCCGACGGCGGGCGGGGCGCCCGGCGTGAGCGGACTGATCGGGCTGCTCTCGGAGACGCTGTACGAGTACTCGTCGGGCAAGCGCTCGACCCGGCCGGTCACCCGCGGCAGCGACCGGGAGGCGATGGCCGCGGCCCGGGACGCGCTGATCGAGGGGATCATCACCGAGAGCGAGGACGAGACGCTCATGGAGCGCTACCTGTCCGGCGAGGCGGTGGATACCTCGGTGCTGGTCGCGGACTTGGAGAAGGCGGTCGCGCGCGGCTCGTTCTACCCGGTGCTGGCGGTCGCCTCCCCGCTCGGGATCGGGCTCGCGGAGCTGCTCGAGGTGGTCACCCAGGGGCTGCCCTCGCCACTTGAGCACCCGCTTCCGCCGGTGACGTCGGCCGTCGACGGCACGCCGGTCGCCGGGCTCTCGTGCGACCCCGACGGGCCGCTGCTGGCCGAGGTCGTCAAGACCACCTCCGACCCCTACGTGGGGCGCATCTCGCTGGTGCGGGTGTTCTCCGGCACGCTTTCGCCCGATGCGGTGGTGCACGTGTCCGGGCACGGGCGGGTCACCCGCGGGCACCCCGACCACGATGACGACGAGAAGATCGGCGCGCTGACCTCGCCGCTGGGCAAGGTGCAGCGGCCGCTGAGCGCGTGCCCGGCGGGCTCGGTGTGCGCGGTGGCGAAGCTGTCGACGGCGGAGACCGGCGACACGCTCTCCTCCAAGGAGCAGCCGCTGCTGATGGAGCCGTGGTCGATGCCGGAACCGCTGCTGCCGGTCGCGTTCGTGGCCCGGTCGAAGGCGGACGACGACAAGCTCGCGACCGCGCTCGCCCGGCTGGTGGCCGAGGACCCGACGATGCGGCTGGAGATGAACGCCGAGACCCACCAGCTGGTGCTCTGGTCGATGGGCGAGGCCCACTCGGACGTGCTGCTCGACCGGCTCTCGTCCCGCTACGGGGTCGCGGTGGACACGGTGTCGCTGCGGGTGCCGCTGCGCGAGACGGTGGGCTGCTCGGCCCGCGGGCTCGGCCGGAACGTCAAGCAGACCGGCGGGCACGGCGAGTTCGGGATCTGCCACATCGAGGTCGAGCCGCTGCCGTCGGGCGCGGCCGGGTTCGAATTCGTGGACAAGATCGTCGGCGGGGTGGTGCCCCGGCAGTTCATCCCGTCGGTCGAGAAGGGCGTCCGCGCCCAGCTCGAGGCGGGCGTGCTGGCCGGGTACCCGATGACCGGCGTCCGGGTGACGTTGTTCGACGGCAAGGCGCATCCGGTCGACTCTTCTGACATGGCGTTCCAGAAGGCGGGCCGGGCCGCCCTGCGGGACGCGGCCGAGAAGGCGTCGCCGATGCTGCTCGAGCCGGTCGACGAGGTGTCGATCCTGGTGCCGGACGATTACGTCGGCGCGGTGATGTCGGATCTGTCCGGCCGCCGCGGCCGGGTGATCGGCACCGTGCCGGTGGGCATCGGGCGGACCCAGATCCGGGCCGAGGTGCCCGAGCTCGAGATCATGCGGTACTCGATCGACCTGCGGTCGGTCTCGCACGGCACCGGGTCGTTCACCCGCGGGTACCTGCGGCACGAGCCGCTGCCGTCGCACCTGTCGGCCAAGGTGGCGGCGGACTCGCGGCCTGACTAGCGGCGGTCGTCATAACGGCGCCCCCCGGGGCTGGTGTCCCGGGGGGCGCCGCTGCTGGTCCCGCGCCCCCGCAGTGCTGCAACTACGGGGGCGCGGGCGTTGGGGGCGGGGGCTGGATTTAGGAGGCGCTGACCACGTCGCTTGGCCCGCCGTTAGTCGAGCTCACCGCCGTGCCGGTGCCGTTGACGACCGATTCGATGCCGCCCGATCCGTTCAGGAACACGGTGAACAGGTCGTTGAGGTGGATGCCGGAGGCGACCGGCGCCTGGAAGCCCATGGCGTTCTCGATGGCCACGCCCTGGTCGAAGTAGGAGTAGCTGCCCATGCCGTACCCGGTGAACGAGGTGACGCTCGACGGGAGGTAGAAGGCGGGGTAGCCATCCTGGGTGGCGCTGGACATCCAGACCGCCTGGCTCGGCACCTCGTACGGGTTCTCGTTCTGGAAGAAGATGTCGGTGCCGCCCTGACCGTTCCAGATCGTCTCGTACTGCTGGAAGTGCTCGACCGCGAGGCCGGTGGCCTCGACGTTGCTGCCGTTGACGACGAGACCGGTGGCCGACTGGTCGCCGGTCCAGCCGCCGGCGCCCGCGCCGTGGTCGGCCCGCCAGATCCAGGTGTCGTCGATGATGGAGTTGTTGCTGTTGTCGACGAACGCGGTCGCGACCGTGCCCGCCTCGGCCCCGCCGACCCGGAAGAACACGTCGTCCACGGTCACCGGGTTGGCGGCGTTGTTGGCGGTCGAGCCCTCGGTGCCGATCTGCAGCAGGGACGAGGACTGGGTGGGGCCGGCGTCGAAGATCAGGCCGGAGATGTTGATCCCGGGGACGTCGGCGGTGCTGAGCGTGATGTTCCCGGCGGTCGGGATCAGCGTCGCGAAGCCGAGGCCGATGATCTTGGTGTTCGGGTTGGTGACGGTGATGGTGTTGGCGTAGCTGTACACACCGGGGGTGAACAGCAGGTCGTCGCCGGCCGCGAGGGCGGCGTTGATCTGCGCCACCGTGCTCGAGGAGTTGACGACGTAGAAGTCGCTCAGCGGCAGCGAGCTGCCCGGCTCGGTCCCGCTGGCGAAGTTCGGGCCGTTGGAGTTGGTCTGCGGCGACGGCACGAACACCTCGTAGGCGCCCGCGGAGTTGGTGTAGAGGAAGGGCTCCTCCTCGCTCTCCGGGGTGGTGGACAGGGTGGTGTAGGAGTTGGGGCCGCCGCTGTCACCGGAGTTGGACGCGAAGCTCTGGGCGGGCGCGCCCGGGTCGCCGGAGAACACCTGGTTCCAGACCGCGTTGCTCCAGCTCCCGATGTCGGTGTTGCGGGTGTAGTACTGCTGCTGGGACCCGTTGGTGACGGCGCCGGTGATGTCGGAGTTGGCGATGAAGCCGCCGCTGGCGTAGTCGGGCGACCCGTCGCAGTAGTCCATCAGCGTGACGTCGCCGTTGATGACGACATCGCGCATCGGGGAGGCCTGGGAGGCGGCCCAGACGTCCTCGTTGGCAAAGCAGCCGGTCATCCCGGTGACGTTGATCGTGAGGTTGGTGATCGACCGCCAGAAGTTGTCGGTCGCGTTGCAGGTGGTGCCTGAGCACTGGTTGTAGGTGTTGATCGCGCCGTTGATGACGACGCCGCTCGGGAGCTGGCCGAGGCCGGCGATGGCCTCGTAGTAGCCGACGGTGAAGACCAGCGGGTCCGACGTCGTGCCGTAGGTGCCGGGCTCGAAGTAGATCTGGTAACGCTGGGCGCCGAACTGGTTGCCGACCTGCGCGTTCGAGATCGTGTTGAGCGTGCTCAGGATCGAGGCGACCGACTCGCTGGGGGTGAACACGGTCACGTTCGAGCCGAGGCTGCCGCCGGTCGCCGGGGCGGACGCGGTCGGCGGGGTCACCGGGGTGTTGTCGGCCGTGAAGCTCGTCATCGACCACCAGTTGCTGGTCGAGGACGCGGTGAGCAGGATCCGGATGTACTGCGCGGTCTGCGGGGAGAAGGTCGCGGTCTCGGTCTGCGACGAGCCCGAGCCGAAGTAGACCGGGGTGAAGTTGGTGCCGTCGTTGGAGACCTCGACGTCATAGCCGTCGGCGTAGTCGCCGGTGTTGCCGCCCGCGGCCAGCACGACCTCGTTGAAGGTCTGCTTGGAGCCCAGGTTGACCTGCCAGTACATCCCCGGCGCCTCGTCGGCGTCGGAGCTGAAGCGGGCGCCGCCGGTGCCGCCGATGGCGTTCTGCGGGGCGTCGCCGGCCGACGAGTTGGTGTTGGAGCTGGCCACCCAGCCGGTCTCGCTGAGCTGGCCGCTGGTGCCACCGCCGCCGCCGGAGCTGGCGGCGTTGACCGTCCAGCTGAACGAGGTCGTCCCGCTCGCGCCGGTCGTGTCGGTGGCGGTCACCGTGACCGTCGATGTGCCCGCGGTGGTCGGGGTGCCGGTGATCAGCCCGGTCGAGGAGTTGATGGACAGCCCGGCCGGCAGGCCGGCCGCGCTGTAGGTGAGCGTCTGGCCGGAGGCCGAGTCGCTGGCGCTGATCTGGAGGCTGGCGGCCGAGCCGACGGTGCCGGTCTGGCTGCCGGGGTTGGTCTCCGTGACCGTGTCGCCGCCGCCGCTGCTGCCGCCCGAGGTGTAGACGGTGAAGTTGACCATCGACCACCAGTAGGGGCTCACGGCCTGGGTCAGCACGACGCGGATGTACTGCGCGGTCTGGGTGGCGAAGGTGACGGTCTCCGGAGAGGACGCGCCAGTGCCGGTGGCGACGCTCGTGAACGTGGTCCCGTTGGTCGAGACTTCGACGTTGTAGCCGCGGGCGTAGTCGGTGCCGTAGCCGCCCGAGTCCATCTCAATCTGGTTGAAGGTCTGGGCCGAGCCCATGTTGACCTGCCAGTACATGCCCGAGGCCTGGGCCGCGTCCGAGCTGAAGCGAGCGCCGGTGTCGCCGCTGATCGCGTTCTGCGGCGCGTCGCCCGCGGACGAGTTGGTATTCGACGTCGCGACCCAGCCGGTCTGGCTGAGCGGCGTCTCGGTCGCGGCCGAGGCGGCCGAGAGGAACGCCGGGACGGCGAGGGCCAGGCCGCCGAGGGTGACCGCGGCAACGATGAGCCGCAGGGCCCGTCGTACTGCGCGCGGAGGGGAGGACGTGTGGGTCATGCAGGCTCCTAGAGTTAATCTAAGACTTGAATTAACTCGCATGATACGGAGCGACACGCTTCTGACAAGTCCTAAATTAAGTTTTCCGCCCCACGTTTTTCTCAGCCGGCGGCGAGATCTCCCGCTCTGGCGGCCAGCGCGCCGTCGAGGAAGCGCTCCATCGGGAGCGTGGCGGCGCCCAGTGCCACCGCGTCCGGGCCCAGGCTGCCGAGCTCGATCGAGGTCTGCGCGAACTGGTGGTTCAGCGAGTGTTCCCTGGCCGCCTCGCGGATGGCGGGCAGCAGCCGCTCCCCGAGCAGCAGCCCGGCCCAGCCGCCGAGGATGATCCGCTCGGGACCGAACAGGTTGACCAGGTCGGCGATGCCCGCGCCGAGGTACAGCGCGGTCTCGTCGAGGATCTCGGCCGACCGCGCGTCGCCAGACGCGACCAGGGCGGCCAGGGCCGACTCCTCGTCCTCGCCCGGCAGCGAGAGCCCGTACCGGTCCAGGATCGCCCCGGCCCCCACGTACGCCTCCAGGCAGCCTCGGGATCCGCACCGGCAGGGCCGTCCGCCCACCTCGACCGTGGTGTGGCCCCACTCGACCGCGGCCGCGGTGCCGCCCCGGCCGGGGGCGCCGGTGACGATGCTCGCGCCGAGGCCGGAGCCCATCAGGCAGACCACGACCTGCCGGGCGCCGCGGCCGCCGCCGAACCACAGCTCGGCCTGCCCCATCGTCTTTGCCCCGTTGTCGATGTACAGCGGGAAGTCGCCGGCCGGGCGCAGCAGCCGGCCGAGCGGGACCGCGTCCCAGCCGTAGGTCTGCGCGTAGACCAGGCTCTCCTCGCCCTCGTGCTCGACCACCCCGGGGACCCCGATGCCCGCGCCGAGCACCGCCGAGGGATCGCACCCGCTGTCCGCGAGCACGCTCGCGAGACCGGCGTTGACCCGGTCGACGACCACGTCGATGCCCTGCTGCTGGGCGTCGAGGGCGTAGTCGGCGCTGGCCCGCATTTCCATCGTCATGTCGAACATCTCGACCCGGATGCGGGTCTCGCCGACGTCGACGCCGATGACCCGACCGTAGTCGGGATCCATCTGCAGCAGCGCCCGGGGGCGCCCGCCGTCAGAGTCGACCGAGCCGGCCTCGGTGACGATGCCCTCGTCGATGAACTCCCTCACGACATTGCTGACAGAGGCGGTGCTGAGGCCAGTGGCCCAGCTCAGATCCTGCCGACTGCACGGCTGCCCGATGAACAGCGACCACAGCAGAACAGAGCGGTTGTCCCTGCGCAAATCCCGGACGGTCGACCGTTTACGTTCCGCCACGGTCCCGTCACCCCCCATTTTCTTTTTCTCACTCTTAGAACAAGTACGCAGTGTAATCGGGGTCCGTAACGCTCAGGTTTCGGCAAGGCCCTTGCCAGGAACCGCGAACGGGATAAAGATCCGAGTTAGTTCAAGTCTTATATGAAGTCAAGGAGGACTACATGTCCGATCTGGAGTGGCGAGAACATGCTAGTAGCGGTCGGAGGCGACTCGGGTCCAGACTGCGGTCCGGCTTCACCGCCCTGCTGCTGGCGGCGGGCTGCCTGACCGCGATCGTCGTGGCTACCCTGACCGTCGCGCCCGCGGCGCTGGCCGGGACCGCGCCGGCCCCGCCCACGGGCTGGTCGACGGTGTTCAGCGACAACTTCGCCGGGGCGGCCGGGTCGGCGCCGTCGGCGTCGAACTGGTTCTACGACATCGGCACCGGCTACGGAACCGGGGAGACCGAGAACACCACCAACTCGACCAGCAACGTCTACCTGGACGGCAACGGCGACCTGGTGCTCAAGGCGATCGACACCAACGGCACCTGGACCTCCGGGCGGATCGAGAGCACCCGCGACGACTTCCAGGCGCCGGCCGGCGGCGAGCTGGAGATGACCGCGTCGATCGAGCAGCCCAACCCGGCCAACGGGCTCGGGTACTGGCCCGCGTTCTGGGCGCTCGGCTCGCCCATGCGGACCGGTGGCGGCTGGCCCCAGTCGGGTGAGCTCGACATGATGGAGGACGTCAACGGGCTCAACGAGGCCTCGCAGACCCTGCACGACTCGGCCAACAGCCCCGGGCACGCGCTCATCGCCTGCCCCACCACCGGCTGCCAGACCGGCTACAACACCTACTCGGTGATCATCAACCGGACCAACACCAGCGCCGAGACCCTCGAGTACGTGATGGACGGGGTGGTCGAGGACACCATCACCGAGGCGTCGGTCGGCACCACCGCCTGGCAGGACGCCATCGACCACGGCTTCTACATCATCTTCGACCTGGCCATGGGCGGCAACTACCCGAACGGCGAGTGCAACTGCACCACCCCGACGTCGGCCACCACGTCCGGCGCGTCGATGAGCGTGCAGTACGTGGCCGTCTACGAGGAGGGCGGCAACTCCACTCCGACCGGGACCGCCACCGGGACCGGGCAGGTCACCGGCGACGGCGGGCTGTGCCTGGCGAACCAGAACGCGCTCAACACCGAGGGCAACCCGATCATCGCCGACAGCTGTGACAGCGACGCCGGCCAGCAGTGGTCCCCGTACACCGACGGCACCCTGCGGACCCAGGGCGGCTGCCTGGACGTGGTGGCGGCCGGGACGACCGACGGCACCGACATCGACTGGTACGCCTGTAATGCCTCCCCCGCCCAAGACTGGACTCACGAGTCCAACGGGGAGCTGCTCAACCCGAACTCGGGGCTGTGCCTGACCGACCCAGGAGGTAATCCAAGCGCTCAGCTCGAGCTCGAGGGCTGCACCGACTCGGCCGCGCAGATATGGAACCTGCCGTCCGGCGGCACGACCAGCAACACCGTCACGGTCGGCAATCCTGGCAGTCAGACATCCACCGTCGGCACCGCCGCCAGCCTGCAGGTCGGCGCGACCGACTCGGCCTCCGGCCAGACGCTCACCTACAGCGCCACCGGGCTGCCGGCCGGGCTGTCGATCAACTCCTCGACCGGGCTGATCTCCGGCACCCCGACGACGGCGGGCACGTCGTCGGTCACGGTGACCGCCAAGGACACGACGGGAGCGTCCGGGACGAACTCGTTTAGCTGGACGGTGAATTCCGGTACGGGTACCGGCACCGGTTCCGGCGGCGTGGATATCTCGGCCGGCGGGCCGGCGGCGGCGCCGTTCGTGGCCGACGAGGACTACACCGGCGGCGCCACCGCGGCGGTTACGAACGCGATCAGCACCACCGGCGTTACCAACCCGGCCCCCCAGTCGGTCTACCAGCACAACCGGTACGGCAACTTCACCTATACGATCCCCGGCCTGACCGCCGGCGGTAGTTACACGGTGCAGCTCGACTTCGCCGAGGAGTACTGGACCGGGGCCGGCGACCGTGAATTCAACGTCCTCATCAACGGAACGCAGGTGCTGACCGACTTCGACATCTACGCCACCGCCGGCGGGGAGTTCATCGCGGTTGACGAGCCGTTCACCGCGACGGCCAGCAGCGCCGGCGCCGTCACCATCCAATTCGTCAGCGTCAAGGACAACGCCCAGGTCAACGGCATCCAGGTGACGCCGGTCAGCGGCGGCGGGACCGGGACCGGTTCCGGCGGGGTTGACATCTCGGCCGGCGGGCCGGCCGCGGCGCCGTTCGTGGCCGACGAGGACTACACCGGCGGCGCCACCTCCGACACGACGACGGCGATCACCACCACCGGCATCACCAACCCCGCGCCGCAGTCGGTCTACCAGCACAACCGCTACGGCAACTTCACCTATACGATCCCCGGCCTCACTGCCGGCGCGAGCTATACCGTCCGCCTCGACTTCGCCGAGGAGTACTGGACCGCCGCCGGCGACCGCACCTTCAACGTCCTCATCAACAACAACCAGGTCCTGACCAACTTCGACATCTTCGCCACCGCCGGCGGCGAGTACAAGGCGGTCGCCGAGTCCTTCACCGCCACCGCCAGCAGCGCCGGCGCCATCACCATCCAATTCGTCACCGTCAAGGACAACGCCCAGGTCAACGGGATCGAAATCTCGCCCGCCTGATCTGATAACCACAGCTCGGCC
>Ga0302235_10003351_pt1 | contig 11299 bp, 7 predicted proteins | sample II_Palsa_N3_3_FD_193577 | JGI IMG/M metagenome (GOLD analysis project Ga0302235, IMG submission 193577) | Peat permafrost microbial communities from Stordalen Mire near Abisko, Sweden - II_Palsa_N3_3 | ecosystem: Environmental > Terrestrial > Soil > Palsa > Peat permafrost | place: Sweden... | reverse complement strand
TCAGCGGGCAGCCTTCGCGACGACCTGCTGGAGCTAGCCGCCGACGCGGCCACGCGGGCATGGGAAATGGCGGTGGGCCTCAGCACCGACGCCGGGCTGACCCTCGACCCGGACACCGACCTGGCCCGCCGGGCCTCCCGGGCATTGGGCACGCCCGCTTTCACTATGCTCGCGGCGCGTTCCGGCGTCGGCGGACGTGAACTCGCCCGGAAGGCGCTCGCCTGGCGGCACGGCGGCATGACCGGCCTGGAGCTGCTGAGCACCGAGTGGGACCCGGCCACAGAGGAGCCAGATTCCGCTGAGCGACTCAAGGCGGCTCGGGCGGCCCTCCATGCCAAGACCGGCGCCGCGGACAGCATCCAGGGCAACCGGGTCACCGCGGGCCGGCTGCAGCTCCGCCTCGGCCGTGATCTCCGCTGGTATCCGTACGCGCGATCAGACGGGGGCTGGGAGCCCAGTGGAACGCCGGAGCCCGATCCGGCCAGAGCCGTCGCGAACCTATGACGGAACTCAGGCCGGCACGGCGCGGAGACGGCACCCGATACGGCGGAAAGCTAACCGCTCATGCACAAGGGCCCGGCAAATCGGCGATCAGGGCGTCGGCCACGCTTTCCTCGTACAGGGCACGACCCGTCGCGGTCATGACCTCGCCGAGTTCCGGATCCCACGCTGTCGGCTGCGGCGTGCCGGTCAGCCGGACATGCGCGGCGCCAGCCCGCACCCCCGCGATGTAGTCGGCGGCGCTCATCCGCCACGGCCGTGCGCTGTGGCGGCGCATTACTGAGCCCGCGATCGCGACGCCCGGCCAGTCGAAGTCACCGTGGTACCGCAGCTCGCCCCCGCCCCGCTTGAGCGCCACCGCGAGATGGTGAAACGCCGTCGACGGCTGCCCCTCCGTGCAGACCAAAGGCGCCGACCCCGCCCCCAATTCGGCCGCCGCCCGCCGGAGCACCGCCGGGTTCTCGCAGACGTACACCAGCAAGGGCCGCACGATCACCTGCAGCTCCACGAGCTGCTGCAAAGTGACGTAGAACGGCATGCCCAGCCGGGCCGCCCCGGTGAGCCATTCCCCCAGCCCTTTCCCATCAGACGGCAGGTTCAGCACCAGCACCCGGCTCGCCAGATCGTCCACGACCACACCACCGGAGTCCCACAGCTCCCTGCGTTCCTCGGTCGTCACGGGCTTGTGCACCCCGGCCCGCAGCGCCAGCGCACGCATCACCAGGGTGGACAGCGTCGTTCCGTGGTTCAGCGCCTTGGTGTCTCCCGTGACCTCGGCCGCGAGTTCCGCGAGCTGCACCGGAACCCCGGCCCGCGCCTCCAGTACTTCGAGCACCCGCACCGCCTGCCCGACCCGCCGTTGCTCGCCCACGTTGACCAGCCTGGTCATGGTTCCGTCCCACGTAATCACCGAAACCCATTCCCGGAACCACTCTCGCAAGGAATGCAGAGGGCTCTTTTCCGCCGAGCGAAGGGCGGCGGCGCTCTCGGCTGCGAGCCGCTGTCTCTCTGCGGGGCGGTTGCGCAGCGGCGCTCCGAGCCCGGCCAGCAGGTCCGGCAGACCGTGCCCGGTCGCTTCGAGGACCGCCGCGTCGAGGTCAGCCAGGCGCACCGTGATCCGGCTGCTCCCCTCGGGCCGGTACTGGCCGGTGACACCGATGATCGCCTTGCGTTCAGCGTCGTCCGGGTAGCTGACACTGACCGACCCGGTCAGGTCGCCGCCGGTGCGCTCCAGGGAGCGGCGGGCCGCAGTAAGCAGCCGCCGGTACTCGGGGCCGTCATAGGGATTCGGCACCGTCGTCCTCGTCGGCGTCACTCTCTGGCCCCGCGTACAGGGTCGAGGCGGTGCCGAGCGGCGCGTGCCGGGTAGGGCGGAAGCCGAGCAACTCGGTCACCAGCGCGTCGTTGTCGGCGTACCCGGCGGCGGCGTCGATGAGCTGCTCGCCGTCCCACAGCATGAGCAGCGACGAGACGGTGCGCGTGGTCTTGTCGTGGTACATGTCGTAGTGCGCGATCATCGGTACCGCGGCGGTGGTGACCCACAGGTCGTGGCCGGTCATAAACAGGTCCAGGTCGAACTTGACCGCGAGCCCGAACAGGTCTGGCTTGTACCGCTCGTCGATCCCGACGAACGCCTCGTCAAGCGCGATCATCCGTGGGCAGTGGTCTTTGGCGGAGGAGTACAGCGCGTTGGCGGCGGCAAACAGCGGCAGGTGGATAGCGGCGGACTTCTCGCCGCCGGACATCACCGAATGCTTCGCGCGGGTCAGCCGCGCCTCGGCCTCGCCCGGCTGGATCAGCAGCAGCTCGAACGCGTGCCAGGACCGGTAGTCCAGCGCGCTGGCCAGCGCCTCCCGGTAGGTCGCCCTCGGGTGGCTGATCCGGTATTCCCGGATCATGTCGCGGAGGACGCCGCGCAGTTCGGCGAGTCGTTCCGGGCCCGGTGAATCGCGCTCGAGCAACCGGGACGCGGCCCGCTGCGGGTCAGTGATCTTGTCAGACTGGGCCCAGCGGATACCGATCGCGATCCCGGACGACATCGGCTTGGACCTGGTGTCGGAGTTCATGTCCCGGGTGAGGTCACGAGCGGCGATGACCCGGCCGTGGATCTGCTGGGCGAGGGCGGCGAGCAGCTCATCCTCGAGCACCTTGCGTTCCCGGTCTTCCAGCAGCACGCCCTGGTCCGCGGCGCGCTCGGTGATCCGGGTGGTGAACTCGGCGACCGGCTTGCGGCCTCCGTCGTCGATCACGTGCACGGTGACCACGGCACCGGGTTCCCAGTCGACCCGGTAGTCCTCGTCGCAGACCGCGAGGGCCTCGGTGAAATCCTTCAGCGCGCCGGACATCTGGTCCGCGGTGTTTTTCAGCGTGCCCTCGGTGACCTGCCGTCCGCCGCGGGTGGCGGCGCCGAACACGTCAAGGATGTCCCCGGCACCCGGGGGAAGCACGGACCGCACATCACTGCTGAGCCCATCGTCGCTGGTCAGAGCGGCGGCGAGGTCCTCGCTAGCGCGCGCCGGGTCCGGCCAGCGCGCCGGGCCGGGCCACAGCGCGGCGTCGGTGATCCCCAGCAACGGGCGCAGCTCCGGCCTGGCGTACTCACCGAACTGCACGGCGTGCTCGAACAGCTGCGCAACCGCGTCGGCCAGGGCCTGGCGCTCCGCCCGCAGGTCCGCCTCCGCGGCGGTCGCCTTGTCGTGCTCGGCGCGGGCCTGCGCGTCCAGCTGACGGTACGCCTGTTCCGCCGCCGCTATCAGCTTCTCGGTTTCACGGATCTTCCCGAGGACCTGCTGGACGTCCACGGCGAGGTTCTCCTCCAGCGCCCCGAACTCCTCTTCGAGGGCTTGCTGTATTCGTTCCCGTTCGGCCAGAGCTCCTTCGGCCTCCGCGTACTCCAGCTTGTGCCGCTCGATCGTCTCGGTCTGCGCGGCCAGGTCCTCGTCGGCCTGGGTCAGCTTGACCCGTTCGGCGTGCAACTGGGTGGCCGCGTTCTCGAACTCGATGGCGGCCCGTGCGATCGCGTCCACCTGCTCGGCGGCGGTGGGCATCCGGCGCTCGGCGGCAGCCTGGCGGAGTTGCCTGGTCTTCGCGTCCACCTCGGCGATCGCAGCGTCCAGGGTCCTCTTGGCCGCCAGCACCTCGTCCCGGGCCCGCGCCATCAGAGCAGCATGCGTGCCGACGACCTCGGCTGCTCTGGCGACCGGCCGCGTGTCCGGCAGCTCGCGCCGCGCACGGCGCAAATCCTCGAGTAGCGCCTCGGCCCGGCCCAGCTCGGCGGCCAGCCGCGCCTCGTCGGCGACGGTCTGCGCGATCAGCTCGTCTTGCTCGGCGAGCCGGGCGCGGCGACGGTTAGCCCGGTTGGTCGCGCCAATGTATTCCGGGGCCTCTTTCGGGCGCGCTCCGGCGTGCACACCGTACGTGAACTGAGCCTTCGCACTGATCGCCGGCACTGCTGTCCCCGCCGTGAGGTCGTCGGTCAGAGCGATCGAGCGGAGTACGGCGGCGACGACGGCGGGGGCGACGTCGTCCTGATCCTCGGGGACGAGGACGTCTCCGAGCGTCCGGCCAACGATGGGCGCCCCGGGGAGCAGATAGCCATCCGCCTCGGAGGCGTCCAGTGCTTCCTGCGTAAGCGCCGGGTCGGGATGGACCCAGGCGGTGAGCAGGCCCGCGCCGTAGAGCGCGCCCTCGACGGCCGCGGCCCGGGCTTCATCGAGGCCGTCCGCGAACCGGATGAGCTGCCAGAGCGGGGCGCCCGGCCTGCCCTCGCGGCTGGCGGGCCGCAGATCGCTGGCGGGCGGCGCGTCGTCGTGCTCGGCGGCGATCGCGTCGCGTTCGGCGCGCAGGGCCGTCAGCCGCTCGTGGAGGTCGCGCAGCCCGGTCTGGAGGTTGGCGCGGGTAGTGATCGCGGCCGTCTGGCGTTCGGCCGTCCTGCCGTCGAACACCTCGGTCAGACTGGCCGCGCCGGCCTCGCCGATCCGCTCCAGCGCCTCGGCTAGCGCCTCGGCCGTATGCGCGAACGCGGCCCAGCGGGCCGTCCACGCGGCCAGTTCGCTGGTGGCCGTCTGGCGCGCTTGCGCAAGGCGCGCGCCGACCGTCTCGCAGGCCTGCTCCTGCTCCTGTTCAGCGGTTTCCTTGCGGCCGAGATCCTGCTCGGCGTAGCCGTGCCTGCTCTTGGCGTCCCTGACGGCCTCGAGCAGCCTGCGGATCTCCCCTACGTCATCGCGGCGTGCCGCCACCCGGGCCCTGGCCGTGACCTGCAGGTCGTCGCCGGAATCGATGAGGCCAAAGCCATCGTCGGCGATGCCGGACCGCTGGGCGGCGTCGGCCAGGTCGCGGGCATAACGATCAGCGCCATTGCGTGCCGCGGTGGCGCGACGGGTTAGCTTGAGTGCCGCGCCCTCCAGGTCACTCAGCTGGCGGCGATCGCGTTCCAGCCGGTCACGCCGACCGGTGACCTCCTCCGCCCCGGTAAGGACTTCCCGGCGCTTGTCCTCGATCCGGCCTTGCGCCTTATACTCCTCGGAGTTCTTCAGCCCGTCGAGGCGGCCGCGCAGCTGTTCGCCTTCGCCGCGCCGAGCGTTTCGCCCCGTCTCGGCGTGCTGCTCGGCCGCGAGTGCACGCCGGTGCTCCGCCGCGGCGGCGGTGACCTTCTCCGCGTGGGTGGACGTCGCGCCGACCCGGGCCTGCACGCGGTCCAGCTGGTACTTCACGTGCGCCCGCAGGTAGGCCGTGTAGTGCGTCAGGAAGTCCCGCACCGCGGCGTCCGCCGCGGTCAGGTCGTCGAAGAGCTTCTGCACGGCGGCGAGGTTCTCGAAGTCGCGCGCCGCCTGCTGCACCAGGTTCTCGTCGATGGGGCTCAGCCCTGAGGTCAGCGTGTCGGAGACCTTGCCCGCGTCGAGGTCCTTGGCCAGCAACGGGCGGCGCAGCGCGAGCAGCAGGTCCAGTAGCTGCGCGTACCGCTCGCGCCCCAGGCCGAACAGCCTCATGTCCACCAGGTCCCGGTATTCTGCCGCGGTTCTGCGCCAGGCGTCGGCTTCAAGGACGGCCTTGAGCTGGCGTTCGGTCAGCGGGCGGGAGTCCGCGGACAGCAGGCCGAAGTCCGCGCCGAGTCGCCTGCCAGTGACGTAAAACGACATCCGCACGCCGTCAGTGTTGCGGTGCGCGCGCATGCCGATGATCAAGGTGACCGTCTCACCAAGCCGCGCGAACTCCATCCACACATAGCCGTACTCGGACTCCTGGCCGCGGTACAGCAGGTTGGACTTCATCGTGCGGTTCTCGCCGCTGAACGGATCCAGCCGCCGCGAGTCGGCCACCCCGTCGAGCACGAACGGGAACAGGACCTCTAGCGCCTTGGTCTTGCCTGACCCGTTATGGCCCCGCAGCGCCAGCCGTCCGTCCGCGAACGCCCACTCCTCGTCGACGTAGTCCCACACGTTGATCACGCCCGCGCGGGTGGGCCGGAACCTGTTACTCATCGGGGTCTCCCGTAGCGCCCTGCTCGCTGAAGAGGGTCAGAGCGAGCTGGCCATCGGCATGCCGGACCGGCAGCGCCAGCTTGACGTTGCGGTACCGGGCCGCTGCCGGGAGCACCAGGACCCCGCCCGGGACTGGGCGGAGCAGCCGCAGGTCCGCAAGGAACGTTAGCGCCGCGTCCAGCAGGCCACGCGGGTCGTGCTGCCAGGTGATGGTGAACGACGCGGCGCCAAGCTCCTCGTAGAGCTCGTCAATCATGATACGGAGCCTGCTGTGCTCGATGAACGCGACCATAAGCGGTGAGGATGGACGCGACACCAATGTCCGTTCGGGATCATCGTGATCGTCGAGCGGAGCGGACCAGGCCAGCTCTTGCACGACGCCCGCCAGCGGCAGCGCCGAGTCGATCCGGGCGAGCAGGTCGCGCTGATCCTCGGCCTCCGCGGGCACCTCAAGGCTGGTCAGCGTCTCGTCGGGGTCCTCGATGAGGTCAGCGATCTTCGCCAGCAGCAGGCCAGCCGCACGGTTGACCGCACCACCACGACCGGGGAACGGGCGATCGGTGAACCGGCCGCCCGCGTCGGCGAGCATGATTCCCTCGGCGCGGCGCTCAACTCCCAAGCCCGTGAGCCGGCCGAGGTTCTCAGCCACGCCAGACTGGCGCAGCGCCTCGGTGATCTCCGGCCCGACCTGCGCATAGTAGACCACCGGGTACTCGATCAGCGCACGGGCAGCGCGTTGCGCCGCGGCCTCGCGCTGCGCGCCGCGCTTAGCGCTGACGAATGTGGCGTCCAGCAGCCCCGCGGCGCTGGTCAAGTGCTGTATCGGGCGGGCCGGGCGGAACAGCGCGGCGCATATGTCGTGGTCGATGTCATAGAGCGCGTCGCCACGTTCGGTGTCCTGCGCCCAGGCTTCCAGCGAGCCGTCCGAGAGCTTGAGAGCGCCGCGGTCCACTAGCCAGCCGAGTACGTCCACGACCGCGCCCTTATGCGCGCTGACCGTAGGGTCGAAGCCAAGGCCGTCGATGGCGTTCGCCGCCGGAGTGAAGGCGCGCACGAGGTTGGCGAGGCTGATCTCGACCCGGGATCGCTGGAAACTTGCGAGTACGAGACACAGATACGCGAGGCGACGGCGGCCGAACGGCTTGCCCGACCGGGCCGAGAAGCCCGCAGACTGCGTGGGGTCGAGGGCGTCGAGCCGTCTGTTGAGGCGTACCTGGCGGGTGGTCGCAATCAGCGTGTAACCGAGCAGTTCGCGGAAGTCCGCGGTCATCTGGTCGGCCCAGCGCAGCACCTGTTCAAGCACGCCGGGGCGCGGCCGGGTCGCGGTGATCACGTCATTGGTGAGCACGAGCCGGACCGCGTGCTGGTACGAGCCGAGATCGCTGAACTGGACGGTCGCGGCGGCTTTCGGCGGGACCACGTCTTCTAGCGCCTTCCCGTGGGGTGGAGTTGGAGTTCAAAACCGGGAAGGTGGAGCACACCGTTCTTCGTCTGCACGGCGCTGCCCTGGCCGGACGGGATCAGGCGCATGGTGAGGACGTCATTACCGCCGGAGGCGGATGTGAGGCGGCCGGCCACGACCGTCCGCGCCTCGGTGGCGAGAGTGAGCAGCCTGAGCAGCACTTTCGTCTCCGCATCGTCGAGGATCCGGCCGTGCGCACCGTTGCTCAGCAGGCGCCCCGCGGCTTCCCGTTCCGCTTGCCGCTCCGCCGCCTGCCGTTGGCGAAGTTCTGCTTTGACCGCGGGGTTGGACCTGGCCGGCTGGGGGACGCCCGGGGTCGGCGCCTTTCCCCGCCGGAACAGGGTCACCGAGATTTCCACGCCGGGCGCGTCCCACCAGGTCGCCCGGCTGGAGATCTGCTCGGTGTCGTCGTGTGCGGCACCGAGGTGCCGTGCGGACCTCAGGTTGAACGCGGCGGACATCAGCGCGTAGGCGGCACCCTCGTCGGGGGTATTGAACACCCACTCAGCGAGGTGTCTGAGCTGGGAGGAGCGGTTCACGCCGCCCCGCTGCGCCTCGGTGACCTGGCGGAGCAGCGCGATCACACCCGAGACCGCGGCCCGAGTGGCGGTGCGCAAGCCTTCGGCTCCCGACTCAATCGTGGTTCCTTCGGCAGGGCCGGCGAACCAGGCACACAGCGCGGTCCAGCGGCGCCGCCAGTCCTCCAGCCGGTCGTCGTAGTCCAGGAACGGGCGCTCGTCCACCTCGATTGCAAGGCGAAGCATCGGTTCCTCTTCCACGTCAGCGACGGCGGCAGCCAACCGGGGAAGGTAGCGGTCGAGTTCGGCCATGAAGTCGGCCATGTGCGTGAGCAGAGCGTTCTTGTACCGCAGGAAGGTGTCCGGGGAGGTGTCGGTCGAGCGCATGATTTCGGCCAGCGTCAGGTGGAACTGCGCGGCGCGGCGCGACATGTCATCCAGGACGGTATCCAGCCGTGAGAGCCTCCGGTACACCTGTTCCTTGTCCTGGCCACGAGTGGCATGTGCCAGGGCTTTCAGGTCATCGAGGATGTCGGAGAACACCAGGCGGGACAGGTTCGCATCCCGGATCCTGGCGCTGAGGACGTCTTCCACCGCAGCGAACGCCCGGTAGCCAAGCTCGCTGAACTGGTAGACCGACTGCCTGTTCCGGTACCTGGCCAGGCTGCCCGCCCGGGAGGCGTCCTCCAGCCGGTGAACCATCCCGTCATCGGCCAGCGCGTCCAGCTTTTCCCTGAGACCGCCATCGAGCCGGGGTGCCTCGTCGTATACAGCGGCCAATTCGGCAAGGGCTCCCGCAACGTCGTCGGTGTGCGCCTGGACCTGATGCACCGCACGCAACCGGTCCAGCGCCCGGAGCACCCACAGGTAGGCAACATGGTCATCACGCCGAGTAAAGTTGAACAGCCGGAACCTGTCGCTGACAGCGAGCGCATCAAGATCCAGCGAGTTTCGCTCGCCTCGGTCCGCGCCATCTTCGGTCCGGTCTGCCATCGGCTGGTCTCATATCCAAATCGTCCACGGCTGCCGATCCTGGCCAGCACAATGCTATGCGCGGGCGATGGCACTCGGCACCGAGCTTAATGACATGCACGACTGGCCCAGGAAGTCTCTGTACTGACTGCGCGCAGGCATCCGCCGGGTGGGCACGGCTCGCCTCGGCCAAGGCACTTCGGAGCAATGAATGCCGGGACCGCTCGAAGACATCGGCCATATCAACCCTGGCCTGCTGCTCGGTTTCGTACGGGCTACGCACGTTCGGCCGATCCGGCCGCCTGCTCATCGTGAATCCCCCAGCGCGAACTCAGCGGCCAGCGCGAATGGAGTCATGTACATAAGTTGCGAGTCCCCCTCGGACACGAACCCTTTGCACATGTGGGGGCCCGGTCGAACCGTGGCCTCCACTAGAGCGCCGGTCAAGTAGTCAGGCTGTCAGCTGATACTGGCTGCCGCCGGGCTGGCGGGCGATGACGTGGAGGTTGTGTACGACAGCGACGCGGCGCAGGTCGAACAGGTTCTTGCGGGTGCCGCAGTAGCGGGCGCGGCGGCCCTGCCAGTGCCCGACGTGTGCCAGGGCGTGCTCGACCTGTACGCCGAGTGCTACGAGGGCCTGACCAAGGCCGAGCTGAGAGACCAGCTCGGCGAGCGGGACCTGCCCAAGACGGGCAACGTCGCCGAGCTCGCCGAGCGGCTGGTCGAGGCGGACAGCAAGTAAGCCGCCTGACCGCCCCGCAACAATGACGACGCCGGGGTCGTCGCAGCAGTCGCTGCTCCGATTCCGGCGTCGAACCGTTTTCACCGCCCTTGCGGGGCTTCCGCCCACCACAGGCACCCTCTCAGTTCCCGGTCGCACGGCTGGCCCACCTGCCGCAATGGCGCTGCCCGGAGGGACGCCGGCGCGCAATGCCCGGATCCTGCCAGGGACAGACCCGGACAGCGCCTGCTGTGAAACCGGATGCGGCGGGTCCAAGCCAGACCCCATGCAGTCCATCGCGAAGCCTGCCGAGCGCAGGCTTCGGGCTACCCGCGTGCGAATGTGACGCCCGGTCCCTCGTCTCGGACTCGAGGTCATAGATCGTGCGGCTCCTGGTTTCACTAACCAGGATGTCAAAACCGCGCATGACGCGGGCATCCGCGGGTACTGGCAGACTCCAGTTGGCTGAGAGGGGTTATGCGCATCATGGCAGAAGGCAGTTGCAGCACCCGATATAGCCGCTATAGCCGCGATCCGGACCGAGCGCAGCAGAAAATGGATCATGGGCCGGTGACCGAGTCATATGGCAAGCGCGCTGACCGGGTGCCCGCTCTCCTTAACGAGGTGTTCGCCACCGAGATCGTCTGCTGGATGCGTTACAGTGCGATCTCTGTGTCCGGGATCGAACGTGCACAAGCGTCCAGCCAGTTCACCATGCGGGTAGCCGAGCGGATCTCGCAGCTGGGCGGAGACCCCGACTTTGATCCGGCCACGGTGGCCGGGCGCGCGCACGACCTGCGTTCGCCGACGACGAGTGGCTGCCGGTGATTGATTTTTACTGCGGCGTTGCCGCCCTGAGGCAGCGAATGCGGGCGAACATGGCGGACGGTGCGATCACCGGCATTTACGGCTGGGACGTGAGGCTACGGCGGGATCCTCAATGCGGGTATGGCTACGGACCCGCGGGTCCCGGCCAGGTGGATTCTCAGGGCAATCTTCATGATCGCGCCGTCATGGACGGCGGCGTTACCGCTCGCAAGAGCCGGAACGACTGGATGATGGACGTCGGGCTGTCACCCCCGCAGCGCCGAGGCGCAGAACTCCACTCTCGGACCGCCGCCAGGGCCAGCGCCCGAAGCGGCATGTCCTGCAGCGGTGACAGATGCAATCGCAGGTTTTCAAAACGGAGAGAGCATGGATGAGTCCCCGGACAACGAGGCCCGTCGCCCTACGCCTGCTGATTGGCAGGGCTGGGAGCGATGGACAGAAGGGGTCGACTGGTCGGACTGGCGTTCCTGGCTACGCCGACTCGCCGCGACTGATTGGGCCGCCGCTGGGCCCGCCGAGGTGCCGTGGGAAACGCCGGCCGCCGGGTCTATCGCGCTGACACTGTCCGCCTATCAGGAGGACTTCCCCGGCCCCCGCATGCGGGAGCAGCTCGCCACGATCTGGCCAGCCTTCCACCGGTGGTGGTCACAGGGGGGAGTCCATGCCCGCCCCACGACGGCCGAGGCGAGGGCGCGGCTCGAGGAGCACATGCCCGAGCTCGTGGGAACCTGGGAGCAGCTTGCCGGGATGCTTCCGGGAGACCCCGACGCCGGGCCAGCGTTGTCGTTGTGGAATCCCCCGCCCTTTCTGACCGGGT
>Ga0302235_10003350_pt1 | contig 11300 bp, 9 predicted proteins | sample II_Palsa_N3_3_FD_193577 | JGI IMG/M metagenome (GOLD analysis project Ga0302235, IMG submission 193577) | Peat permafrost microbial communities from Stordalen Mire near Abisko, Sweden - II_Palsa_N3_3 | ecosystem: Environmental > Terrestrial > Soil > Palsa > Peat permafrost | place: Sweden... | reverse complement strand
CGATGAACGTGTAAAGGATGACCGCTGATGCAGTCGGCAGAGATCGCCCGCCGTTTCCTGGCGTACTTCGAGGCGCAGGGGCACACGATCGTGCCCTCGGCCAACCTCGTCGCCGACGATCCCACGCTGCTGTTCGTGGTCGCTGGCATGCAGCCGTTCAAGCCCTACCTGCTCGGCCAGCAGACGCCGCCGTTCAAGCGCGCCGCCGACGTGCAGAAGTGCGTGCGCACGCTGGACATCGAAGAAGTCGGCAGGACCACCAGGCACGGCACGTTCTTCCAGATGCTCGGCAACTGGTCGTTCGGCGACTACTTCAAGGAAGGCGCGATCCGGTTCGCCTGGGAGCTGATCACCAGGTCGCAGGCCGATGGCGGCTTCGGCTTCCCCGAGGACCGGCTGTGGCCGACCGTGCTGCACGGCGACGACGAGACCTACGCGATCTGGCGGGACGAGATCGGCGTGCCGGAGAGCAGGATCCAGCGCCGCGGGCTGGCCGACAACTACTGGCACATGGGCGTGGCCGGGCCGGGCGGCCCATGCTCGGAGATCTACTACGACCGCGGCCCCGAGTACGGCCGCGAGGGCGGCCCGGAGGTCGACGAGGACCGGTACCTGGAGTTCTGGAACCTCGTCTTCATGCAGGACCAGCTGAGCGAGGTCAGGAAGAAGGACGACTTCGACATCGACGGCCCGCTGCCGATGAAGAACGTCGACACCGGCATGGGCCTCGAGCGGATGGCGGCGCTGCTGCAGGGCGTCGACAACATCTACGAGATCGACACCACCTACAAGATCCTCGAGCAGGCGGCCGAGCTCACCGAGCAGGACTACGGCACCGACCAGCGCAGCGACGTGGCCCTGCGGGTCGTCGCCGACCACGTGCGCAGCGCCGTGATGCTGATCGAGGACGGGGTGCGGCCCGGCAACGAGGGCGGCAGCTACGTGCTGCGGCGGCTGCTGCGGCGCAGCATCCGCAACCTGCGCCTGCTGTCGGGCGCGCAGCGGGGCGGCGGCGCGTCCTCCGGCACCGGGTTCATGCACGAGCTGACCGAGACCACCATCGACGCGATGGGCGAGCAGTTCCCCGAGCTGCGCCGTGACGCGGCCAACATCCACCGGGTCATCGACGCGGAGGACGCGGCCTTCGCCGACACGCTCCGCACCGGCACCGCGATCTTCGACGTGGCGGTGGAGGAGACCAAGCGCAAGCACGCCAGCCTGCTGACCGGCGCGCAGGCGTTCCAGCTGCACGACACCTACGGCTTCCCGATCGACCTGACGCTGGAGATGGCGGCCGAGCAGGGCCTGCAGGTCGACGAGGAGGGCTTCCGCCGCCTGATGGGCGAGCAGCGGGACCGGGCCAAGAAGGACGCGCGGGAGAAGAAGACCGGCAACGCCGACATCTCCGTCTACGCGTCGCTCCTGGAGCGGGCGGGCAAGGTCACCTTCACCGGCTACGACATGGCCGAGGGGGAGGCGACCGTGGTCGGCCTGCTCGCGAACGGCGTGCCGGTGAACGGGGCCACCCCCGGCATGGAGGTCGCGGTCGTGCTCGACCGGACCCCGTTCTACGCCGAGGGCGGCGGCCAGCTCAGCGACCACGGCGTGATCAGGACCAACGGGTCCGGCGGCCCGGCCGAGGTTCAGGTGACCGACGTGCAGACGCCGCTGCCGGGCCTGGTGGTGCACCGGGGCACGGTCCGCTACGGCGAGATCAGCACCGGCTCCCCGGCCTACGCGGAAATCGACGTCGAGCGCAGGCGGGCGACCTCCCGCAGCCACACCGCCACCCACCTGGTCCACCGCGCGCTGCGGGGCGCGCTGGGCGAGTCGGCCGCGCAGGCGGGCTCGGAGAACGCGCCCGGCCGTCTCCGGTTCGACTTCACCGCGTCCGGGGCGGTGCCGATCACGGTCCTGCGCGAGGTCGAGGACGAGGTCAACCGGGTGCTGATCGACGACCTGACGGTCCGCGCGTACCACACCTCGATCGACGAGGCCCGGGCGATGGGCGCGCTCGCGCTGTTCGGCGAGAAGTACGGCACCGAGGTCAGGATCGTCGAGGTCGGCGAGTACTCCCGTGAGCTCTGCGGCGGCACCCACGTGGCCCGGTCGGGCCAGCTCGGCCTGGTCAAGCTGCTCGGCGAGGCGTCCATCGGCTCCGGCGTGCGCCGGGTCGAGGCGCTCGTCGGCATCGACGCGTTCCGGTTCCTGGCCCGTGAGTCGGTGCTCGTCAACCAGCTCAGCGAGCAGCTCAAGGCCCGCCCGGAGGAGCTCCCCGAGCGCATCTCGACGGTCGTGACCAGGCTCCGCGACGCCGAGCGGGAGCTCACCAGGCTCAAGTCGGCCCAGCTGCTCGGGGCGTCCGAGCAGATCGCGGCCGCGGCCGAGAACATCGACGGCGTCGCGTTCGTCGCCCACCGGGTTCCGGACGGGACCGACCCGGACGCGATCCGCACCCTCGCCCTCGACATCCGCTCGAAGATCCCGGTGCTGCGGCCGACGGTGGTCGCGCTAATCGGCGCCCCGGCCGACCGGCCGGTGGTGGTCATCGCGGTCAACGAGGCGGGCCGCGGGTTCGGCCTGTCGGCCGGCACCCTGGTCAGCGCGGCGGCGAAGGCGCTTGGGGGCGGCGGCGGCGGCAAGCCGGACATCGCCCAGGGCGGCGGCGCTCCCGGCGCCGGGCCGTCTGAGGTGAATGCCGCTTTTGGCAGCATTCGCGAAGCATTGCGGGACAGCAGTCGAACCGCCGGGTAACGTGATGCAATGTTCACACGGGCCGGGAATCCGGTGAGGTCAGGCGTGCGTCTAGGCGTCGATCCGGGTACAGTCCGCATTGGCGTGGCACGTAGTGATCCTGGCGGCGTGCTCGCGACACCGCTGACCGTCGTACGGCGGGGCAAGGGCGACTTGAGCGCTCTCGCCTCGCTGGCCGCGGCCGAAGAGGCAATGGAGATCTTGGTGGGTCTTCCCCGCTCGCTGTCTGGCCGTGAGGGCCCGGCCGCCGTTACCGCGAGGCAGTTCGCGGCGAACCTCGCCGATCGAGTGGCACCGCTCCCGGTGCGGCTCGTCGACGAGCGCTTCACCACGTCGACCGCGCACGGCGCGCTCGCCGCGGCCGGACACGACTCGCGGGCGAGGCGAGAGACGGTCGACGCGGCCGCCGCCGCCGTGCTGCTCGAGGCGGCGCTGGAGTCCGAGCGCCGCACCGGCGCCCCGCCCGGCGACCTGGTAGCACCGCGCCGGCCGGGCGCCGCCCGATGAGCGGCAACTACGGTCGCGGCGGCGACGGCTCGTGGCCGCCCGCCAACGACCCGCAGCCGGACGACTCGGTCTGGCAGCAAGACCAGCCGAGCTCGTGGGACGGCCAGGAGAGCCCCCAACCGGGCTACGACCAGCGGCCTTACGGCCAGCCGCAGCCCCACGGCGGCCAGCCGCAGCCCCACGGCGGCCAGCCGCAGCCCCACGGCGGCCGAGGCTACGGCGGCCAGGACTACGACCAAGGCCAGGCCTACCCCGGTCAGGGCTACGGCGGCCAGAACTACGAGCAGCCCGGGTACGACGGCCGGAACTACGGCCAGCCCGACCCGCGCACCCGGCCCGGCTACCCCCCGCAGGGGCCGGGAACCAGCCCGCAGCAGTATCCCCAGACCGGCCCCCAGCCGACCGGCCGCGGCACCGGTAGCCAACAGGTTCAGCGCGGCGCCGGCGGTCAGCCCGGGCAGCGGGGCACCGGCGGGATCCCGCCGGTCCCGCCCGGCTACGACCCTCGCGGCACCGGCCCGCGCCGCCCAGCCGGCGGCGGCGAGTACCCGACCGGCGGCTATCCCCAGCGCGGCGACGTCGGCTACGGCCAGGGCGGCTACGACGGGCGGGATCGTCAGCGCGACGACTCGTTCCTGCCCGGCTTCGGCCCCCGCGACGACTTTGACGGCGACGACCAGCAGTACGACGGCCGCCGCGACCCCCGGCGCGGTGGTCGGCGGACCCGCGACGGGCGCGCCGACGGGCGCGCGGCCGACCTCGGCCGGGCGCCCGACGGCCGGTCGGCCGAGTTCGCCGAGCAGGACCTGCGCGCCCGCGGCGACCGCCGCCGCGCCCGCGACGACGACCGCGATCCCCGTGGCCCCGGCCGCCCCGCCCGCCGCGCCCGCGACGACTGGGACGGCAACGGCGGCGATGGCGGTCCCGGCGGCTACGGCGGTGACGGCCCGCGCCGCCGGCGTCGCAGCCCCATCCGCCGTCTCGCGCCGTGGATCGCGCTGCTGGTGATCGTGGTGCCGCTGGCGATCGGCGGCCTCCACATCTGGGACATCTACCAGGCCAAGGTCCACCCGGCCGACTACACCGGGTCCGGCACCAAGCCGACGGTGATCGTCCAGGTGACCACGGCCGACGGCACCGCCGAACAGCTCGCGCCGACGCTGCTGAAGGACGGCGTGGTCGAGAGCACCCGCGCGTTCGTGCTCGCGGCCGAGAACAGCGCCAACCCGACCGGCCTCGAGCCTGGCTTCTTCGTCCTCAACAGCCACATGCAGGCCACCCTGGCCTGGGCGGCGCTGCTGAACCCGAAGAACCGGGACCAGGCGGTGGTGACGATCCCCGAGGGCAAGCGCGCCTCCCAGGTCATCGCGATCATGGCCCAGCAGACCAAGATCCCGCTCAAGGACTTCCAGACCGCGCTCGATCACCCGTCCGAGCTCGGCCTCCCGTCCTACGCCGACGGCAAGGTCGAGGGCTACCTGTTCCCGGCCACCTACGCGATCCAGCCGAACGAGACCGCGCTGCAGATCCTGCAGTCGATGGTGGCCCGGTTCAACCAGGAGGCGACGGCGATCGACCTGCCCGCCGCGGCCAAGCGGGCCGGCCTGACCGAATCCGAGGTGGTCATCGACGCGTCGATGGCCCAGGCCGAGGGCGGCTCGGTCTCCGACTACCCGAAGATCGCCGAGGTCATCAACAACCGGCTCAGGATCCACATGGCCCTGCAGTTCGACAGCGTGCTGCTCTACGGCCTCAACAAGTACGCCATCAACGTGACCGACGCGCAGATCGCGACGCCGGGCCCGTACAACGACTTCGAGCACGCCGGCCTGCCGCCGGGCCCGATCTCGAACCCGGGCGACGCGGCGATCCAGGGCATCCTGCACCCGGACACCGGCAACTGGATCTACTTCCTGACCGTCACCGGCGGCAAGTCCGAGTTCTCCGCGACCCCGCTGGCCGGACAGTAAGGCACGGTAGCCTCGCGTCTCATGAAGACAGCAGTGCTGGGCAAGCCCATCGCCCACTCGCTCTCGCCCGCGCTGCATCGCGCCGCCTACCGGGAACTCGGCCTCGACGACTGGACCTACGACCTGGTCGAATGCGACGAGGCGGCGCTGGCCGGGTACATCGGCAGCCGCGGCCAGGACTGGGCCGGACTGAGCCTGACGATGCCGCTCAAGCGGACCGTGCTGCCGCTGCTCGACCACGTCGACCCGATGGCGGCCGCCACCGGCGGCGCCAACACCGTGGTGTTCCGCCCGGACGGCCGCTATGGCTACAACACCGACGTCCAGGGCATCGTCGACGCGCTGACCGAGGCCGGCGCGCCCGCGCCGGGCGCGGTGATGATCATCGGCGCGGGCGCCACCGCCTGCTCGGCGCTGGCCGCCGTGGGCGAGCTCGGCGCGCCCGGGGCCGACGTGATCCTGCGGGACCCGGCCCGGGCCGGGGCCATGCTCGCCACCGCCGAGAAACTGGGTCTCAAGGTCAGGCTGCACCCGCTCGACGATCAAAAGCAGGGCGATGCGCTGGTACCGGACCTGCTGATCTCAGCCGTCCCGGCCGGCGCGACCAATCTTTTCTCCGAACGGTTCCTGGTTTCACCCACCCCGCCCATGGCCGTGCTCGACGTGGCCTACCACCCCTGGCCCACCCCTCTGGCCGAGGCCGCGGCCGCGGCCGGCGCCATCGTGGCCACCGGCTTCGCCATGCTCCTGCACCAGGCCGCCGCCCAGGTCGAGCTCATGACCGGCAAGCCCGCCCCCCTCGAGGCAATGCGCCAGGCCGGCCAGGCCGAGCTCGCCACCCGCGCCCCCCGCTAACCCCGCCCACCGCCACCCGCGCCCCAGCGCTAACCCCGCCGCCCGCTCCTTGTTAGCGCGCTCGACCGCGTCCGCGGCGTCGGAGTCGCCCCGCTCGCGCAGCCCCGCGATCACGCCCGCGACGTCCTCGGCCGACCGGTTCTGACTGAGCTTGGCCTTGGCCTCGATCCGGCTGACGACCAGCTCCACCCCGACGATCGCCCGCAGCTGCCCCTCGATGAACGTCCGGGGCGCGTCGTCAACCGACCACGGATGCTCCCGGTACGCCTCGTGCTTACCGGTCAGCCGCCGCACCAGGTCCTCGACCCAGACCGGGTCGTCGTGCACGACCAGCTCCCCGTACACGTGCGCGGTGACGTAGTTCCAGGTCGGCACCACCCGCCCGTTCTCCAGCTTGGAGGGGTAGAACCCCGGGGAGATGTACGCGTCGCCCGGCCCGCGCACGATCGCCATCGCCTCGCCCAGCGCGTCCAGCTTCCACTGGTCGTTGTTGCGCGCCACGTGCCCGTGCAGCGCCCCGTGCGCGCCGGCCGTCGGCACCCACACGAAGGGCAGCATGGTCGCCACCAGCCCCTGCGACGTCACCGTCACCAGATCCGCCGCCCCGTGATTGCGGAGCAATTGGTCAACTTGCGCCTCATCAGGCGAAAAATGGGCAGGTATGTACATGCGGCCCTCCGATCCAGACCAGCTTAACCGCCGGTTCTGGCGCGTCGGGCGGTCAATCATCGCCGTCGTCCGCGCCCGGGGCTACCGTCCCCTAAGCGCTCGGTGGCCGGAGCATTTCATACCGTGAAACAGTCGGAAACATAGCCGTCACCTGTTGAAATAGACGTGGAACAGCTGGAACTTACGCTGGAGGATGTGGCGGACATTTTCGATGGTTACCGGCTCGCCGAGGCCTGGGACGAGATGTTCGCGGCCCCTGGCAAACCCCGTGCCTCCTACGACGCGCTGGTCTCGGTCCTGCAGCCGATGGACCCGGCCGAGCTGCGCTACCGCGCCGACCAGCTGGCCCGGGTGTTCACCGACCGCGGGGTCACCTACGACTACGCGGGGGAGGAGCGGCCGTTCCCGCTCGACCTGATACCGCGGGTCATCGACGCGGTCGAGTGGGACCTGGTCAGCCGGGGCGTCCGGCAGCGGGTCAAGGCCCTCGAGGCGTTCCTCGAGGACGTCTACGGGCAGGGCAGGGCGTTCGACGACGGCGTGGTCCCGTGGAGCCTGGTCTACACCAGCGAGAAGTTCCGCCGCGAGGTGGCCGGCATCACCCCGCCCAACGGCGTCCGGGTGCACGTGGCCGGCATCGACCTGATCCGCGACGAGCAGGGCAAGTTCCGGGTGCTCGAGGACAACGTGCGGGTGCCGAGCGGCGTCAGCTACGTCATCGAGAACCGGCTGGCGATGAGCAGGACGTTCCCCGCCCTCTTCGCCGACCAGCGGATCCACCACGTCGAGGAGTACCCGAGCAGGCTGCTCAACGCGCTCAGGAACGCCGCTCCGCAAGGCGTGGCCGACCCGTTCGTGGTCGTGCTCACCCCCGGCGTGCACAACGCCGCCTACTTCGAGCACACCCTGCTCGCCCGGCTGATGGGGATCGAGTTGGTCGAGGGGCGCGACCTGTTCTGCTGGCGCAACCGGGTGTACGTGCACACCACCCACGGCCGGCGCCCGGTCGACGTCATCTACCGGCGAGTCGACGACGACTGGCTCGACCCGCTGCAGTTCCGCCCGGACTCCGTCCTCGGCTGCCCTGGCCTGCTCAACGCGGTCCGGCACGGCACCGTCACGGTCGCCAACGCCGTCGGCAACGGCGTAGCCGACGATAAGCTGATTTATACCTATATGCCGGATCTGATCCGCTACTACCTGGCCGAAGATCCGATCCTCGAGAACGTGGAGTCGTATCGCCTGGACGACCCGGAGATCCTCGACTGGGTCATCGGCAACGCGGAAAGCCTCGTGCTGAAGCCGGTCGACGGGGCCGGCGGGGCCGGCATCGTGATCGGCCCGTCCGCCACCGGCGAGGAGATCGCCGAGGTGAAGGCCAAGGTGGCGGCCAACCCGCGGGGCTGGATGGCGCAGCGCCCGGTCGCGCTGTCCACCTCCCCGGTGCTGATCGGCGAGAAGCTGAGCCCACGCCACATCGACCTGCGGCCGTTCGCCGTCAACGACGGGAACGACGTCTGGGTGCTGCCCGGCGGCCTCACCCGCGTCGCGCTGCCGGAGGGAGAGCTCAAGGTGAACTCCAGCCAGGGCGGAGGCTCCAAGGACACCTGGGTGCTCGACGCCACGGTCCGTTCGGACGAAATCCCTAAAAGCCAGCATGACGCCGCACCGCCGCAGCCCGCCCCGGCCAGCGGGCCGGAGCTGGCCGTCGTCAGCCGGCAGAGCGGCCCCGAGCAGTGAATCCTCTTTTCTTTGATGTCGCCGGCCCATTGAGCCTTGCCCGTAGCGGCAAAGAAAAGAGGGTTCAGTGAACAGCGAGCTGCTCAGCCGCATCGCGGAGACGCTCTACTGGACCGGGCGGTACGTGGAGCGGGCCGACGACACCGCCCGGCTGGTCGACGTGTACGTGCACCGGATGCTGGGCGAGACCGGGGCCGACTCCGACACGGCCTGCCGGGCGCTGTTCGGCATCCTCGGGGTGCCGGTCGAGCCCGACGACGAGCAGCTTGACGCCGACACGGTGCTCTTCCGGCTGGTCTTCGAGGCGACCGCGCCGAGCGCGATCGCGGGCTCGATGCTTGGCGCGCGGGCCGGCGCGCGCGGCATCCGCGAGGTCATCTCGAGCGAGATGTGGGAGTGCCTCAACGTCACCGCGCACGGGCTGTCGGGCCAGAAGCGCGCCGCCGAGCGCCTCGGCCCGCACGTCTACCTGCGCTACATCAGAGAACGGGCGGCGCTGTTCTTCGGCCTGGCCGACTCGACGATGAGCCACGACGACGCCTGGCGGTTCCTGGTCCTCGGCCGGTCGCTTGAGCGCGCCGACATGACCGCGCGGCTGCTGCTGGCCCGGATGGCGGCGCCGGACGACCTCGGCTGGACGGTGCTGCTGCGCGCGTGCGGCGCGCACGAGTCGTTCATCAGGACCCACGGGTGGGCGGCCGACTCCGACGCGGTGGCCGAGTTCCTGCTGCTCGACCGGCTCTTCCCGCGCAGCGTGGTGTTCGCGCTCAGCACCGCCGAGGAGTGCCTGGCGGCGCTGAACCCGGGCGCGGTCAGGGCCGGGGTCGACGATCCGGCCCGGCGGCCGGTCGGCCGGCTGCGGAACCGGCTCGAGTACGCCGACCCGAAGCAGCTCACGGCCCAGCTGCCCGAGCTGATCTCCACGCTGCAGGCGACCTGCGTCGAGGCGAGCGAGGCGATCGCCAAGCGGTACTTCCAGTACGAGGCCCCGGTCACCTGGGAACGGGGAGGCTGAGTCGTGAGCTGGAGACTGAGGATCGAGCACACCACCAAGGTCGTCTACACGGGACTGGTCAGGACCTCGTTCAACGAGGCGCGGATGACCCCGCTGACCCTGCCGACGCAGACGACCCTCGAGTCGCGGGTGACGGCCGGCCCGGGCGTTCCGGTCTGGACCTACAACGACTACTGGGGCACCCACGTCTCGGTCTTCGACCTGCCCGACCCGCACGACGACCTGGTGATCCGCGCGGTCTCGACGGTCGAGACCGAGCCGTTCCCCGGCATCCCGGCCGCCGGCACCCGGCCCGGCTGGCCGGAGCTTCGCCAGCACGGCCGGCAGGGCAGGCTGCTCGAGTTCGTGCTGCCGACGGCGCTGACCACGGTGGCGGAGGAGATCTCGGCGGTGGCGATGGCCGAGATCTCCGAGCAGGACCTCGGCCCCGACCACGCCGCCGCCGCGATCTCGGCCCTGGTGCACGAGCACGTCACCTACCTGCCTGGCGCGACCGGGGTGCGGACCAACGCCCAGGAGGCGTGGGACAAGGGCCAGGGCGTCTGCCAGGACATGGCCCAGATCGCGGTCTCCCTGCTGCGCGCGGCCGGCCTGCCGGCCCGGTACGTCTCCGGCTACCTGCACCCGGACCCGAAGGCCGAGCCGGGCAGCAAGTCGATCGGCCAGTCGCATGCCTGGGTCGAGTACTGGGCGGGCGGCTGGACCGCCCTCGACCCGACCAGCGGCGCCCCGGTCGGCGAGCGGCACGTCGCCGTCGCCCGCGGCCGCGACTACGCCGACGTCCCGCCGCTCAAGGGCATCTACCACGGACCGCCCGAGAGCGACATGCAGGTCACGGTCGAGGTCACCCGCCTCGCCTAGGGGAAATCAAGGTCAACCGCGGTTGATCGAACGGTCGCGTGGCTTCGCGTCTTTCGCCACGCTTTTTCTGCTTCAGTGCGACCTGGCAATTTGGCTCGGTTTTGCCATTCAGCGGCGGCCCGGTTTCTTTTCCTCGGCGAAGACGCGCAGCTCGTGACCAGATAAAGGCGGCCCGGACAGGGCGAGCTGTTACCGTGTTCGTTGCATTGGGTAATTGGCGAACTACTGAGCGTTCCATGAGGCTATCTGGCCTGCGGACTCACAATGCGCCACGACCAGTACCCAACAGGAGGATTAATGCCTAAAACTTCAGCTCATCAGTCTGGCGTGCCGCTCAGGCACCGCAAGGCCGCCGCTCTCGGCGTCGCCGCTCTCGGCGTTGCCGTGGCGGTCACCCTCCCGGCCGCCCAGGCACTGGCCGCGCCGGCTGCCGCGCCTGTCTCGGCGAGCGGGACCACCCAGGCGAACGTCGACGTCAGCGCGACGATCGCGCTGACCGACCTCACCCCATCGTTCACGCTGTCCGGCCTGCCGGGTGACACCCCGACCGATGACGGCGCGGTGACGATGAACGTGATGACCAACAACGCCACCGGCTACAACGTCACCGTGGAGTCACTGGACCCGAACCTCTCAAACTCGGGCCCCAACAACATTCCGGTCACCGACCTGCAGGTTGACGACGGCTACTCGGGCGGGACGGCCGGCTGGCTACCGCTGTCAAGCACCGCCCCGGTGCAGGTGTTCAGCCAGGCCACGCCGTCGTCTGACACGGGCGACACGATCGTCAACGACTACCGGATGACCATCCCTTCCGTGCCCGCCGGCACCTACAGCGGCACCCTCAACTACGTCGCGTCGACCAACCCGTAACGCCGCTGACGGGTGCGAGTAACCGAAATGAGGAATGTGCACCGCCTGGAGAAATG
>Ga0302235_10003349_pt1 | contig 11302 bp, 18 predicted proteins | sample II_Palsa_N3_3_FD_193577 | JGI IMG/M metagenome (GOLD analysis project Ga0302235, IMG submission 193577) | Peat permafrost microbial communities from Stordalen Mire near Abisko, Sweden - II_Palsa_N3_3 | ecosystem: Environmental > Terrestrial > Soil > Palsa > Peat permafrost | place: Sweden... | reverse complement strand
CACGCACCTGTCGTCCTCCGCCTGCCTCCGGACCTCCGCCATGAAGTCGGCAGTGCCCATCTTGCGCAGCGGGACCTCAGCCATGACCGGCCGCCTTCCCGGTCAGCGCCTTCAGGATCCCCTCGTACTCCGGGCACGGCCAGTCGACGCGCTCCCCTCCCTCGCCGTCAACGCACGACGAGCAGACCGCGCCTTCCGGCCTGCCCTCGCACAGCCACTCGCCGCTCCCGTCAGGGTCCTCGAAGTGGAGATCGGAGTCCGGGTCATGCGGGCAGTTGCCGGGCTCCCCCTCGGTCGATGCGTTCCCGTACAGGCCGACGCGCTCATGGTGCCCCAGCGCCGCCTCAACGCCCGCGAGGGCCTTCATCGCGCTCGCGTGGAGGCCTCCCGCGGCGAACGCCCGGACCGGGTCCAGTCCCGGCAGTAGCTTGTTGGCGGCCTCGATCATCTCCTCGCGGAGACGGGTCACGGCCGACCGGGCGTCGTCAGTCATCGGGGTAGCTCCCGTTCGCGTAGAGCCTCATCTCGTCGACTGCTTGAGTCACGGCATCGCCGACCCTGCGGGCGCCCGCGTCGAAGCCCGCCGCGTACGCGTCACGGTCGGCCGGGGTCAGCAGGACCAGCGTCCGCCCCTTGGCCCGGCGGAGAACGTCGCCCCACGTCGGGTGATCCTTGATGGTCCGGATGTCCGGGCAGTACCAGTTCCCGATGTTCGACTTGTTGCTGACCCAGACCTCCTGATGAGCCTCGCCCCAGTCGATGGCGACCACGGAGCCGGTCGGGGGCTCCTCCTCGATCGCCGCGCCGGGCTTGCCGCCAGCCATAACGACCGCTCCAGCTGCGCGAGAACAGGGTTGACCGTGCGGTTGAGCTCGGCCACCAGGGCGACGACGCAGCGCTTGGCCGCGTGCTGCACCTCGGTCAGGCTCCGATTGCCGGGGGACGCGGCCAGCGCCGCGCGGCTGGGGACCGCCCACCTAAGGCTGACGGACGGCAGGATGTACGGGTCCTCCGCCAGATCCTGGCCGCCAGGCTCGTGGTAGGCCTCCCGTCCGATCAGCGACTCGGCCGGCCAGCCCCGCCACCACCGGCCCCCGCCCCACTCCGGCGACTGCCGCAGCGCCTGCGGGACCGGGGTGATCAGGTCGACGCGCGCCAGCAGTCTGCTGTCCCAGTCGCTCCGCTGAAGCTCCGCGGTGAGGATCCTCGGGTGCAGGCGCACGTAGCCGGGCGCCATGACCGGGGCTGTCGCGATCCGCCATGCGATCGCCGCGAAGTCCGCCTTCGGCTCGTCCTGGTCCCAGCAGCCGTCGAACCAGCTCTTATTGAGCCGGATGTAGTTGAGGAAACGGCTGCCGCCAGCGTGGTCGGCATTGTCGCCGTCGTACTCGTAGTCGATCCGGAACGCGTCGTCAGCCATCAGTTCACCGGCCCTAAGCACGATGACCCGCTCGGCGTCGTCCGGAGCGGCGTCTTCCTGGCTCCGCCCGTTGGGGTTCGGCCCCGCCATCTGCTCGGCGATGTCCTCGGGGGTGGCGTACGTCTCGCCGGACCCTGACGGGACGAAGGGGTCAAAGCCGCTGCGCCAACTGCGGGTCTCGTCCGGGTCAGCCACCGAGGTCACCGTCCTCCGCCGCGCGGCACCTCTCGGGGCCGAGGCCGCAGCCGCAGTCCTCGCCGGGGTCGCCGAGCCCGTCCTCTTCGGGGGCGATGAGGACGCCGAGCGCGCCTACCGGACTGCTCGCTTCCACGTGCGCGAAGTGCGCCCGCTCGGCGTCCCCGTACTCGTCACGGGTAGCCGGGATGGTCGCGCTCCACCCGCATGAGCAGTCGACGATAAGCGGGCTGGCGATGTCGTTGACGTCAACCGGGCTGACGCCCTCGCGGACGTGAGCGTCGTACAGGCCTCCGGCGTAGAAGACGGTGATGAACATAGGCCCGACAGGCTCGCGGACGCGCCCCTTAGCCTTCGCCTCGGCGAGGACGAAACTGCGGCGAAGCGGGCTCTCGACGTCCTGCCTCACGAGCCACCCGTCCGCCTCGGACAGGGTCATGCGGAGCCCCTCATCCTGCGCGGCCCACGGGTCGCCGATGTCAGTCACCGAGGCCACCATCCTCCTGGTCTCCGCAGCCGGAGCAAAGCGGGCCATCCCCGTCGGGCGCCGGCGTCTCGCTCACGTGGAGGCAGTCGCCTCGGTGCTCAACCTTCAGGCCGGTCTCGTTCAGCCGGATGCCGTACCGGTGGAGCATCAGCCTGCACTCCCCCTCGGTGGCGTCCGCCCATGCCACGCGGACGGTCGCGCCGTCGTCCTCGGAAACCAGGAAGAACGGGCCGCTGTGGTGCGTCGCCTCGGGAGGGGCTTCGGAGTAGGGCCTGTAGCCGGTCGCCGCGAGAATCGCGGTGATGCGCTCAGCGAGAGTCATGGTCAGCCTTCCCGCTCAGGTTGATCTTGGCGATCGCCTTAGTGATCGTCTCCATCGCCATCCCGGCCGAGCCGCTCGCGGCGAACGCGGCGGCCTGCCTCGGGTTCTCCGTCGCCCACGCGACCAGGCGGGCGCCCATGGCGATGGAGTCGGCGAGGTCGAAGCACTCGTCGGCAGTGACATCGTGCTTGCCGAGGAATGACTCGTGGAACGGGTCGCTGCCCTCTTCGAGAGCGTCGGCTGCCGCCTTCAGCAGTTCGGATGACCGGCTCATGATGCCGCCTCCGTCGCGGGCGCGCGGAAGTCCCTGCGCTTGATCTTGGCCATGCGCCCGTCCGGGTGGTGCCAGACGATGCCCTCGTACGGGTGGGCGTGCAGGTACCTGGCCACGCCGTTGAAGTCGCGCGGCGCATCGGGCAGCACGGTAGCGCCCTCGTGCCAGATGAGCTGGTGAGTGTCATACCGTTCCGGGTTGCCGTTGACCTTCGGGCCGACTAGCTCATAGGTCCCGGGTTCGCGGTCGCTATCACCCTTAGCGCCGAGCGCGACGGTGGTCGCCTCAATCCAGTACCGCCAGAACGACGACTGCTCCACGGGCTCCCATCCAACCGTTTTGCCGGTTTCCGGGTCGGCCTCAACCAGAACGAACCCCGCAGGCGAGGGCTTGCCTTCCTTGACCTCGCGCCGCGCCCACCAGTGCTCGCCGTCGTACATCACGCAGGTGCCGTCAAACTTCCTGGTGGCCACGCCTTCGCCGTTGACGACTACCCATTCACAGCCGGGCGTGACCTGCGGCAGCACGTAGCGCCGGTCACCGTCCCAGTCGCGGACGTAGAGCGTCGGAATCTTCCTCACTTGCTTGCCTCCGTTGTCGTCGCAGGGACCTCGTCGGCCAGGAGCAGCGCAGCCAGCTTCCGCAGCTCCTCGTATCCGTGAGTGCCGGAGCGGCGCACCGCCTCAAGCCGCCGGGCGATCTCGGGCCAGTCGGCGAGCGCGAGGTTCCGGGGCTCGCACTCGCCGTCGCGGTTCGGGATGCCGGCCCCGGCGGCGGGTCGGGCACTTCGTCTCTTCGCACTCACCTCGCCCTGTCTCCTTAGATTCCGGTCAGCACCGCCTGCGAGAGCCGCAGCGCGGCCTTCTCGCAGTACGCCTCGTCGATCTCCACGCCGATCGCCTGGCGGCCGAGGTTGCGTGCGGCGACGAGCGTTGAGCCTGAGCCTGCGAACGGGTCCGCGATCACGCCGGGCGGGCAGGCGGAGATCAGGGTCTCCATCACGTCAACGGGCTTCGCGTGCGGGTGGCCGTAGCGGGCCGCAGCGCCGCTCGGGCTGCCCTGCACGCGGCTGCCGGTCTCCAGGACGCTCGACCGGCCGCCGAGCGCCGAGGGCCACGCGCCGAGCAGGTAGACCGCCTCTGTGTCGCGACGGAAGCCGCCCATGGCCCCGTGGCTGCCCGCGTCGCCCGGCTTGCGGTAGACCAGCGTCAGCTTGTTGCCGGCCGGAGGGGCGATCGTCAGGTCACCGAAGACGGCGGCCACGTGGTCACCCCAGAGCGCTAGCGCGGCATCGCGCACCGACGTGTCGCGGTCGCCGATGATCGACTTGGGCGCGTCCGGCCGTTCTTGCTTGTAACTGCGCTGGCGACGGGACGGCGTGGCCGCCCTGCCCCAGTTCCGCCCGTACGGCGGGTCGGTCACCAGCACGTCGGCGGCGAGCCACTCCGTGACCTCCCGGCAGTCGCCCAGGTACAGGCTGACCTGGCCGTCGTCGTAGTAGGGCACCGGGGCGGTCACGAGGCGGTCACCTCCTCCAACCCGTCGAACAGTGATCCCTGGGGGAACGGGCGGTTGGACCACAGAACCTCAGTGCGCGCGGCGTCGGTGCCGTTGCCAGCCAATCCGGCCAACTCGAGCCGGTGCCATCCCTCGTACAACTCGGCGTAGAGCGGGCTGTCGTAGCCCGACGTGATGACTGCCGCCCGGGCGGCGCGGAGTTGCGCGGCTAGCTCGCGATGCTCGTCGTCGGTGCGGAACTCATGGGCGTAGTCCGGCCCCCGCCCCCGCCCGCGGTTCAGGGTCCGCACCGAGGCCAGGTAGGGCGGGTCAGCGTAGATCAGGACTCCATCGTGCCGCCCGTACCGTTCGATGATGTCGGCGGCCGGGCGGCATTCCAGTGAGACGTTCATGAGCCGCTCGACAGCGGCCGGCATCCGGCCCGTGTACGTGCGGAGGTATCCGGGCATCGACGCGGACGACCCTCGCGGGTCCTGGTAGTGCCGCCAGCCGCCTCGCAGCGGCGGCAGGTGACCGCCCCTGCCCTGTGTGAGCAGCACCCAGACCTTCCGCGCCCGCTCAAGGTCGTCGCCGTCAAGGGTGAACGCAGCCTCATGCTCGGCCCGCGAGTGCGGGGTCAGCGCGCAGACCCGCTCAAGTTCCGCGGGGCGCTCGCGGAGAATCCTCCAGAAGGTCATCAAGTTGCCATCGATGTCGTTGGCCGTCTCCATCGGCGCCGGGCGCTTCGCGAGCAGGACCGCGAACGACCCCGCGAACGGCTCGACGTAATGGGCATGAGGTGGCAGCAGCGCCGCGATGCGCTCCGCCAGAGCCAGCTTCCCGCCGAAGTACGTGAACGGGGGCTTGATCTGCTCGGCGCTCACGCCGCGTCCGTTTCCGCGCCGGCGGGGGCGCTGATCCGCGCCGGGTCGGCCGCCGCCGCGAGGATCACGGCGAGCTCCCGCCACTGCCGGTTCGATCGCGGCCGTGACAGCAGCCGGTCCTGCCCCGCCCGGTCGCCCACGGACACGGAACGGGCGAGGCACTCCGCGACAGGCAGCATGAGGGGGCGGTGCGCGGCCCGCTCAGCCGCCGCCGCCGCCTCGTCCCGCATCCCCGCGAGCCGCCGCCTGTTCGCGTTGCGGGCCGCCCGCCGCACCTCGCACTCCAGGTACGCCCCCCGGGGCAGGAGACCGCTGGCGAGAGCGGCGATGACCGCGTCGAGCATGGCGGCCGGGTCGTCGGGGACAGGCTCCCGGTGAACGCTCATGATCCCTCCTGCCGGTTGGCGAACTTGAGGAGCGCCGCCCCCAGCACCCCGGCGGACTCCCGGTCGAGCGCCGGGTAGCCGTCGAGCGCCCCCCGGTGTTCCCCGTCCGGGATGTCCACGGTCCGGCTGAGGATGATCAGCAGGCCGGAGGGGGCGAGGGTGGCGGTCACCTCACGGCCGAGGGCGTCGATCAGCCGGGCCAGCACAGGCGGCGGGGCGGTGGTGTCAGCGGGCATCGGGTTCCTCCCGGTCTGCGGTCTCACGCTCGGCGCGGGACTCGGCGGCCTGCTGCTCGGCGGTCTCCTGCGGGGTCAGCTTCGGGGCGGCCGTCCCGAGCCGCGCCTTCAGCGCCGCCATCTCGGCCGCGGACAGGCGGCCGGGACCGCGTGACCGCCCGCCGGCCAGCGCCCGGCCGACCGTCTTGCCGCTGGCGATCAACTCGATCGACGCGAAGATCGACTCGCGGTAGCGGATCGTGTCGTCCGTCAGTTCCGGCGCGGGCGCCGGCATGACCTCCCGCGCCAGCCGTGCGCCGCGCATCGCCTTGACGCGCTGGCGGACGTGTCCGGGCATCAGGCGGCTGTTCGGGTCGGCCCCGTAGTGGGCGGCCACCGCGGCGCGGGCGTCGTCGAACGGGAGATCGCCGATGGCGTCAAGCCATGCGAGGATCTCGGCGTCGCCGACGGTGCGGTTGTCGAACGCGGCTGCGTAGCCGAGCAGGTCGCCCATCTCGGTGGCGTTCACGTTTGGTTCCTTTCGTCGAGCATGGCCTGCACCCGGCGGCCCGCTTCCATGGCTTGCCGGGCGCGGGCCGTCCCGGTGGATTCGGGGACGGCCGCGCCCGGCTGTCGGCGGGTTTCCTGCTCGGCCCGTTTGCGCGCCTCGGCGTTGATGGCGGCGTTCACGAAGCTGTCGAGAGTCGCGGAGTGCTGCCCGGCGAGGAACCAGTCGGCGAGCCCCCTGCGGACGTGACGGTCGTCGGTGCCCTGGGCGAGCAGATCGCCGACCTGCCTGGCGAGGTGCCCGATGGTGCGCTTGGTCAGGTCGCCGTCGTTGCTGCGGACCCAGTCGATGAAGCCGGCGAGGATGGTCTGCGCGGTGGGCGCGTCAGCGACCGCAAGGTTTTCTGAGGGTTGTTCTATTGAGGGTATGAGGGGTAGCGAGACTGTTTCCGCTGGCTGTGGGTTCGGGTCCGCACCCTTTACCCCGGATTCCGCACCCTTTATCGGTGATTCCGCACCCTTTACCCCAGGTTTAGGGTGCGGTCTGGGCGCACCCTTTCTGCGCTCGTTTGGGTGCGTCAATGCCGCACCCTTTACGGGGGCAGATGGGTGCGGTCTGGGCGCACCCATTTCATCCGGTTCAGCGCCGTCTGCGCCGCTATTGGAAGGGTGCGCGCAGTGCGCACCCTTTACGGCCGGTTCGGCACCTGCGCCGGCATCCGTGAAAGGGTGCGCCCAGACCGCACCCTTTCCGGCGGCGGCGAGGGGCAGCATGATGAACCGCGCGGGGCCGCCCCGGTGGCCGCCGCCGTCCCGCTTGAGAACGCCCTCCGAGACGAGCTCCTCCGCGATGTGCGACACGCGGCTCGGCGACTTCCCCGTCCTGCGGGCGAGGACCTCGCGCGTCGGCCACCCGGCCCGCGTCCCGTCATTCGCCTTCTCCGCCCACGCCAGCAGCCACAGCTTCCGCACGTCGGGGCCGTGGTAGTGGTCGAGCACCTCGCTCACCAGCCTGATGCCCATGGCACCCCAAGGCCGCCTGAGCGGATGCGCGCCATGACGCCGATAGCCACGGACGGCCGCCTTCCCGTTCATCATTCTGGTGTGTCCTGCCGTCTCCCGGAAAACTCGCCTGGCCAAGACTCTAGTCGTGATCAGTCTCGCGATGCAAGGTCATGATACAAACTCGCCGGGCCACTCGTGATTCAAGCCGTGATCTGGTAATGTATGTCGCATCGCGGCGCGGGTCGCGAGCTTGAACAGCGGCCCGGGCCGCGCCACAATGGGCACGTGCGCAACGAACAGGCGGTAGACGGATTGCTGAAAGAACTCGCTGAGCACGCGGACGCGGTGATCCGCCTGGAGGCCCAGGCCGCGAAGCACCGCGAGGCCATCCGCGACCTCCTCCCGAAGGCCCGCAAGGCGGACCCGAAGAAGAACGGCCCGGCCCGGCTTGAACGCGTCATCAGGAGCGTCTACGTCAAGGACACGATCAGCCGCTGGACGCAGGAGTACGCGCCCCCGCGAGGCAAGAAGAAGGCCGGCCCCGCCGACGCCGACGGCGCTCCCGCCGAGCCCTGACCTCACCCGCCCCCGCCCCCCGCCCCGTGCTCCGGTGCCTGCCCGGCCCGGCAGTGGACCCCGCACGCCGCGCTCAGCACCTTGATCTCCCGTCTCCCGTCCCGCCACGACCAGGAGCACTTATCGCAGTCCGGGCCGGTGATCCCCGTCCACATGTCCGGCAGCGGGCGGGGTTTCGTCGGCTTCGCCCGCGCCTGCCCCGCCCGGCCCGCCGGGATGCCCCCCGCGCCGCTCACCCGCCGCCCCCCGACTCCGCGAGCAGGCCCGCCGCTGTCTCCCCCAGCGCCGCGACCCGCTCCAGCAGCAGGGCGTTCCGCGTCTCCGCGCCCGCGCAGTGACCGCACGACCCCGACGCCTCCAGCAGCGCCGACGCGCTCGTCCCCAACGCCGCCGCGACCCGCTCCAGCATCGGGAGGGTGAAATTCCGCTGGCCGGCCTCCAGGAAGTTGACCATGCACGCGGACATGCCCGCCTCCCCGGCGAGGCGGTGCTGCGACCAGCCGGCCCGGTCACGGAGGCGGCGGACGTTGCCCGCCGCGATCAGCGACGAGGCGCACACCACCGGGTTCGGGGCGGTCACGCCGCCCGCTCCCGGGCCCAGCCGGCCCCGGCGCGATCGAGCAGGATCCGCAGCGCGAGCGCGACCTGCTGCGGCACGCACCCGTTCCCGGCCAGTTTCAGCATCGAGTTCCTGCTCAGACCGGGAACCCCGGTGATCCAGCCCTCGGGCAGGCCCATCATCCACTCTGGCAGGGCGGGATTAAGGCGCTCGCCGGTCCTGCCGGGCACCGTCGGGGGCGGCGCCTGGCGGCCCGTGACGGCCTCCCAGCGGCGGATAGCCGCCTCGTACGGACCCCAGTCCACGCCCGCCAACTGCGCCGCGACCGTCAGCGGCATCCCCGCCCGCGTCGCGTCCGCCTCCTTCCCGGCGTGGAAATCCTTCCGCGCCTGCCAGCGCTCGGCGGCTGACTCCCCGTCGTTGAAGTTCCCCGCCGCCGGGGTCGGCAGCAGCCTGCTGGTGTCCGCCCCGGGCGGCAGGTCCCCGGTCCACAGCACGTCGCTGAGCGTCCAGCTGGCGGTCTGGGTGGTGGGCTTAGGATCTGTTCGCGCCGCCGTGGCGTTCCGCGCCCCCTTCGCGTCCGTCGTCGTCGGGGTGGGCAGCAGCATGCCGATCCCGCCGAGGAGCGGCTCGCCTTTCCGGTCCCCGCTGCGGGACGTGTGCCCCCCGGTGCCGTCCGCGACGGACGGCGTCGGCAGCAGCGGGGCGTCGCCCAGTTCCTTCGCGACGCCGGGCAGCAGCAGGGACCCGTCGCCCCGACGGTCCGTCCCGTGCGACCCGCTCACCGTCGGGGTCGGCAGGAGCGCGGGGGCGACGTCCCGCAGGCGCGGCCCGTGATCGGGCCCGTTGCTGGTCCGCTTCCCCGGCACCGCCCGCGGCCCGCCCTGCCCGTCGGTGGCCTGCGGTGTCGGCAGGAGCGCCCCGACCGCCCACCCGAGCTTGTTCGGCTTCTCCCGGCCGTCCCCGCTCACCTGCGTGTCGATCCGGTTACCCACCCTGGATGCATTCGGTGTCGGCAGGAGCGCCCCCAGCAGCGTCGGGTTGCCCCGCTCGTAGTCCAGGCTCGTCCGGTCCCCGTCAGCCGCCGTCGGCGTCGGGAGGAGGCTCATCACCGCGGACGGCAGCATCAGGTCCCCTGACGACCCCCGCTGGTTCGGCCCGCCTTTCGTCCCGCCCGTCGCACGGGGGGTCGGCAGGAGCGTGTCCGGGAGGGACCGGCCGCCTGCCCTCCCCGGCATGTCACGGCCTTTCCCGTCCCGGGCGGCAGGGGTCGGCAGCAGATGCGTCACCGCCTCGGTGAGGTCAGCGTCCCCGGCTGTCCGCGGCCTGCCGTCCCTCATCCGCCCGGCCGCCGCACCGGAGCCTTTCCAGTCGGTGGCGTTCGGTGTCGGCAGGTACCGGACCGCCTCCGGGAGGTCATCACCCCGGGTCGTGTCGCCGTGCCGGGCGTTCGACCCGCCGTTCTCCCGCGCGGTCGGGGTCGGCAGCAGTTCGTGCTCCACCTGGTCCGCCAATGTGGGCCCGTGACCGCCCGCCCGCCGCTTATCCGGATGCTGGCTGCCGCCGTTCACGGCGAGCTGAGCGGTCGGGGTTTTCAGCAGCGCCGCATCCGGAACTACCGGCCCCGGCTCGGCCGCGTACACCACACCGCCCGCCATCCGCCCCGACGCCGGTATCCGCCCGGTGTACAGTTCCGCGCCGAACAGCGTTTCCCGTGCCTCCATCCACGTCCCGTCCTCGATCACCGCGATCGGCTCACCCGGGATGGTCCGCCCGGAGGCGGGGAACGCGAGGATGAATATCCGGGCCCGCCGGTGGCACGCCCCCGCCGCCGACGCGGTCACCACGACCCACTCGGCGTCGTAGCCGAGGCCGGCGAGGGATGCGAGGACGGTCCCGATCGCCCGGATCAGCCGCCGCTCATGCCACTGGCACTTGTCTGCGGCCTGCTTGCGGAGTTTGCGGAGACGCGCGACCCGCGCCCGGCACACCCTCGCCCGCCGCTTATCCCCCCGGCTGACCGCGAGCGCGAGCTCGTTCTCCGGCCACCCCAGCAGCCGGGTGATCGTGTCCCGGTGCGCCTCCGCCGCCAGGTGCTCCGCTGTCGGCTCATCACCCCTGGCGGTGAGGAGGCCGAGGACGTTCTCGATCACCACCAGGCGGGGGCGGTGCGCGGCGATCGCCTTGACGAACTCATGCCAGAGCCCGGACCGGTTGCCGTGCTTCAAGCCCGCCCGCGCCCCGGCCGCTGAGACGTCCTGGCACGGCGTCCCGCCGCACATGATGTCTACCTGCTCTACCGAACCCCAGTTGACCTCGGTGACATCACCGAGATTCGGGACGTCCGGGTAGTGGCACGCGAGGACCGCCGCCGCGCCGGGGTCGTTGTCGGCGACCCAGGCGAGATCACCGCCGATCACGTCCTGAACGGCCGCGCCCAGGCCCTCGTAACCGGAGCAAATCGAGCCGATGCGGGGGGCGGTCATGGTGACGCGCCCGGTGGCTGCGGCGGCATCCGCCGGTTCATGCCCGCCTGCGGCTTGACTGGCCGCTTGCTTTTCGGCGTGTACTTGCCGCGCCGGTTCCGCGCTGCCTTCGCCTGCTTGCCCAGCTCAGCCTGGACGGCCTGACGCCAGTCCCCGCCGGTTTTCGCCTGGCCTGCCGCCCCGCCCGGATCAGGGGGCGGGGCGGCGGCGGCCGTCGGTCCCAGCCCCCCTGTTGAGGCCGGCAGGCCCTTCCGGATGGTCTCGTCGTCGCCTGTCACCGATTGTGGTGTTCCTGTTACAGGCTTGTGCGGGATGTGCGGAAGTGGTCGGTCAGGTGCCATCGGACACCATCCGTGCCGACAGCAGCGGCCAGCCGATGCCGGGCGCGCACCGCCCCTTATTCCGCGACCGGTACTGGGCCGGCTGCTTCGCGGCGCGGCGGACCGGCAGGCAGGCAGGGCACAGCTTCTCGCCCCGGTGGCGATGCTG
>Ga0302235_10003339_pt1 | contig 11317 bp, 6 predicted proteins | sample II_Palsa_N3_3_FD_193577 | JGI IMG/M metagenome (GOLD analysis project Ga0302235, IMG submission 193577) | Peat permafrost microbial communities from Stordalen Mire near Abisko, Sweden - II_Palsa_N3_3 | ecosystem: Environmental > Terrestrial > Soil > Palsa > Peat permafrost | place: Sweden... | reverse complement strand
GAGAGGTGAAGCGGACGCGCTCCAGGCCCTCGATTTCCCCGCAACCGCGCAGCAACTTGCCGAACGCGGTCCGGTCGCCGAACTCGGCGCCGTAGGAGTTCACGTTCTGGCCGAGCAGCGTGACCTCAAGCACGCCGTCGGCGGCCAGCGCGCGGATCTCGCCCAGGATGTCGCCGGGCCGGCGGTCCTTCTCCTTGCCCCGCAGGGCCGGCACGATGCAGAAGGTGCAGGTGTTGTTGCAGCCCACGGAGATCGCGACCCAGGCCGAATAGACCGACTGACGCCGGGCGGGCAGCAGCGACGGGAACGTCTCCAGCGTCTCGGCGAACTCGGCCTGCGCCTCGTGCCTGACGCGAGCCCGCTCGAGCAAGGCGGGCAGCGAGGCCATGTTGTGGGTGCCGTAGACCACGTCGACCCACGGCGCGCGATCGGTGATCTTGGTGCGTTCCATCTGGGCCAGGCAGCCGCCCACGGCGATCTGCATGCCGTTCTTCTTCTGGGGCAGCAGCTGACCCAGGTTTCCGTACAGCCGGTCAGCCGCGTTCTCCCGGACCGCGCAGGTGTTGAACACCACCACGTCCGGGGTCTCGCCGTCGGGCGCGGCCTGATAGCCGGCCTCGTCCAGCAGGCCGGCCAGGCGCTCGGAATCGTGCACGTTCATCTGGCACCCGTAGGTGCGAATCTGGTAAGTCCTGCCGCCTGCTGCCACCTGACCAGGATAGGCGCGGACGCGCGCGGCGGGGCCCGGTGATCTCGGTGGCCGGCTTCCGGCATGATGTTCGGTATGCAAATGGCTACGGAAACCGCATCTTATGGCGAATGGCCTTCTCCGATCTCGGCTGCCGACGTCGCGCGCAAGCAGATCGGGCTCGCCTTTCCGACCATGGCAGGCGGACGCGTGTGGTGGCAGGAGATGCGGCCGTCCGAAGGCGGGCGGCAGACCGTGGTCGGCCAGGGACCGGACGGGATCAGCCGCGATCTGCTCCCGGCGCCGTGGAACGCCCGAACCCGCGTGCACGAGTACGGCGGCCGGTCATACCTTCCGCTCGCCGACGGTTTCGTCTTCGCCAACTTCAGCGACCAGCGGCTGTACCGCAGCCGGGACGGGGGCCAGCCGGAACCGCTGACGGCGGCGCCCGGGACGGACACCGGTGACCGGTTCGCCGATTTCGTCCTCGCCCCCGACGGGTACGAGGTGTGGTGCGTCCGGGAACGGCATCGTGCTGGCCGGGACGGGGCTGGCCGGATCAGGCGCGCGATCGTGGCGGTTCCGCTGGACGGCTCGGCCGCGGACGACCCGGGCGCGGTCCGGGTGCTGGTCAGCGGTTCGGACTTCTATGCCTTCCCGGCTCCGTCGCCGGACGGCACCCGGCTGGCCTGGATCTGCTGGGACCACCCGCGGATGCCGTGGGACGGGACCGAGCTCAGGGTCGCCGCGCTCGGCGACGGCCCGGTGAGCGGCAAGAACCAGCAGCAGCTGATCATGGGGGGCGAGGCCGAGTCGGTGCTGGCCCCGGTCTGGCGGGACGACCGCAGCCTGTACGTGATCTCCGACCGTTCCGGCTGGTGGAACCTGTACCTGGCTGACCTGCTGGCCTTCCCCCGAGCGCTGTGCCCGCGCGAAGAGGAGTTCGCCGAGCCGCTGTGGCAGCTCGGCCTTTACCCGTACGCGGTGCTCGACGACGGCCGCATCGCCGTGGTCCACGGGCAAGATCAGCCGCGGCTCGGCGTGCTCGACCCGGGTTCCGGCCAGCTGATCGACTTCGACCTGCCGTACCAGGTCTTCGGATCCGGGCTCTCCGCGTCTGGCCGGAGCGTGGTCACGATCGCCGGGGGCCCGGCGGTCCCGCTGAGCGTGATCAAGGCCGACATCCCCGCGCCGGGCCAGAGCCGGCCGGCCGCCGAGGTGCACGAGCTGCGCCGGGCCATGGACTCGGTGCCGGACGCCGGATATCTGCCGGTGCCCCGCAAGGCCTGCCTGACCGGCCCGTCCGGTTCCGTGGTGCACGCGCTCGTCTACCCGCCGGCCAACCCCGCCGGCCGGGCGCCCGACGGCGAGCTGCCGCCGTACATCGTGTGGGTGCACGGCGGTCCCACCGCGCAGGCCGGCCCCCGCCTCGACCTGGAGAAGGCGTTCTTCACCAGCCGGGGCATCGGGATCATCGACGTGAACTACGGCGGGTCCAGCGGGTACGGCCGCGCCTACCGGGAGCGGCTGCGCGGGCAGTGGGGCATCGTGGACGTGGCCGACGTGATGACGGCGGCGCTTGGGCTGGCCGAGGCGGGCGAGGCGGACGGCAAGCGACTGGGCATCCGCGGCGGCTCGGCCGGCGGCTGGACGGCGCTGGCCGCGGTGACGTCCGGTATCGCCGTCATCGAACGGAAGGGGGTCTTCGCCGCGGCGGCCTCGTACTTCGGCGTCAGCGACCTGCGGGGCTTCGCCGCCCAGACACACGACTTCGAATCGCGATACCTGGACGGCCTGATCGGGCCGCTCCCGGAGTGCGAGTCGCTGTACGCCGAGCGGGCGCCGGTCGGGCACGTGAACGATGCCACCTGCCCGGTGCTGCTGCTGCAAGGGCTCGATGACCCGATTGTCCCGCCCGCGCAGTCCGAGTCTATCGCCGCCGACCTGGCCGCGCACGGCATTCGCTACGCGTACCTAGCCTTCGCGGGCGAGTCACACGGATTCCGGAAGGCCGAGACGATCATCGCCAGCCTCGAGGCCGAGCTCTCCTTCTACGGGCAGATCATGGGCTTCACCCCGCCGGGCGTCCCGCAGGTGGCGCTGATCGGCGGCTAGTGAAGGGCCGAACCTACCCGGCGCTGTCTTTCGCGTCGAGGGTGAAGTAGAAGGTGGCGCCGCCGTCGACAGCGCCTTGCGCCCAGACGCGCCCTCCGTGGCGTTCGATGATCCGCTGGACGCTTGCCAGGCCGACACCGGTGCCGGGAAATTCGCGGGGAGTGTGGAGTCGCTGGAAGGGCTGGAACAGCTTGTCCGCGTAGGCGGGATCGAAGCCGACCCCGTTGTCGCGCACGTAGCAACAGACCGTGCCGTCATCCTCGGTGGCGGCGGTGGCGAACTCGATGGTGGCGTCGTCCCGCCCGGCGGTGAACTTCCAGGCGTTCTCGACCAGGTTGTCGAGCACGGCGCGGATGAGAATACGATCCGCGGTCACCCAGACACCCTCCTGGATGGCGAAGCTGACCCGGCGGCCGGGATCAACGGATCGCAGGCCGTCGGCGATCGCGGCGACCTCCGCACTGAGATCTACGGGTACCAGGTTCATGTCGGCGTGCGTGACCTGCGACAGGCGCAGCAGGTCATCGATCATCGTGCCCATCCGCTCGCTCGCCGCCTGGATGCGCTGGGCGTAGCCGCGGCCGGTTTCGCCGAGGATCTCGCCGTAGTCCTCAAGCAGCGCGTCGCTGAACCCGTTGAGCCCGCGCAGCGGAGTGCGCAGGTCATGCGCGATCGAGTAGCTGAACGCCCGCAGGTTCTTGTTCGACAGCTCCAGTTCAGCCGTGCGCTGCTCGACGCGGGCCTCGAGCTCGGCGGTGAGCGCACGAACCTCGGATTCGGCTTCACGCTGGGCGGTGATGTCGCGGATGGTGTCGATGTACAGCAGCGGGTGGCCGGCTGGATCGCGGACCAGGCTCCGTTGCACCTCGCCCCAGATGACTCCACCCCCCTTCTGCACGAAGCGTCTGTCCGCCGAATAGGTCTCGATCTCTTCGGACAAGATGCGTTGCCTGATGGCGACATGGGCCTCGATATCGTCGGGATGCAGGAGGTCCGTCATCCCCCGCATGGATAGCACCTCATCGGCGGTGTAGCCGACGAACTGGCAGAAGTACTGGTTGACCCGGACCAGCTTGCCGCTGAGCGTTACCTCGCCGACGCCGATGGGGGCGTGGTCGAACAAGACGCGGAGCCGCACTTCCGCGGCGCGGATCTCGTCCTCGCTCCGCTTCCGATCGGTGATGTCCTGGATGATCCCCAGCAACCGTACCGGCAGGCCCGCGTCGTCCCACTCGACGACCGCTGCCTGCAGGACCCAGCGCAGGGCGCCGTCAGGGCGGACGATCCGATGCTCGACCTGGAAGCGAGCGCCGCCCGCCAGCGCCGCCCTGCGCGCCTCGGCGACCCCGGCCCTGTCGTCCGGATGGATAAGCATCCGGAGGGTCGCTGACTTTATCTTGGACTGTCCGGGGGTCAGCCCGTAGATCCGATGGGTCTGCGGCGAACAGAGGATCATGTCATCATCGTCCGGAGCCAAAGCCCACCAGCCGAGCCCTAGAGCATCCTGCGCCTGCTCAAGGAAGGCGCTCTGCTCGCGCACCGCCTCGTTCGCCTTGGCCGCCTGGCTCTCCGCGGCGCGCTGCGCGGTGAGATCGGTGAGGACCAGGCACCGCATGAGCGTCCCGTCGAGATCGAATCCGCTGACCGCCAGCAGGACAGGGACGGTCGTGCCACCAGAGCCGGTCAGGTCCGCTTCGCCGCGTGCGCTTTCGCCGACGGCGACATCGAGCAGCCGGGCGAACGCGGGGCGGTGGGCTTCCGCGATCAGGTCAAGCACCGGGGTCCCGATCAGCTCCGAGGCGTTCTGGCCGGTCATCGAGCCAAGCCGCGGGTTCGCGCCGAGGATTACGCCACTGGTGGAGACGGTGGCGGCGCCTTCGCTCATCGCCTCGACGATGAGCCGGTAGGAGCGGTCGGTGGTGTAGTGAATCCGCTCCTGGCCAGGCGGGCCGATGATCAGCGAATCGAAGCTACCGGTCCTGATCGCCTCGACCAGCTGCTGCAGCTCGCGCAGCTGGGCCCGCACTTCGGCCAGCTCGGCGCGGTCCTCCCGGTCGCTTTCCCCGGCCACGTCCTTACTCGTCTGAGTCAGGGTCTCCGCCTATTCCGGCGTCAAGCCCGGTCATCAGGGCTGGTTCCCGGACCGTCGAATCTCCAGTCCGATCAGGAGACGGTCGCTGTCTGAGAGGTCGCCGACGAGTTTGCGGATCGGCTTGGGGAGCCTTCTGACCACCGTGGGTGCGGCCAGGATCTGGTCAGCGGCGGCTCGGCGCGGGTTCTTGAGCACGTCCACGACCTCGATCTGGTAGCGGCCAGCCAGGTGCTCCTCGCAGGCACGCCGCAGATTTTCGATCGCCCGCTGGCCCTTGGGCGATGAGTCGGTCACGTACACGCATAGATCCCACTGCTCGTCGCTGTCGGCGTCAGCCCAGTCATCCGCGGGCTGCGGCTCGCTCATCGCGTTTCTCCGTTGTGCGGTGCGGCGTCGGCCCAGCGCCGTGCCGCCATCTCTGACCGGTCCGCCTCGGTGTCGGCATCCTGGTGGCCCTCGCGCAGGTCGATCCGGTTGATCTCGGACCGGTCGGCGTCGAGCTGGTCCTGCGTTGCGGCCAGGTGGGCCTCGCGCTCGATGACGCTTCGGTGCAGCTCACGCCGGCGGCGGGCCAGCTCCTCGGCGATCCGCAGCTCCTCGTCGCGCTCGGTGGCCTGCTGGGTCACGCGGGCGGAGCCTGCCAGCACGCCCGCCGCACCGATATACACGTCGAGCAGTTCGATCCCATGATCGGTGAGCACGAACTCCCGCACCTGATTCGAATGGGCCGTGCCGCGCGACTCCAGCACGAACAGCAGCCGGTTGCGTTCGCCGTTGGCCTCGATGTTGCGCAGCTGCAGCCAGGTGTCCACCATCGCCGACACCGACACCGCGCTGACATCCTCCTCCTGACCAAGCGCCGTGATCACGCTCGTGATCCCCCGGCTCTTGAGCAGGTCGATCTGGCGGGCCACGATAGAGGTCACCTCGGGGGTCACGACTCCGTGGGACAGGCTCGCGATCCCGTCGAGCACCGTCACCGACGGCTTCTCCTCCTCGATCAGCTCGGCGAGGATGGCCAGATGGGTCTCCAGCCCGAACGCGGAGGGCCGCGCCGCCCAGATGCGCAGCAAGCCCGCCTCGACCCACGGCCGCAGATCGAGCCCGAGCGACCGCATATTACGCAGCACCTGGTCCGGTGACTCCTCGAGCAAGACCATCAGCGCGTGCTCACCGCGTGCGCAGGCCGAGTTCAGCACGTGCGCGCCGAGCGAGGTCTTGCCCGTGCCCGCGGTCCCGCTCACCATCAGGGTCGACCCGCGGAACAGGCCGCCGCCCAGCATGTGGTCCAGGCGGGGGATGCCCGTCGAGACCCGCTCCTCGGAGGCCTCGTAGTCGAGCGCGACCGACGTGATCGGCAGCACGGTGAAGCCACGCTCGGAGATCAGGAAGGGATACTCGTTGGTGCCGTGCGCCGACCCGCGGTACTTGACCACGCGAAGACGGCGGGTGGAGATCTCCGCGGTGACCCGATGGTCGAGCACGATCACGCAGTCGGTGACGTACTCCTCGATCCCGTGCCTGGTGAGACCGTTGTCGCCGCTGTTGCCTCGCTCCCCGGTCAGGACGACGGTGACACCACGGTCGTCGAGCCAGCGCACCAGCCGGATGAGCTCCGATCGCACGATCGCGTCGTCGCCGAACGCGCCGAATATCACCTCGATGGTGTCCAGCAGGACGCGCTTGGCTCCCACCTGCCTGATCGCGTCGTCGAGGATGGCAAAGATCGGCTCGAAGTCGAATTCTCCGGCCGCGACGATCTCGGACGGATCCACCTGGAACGCGAGCACCGCGAGCTGGCCAGTGCGGACAAGCTCGTCGATATCGAATCCGAGCGACCGCACGTTGAGGGCGACCTTGGCGGCCGGCTCCTCGAAGGTCATCAGCACGCCGGGCTCGCCGTACTGGCGGGCGCCGGCGACCAGGAAGTTCAGCCCGAGCAGCGTCTTGCCGGCTCCCGCGCTGCCGGCCACCAACGTCACCCGGCCCTGGGGCAGGCCGCCCCCGGTGATCTGGTCCAGCCCGGGAATCCCCGTAAGCGCCTTCTCCAGATTCGGACCCACCGCACCAGCCGTCAAGCTCGTCAGCACCGTGCTGTCCATGCGCCCATCCTCCCCCGAGTCTGGCGTCACTTTCCGGATCCCTGTCGTGTCTGCCGAGCAAAATGCTAAAAGCTCTTCACTATGTCCGAAAAGCGTGAAAATGCTCCGATAATGACACGCTTAATCCCGTGCTTGGGTCCAACCGCCTTACAGAGAGAACTATTTGCACAAATTAGCACCAACGAGCCGAAAGCTGAACAACCGGGTTCCTCCGTGTAAGTTTTTATACCATCATACGGCTAGTTTGGAAACGCTCCCACGGGCATAATGAGAAGTGATAATACCTGGCTGGGGATAGAATCCGTCGCCTGGCGCTCGGCCGGTGCCGCTAGCATGTGGCTGAACGCAAGCGCCACTGCTCGTTCGGCAAAGGGCTCTTATGCTTTCCCGGTGAAATTCAGCGGGCGAATTCGGTGGACCGGGACTCGCGCACCACGGTGATACGGATCTGGCCCGGGTAGGTCAGTTCCTCCTCCACCTGCTTGGCGATGTCGCGGGCGATGACCTGGGCCTGGATGTCGTCGATCCGGTCGGGCTTGACCATGACCCTGATCTCGCGGCCTGCCTGCATGGCGAAGACCTTCTCGACGCCCTCGTGGGCGGCCGCGATCTGCTCCAGCCGCTCCAGGCGCTTCACGTACATCTCCAGTGACTCCCGGCGGGCGCCCGGCCTGCCGCCGCTGATCGCGTCCGCGGCCTGGGTGAGCACCGCCTCGACGGTGCGGACCTCCACCTCGTTGTGGTGCGCCTCGATGGCGTGCACCACATCCTCGTGCTCGCCGTACCGGCGGGCGATCTCCGCGCCGATCAGCGCGTGGCTGCCCTCGACCTCGTGGGTGAGCGCCTTGCCGATGTCGTGCAGCACCGTGCAGCGCTTGAGCAGCGCCGGGTCGAGCCGCAGCTCGCTGGCCATCATGCCCGCGATGTGGGCCGACTCGACTAGGTGCCGGAGCACGTTCTGGCCGTAGGACGTGCGGTACTTCAGGCGGCCGAGGAGATCGACAAGTTCGGCGTGCATGTCGGTGATACCGAGTTCGACCAGGGCATCCTCGCCGGCCCGCTTGCAGAGCTGCTCGATCTCCGCCTTGCCGCGCTCGTAGGCGTCCTCGATCCGCTGCGGGTGGATCCGGCCGTCCAGGACGAGCCGTTCCAGGGTGAGCCGCGCGATCTCCCTTCTTACCGGATCAAAACAGGAGAGCAGGACGGCCTCGGGCGTGTCGTCGATGATGAGGTTGACGCCGGTCACCGACTCGAAGGCCCTGATGTTCCGGCCTTCCCGGCCGATAATGCGGCCCTTCATCTCGTCCCCGGGCAGGTGCAGCACCGAGACGACCGACTCGCTGGTCTGCTCGGTCGCCACCCGCTGGATGGCGAGCGTGACGATCTTGCGGGCGCGCTTGTCGCCCTCGGACTTGGCCTCGTGCTCGATGTCCCTGACGATGAGCGCCGCTTCCCGCTTGGCCTGGTTCTCGATCGTGGTGACCAGCTCGAGCTTGGCTTGGTCGGAGGTGAGCCCGGCCACCCGTTCCAGCTCTTTGGCTCGCTCGGCATCTTGCCGGCCCAGTTCGGCGGCGCGGCGCTCGAGGTCCTGCCGGCGCTGGTCCAGAGTGTGGGTACGGTCTTCGATCCGCTTCAGTTCCTGGTCGAGTCGCTGCTCACGGTCGGCGAGACGGGTTTCGCGGCGCTCGAGGTCACCGCGCAGCTCGCGCACCTCGTCCTTGACCGCGCGGATCTCTTCCTCGACTTCGCGGCGGCCCTGGGCGGCCTGTTCGGCTTCCTCGCGGGCCCGCTCCAGGATCCCGGTGGCCTCGGTCTCGGCGCGCGCACGGATGTGATCGGCTTCCTGGGTGACCTGGTCGCGGCTGGCCTGGGTGAGCTGAGCCGCGTCCCGGGGTGTGCTCGCGGTCCGGCGCCAGACGACCCCGAACGCGAATATCACCGCGAGCAACCCGACTACCAGGAACGCGAGCGACAATCCGCTGCTCACGGTCACCCCTTTCCGTCCATCGCCCTCGGGGCACCTTTGTGTTGTACGTCGGTACCAGGGTTCCTTGGGTATATGCCCTGGCGCGAGCGGTCGCACGCCGCTCCGCTCGCCGGCTGTTTTTCCTGTCAGCCCTGACTACGCTGCGTATCCGCCTAATGGTCCTCCGCTGTCTTTCTGTGCCGGATGGGGTAATACCTCGCTGCCGTGAGGTTAAGGCTTGATAACCTTTTTATCAAGCAAAGCATCCGCGATCCGTGCGAATAGTGCGCCTTCCGGACGAAAGGTGCGCAGGTGCGGACCTGCGGGAACGGGGAAAGCGCGGGAGCGGCGGGGGTAGCAGGCGAGGGCGTAGTTCCTGGCCGCGGAGGCGGGCGGCGGGGTCACAAGGAGTAGCCAGGTCGGTGGCTTTCGGTTCTAGGCGCTGGCCTCGGGATTGACACCCCGGCTCGGGTCAGCTTGCCTTCATCTACGCGGTCACTGAATGTTATATATTCATTACATTAGGTTACAGGCGGGCGTGCTGGGGACAATTTGCCCCATGGGTGTCCGGCAGCAGGTTGAGCAGTGACTGTTCAGTGTGCGCCAGGTCCGGCTGGATCAGCCTAATTACGTTCATAATCGAATAGGGGATGCCGTGGAACAGTCGTCACATGTGACCGGCAGCATTCGCCGCGAGCCGATGGACGCCGCGGACCTGCTGGCAGCGATCGTCAACTCGTCGGACGACGCCATCATTGGGAAGACCATTGATGGCGTGATCACTACCTGGAACCCGGCCGCCGAGCGCATGTACGGATACACCGCAGAGGAAATCGTCGGCCAGCCGATCACCGTGCTTTGCCCGCCCGACCGGGTCGCTGAGATCCAAGAGATCCTCCGCAAGATCGGCAACGGCGAGCGCGTCCAGTACCACGAGACCGTCCGTCAGCGTAAAGACGGAACTGTCTTCCCGGTCTCGGTGGCGATCTCCCCGGTCCACGACGACCGGCATGCCCTGATCGGGGCATCGTCGATCGCCCGCGATATCTCCGAACGGTACCGCCTGCAGGCTGAGCTTCGCCTCCGATCGGACGACCTTGAGATCGCGTACCGAGACCTGGAGACCTTCTCCTATTCGGTCTCCCACGACCTGCGTGCCCCGCTGCGAGCGCTGGCGGGGCTCAGTCGCGCCCTGCTCGACGACTGCGGGGACAGCCTCAGCGAGGCCGCCGTCGGCTACACCAAGCTCATCCAGGCCGCCAGCGAGCGCATGACGCAGCTCATCGACGACCTCCTCAACCTCGCGCGCGTTTCGCGAGCCAAGATCCGCCTCCAGGTGCTCGACCTGGGGGCGGAGGTCGCCGGCATCGCCGCGGAACTCCAGCGCCAGGAACCGGACCGTCAGGTGCGCTTCACCATCCGGCAACCGGCCCTGGCCACGGCAGACCCGACGCTTATCCGCACGGTATTGCAGAACCTGCTGGACAACGCCTGGAAGTTCACCTCCGGACGCGACGACGCGGCCATCGAGTTCGGGATGACCCCAGACGGGACCTCTGGCAACTGCTTTTACGTGCGCGACAACGGCGCTGGCTTCGACACCGCCAGCGCCGGGAAGCTGTTCAAGCCGTTCGTGCGATTGCATTCAGCCTCCCAGTTCCCCGGCACCGGCATTGGCCTGGCGAGCGTGAGACAGATCGTGGAACGGCACGGAGGCCGCACCTGGGCCGACGGCGCACCCGGGGCCGGCGCGACCTTCTACTTCACACTCCCCGCGAAATGAACCCGCTGAATCATGGGGAACCAAAGCCATGCGTGCTGGACATCCGGTGGAGCCAGGCCTTTGGCTCCACCGGATGCCTAGGCTCCTGGTAAAACCTATTCGTAGTCTGGGGCCTCGTCCTCGGGGGCAATATAGGGTTCGGCGTCCAGGTCGATGACGTCGGCCGCACCTTCCTGCTGCATGGCCTCCCTGATCAGCCTGAACGCCAGGCCGGGCGGATAGCCCTTGCGGGCGAGCAGGCTCGCCGTCCGCCGGGCCCGGGCCTCGGGAGACTGTCCACGGGTGCTTGCCAGCTTCTGCTCGACCAGGCGCCGGGCGGTGGCGGCTTCCTGTTGGGGGTCGAGGGTGTCGACGGCCTCGCGGATTTCCTCGCTGTCGACGCCGCGGCGCCTGAGCTCGGCGGACAGTGACCGCCGGGACAGGCCACGGCTATGGTGCCGGGACTCCACCCAGGCCCGTGCGAACGACGCGTCGTCGATCAGGCCGGCGTCGGCGAACCGGCTCAGCACGGCCTCGGCGGCATCGTCGGGCACGCCGCGGCGCCGCAACGCCTGCGCCAGCTGGGCCCGGG
>Ga0302235_10003333_pt1 | contig 11329 bp, 11 predicted proteins | sample II_Palsa_N3_3_FD_193577 | JGI IMG/M metagenome (GOLD analysis project Ga0302235, IMG submission 193577) | Peat permafrost microbial communities from Stordalen Mire near Abisko, Sweden - II_Palsa_N3_3 | ecosystem: Environmental > Terrestrial > Soil > Palsa > Peat permafrost | place: Sweden... | reverse complement strand
CCGTTCGACACCATGAACTTGACTTTCCACTTCCGCCGGCTGCTTGAGGCCATCGACGGCCGTGAGATATCCGGTGATCTGGTTTCGGCAAACACTCCGGCGAGGCCGGTGACGCCCGTTCCCTGGGTGATGGTGTCGTGGGCGAACGTGGGCGCCTGGCCGGCCATGCTGGGATAGCAGGCACAGGACCCCGCGATCACAGAGCGTAGAGAACCGCCCTGTAGAGTCGGCGTCGTGGCAGATGACTGGCGGGTGACCGTCACGTTCCGCGATGAGGCCGACGTCCAGCAGGCGGTTCAGTCCGTCCGCGAGCACGAGGTGGAAGACGACGTGCGCAGTCGGCTCGGTCACCGCGTCGCGATGTCCGTCGATGGTCCCATCGTCTTTCTCTATGCCGGTACCGAGGACACGGCCCGCGAGACGGACCGGGTGGTGCGCGAGGTGCTGGCGCAGCACCAGCTGAGCGCAGAGTTCACGCTCGACCGCTGGCATCCGCTGGAAGAAGACTGGGAGGACGCGAGCGTCCCGATGCCGGATACCGGCGAGCAGCAAGCGGCGGAGCATCAGCGCCTGATCGATGCCGAGACTCAGCAGTCCCTCGCAGCCGGGCAGGCCGGATGGGAAGTGCACGTTGAGCTGCCATCGCATCGTCAGGCGGTCCAGCTCGCTGAGCGACTGCAAGCGGAGGGGCGCCCGGTTATACGCCGTTGGAAATACCTGGTACTCAGTGCCAACAACGAGGACGACGCCAGCGCCCTCGCCCAGGAGATCGGGCAAGAGATCTCGGTGAAGGCGTCAGTCCAAACCCAGGCGGTCCCGTTTGCCCAGTTCGACGCCAGCAAGCCCGGAAGCTGAGGAGTCCCAGCTAGAGCCGCTCTGGCATGAACGCGCTATCGGTCGTCGGTGGCCAGCCGGATCGCCGTGCCGGCCGCCTGGACGTCGCGGCCGAGCGTGGCCGCCAGCTCCGCTTCCGCGCCGAATTCCGCGCGCCAGGCCTGCAGCCGCCTGGTCAGCAGTTGCAGGTCGTACTCGCGGGTCAGCCCGATGGCGCCGTGCGCCTGATGGGCGGCCCGGACGGCCTTGGCGGCTTCCTGTCCCACCACGAGCTTGGCCGCGGCCAGGGCGAACGCCGCCTTGCCGCCCTCGGCGTCCAGGGCCGACTGACCGACCGCCGACGCGGCCAGGCCTGCCGCCTGCGCGATGACCACCAGGTGCTGCTGCACCGACTGGAACTCGCCAATGGGCCGCCCGAACTGGTGACGCTGGAGGACGTAGGAGCGGGTGATCCGGAGGAGGGCCTCCAGGGCGCCGGCCATCTGCGCGGCCCGCAGCAGCCCGCCGCGCAGCCGGAAGGATTCGGGGTCGAGCGGCCAGGCGCGGATCTCAACGGCCGGGCCGTCGACGGTCACCGTGTCGCACGGCAGGCCGGCCAGGTCGGCGCCGGCCTCGATCCTCGCGCCGCGAGCGTCGAGCACCACGGCCTTGGCGGCGCCGTGACGATCACCGGGCAGCAGCGCGACGATGCGCTCGGCGTTGCGGGCCCACGGCACCCGCCGGGCGACGCCGCGCACCTGGTCGCCGTCGAGACGGAGGGTGTCCGCGCGCGTTCCCGGGACGACCGCCCACGGCCCGGGGGCCTTGAGGTCGCCGCCGACTTTTGCGAGCACCCACGCCGCGAGCGCCGTCTCCATCAACGGGACCGGCGCGGCCTGCCCGGCCGATAGCTGCAGGGTGAGTAGCAGTTGGCGCAGGGTGCCACCCGAGCCGCCCAGTTCCTCGGGAATCCCGATCAGCGGCAGTCCGAGGTCGTCGATCTTGGACCACAGCCGGGGGTCAAGCCCGTCCCGCTCGGCCTGGCGGGCGGCCTCGGGACCGGCTTCCCGTGCGAAGAAATCACCGATGGTGGCCCGCAGGTCGCCGAGATCGTCGTCGGTCATGGTCGCAGCAATTGTTTGGCGATGATGTTGCGGAGTATTTCCGTGGTGCCGCCGCGGACCGTCCACGACGGGGATACCAGCACCGCGCGGGCGAGCAGGGACTCGTGCAGGTCGCTGGCGCCGGGGTCCGGCGGGCGGCCCAGATGGCGGAGCATGGTCTCGACGCAGTCCTGCTCGAACCGGGTGGCCATGTCCTTGATGAGGGCGGCCTCGACCAGCGGATGCTGCCCGGCGTCGACCATGCGGGCGACCGACAGGGACATGGAGCGGAACGCCCACAGCCGGGCGGCGATCGAGCCGAGGTCGGCCAGCGCGCTGTCGGCAAGGGGATCCACGCCGTGCTGCAGCCGGCCCTCGATGATCGGGATGGCGGACATCCACCGGTCGACCCCGCCGCGCTCGAGCACCAGCTCGGACGTGTTCTGGGCCCACCCGCCGCCGACGTCCCCCAGCCGGAGCCAGTCGGGGACGACCACCTGGTCGAGCGCGATCTCGCAGAATTCGCTGGTGCCGTCGATGAACGGGATCGGCGAAACCGTGATCCCGTCGCTGCGCAGGTCCACGATGAACTGGGTGAGGCCGCCGCGGCGCTCGTCGGACGTCCGGAACAGGCCCAGGAGGTAGTCGGCGGTGGCCCCGTTGGTGGTCCAGATCTTGGCCCCGGAGACGACCCAGTCGTCACCCGAGCGCACCGCCCGGGTCCTGAGGGAGGCCAGGTCCGAACCGGAGTCCGGCTCGCTCATGCCGATGGCGAAGGAGATCTCGCCCGCCGCGATCCGGGGCAGGAAGAAGGCCTTCTGCTCGGCCGTTCCGTTGGCGGCGATGCTGGGGCCGGACTGGCGGTCGGCCACCCAGTGGAACCCCACCGGGGCGCCGACGGCCAGCAGCTCCTCGACCACCAGCTGGCGGTCGACCGCGCTCCGGCCATGCCCGCCGTACTCGGCCGGCAGCGTCATGCCGAGCCAGCCCTTGGCCCCGAGGTCCATGGAGAAGGCCCGGTCGACGGCGCCGGTCATGCCCAGTCCGACCGGGTAACTTCCGGCTGGCAGCCGTTGCGCAAGCCAGGAGCGAACCTCCCGTTGCAGGGCCCGCTCGCGGTCCGACAGCCCGGTCGGCTCGAGCTCGAAGACGTGCATCAGGCGGGCTCGAACCAGAACGGGGGCACCACGTCGTCGGCGGCGATGCGCAGCGTCACCCTGAACGGGGTCCTGGCGTCGGCGGGGAGGCCGCGGACGTGCCCGAACACGGCCGGGCCGCCTTCGACGACGACCTGCCCGAGGGTGTACGGGACCTCGAGCCCGGGCCTCGGCACCCAGACGGTGGTGAAGCTGATCAGGGTGCCGGCCGGGCCGAACTGAGCGGTCTCGGTGGCGGCCTGCCCGCACTGCTGGCAAACGGCCCGGGCGGGCCACGAGGTGGCACCGCAGGCGGTGCAGCGGGAGCCGGTCAGGCGATGGCCGGCCGGGTCGAACCGGGGACGTTCGGCGGTGGGTGCCCAGTCAAGGGCCGGGTTCAGTTCCATGGGTCAACTCGCTCGAGGATGTGGATGTTGCAGGCGGCCGATTCGCCTTCCAGCCAGCCGCCGCTGTTCTGCGCCAGGGCAATGCGGGGGCGGTCGACTTGGCGGCGGCCGTCCGCCTCGCCGCGCAGTTGCCAGGTCAGCTCCGCGATCTGGGCCAGGCCGGTTGCGCCGACCGGGTGACCGCGCGACGAAAGGCCGCCGCTCGGGTTGACCGCGATCCGGCCGGTCAGCGCGGTAGCGCCGCTGCGCAGGAGGTCGGCCGCGCCGCCCGGCTCGCACAGTCCCAGCTGCTCGTAGTAGAGCAGTTCGCCGGGGGCCATGGCGTCGTGCACCTCGGCCACGTCGAGGTCTTCCGGCCCCAGGCCGGACTGCTCGTAGACGCTGCGGGCGCAGCGTTCGGCCGATGTCGGCTGGGGGTTGGCGGACCAGCTGGTGCCGGAGGCCGCGGCCGACGCGCGGACCGTGACCCGGGGATGGCCGGTCGGGACCTTGTCCGACCGGGTGATCACGACGGCCGCGGCGCCGTCGCAGATCGAGCTGCACATGAGCAGGGTGAGCGGCTCGGCGATGGGACGGGAGGCGAGCACCTGTTCCGGCGTGACTTCCTTGCGGTGCTGGGCGTTCGGGTTGAGTGATCCGTTGTAGTGGCTCTTGACCGCCGCCTGCACGCAGTCGTCCACGGTCAGCGAGCCCTCGTCGAGCCGCTTGCGCAGCCGCAGCGCGTAGACGGCGGTGAACTGCAAGCCCAGCCCGCTCACCACGTCGAGGTCGGCGGCGGTCTCCAGAGCGGCGAGGGTCCGGTTGCGGTCCTCGACGAACATCTTCTCGAAGCCGACCGCGAGGGCGGTGTCGACCACGCCTGCCTGGACCGCGATGACGGCCTCGCGGAAGGCGGTGGACCCGCCCGCGCAGGCGTTCTCCACGTTGACGATGGGGATGCCCTCGATCCCGACCTCGCGCAGTACGCTCTGCCCGCGGATCTGCTCCTGTCCCTGCAGCAGGCCGCCCATGCCGTTGGACGAGTAGGCCGCCTGGATGTCCTTAGTCCCGAGCCCGGCGTCGTCCAGCGCGCGTACGACGGCGGTCCTGACCAGGTCTTTAAGCGATGCCTCGGGGAAGCGGCCGAAGGGGTGCATGCCGACCCCGGCCACCGCTGCGTTTGTCACGTCAAGCCTCCTGCGGCTGTGGTGTGTTGGCGATCATCCCGGCCAGCCGCTCGGCGGCCGCCCGGGGGCTGAGGGCGCCGTGCTGGAGGTCCTGGATGAGGGTGTCCCCGGCCGGGCTGTCCAGCAGCCGGCGGGCCTCGACCCGCAGCAGCGCCACCGCCTGCGCGACGATCTGGTTGGCGAGCACCTGGCGGCGCAGGCCAGGCAGGCCGGGGCTGGAGCGAAGGTAGTCCCGGTGGGCTTGGATCGCGGTGAGCAGGGCGTCGATGCCCTCGCCGGTCAGTGCGTCGGTGCGCACGACGGGGATCTTCCAGTCGGCCGGCCGGCGCAGGTGGAGCGCCTGGCGCACCTCGTTGACCAGCTGCTTCGCTCCTTCTAGGTCGCCCTTGTTGACGACGATGATGTCCGCCACCTCGAGGATCCCCGACTTCATGGCCTGGACCGAGTCGCCGCCGCCGGGCATCAGCGTGAGCACGACCGTGCCGGCGTGCCCGGTGACGTCGAGCTCGACCTGGCCGGTGCCGACGGTCTCGACGATGACCTCGTCGAACCCCGCCGCGTTGAGCAGGACGAGGGCTTCCCCGGCGGCGTCGGACAAGCCGCCGAGGGCGCCCCGGGTCCCCATGGACCGGATGAACACCCCCGGGTCGAGGTAGTGGCGGCTCATCCGGGTGCGGTCGCCGAGGATGGCGCCGCGACCGTCCGGGGAGGACGGGTCGACGGCGAGCACGGCCACGCTCCGCCCGGCCGCCCGGTGCGCGTCGGCCATCGCCGCCACCAGGGTCGACTTGCCGGCCCCGGGCGGCCCGGTGATGCCCACCCGGCGCGCCGCGTCGGACGGCTGGTCGACGGCGTCGACCAGCCCGGCCGCCTGCGGATGGCCGTTCTCGATGAGCGTCAGCGCCCGGGACAGGGCGCGCCGGTCGCCGGCCCGCAGCCGCTGGAAGAGCGTGGCCAGGTCGTCGTTCACCCGCATCGGATCAGCTGTCCTGGGCCGACGCGGCGCCGACCTCGGGCAGGCGGCCGCGGACGTTGAGCTCGATGAAGGCGGCGACGCTGGGGATGTCGGTCCCGGGGCCGAATACCCCCTTGATGCCGAGCTCGTCCAGGTCATGGATGATCTGCGGGGAGGTGATGCCGCCGACCACGACCAGGATGTCGTCCAGGCCCGCCTCGTTCAGGGCGGCCACCACCCGGCGCGAGAGCTGGCTGACCGCCCCGGACAGGATGCTGAGCCCGAGCACGTCGGCGTCCTCCTGCAGCACGATCTGGGCCAGCTCGGCGGGCGTGCGGCGCAGGCCCGCGTAGATCACCTCCATGCCCGCGTCCCGCAGCCCTTGGGCGATGACCTTCACGCCGCGGTCATGACCGTCGAGGCCGACCTTGCCGACAACCACCCGGATGGGCCGACCCTGGCTCACAGTGCCACCTTCTCGGAGATGTAGTCGCCGAAGACCTTCCGCCACACCTTGGCGATCTCACCGGTGGTGGCGTAATTGCGCACGCACTCGACGGTGGCGGGCAGCACGTTGCCGTCGGAGCGGCAGGCCTCCTCGAGGCTTTGCAGTGACGACGCGACCGCCGCGTCGTCACGCTGGCCGCGTACCTCGGCCAGCCTGGCCAGCTGGCGCTCGATGGCGCCCGCGTCCACCTCGAAGGTGGCCCGCTGCGGCTCTTCGTCGATCTCGAAGCGGTTGACGCCGACGACGGTCCGCTGGCCGCTGTCGACCTCGACCTGCTCCCGGTAGGCGCCGCGGGCCAGCTCGTTCTGGAACCACCCCTCCTTGGCCGCCGTCACCGCCCCGCCCATCTCGTCGACCTGCGCGATGATGGCCTCGATGCGCTCCTGGAACTCCCTGGTCAGGGTCTCCAGGTAGTAGGAGCCGGCCAGCGGGTCGATGGTGGCGGGCACGCCCGTCTCGTAGCCGATGATCTGGTTGGCCCGGATCGAGGTGCGGGCCGCTTCCTGGGTGGGGATGCCGAGCGCCTCGTCGAACGAGGCGGTCCTGGTCTGCTCGCAGCCGCCCAGGATCTGGGCCAGGATCTGCAGGGTGATGCGGGAGATGTTGTTCAGCGGCTGCTGCGCGGTGAGCGGCCGCCCGGAGGTCGCGGCGTGCAGCCGGAACTGCTGGCTGCGGATGGTGGTGCCGCCGAAGCGCTCGCGGACCAGCCTGGTCCACACCGCCCGGGTCGCCCGGTACTTGGCGATCTCCTCGAAGAAGTCCATCTCGGTGCAGAAGTGCAGCTCGATGGTGTGGCCGAAATCGTCGATGGACAGCCCCCGGCGCAGCAGGTCTTCCACGTAGGCGATGCCGTTGCAGATGGTGAACGCGGCCTCCTGCACGCAGGTCGAGCCCGCCTGCTTCATGTGCGAGCCGGACACGCTGATGGGCAGCCAGTTGGGGGCGACCTCATTCAGGTACTCGAAGGTGTCCATCGACAGCCGCAGCGCCGCCTCGATCGGCAGGAACTGAGTCCCGCGGGCGATGTACTCCTTGATCGGGTCGTTCTGCAGCTGCACGGTCACGTCGGACAGCGGCATCCCCTGGCGCTCGGCCAGGACCACGAACCAGGCCGCCGCGATCGGGCCGATGGAGTTGGCGGTGGTGAAGATCTGGCCCACCTTGTCGAGGGGGATGCCGTCGAACATGCGCTCCACGTCGGCCAGCGAGGTGAGGCTCACCCCGACCTGGCCGACCTCGTCTTCTGCCATCGGGTCATCGGGGTCAAGCCCGACCTGGGTGGGCAGGTCCAGGGCGATCGAGACGCCGCCGGTGCTGCCGGTGTCGATCAGGTAGTGGAACCGTTTGTTGGCGTCCTCGGCGGAGCCGAACCCGGCGTACATCTCCAGGTGCCACAGTTCCCGCCGGTAGCCGTCCGGGCGCAGGCCGCGGACGAACGGTTCCTGGCCCGGGAAGCCGACGTCGCGCTGGTAGTCCCAGCCCCGCTGCTCCAGGTCGACCGGGGTGTACAGGGGGTTGATGGGGATGCCGCTGCTCGTCTGGTAGGAATAGCCGGGCTCGCCGTACAGCACGTCGCGGTTCCGGGCGTTCCACGAGGCGACGGCGTCGCCCGGTTCGGTCTCGGTCGGCTCAGTCGTCATGGGCCGGCTCCCTTCTAAGATGTTGCACTTCGGTCCTCACCACACGTCTTCAAGCAGCCGGGCGACGCCGTCGCCGCCGCCGATGCGGTCCAGCCAGGCGGTGCCCGACTCCCGGCTCATGTCGGCCGCGACCGCCGGCGCCAGCGCCTTGAGCTCGCCCGGGTCGACTCCCAGTTCGCGTACGGAAGCGGGCAGGCCCAGCCGCTGGGCCCACGCCTGGATCGCCTCCCAGGGGCGACGGTCCTCCCTCCCCGGCTCGGCGTCCAGTCCGGCCGCGTCGACCGCCGCCCGCTGCTGCGGGGCAACGTGCTGCTCGGTGAGGCGCATGACCGACGGCAGGACGGCCGCGGCGGTCAGGCCGTGCCGGACGCCGAGGACGCCGCCGAGCTGGTGGCCGATGGCGTGGGACGGGCCGAAGGTGATGTTGCCCCGGCCGAGCAGGACCAGCCACGAGGCGAGGAGGCAGTCGAGCGCCTGCTCGCTGGTCCGGCTGTCGCCGACCCGCAGGCTCTGCGCCAGCAGGCGCAGGCCCTGGCCGCACAGAGTGGTGGTCACGACGTTGGCGGCCGGCGAGTAGATGCTCTCCACCGCGTGCTCGACCGCCTTGAACCCGGTCGAGACCCAGACATCGGACGCGGCGGCGGAGCACAGCCCCGGGTCGAGCATGGCCGCGTCCGCCGCCAGAGCGGGCGCCTTGGCGACCAGCTTGCGGCTGGCGTTGCCGGATCCGTGCACGGTCACGCCCGCGGAGCAGGTGAAGGCCGCCCCCGACAGCGTGGTCGGGACCGCCACCAGCAGGGGTCTGGCCCGATCCGGGGCGTGGTCCTGAGCGACCGCGCTGACCAGGTCCGCGGCGGTGGACGCGTGCCGGACCGCCTGCTCGCGCAGCAGCTTCGCGCTGTCGATCGCCGCGCCGGATCCGTAGCCGAGCACCACGTCGGGCGGGGAGGCCGTAAAAGCGGCCGCCGTCTCCCGCAGCCATGGCCATGGCGCGTGCGGAGCCGCGACCAGCACGGCGGTCTCCAGCCCGGCCGAGAGCCGGCTGGTCAGGTCGCCGGCCGCCAGCCGGGCGGTGCAGACGATCGCCACCCGTGGGCGCTTGAGGCCGGCCAGCTCGCGGATGGCGGCGACCGGGTCGTCAAGCAGGCAGCCATCGCCGTAGATCACCGTGTCCACGTCCGCCCGGCGGACGGTGCGGCCGCCGGGCGTCACCGGGCCGCCAGTCCGGGGGCGATCTCGGCCAGGAACCGGTCGCGCTGACGGCGGGCCGCCTCCGGCGGCTGACCGGGCCAGGTGACGCGCAGGACGGTCAGCGCGGGAGTGAGCGCCGCCGCCAGCTCGCCCAGGCGGGCCAGCAGTTCTCCCGGACGGCCGCTCAGCGCCTGCTCGGCCGGATAGCCGCGGCTGCGGTGGCGGGCGTACTTGGCCGCGGAGGCGGCCGGCGTACCGGCGTCGGCCAGGTCGAGATCGACGCGGATGGCGAGGGGCGCGTCGGCCGCGGCCGCGCGCAGCTCCCGGTAGCGACCTTCGGTCAGCCCGGGGCCGAGGTAAACGCCCGCCCCGGCCGAGCCGGCCCGCTCCGCCGCCCGGGGCGTGATGGCGCAGCACCAGACCTGCCGTCCGGCCGCGATCAGGGACTCGGCCAGCTTCCAGCGGGCCGCGAACCGGTTGGCGAAGGGACGCTCGGCCGCCTCGAAGTCGGCCGCCCGGTACCCGGCCGCCAGGGCGACCGGGATCGCCGCCCCGGCCAGGGCGTCGAGCGAGGCCAGCCGGGTCGCCGTCACCGCCGCCGCGGCGGCGCCCGCCACCAGCGAGGGCATCAGGTGCGGCCCGGGCCCGGCCGCGACGGCGGTGCGGCGGTCGAGCCGCCCGGCGACGGCCGACAGCACCGCGATCGGGTCAAGCACGGTGGTCTCACCGCCCGCCGGGTGATCCCCGGTCACCAGGGCGGCCGCGCCCGCGGCGGCGTAGGCGTCCGCGTCGTCCAGCGCCTGGCGGGCGACGCGGCTCACGCCGCCGCCGGCCGCCTCGGTGCAGAGCAGGATTCCCCAGCGCATGGTCAGCCTCCGGCCCCGAAGTAGACCGACTGCATGGCCTGGCCGCCGAGGATCTCGTCGGCCGGGCCGCAGTCGGTGACGGCGCCGCGGTTGACCACGTTGAGGTGGGTGCACAGGGCGGAGGCGACACCGACGTTCTGCTCGGCCAGCAGCACGGTCTGGCCGGCCGCGACCAGGTCCTTCAGCAGGTCGACGACCCGGGCGATGAATGCGGGAGCGAGGCCGAGCGAGGGCTCGTCAAGCAGCAGCAGCGCGGGCCGGCCGACGAGGCCGCGGGCGATGGCGACCATCTGCTGTTCCCCGCCGCTGAGCGTGCCGGCCTTCTGCCTGCCCCGCTCGGAGATGATCGGGAACAGCTCGGACAGCTCGGAGATCCGCTGCCGACCGGCTTCACGGCCCATGAACACGCCGCACGCCACCTCGAGGTTCTCGGTGACGGTCAGGTCGGGGAACAGCCGCCGTCCCTGCGGCACATGAGCGATGCCCTGGTGGGCCCGCCGGTCGGGGCGCTGCGAGCCGAGGTCACGGCCTGCGTAGCGGACCTGCCCGGACCGGAACGAGAACTGGCCGGAGATCCCCCGCAGCAGGGTGGTCTTGCCGGCCCCGTTGGGGCCGACCAGGCCCACCACGCCCGAAGCCGGGACGGTGAAAGTGGCGCCGCGGATCACGTCGCCGGACCCGTAGCCGCCCCAGACGTCGAGCACCTCGAGCAGGTCGGTGCTCCCAGCCGGGACCGATGCCTCGGAGCGACGGCTGGTCAGTCCCGCGAGCGCCCTCATGGTGCCACCTTCGGCTGGCCGTCGGTCGTGAGCCTGCTATCGGGGCTGCGCTGGGTATCGGCGCTGAGCTTGATATCGGGGCTGCGCTGGCCGACGCCGATCCCGACGTCGTAAACGGCGCCCATGGTCCCGAGGAAGGCCTCGATGACGGACGGGTTCTTGGCGACCTCGGCCGGCGTGCCCTCGGCCAGCAGCTGCCCGTGGTCGAGGACGCAGACCCGGTCGCACAGCTCGGTCACCACGTCGAAGTGGTGCTCGATGATGATCGCCGAGATGCCGCTCGCCTTAGCCTGCCGCAGCAGCGCGATGACTCGGCGCGACTCCTCCGCGCCGAGCGCGGTCGTCGGTTCGTCGAGGATGACGAAGTCGGGCTTGCGGGCCAGCGCCATGGCGATCATCAGCAGCTGGCGCGCGCCACCGGAGATGGCGCTGGCGGGGACGTTATCGACGCGGCGGTCGCGCCGCAGCCGCCGGACCAGCAGCGCCCACCGGGACTGGGCCACGGTAACCGTGTCCAGGCACTCGGGGATGTCCAGCGTGCGGAAGGCGGCCCCGTCCTGGAAGGTCCGGACCAGGCCGCGGGCGGCTCGCCGTTCGGGCGGCAGCCGCCTGAGGTCGGTGTCGCCAAGCAGCACCCGCCCGGAGGTGGCCGGCACGAACCCGCTCAGCACGTTGACCATCGTGGTCTTGCCGGAGCCGTTGGCGCCGACCAGGCCGATGAACTCGCCGCCGCCGCGGACCTCGAAGGAGACGCCGCTGAGGGCG
>Ga0302235_10003331_pt1 | contig 11333 bp, 10 predicted proteins | sample II_Palsa_N3_3_FD_193577 | JGI IMG/M metagenome (GOLD analysis project Ga0302235, IMG submission 193577) | Peat permafrost microbial communities from Stordalen Mire near Abisko, Sweden - II_Palsa_N3_3 | ecosystem: Environmental > Terrestrial > Soil > Palsa > Peat permafrost | place: Sweden... | reverse complement strand
TGGTATTTGTTGCATAGCCCAGGTCAAAGCCGGCGCAGAGAATGAATACTCTGCGCCGGCTTTGACGTTTCCGGCGCCTGCTTGAATTGCCACTGACGTTTGAGCGGAAGCGGCGCACCTCTCCCACTCTCCCACCTGCTTGCAACACGCCCAATACGCGGACTGCGCCCCATAGGCAACGGATTCGTACGGCAAGGCAGCACCAGGCCGCAGCGCAGGTACTACCTTGCCGTACCGCCTAGTTCGGGCTCTGGAATGGCCCGGTAAACTGAGAAGGCGTAAAACCTTTAACGATAGCGGGCGAAGACGGCGCCAGTTGAAAATCGCCAAACGCCGAGCGTGACGCGTCCGCCATCGCCTTGGCGAAAACCACGTCGGCGGAACCGAACATCGACTCGATGGTGATATACGGTTGAGCTCCGGCATCGATGGCCGTGGCGGTGCCGTTGATCACGATATTGCTACTCAGCAGGTTTCCTACCGGCGCCCCCGGTGAATTGGTCAGGATCTGCGGCAAGGTCGGATAACGCGTCGAGTAAGGCGGCTGGCTATAGTTCACCGCGGCCAACTCCTGCTGGAACACCCCGTTCGGATCCAACACCACGGAATTTTGCCAGGACAATCCACGGGAATCGATATAGATCGCGGGGGTCAGGTTGGCAAACAGATTGTCGTACACCTGATTGTCCCGGCCGCCGCCGATAAATACCGCGTCGTTGACATGCGAGAACACGTTGCGGCGAATCACGATACCGCAGAATTCATCGTCGAGATAAATACCCATCGTTGCCGTTGCTTGCGCGGGGTTACCGACATCATGGATAAAATTATCCTGGATCACCGTGCCTCGCATGGTCCAATCGCGGCCGGCATAAATCGCACCGGAGTCGGCGGTTTCAGTCACCATGTCATAGATCTCATTGTCCGAAATCAGGTGATTGTTGCCACTGAAAATAATCGCCGCATGCGGACCGTTAAACATCGTATTACGCAGAATCTGGTCGCCCACCCCCGACAGATTGATTGCCGGCCGGTAGGCACGGGTGCGCCGAGCGAAATTACTCAACATGCTGTCGGTGACAAAATCATTGCCGCCGGCCAAGGTGGTTCGGTTACCGCCATCCACCACAAAGCCGCCTTCGCCGGTATTGGTCACGGTGTCAAAACTGAAACCGCTGCTGCCCGCATTCGACACTGCCGCGCGATTTCCCATATTGAGGAAGGTGGTGTGGGTGACCAGCACATTGCCGCCGCCGGATATTTGTATGCCGTCGCCGCGGCCATTCTCGAAGGTCAAATTGCTGATGGTCAGGTTGGTCGCATTGTTGGCGACCAACAACGAATTCACCACCGAAACCTCGACGTCGCCGGGTTGCAAGGGCGCCGGCGGCCAGAAGTACACCAGCGCATTTTGCGTATCGACATAATAGTCGCCGGGCTGATCGAGGGAAGACAGCGCATTTTGGATAAAGACCCGCTGTCCGACCAGCAAGCCGAACTCCGGTGCGGGTCCGGTCAAAGTAAGGATACCTGACGACGGATCGACCGACTGCACCGCCAAGGTGGTGTCGGCCCAATCTCGCGCCCAGTAGCCCATCGCCTGCAGGGCAGGTTCATTCTGCCACGCGCTTATCGGCGCGCCGGCGACGGTGAAGGTCAATCCATTGGCGCCGCCGGGCAAGGTCGCGATGGTCGCAAAACCGGTATCGGGCCAACGCGCCAGCGTCATCGGCTGGCCCTGGTAAAAGAGTTCAAGCGGAGCCGGCGTCACCGGAATGTCGAAACCATGGGGTTGGAACGTGCCAAGATTTGTAATGCCGTTTTGCGCCAGGCTGGCCACCAAAACCTGTCCCTGCGCCACCGGCGGCAAACGGGCTAGTGCCGCGGCATTGGTGACCACGGCAAAACCTGTCAACGGCTGGCTGCCGGAAATCACCGCGCTGGTGCCGGCCGCAGCGGAAATCGAGATCGGGGTATTGTTCCAGCTCGGGTCCGGCGTCAGTGTCAAAGTACTGGCGAGGCGGTAGATACCGGCACCGAGAACCAAGTTCACATTGCTGATACCGACATTGGAGCCCGCCTTCTTGGCATTGATTGCGTTCACCACGTCACGCAAACTCAGGTGGGGCGCGGCGAGATTGACTATGCCGCTGACGGGCGGTACTTGGCCGCTTTCCACCGCATTCGAGTCGGCGGCCGAAACAATAACATCGGCTGCAATGACCTGTGTGCTGAACAACAGCATGCCCAATAACAGAGCGCGGGTCAGCGCCATGACGGATAGATGAAAGCGATGTGTTACTGGCGCCGCGATTTTGCCGATGCTGGGGTATTTCATTTCCGCTCCTGGGACAGGCGCGGGATCTCCCGGCCACGCCTGTGTTCGCTTGCTGAGAGCGTCTTCTGAAATTTCGCCGGTCGCAGGCAAGTTGAGCCTGGCCGCGGCGGCGAAAAACGGCGCTGAAAAATTGCGTTTGACCGATATAGGGCGCGATGAAATCCATCAACTGAACTTGATGGAACGTCCCCTCATCGGATCGATACAGACCGGTATCGACGGTCGTAGCGACTTGTTTTGTAGTGCGATTTTATTGCACTTAATCCAAGCCGGTACTGGTAGTTTATGCAATTTAAATTGAATTGCATAGCACACAAGATATATGACATTCTCTTTTCAAAGCTTTCATTTCGCTTCGGATAACAGAACATCCAGCGATGCCATGTTGAAATATTTTTTTCCCGTATTTGTTCGGATGTGCAGCGATGCTTGCGCTGCTTCACCCAACCACAAAAATACAAAATCCCATTTTGCCGAATAGCTAGGCACCCAGATAAAGACGCTTGATCTCGGGGTCGTGCAGCAACTGCCGGGACGGTCCATGCAATGCCAAACTTCCGGTTTCGAGCACATACGCATAGCTCGAGATGGTCAGCGCCATGCGGCTGTTCTGTTCCACCAATAACACGGTCACGCCGTCGTCGCGATTGATCTGCAAAATGCTGCCGGCAATCTGCCGGATGAATTGCGGCGCGATGCCGAGCGACGGTTCGTCCAGCAACAGCAAGCGCGGCTTGGACATCAAGGCGCGTCCGATCGCCACCATCTGCTGTTCGCCGCCCGACAGACTGGAGCCTTGCTGGCGATAACGTTCCTTGAGCCGCGGAAAACGCGTCACCACACGGTCCAGGTCCGCCGCGATGCCGCCCTTGTCGCGGCGGGTGTAGGCACCCATCAGCAAGTTATCCTTGACTGACATGTAGGGAAACACGTGGCGACCTTCCGGCACCATCGCCACGCCGCGTTCGACCAGTTTGTGCGGCGCCACGCCGCGGGTCGACTCGCCGTCCAGCAGGATCTCCCCCTGCTGCGGAGCGCGCAGCCCGGTGATGGCGCGCAGGGTCGACGACTTGCCGGCGCCGTTCGAACCGATCAGTGCCACGATGCTGCCCTTGTCGACCGACATCGAAACCTCGTTCAGGGCACGCACGTGCCCGTAGGTCAATGAGACCTTGCGCAATTCCAGGTGCGGCACGCTCATATGCCCAACTCCTCGTCTTCCTTGCCGAGATAGGCTTCGATCACCTCGGGGTTGTCGCGAATCTGCTGCGGCGTGCCCGCCGCGATCTTCTTGCCGAAATACAGCACATGGATGTAGTCGGAAATGCTCATGACAGCCTTCATATCGTGTTCGACCAGCAGTATCGAAACACCCTGGCCGGCAATCCGGCGGGTCAGTTCGACGGCACGTGCCGTTTCCTCGGGATTGAGACCGGCATAGGGTTCGTCCAACAGCAGGACCTTGGGCTTGGCGGCCAGCCCCATCGCCATTCCCAGCAAACGCAGGAAGCCGTGCGGCAGATTTTTGGCGACCTCATGCGCGATCCGGCCGATATCGAGCAGTTCCAGTACAGCCAAGGCCTCCTCGTTCAGGCGTGTTTCATCGCGCCGCGCGTGCCGGGTGTCGAGGAAAGCCGGCAGGTCGCCGCTTTGGCGATGCAGTTGATGCGCGAGCGACACATGTTCCAGCGCGGTCAACTGCGGGAAAATGGTGGTTTCCTGGAAGGTCCGCACCATGCCCCGGGCAGCAATCCGATGCGGTTTCATGCCGGTCACATCCTCGCCGAACAGATGCACCGAACCCGAACTGGGCGCGGCATAACCGGCCAGGATCTTGAAGAAGGTGCTCTTGCCCGCTCCGTTCGGGCCGATCACCGAAGTCACCTGGCCCGGTGTGTCGCCCAGCGAGAGCGAGATGCCGTCGTTGGCAAGCAAGCCGCCGAAGCGCTTGGTGACGGCGCGGGCTTCCAGAATCAGGGTCATGCGCCGACCTCCTTGTTGCCAAAGCGCAAGCGGCGTATCTGCAACGACAGGATGCCGTTCGGAATGGTCAGCATCGCCAGGATCATGATCGCGCCATATGCCAGCGATTGGTATTGCTGGAAGTCGCCGAGAAACTCGAACAGAATGGTCAAGGCAAAAGCGCCGAACATCGCGCCGCTGACGAATTCCAGGCCGCCGAGGAAACAGAACAGCATGAAGTCGATGCTGTGCTGCACGGTGAAGCTCTGGGTATAAACGCTCTGGGTCAGAACCGCAAAATAGCTGCCGCCCAGCCCGCCCAGCGCACAGGCCACGGTAAAAGCCAGGATCCGGTAGCGCCAGACATCGATGCCGACACTCTCGGCCAGATCTTCATTCAGACGGATCGCCTCGAAGATGCTGCCGAGCCGTGAATAGTGCATGCGCCACACCACCAGCAAACTCAAGGCCAACAGGAGCGCGCCGAGATAGTAGATGGCGAAGGTCGAATGTATGCCCAGCGGCTGGCGCAGATTGGTGATGCCGGCCGAGCCGTTGGTGAAACGTCCGCCGTTGAGGAAGGCCAGCCGGATCGCTTCGGTCAGGCTGATCGTCAGCATCGAGAAATAGACGCCTTTGAGCTTGAGGATGAAACTGCCGATCAGCGCGCCGCACAAAGCCGTGATCAGTACGGACAGCGGCAGCACCAGCCAATAACTCAAACCGGTGCGACTCAGCAGAATGGCGCTGGCGTAAGCGCCGATCAAGGCAAACCCCGCCTGGCAGATATTCACGCGGCCGATGGCGAAGGTCAACCAGACGCCCGAGGCGATCACCGCGAGGCCCGCGCAATTCATCAGCACCGATAAGGCGTAGTGCGACTGCCCCAGGAAAACCGGCAGGATCGAGAAGACCGCGATAAACCCCAGGCAGGTGACCAGGTCGCGCTGTTTTTTCAGTTTCATTCTATTTTCCCGTATTTGCGGAACAGGACACTAGCCCCATGGTTTGCCGAACATGCCATTGGGTTTGTAGAGCAGGAATACGATCATGCCGACAAAAATCAGCAGATAGGTCAGGCTGCTGGGCAAGAACTCATAACCGAGCGCTTCCGCCATGCCCAACATAAAACCGCCGACGATGGCGCCGGCCGTCACGCCGGCCCCGCCGATCATGATCATGATGAAAGCCTTGGTGGAGATATTGGTGCCGACGCCGCTGTTGACGCCGTAGAGCGTGACCAGCAAACCGCCGGCGACACCGGCCAAGGCCGCGCCCAGCGAAAATCCGAGGGTCATCACCTGCTTGACGTTGACCCCTTGCAGGGTTGCGGCGTCCTTGTCCTGGGCCACGGCGCGCAGGGCCCGGCCCGGCTTGGTGTACTGCACGAATAACAACAGGGCGACGATGCATGCCAGCGAAACACCGCATACCAGCAAGCTGGCGTAGGGCATGAAGATGTCGCCGTCGCCGAGATTCAGCACGCCTTCGATGACCTCCGGCACGCCTCTTTGTTTTTCGCCGAATACCGTGAGCGCGGAGTTTTCCAGTAACAAGGCCGTGCCGACCGCCATCAGCATGCTGTTCTCTTCCCGCGTGGCATGCTCCAGCACGGGCTGGAACAGGTAGCGATTGAACAGCACGCCGACGAGCGCCAGGCTGGCGGCCGAGGCCAGCAGCGCGACCCAGAACGGGCAGCCCCATTGGCCGTAAACGTAATAGGTCACAAAACCGCCCAGCATATACATCTGCCCGTGAGCGAAGTTGACCACCCGCATGATGCTGAAAACCATGGTCAAACCGAGTGCGATCAAGGCATATGCCGAACCGAGTATCAGACCGTTTGCAATCACCTGTTCCATAGCTGGGTACCGGTCCGGAAAAGTAATGGGCTGGAGGTCAATCGAGCGGACCCGGCACCGCCGGGCCGCCATGCGCCGATATCAGTTCTGGACCTGGCCGACGAAGATCGGCACCAGGTTGCCGTTCTGAAACTCGTCGATCACCACCGGTACGCCAATCTGGCTGCGCCGGCCGAAATCCTTCTGCCCGACGAATTCCAACTGGGTCTTGCCCTTCAACAGCGGGTTGACCATGCTGAAAGTCGCCATGTCGTGCTTGAATGCGTCGACGTCGGTGAGCGCCTTGGGGTCTTTTTGCAGCACGGCCAGAATCACTTCCAAGGCATACACCTTGGTTCCGGCTTCGTCGTTCCACTCGCCGACATGTTTAGTATAGTCAGCCACAAATGTCTTCATGTAGTCCGACTCAAGCGCCGGTGTCGACGCGCCGCCCACCGACAGGAAGCCGTTGGCCTTGGTGCCGGCGATCTGCTCCAGGGTCTTGGCGTCCTGCGATGTTTCGGTCGAGATCGAACCTTTGTAACCCAGCTCGCGAGCAGTCTTGATCAACAGCGGAGCATCGGCGGGCGCCACCCCGGACAGCACGATGGCATCGGGTTTGCCGCGCACGATCTTGGTCATGATAGGCATGAAGTCGGTGGTGCCCGGTTCATAACTATCCTGGTCCGCGATCACCTTCAAGCCGAGTGCGCGGGCCGCGGCGACGCCTTCTGTTTGCTGGTTCTTGGCATCGGCTTCATTGCTGGCGACGAAGGAGATCGACTTGACGCCTTTTTTGTCCATCAGATATTTGTACACCAAGGGACCGACCTGATACGACGCGACCATGCCCAGCACCGATGCATTGGCCGGAGCGCGATACAGGTCCTTGGAAAACGCGTAGGGGAAATTGAGCGCTTTCTCACGCTCCAGGGTCGGCTTGACGGCTTGCGCGGTGGTATCGATGTTGGGTCCGATGATGTATTTGACACCTTGGCTGGTCAGCTTCTCGACGTTTTCGATCGATACTTGCGGATCGTTCTTGTCATCCAGCGCAACAATCTCGATCTTGTATTTCTTGCCGCCAATCAGCACACCGCCTTGCTCGTTGTACATCTCGGCCGTGGTTTCGGCGGCATATTTGTTCACCAGCCCCCAGGAAGCGGCCGCGCCCGACATCACGCCATCCACACCGATCTTCAGGACATCGTCCGCATAAGCATATTGGACCGCGCCGAGCAGCACGGCTGCGAGACCCACACAGGTTTTCGACACACGAAGCTTGTTCATTTTTTTCCTCTGGGTAGACGAATAATCAAGGTTGGCTGACTGTAAATTTAGATCAATCAAAAAACTGAATCAAAAGGAATGACGAATCCCGACCGTGAATGCGGTCTGGTCGGAATTCGGCAAGCCGCCATAAGTGCCGGATGCCGGATCGTCCATGTTGTACATTGCCTCGGTGGCACCGCCCGAGTTTTTCAGATAGGCAAGATTGGCAATCAATTGCGTGCGCTTCGACAGCGAATACGCGGCCAGCAAGCGATATTCGGAGGTGTGATTGGAGAAAGTGCTATTGTTTTTATAAAGGTAATCGCCGGACAGGGTGAATGCCGCATTGAACGTATAGTCGACCCCGGCCTCCACCAGGTTGGCGTTTTGCGCGGGCTGGGAAATAATCGACTCGAAGGTGCCGACCCCTGTGATATCGGCGTGCGAGTAACCCAGGCGCGTGCGTAGTTGACCGAAGGTGTATTGCGCGCCGAGCGTGGCCAGCTTGTATTTCGCGCCGCTGGTCGACGACGAGTCTTCCTGGTCATAGGTGGCCGCCACATACAGCGACGCCAGGGTATAACGCACACCGAGATTCAACACCGAACCTTGGGTGAAATCGCCCGCCACACCGCCAACCGCATAAAATACCGCGCCTTGCAGGCCGCCGATGGTCGGGGTGACATACTTGATGCTGTTGTTGTAATACTCGCTGAGGGCGTCGAACTCATGGAACTTGAAAGGCGCGCCCGAGTTATAACCGCAGCCGAATACGCTGCCCACCAGCCAGTCGTCGTTCAGATCCCATTGATGGCCGACCGTCACCGTACCGGCATTGCTGCTCAAGCCGACATAGGCGTTTCTGTCGAAACCTTGATCATTGGGGTTGTCGTATTTACCGTCGGATGGGTTAAAACCTAGCTGCAAATTGAAGATGGTCTTCACGCCGCCGCCGAGATCTTCGCTGCCCTTGAGGCCGAAACTGGATACCCCGAGGATACTGTCCTGCGCTTTGATCACCGATTGACCGCCGTCGCCCACATGGGTGGCATAGGCCAGGCCGGTGTCGATCTGTCCATACAGCGTAACCGAGTTCTGAGCGAAGGCCGAACCCATGCCGGCACAACACAGCGCCATGGTTGCCGTAAGAATCTGCGAGTTCTTCATCTATTTCCCCAATAAGTAGTACTGCAAAGTATTTTTATAAAGGTTCCCGGAAGGCTGAGGCGAAAAGCGAGGTGGGTAGAACAGCTATTTCAATTACTGCTAAAGCGCGCGTCGGGCCTGGGCCACGGATATATTGCGCGATACCTGAGCGGCCTGGTGCCAGGCCCGGCCGCAAGGTGATCTACACTTCGTGGGCGGATCATCTTGGTGTGGCTGCGGCAAACGTTTTTGTTGGCCTATGTGTTCGCATCCTAGAGGGGACATAATTATTGTCAACAATTTTTCAAAATAAAGTTGACGATAATTGCTATCGGGACAATCACCCATATGACGCGCCGGTGTTCCCCCGGCACCTGCCGCCGGGTGCGCCGAAGACCGCGAAGGTGTCGCGCCCCAGCTTTGCCGGATCCCGTCTGCGGCCTGCCCGCTTGCTTGTTGCGGTGTTTTTCCGGCCCCCGACAGCGCTCGCGAGCGTGCCGTAAGCGGCGTATGTCAGCGCGTTGCGAATGATTGCGCGGCTCGGGGATAATGACGGTGGAAGCCGATGATGATGCAAGAATAGAGCATGAGAATTGTTGACAATATTTATGACAGCCCTTAGATTGAGTTCACACACGATATCTTCCATGCCCCAAAAATCTACTGCCCTACCCAGCAATCCCAAACCCGAATTACTCGCCGAGCGGATTCGGGACGCCATCCTCGAGCACCGGCTCGCGCCGGGGACCAAACTCAGCGAAGCTCAGTTATGCGAGGTATTCGGCACCAAACGCGGCACCGTACGGCAAGCCTTGGCGTTGCTGGCGGCCGAGCGCCTGGTCGAGCTCGAACCCAATCGCGGCGCGTTTGTGGCGAGCCCGTCATTGAAAGATGTGCACGAAGTATTCGAAATGCGCCGCATCATTGAATTGGCAGTGGTCGAGCGCATCGGCACCGATCATCAGGCGCGTCATTTGAAAGCCATCCGCGACATGATCGGGCGCGAACGCAAGGCGTTCGAGAGCCGCGATTTCCCTGCCTGGATCAGGCTGTCGGGCGAGTTCCACACCCAGCTCGCCACGCTGACCGGCAATACCACCCTGTGCGGCTGTCTGAATGAATTGGTGGCACGCTCGACCCTGATTTCCGCGCTGTACGAATCGCTTGGGCGCAGCTCCTGCTCCTTCGAGGACCACGAAGCCATCCTGGTCGCGCTTGAGGCAGGCAACGCCAAACAAGCCGGCGAACTGATGTCGCATCATTTGCAGAATCTCGAATTGAAGATGCTGGACCGGCCGGTGCACGGTACGGTCGATTTGCGCGAAGTGTTTGTCAATGCCGACCTCACGCGCACTTAGCGCGAGCGGAGACGGCCCGCGGCGTCCTGTCCGCTTGCCGGCGTAACCCACCCATCAACAGGGGAGAAACAGATGCGGATTCGTTTGATCAATCCGAATACCACGCAAAGGATGACCGACGTGATGGGTCAGTGCGCACGCGATATCGCCGCGCCCGGCACCGAGATCGTCGCCGTCAGCCCGAGCATGGGGCCCCCGTCCATCGAAGGGTATTACGACGAAGCCTGCGCCACCCTCGGCTTGCTGCAAGAGGTGACGGCCGGCGAAAGCGAGGGGTGCGACGGTTATGTGATTGCGTGTTTCGGCGACCCCGGACTCTACGCCGCACGAGAACTGGCACGCGGCCCGGTGATCGGCATCGCCGAAGCCGCGATGCATGCAGCCAGCGTGCTGGCACCGGGCTTTACCGTGGTGACCACCTTGTCGCGTACCTGCGGCATGGCCTGGCACTTGGCCGAGCGTTACGGCATGAAGCGCTTTTGCCGTAACGTGCGGGCGATCAACGTCGCGGTGCTGGAACTCGACCAGCCCGGTTCCAGCGCACGCCGCCTGATCGTCGACGAATGCCGCCGCGCCCTGGACGAAGATGACGCCGGTGCCATCGTGCTCGGCTGCGCCGGGATGGTCGACCTCTGCGCGGAAATCGAGGACGCCCTGGGTGCGCCGGTGGTGGAAGGTGTGACGGCGGCGGTAAAGTGGGTCGAGGCGCTGGTGAGCCTGCGCCTGCGCACCGCCAAAAACAACGATTACGCCGCCCCGCTGGGGAAACGCTATGACGGCCTGCTGGCACCTTTCAGCCCGGCCGCCCCCAAAGCCGTCGCAACCAGCCAGCCGGCGAACCCTTACTGAACCGGCGAGCCGGCCACTCGACACGAGCAGGCGTACCGGCAGGCTGCAGCCGCGGCGCCTGCCTTCATCCGTCAGCAATCCATGTCATTCGCTCCACACTATCCCCGCGACCTGCGCGGCTACGGCCGTAACCCGGTACAGGCCGACTGGCCCGGCGGCGCACGCATCGCCGTGCAGTTCGTGCTGAACTACGAAGAAGGCGGCGAGAATTGCGTGTTGCACGGCGACCCGACCTCCGAACAATTCCTCTCCGAGATCGTCGGGGCCGACGCCTACCCCGCGCGCCACATGAGCATGGAGCCATCTACGAATACGGCTCGCGAGCCGGGGTATGGCGCATCCTGCGCGAGTTCGAACGGCGGGAGCTGCCATTGACCCTGTTCGACATCGGCATGGCACTTGAGCGCAATCCGGAGGTAGCCCACGCCTGTATCGAACTGGGCCATGAGATCGCCTGCCACGGCTGGCGCTGGATCCACTACCAGGCTCTGCCGCCGGAACTGGACCAAGCACATCCGCCTCTGCGTCGCCGCACTGGAACGTCTGAGCGGCACCCGTCCGCTCGGC
>Ga0302235_10003324_pt1 | contig 11342 bp, 10 predicted proteins | sample II_Palsa_N3_3_FD_193577 | JGI IMG/M metagenome (GOLD analysis project Ga0302235, IMG submission 193577) | Peat permafrost microbial communities from Stordalen Mire near Abisko, Sweden - II_Palsa_N3_3 | ecosystem: Environmental > Terrestrial > Soil > Palsa > Peat permafrost | place: Sweden... | reverse complement strand
CGACGCGAGTGTCACCGGTGTCGCGTTGCCCGCGATTCGAGGCGACCTCGGTGGCGGTCTGGCGGGCCAGCAGTGGGTGACGAACGCGTACCTGCTGGCGCTCTCCTCGCTGTTGTTGATTGGCGGCTCGCTTGGAGATGTACTGGGTCAGAAGCGCGTGTTCTTGGTTGGGGTTGCCGGGTTCGGCATCACTTCGGCTCTCTGCGCGGTCGCGTCGTCGATCCCCGAGCTATGTGCGTTTCGCGCGATGCAGGGGGTCTGTGCGGCGCTGGTGACGCCGACCGCATTGGCGGTGATCATCCACGTGTTTCCCGAAGACGAGCGGGCCAGGGCGATTGGGACGTGGACCGCGATGAGCTCGATCGTCGGGGTGATCGGGCCGTTCGTCGGGGGAGTGTTGATCGCTGCCGGCTCGTGGCGCCTGATCTTTCTGCTCAACGCGCCGCTCGTACTCGTGACCGTGACGCTGATCGCTCGCGGTATACCTGAGGACGCGAGCGCTTCCTCCGCCAGGCGTCTGGACCTCCCTGGGGCACTGTTGGCGGCGATCGCGCTCTCGGGTTCCGTGTTCGCAGTGACCGAGGAGCCGGCCCGCGGGTGGAGCACCCTCGTGGCAGGCTCGCTTGCCGTAGGGATTCTGGGAGCCATCGCTTTTATCGCGCGCGAGGCGCGAGCGCCGGCGCCGATGCTCCCATTGAGCCTGTTTCGTGAGCGCAACTTCACGATCGGAAACCTCGCGACATTGACCGCCTACCTCGGGCTGGGAGGCGTGATCTTTCTGCTGCCCGTGTTTCTGCAGGAGGTCAGCGGCTACAGCCCCGTACAGGCGGGGCTCGCGCTCCTGCCGGTCACCACGCTGTTGATCGTGCTCTCCCGCCGCTTCGGCGCGCTCGCCGATCGCATCGGATCGCGGCTGCCGATAAGCCTCGGGGCTTTGGTCGCTGCAGGCGGCCTTTTGCTCCTGGCACGTGTCGATCGGCGCGCCGACTACGTCAGCGAGGTCCTGCCAGCGCTGCTCGTGTTCGGGTTGGGACTCGCGATGCTTGTCGCACCGTTGACCGCCACGGTCCTCGGGGCAGTAGAGGAGGATCACGCAGGCGTCGCCGCCGCGGTGAATACGACGCTCTCGCGCGTCGCGCAGCTTTTCGCGGTCGCCGTGCTCGGAGCCGTCGTCTCGCTTGCGTTTGCCAGTCGCGTCGACGCGACGCTAGGACGGACCGCGGTCGATCCCGCTGGCCGCGCGGCGATCAGCCACGCTAAGCGACAGCCTCTCGGCTCGCCCAGCCTAATTGGAGTGCCCCCCGGCGAGCGGGTTCTCCTACGAGCGACCTTCGAGAACGCGTCCGTGCATGCCTTCCGTGTCGCGGACACAATCGCGGCCGTGCTCGTCGCCAGCGGAGGCCTGATCGCGCTCGCCGGGATCCGTAATCCCCACCGCAGGGTGGCCGCCGAGCTGTGTCCCGCCGGGGCCCTCTGCGGAGCCAGCCAAGAACTCGCCAGTACCGGCCCGGCATGAATCTCGAGGGGCGCGTTCGAGGGGGGCGAGATCAGTCACACACCTGGCTGATCTGGCTACGCTTGTCCGTCATATGACGCTTAACGCCGATGATGCCGCGTCGGTCCCGGTTCGGGTGCTTTCGAGTACTCAGCTTGCGTTGCTTGCCGAGCGCGGTGAGGAGCTCACGGCCGAGGTGGGGGAGAGGCTGTATGAGATCGGTGACGCGACCTACCCGTTCATCGCGATCCTCGAGGGTGAGGCGGCGGTGTTGGATGGCGCGGGGCACGAGATCGTGCGTCACGGCGCCTCGGGCTTTCTTGGCGAGGTCAACCTGCTCAGCGGGCAGTCGGTGTTCGTCACCGCGGTCGTCACGCAGCCGCTGCGCTACATCGCTCTTCCGCGTGAGGACCTACGGGCGTTGCTGTTCGATAATCCCTCGCTCTCGGATCTGATCCTGGGTGCCCTGGTGGAGCGCCGCGAGCTGCTTCAGCGCCGCCAGGGTATCGGGCCGGAGATCATCGGCGCGCGCGAGTCGCTCGACACGCGCCGGCTGCTCGAGTTCGCGCGAGCCCAGCGACTTCCCCACACGTGGGTCGATCCCACCGAGGCGAGCGACGGTGCCGGCTCTGCAGCGGAGCCCGCTGTGTCGGAGATGCCGCTGGTGCGTCTGCCCGGCGGCGTTGAGCTTCTGAACCCGAGTAACGGAGAGCTCTCGCGGGCGCTCGGCATCGGCATGGAGCTCGCGCCGCGCGAGGAGGTCGATCTTCTGATTATCGGCGGCGGCCCCGCGGGACTCGGTGCAGCCGTGTACGGAGCTTCAGAGGGATTGAATACGCTGATCGTGGAGAGCAGGAGCATCGGTGGTCAGGCGGGCACCTCGCGCAGGATCGAGAACTACCTGGGCTTCCCCGCCGGGATCAGCGGCAACGAACTGCTCAGCCGCGCGGCCACCCAGGCGCGCAAGTTCGGCGCCCGCTTGGCCTCGCCCTACCGCGTCCAGGAGCTCCAGCCCGGGAGCGAGCGCCACCTCGTGAAGCTCGAGGAAGGCAACGAGATCACCGCACGCGCGGTGCTGCTCACAACGGGCGCCGAATACCGGCGTCTGCCCGTGGCGGGGCTCGAGGAGTACGAGGGGGTGAGCGTGTTCTATGCCGCCGGTCCGCCGGAGGGCCAGCTCTGCACAGCCCAGCGTGTGGGAGTCGTCGGCGGGGGCAACTCTGCCGCCCAGGCTGCCGTCTGGCTGGCGCGTGGGGGCGCGCTCGTCACGCTTCTGCACCGCCGCGGCGACCTGGGGGAGACGATGTCGCAGTATCTGATCGACGAGCTCGGCCGCTACGGGGTCGCGGTGCGCGATCGCTCTGAAATCGCCGGACTGCAGGGAGAGCACGGGCGCTTGCACGCGGTCACGCTCGCCGACGGTGAGCAGTTGCCGTTCTCCTTCTTGTTTCTGTTCCTTGGCGCCACGCCCTGCACCGAGTGGCTCGGCGAGGTGCTCGCGCGCGACGGCGACGGTTTCATCCTGACCGGCGCGGACGTCGGCGCCGAGGGCCTGCTCGAGACGAGCGTGCCAGGGGTCTACGCGGCCGGCGACGTGCGCGCCGGCTCGATCAAGCGCTGCGCGACCGCGGTCGGCGAGGGCGCTGCCGTGGTCCAGTTCGTACACGAGCGCCTGGCGCGTGTGGCCGCTGGACAGGGTGTCCAAGCATCGCAGGCAGCCTCGTCGTGAAAGCGCGCCTCGCTGGTGAGCGGGCGTAGCTCAACATCATCGCCCGAGCCTCGATCGTCGGGGTCGGGTTGGGCGCCGATGCGCGAGCCCGATTTCAGGAGGCTGTGGTCGGCCCAGTTCGTCAGCAACATCGGCTCGTGGATGCAGACCGTCGCCGCTCAGTGGGTGATGCTGTCGTTGACGACGTCCGCGCTGCTCGTCAGCGCGATCTCGGCGGCCGCGAGCATCCCGGTGCTGCTGCTGGCCGTGCCCGCCGGGGCGCTCGGCGACCTGGCGGACCGCAAGCGGTTGATCCTCGCCACGCAGCTACTGATGCTGCTTGCGGCCGCGGCACTGGCCGTGCTGTCGCTGGCGAGCGCGCTCACGCCGGCGATCCTGCTGGCGCTGCTGTTCGTGATCGGCTGTGGCACCGCGGCGAGCGCGCCCACATGGCAGACGCTTCAGCCGGAGCTGGTGCCCGCCGCGAATCGATCGGATGCGATCGCACTGGGGTCGGTCAACCAGAACCTCGCGCGCGCGATCGGCCCCGCCGTCGGCGGTCTGCTGCTAGCGGCGACGAGCGCGGCGGCACTGTTTGCGGTCAACGCGGTGTCGTTCATAGCCGTGCTGGCGGCCGTGGCGGTTACCGCGGTACCCAAGCGCAGGGTCACGCTTCCGGTCGAGCATGCGCTGGATGCCGCCCGCGCCGGCGGACGCTACGTCGCGAACTCGCCCACGCTGCTGGCCCTGATCGCTCGCGCGACGGTGTTCATCTTTCCCGCCGGAGCGACCTGGGCGCTGCTGCCGCTGGTGGCTCGTCACAAGCTGGGTCTTGGCTCGATCGGCTATGGCCTACTGCTCGGTTGCGTCGGGGTTGGCGCCCTTGGCGCCGCGACGTTCGGGCCGGCGCTGCGCCGGCGGATGGCCCCCCGCGTGCTCTACGCGTCGTCCGCCGTTGCGGTCGCCGCGACGGCGATCGTGCTTGCCTACTCGGGCAGCGTTGCCCTCGACGCCGTCGCGCTCGTCGTCTCGGGCGCCGCTTGGATCAGCGGCATCGGGCTGCTCGCCGCGGCCTACCAGACGCAGATGCCGCCCTGGGTGAAGGCGCGAGGTATGTCCTACTACCTGGTCGCCTTCCAGGGCTCCAACGCGATCGGGGGCCTGGCGTTCGGCGCCGTGGCCCAGACGAGCAGCGTCTCAGATGCGTTCCTGGCGATATCGGCTTGTCTACTCGTGGGATCGCTCTTGACCTGGCGCCTGGCGCTGCCGCGAGCGGTATCTGTCGAAGTAGAGGCCGCGGAGCCGTGGGCACTGCCAGAAGTGCGGGACCCGGAGGCCGGTCCGGTGATGGTGACCGTCACATGGCCCGTTCAGCCTGAGCGTCTGGACGACTTCCTGGAGCTCACGGGGGAGCTTCGTCGACTGAGGCGGCGTACCGGCGCCGGGTCCTGGCGTCTGTATCGCCAGGCGGAGGATGAGTACGAGCTGATCGAGACTTTCATCGTCGGCTCCTGGGCAGAACACGAGCGCCAACACGCCCGGATGTATCCCGCTGAGACGACTGTGATCGATCGACTCGACCAGACCCTGCTCCCGAGTAGATCGAGGCTCGTCCATCACTCGCTCGCTGTCAGGACCAGGCATCGGCTCATCGCAAATCACGATGGATAGAGAGCACAGCCCAGGCATCATGAGTGACCCGGTCCTGGTACTCGGAGCGACAGGCACACATGGCGGTGCGGTCGCGCACGCGTTGCTTGCTCGCAAGTTCATTGTCCACGCGCTTGTACGTGACCCGAACAAGGCCCGCGCGCAGACACTCGCCGAGGCTGGCGCAAAATTGGTGGCAGGTGATCTACTCGACGAGGACTCGCTGGTGCGAGCATTTAATGATGTAGGGGCGGTGTATGCGGTCACCACACCGTTCGAGCACGGCGCCGAGGACGAGCAACGCCAAGGCGAGAGCATCATCAACGCGGCACGCGATATGGGGCTCGAGTGGCTGATCCTGGCCTCGGTCGCTGCCTCAGAGCGTGCTCCGGTGCCGCACTTCCGCAGCAAGGCACGTATCGAGAAGCAGCTGAGTGAGACGGCGATCCCGTGGACGGTGATCGCGCCCAGCTATTTCTATGAGAACGTCCTCTCCTCGCGAGAGTCGATCCGTGCCGGCGAGCTTCCCATCGCGCTACCCGCGAAGAAGCCGCTGCATCAGGTGGCGCTCGCTGACCTCGGCGCGCTCGTCGCAGCGGTCCTGAATCGCAGAGAGGAGCATCTCCACACGCGCATTGAGGTCGCAGGCGATGCTCCCACGCCACTTGAAATGGCCACTGCCCTGGACGCGCGCTACGTGCACGTACCGATCGCCGAGATCCGCGAGCGCAGCGCAGACCTGGCCTCGATGTATGAGTTCCTGGCAAGCGAGGGCTACGGGATCGACGTGCCGGCGCTACGGGACAGATACCCGGAGATCCCATGGGCCAGCTTCGTCGCTTGGGCACGGAGTATCGACTGGGGTACGGCTTGATGCTTGCGGCTCTCGGACGCCTCGACTAACTCCCCTCGAGCGAAGCCTCGACCGTGACTTCGATGTCCTCGGTACGCATGCCCAGTTTCTTTAGGCACTGGGTCATCGCCGCTTGCGCCACCATCTCCAGATGTGTTTCCTGCACGCCTGCTACGCGTCCCCACATTTGGCAGGTGATCCCGTTCAGGATCGCGTCGGTGGCGTCGTCGGCCGCACCTGAGAGGGTCAGCGTTACGGAGCTGACGAGCTCGCGAGCCTGGGTGTCCTCCTTGACGAGCTGCTCGGCGACCAGCCAGGTGAAGACGCTGCCGATCGCGCCGGCGAGCAGCTCGCCCGGCAACGTCGCCAGGGGATCCGTGACATCGGGATCCACGTTGAGCGACAACAGCGGCGCGATCGAATGGCTTCCCACACTCAGTCGCGGCGCGCCGTCCGGAGGATTGCCCAGCCACCTGATCGAGGCCTCTCGTTTCAGTGCGGTCATTGACCCTCCTCAGCGCTCCGGCGCGATCAGAACAGGGCGCCCGGCGTGGGCGAGCACCACGTGCGAGACGCTGCCGAGCAGCGCCGAGGCGACCGCACCGAGTCCGCGCCGACCGCATACGATCAACCGCGCGTCGAGCTCGTCGGCGATCTCGATGATCCTGCGCCCCGCGCCTTCCGTGGCCTCCTCGACGCGAGAGCTTGCGTCATAGCCGTGGGCGCGTGCGCGCTCCACTCCCTCCTCAGCAGCGTCAGCGGCCAACTGGGCCTGCTCCCCGTCGACTTTATCCTCGTCGCTCAGGTAGCCGCCGCCGAAGCCCCCGGCCCGCGCCAGCAGCACCGCCGCGGGCTGCCAGATCGTCAGCACGACCGCAGGCGCGGGATGGGCAACGAGCTCCACCGCCGCGGCCATCGCCGCCTGCGACCCCTCCGACCCGTCGTAACAGAACAGCACCGGTCCAGGCATGGAGTCTCCTCAAAAGTAGTCATCTACACGTGCAGAGATCTAAATCCTAGGCGCAAAAGTGCTCACGCAACGTGTCCGCTCACCGGCGCGGGAGCGAAACGCGACCGCTCGCGAGACGTCCCCGAGGACGAGACCTGAATCTCGCCGCAAACCGCTCGGCATCGGGAGCGAGGCTGATGAAGTTCAGCCTGTAGCGGCCGATCTCGATCTCATCGCCGTCGTGCAGGATCGTCCACTCCACGCGCTCGCCGTTCACGAACACTCCGTTGAGGCTACGATCATCGAGCAAGCGTGCCCCGTCGCGTTGACGTCCGAGCAGGGCGTGCCGGCGCGACACGGTCGGGTCGTCCAGACGCAGATCGCCGGTCAGGCTACGCCCAATCCGGGTCCACTCGCGAGTGAGCGCCACCACTTTCTCGTGCCCGTCCTCGCTGAACGCGAGATACTCGCCTGGTCGCTGGATCTGCTCCCGGATCTGTAGGAGCCGCGCCAAGTCCATGGGGTCGTCGATGTGCGAGCCGCATGATCCTCGTCCCGCGGTTGTGTCTGAGGTCAAAGAGTCCACTGGCCGCTCCCTGTATTCGAGGTGGCATTCGCATCACAAAGCACTGCAAGCAACCCTTGTTTCGGAAAGCGCATCCAAGCAGCGCCGCAAAACACGACTCTAAGCAGCCTTTTACCCCGACTGATAACCGTCTAAACCGTCCTTCCGCTCCTTGGCCCCGTGAGAGCTAGACGCAATGCCGTTGCCTCGAGAGCTGGAACCCCAGCCTCCAGGTGTCTCCACTGGACACTTGTTCGATGATCCACCGTGGGTGTAAGAGGCGGATCTGTCCGTGGCGAGGATCCTCTTGTACGTGTATGCGCGAGAGCGTAAGGTTAGGGTTGCGCGGGCTGTTCCGCGGACCTATCGCCGGGCACGTGCTTGAGAACCACGATGCTCAGCCGAGTAGATACCTCCAACCGTTCGCAGCCGACTTCAAGGCCGTTTGGGATCTTACGGCGCGAGCTCGACCGGCGTACGAGCGTGATCTCGATCGAGGGCGAGCTCGATCTCTCCACGGCGCCGCGTTTGAAGTGGATGCTGACCGAAGCGCTCGAGGCGGGTCACGAGGAGCTCGTCGTTGACCTTTCGCTTACCACCTTCATGGACTCGACAGCGCTCGGCGTGCTCGTCGGTGTCAACCGAAGCCTGGGCGTCGATGCCCGGATGGCGATCGTCTGCCCGCGGAGCACGGTGCTGAAGATCTTTGAGCTTTCGGGGCTAGACGGCATGTTCGTGATCTTCTCGACTGTCGACGAGGCGCTCGCGTACACGCGGGGGCACACAGCCAAGGCCGGCTGATCGGGCGCAGGCTGCTGATCGTGGGCGACACCGCCAGACACCCTTCACCTCCCCGCCGCCGGCGTCCAGCAGCGACCATCCTCTTCGTTTGCTGTGCGCTTGCCTTGGCGTTCACCACGGTTGCCGCGGCCAGGCCAGGCTATGCGAGGCCGACGCGCGGCGCAGGCCTACCAAACCCACCGGGCAGCCCCAGCCCGGCGGTCGCCTCGCCCGGGCCATCTCACAACGGACAACCGGGCCCCGGACCCGGGGATTCCCCGGAATATCCAGGCCCCGAACACGGTGGGGGCCAACCGACGCCGGGCCGTGAAGGATATGAGCGCCCAGAACACCGGGGAGAACAGGGTTCAGGTCACATAGGACCAGCTGACCCCGGTCATCAGCAGCGAGCACCCGGCCAGCGACCGGAAAGCGCCGGTCACCCGGCAACATCGCGCGGCCCGGCCGAGTCACCCGCTCCAGATCACGCGGCGGGGGCCGCGGGTGCGACCCGCTCGATCCCGCGTGCCGCCCCGTCGGCCGCTCCGAGCAAAGTCCCGGCTACCCCGCCCACGCCGGCCCGTGCCCCCATCCCAACCCTGTCGAGAGCTACGACGCCTGCAGTAGCACCCGCGGTTACGACACCCGCGCCGGCCACGTCTACGCCAGCAGCGACGACGCCACAACTCGCCGGGGGATCGCACCCGGCGCTCACCGGCCGCTCGCCGCATGCCGCGCGGGATCTTCGCCATGCCCGCAAACGCGGCGCCAGGAGGCATGCAGCACCGGTCGCGTTCTCCCCGGGTGCGATCGCTCCCGTGGCCGCGATCCCGTTCACGCCCGCACACACTGCGCGCGCGAGGCGTGCGCAGAGAGCGGCGCCTGGCCTCCCGGCGCCCAGCCGGCGCCCGTCGCCGATCGTGACAACGATCACCAGAATCGTCGGCGTCGTACCCACGCTCGTGTGGATCCTCATCGGCGCCCTGTCCGCGCTCGCGCTCGCGCTCGCGGTACGTTCGCGCTTGGCCGCGTTGCGCGCCCGGCGGCTGGAGCGCCAACGTGGAGAGCTGCTCGAGGATGTGGGCCTGCTGCAGGGCGCGCTGCTCCCTGAGCCCCCCGCCCGGCTCGGTCCGGTGGGCACCTCCGCGGCCTACCGCCCGGCGGACGGTCCTGGAGCGGGCGGCGACTTTTACGACGTGTTCGCGCTCGAGGATGGTCAGCTGGCGGTCATCGTCGGTGATGTCTCCGGACACGGACGCGAGGCGTTGCCCCATACGGCGCTCGTGCGCTTCACGCTGCGGGCCTACCTCGAGGCCGGTCTCTCGCCGCGGGCCGCCGTCCAAACGGCTGGAGCTGTGCTCGAGCGCCAACTTGGGGGGTCATTTGTCACCGTCGTGGCGGCCACCTATCAGCCGCGCGAGCGCATTCTCACCTACGCCTGCGCTGGTCATCCACCACCGGTCGTGCTTGGCTCGCGGTCGATCGCACCGATCACCGCCAGCTCCTCGCCACCGATCGGAGCCGGCATGCGGACCGGGACTCGCCAGACCGTGGTGTCCGTGCCGGGCCGCTCGCAGGTCTGCTTCCACACCGACGGCGTCACGGAGGCAAGGGTTGCGGGAGAGCTGTTCGGCGCTGAGCGACTCGCGCGCACGCTCGCTGAGCTCGGGCCGCAGGCCACAGCATCGGCGCTCCTCGACCAGGTGGCCGAAGAGACCGACGCGCGGCCCGACGACATGGCTGCGTGCCTACTGAACGTCGAGGGAGGCAACGCCCCGCCAACGATCCTCGTCGAGGAGCTCGAGCTCGACCGCGAGGAGGCAGCAGGCGATCGAACCGAGCGATTCCTGCTTGCCTGTGGGGTGCAGCGCCGCGAGGTCACTGAGCTCATGCGCTCTGCGCGCGTCGCTGCCGAGCGTACCGGCACCGTCGTCCTCGAGTTGCGCCTTGGCGACGGGCCGCCGGTGCTCGCGCTGGGACGCGACAATGTCGCGCTTCTCCACACATCCCGCGTGAGACGGCAAGCGGATCTCAGGGTGTCGCAGTGAACCCCGCGCCGGCGCTCGCCCCAGACGCGGCAATGGTGTTGGGTATCGCATCCACAGCGATGCCGTTCGCTCGCACTCCTGAGGATGAGGCCGAGCGCTGGCTACGAGTACTGCGCCTACATGGCGAAGTTGGGATCGCGCTACAGGCGCTCGGCGTGAGCGAGGGATCCCTCCAGGTGCAGGGCGAGGGCACCGATCGTGCGCGAACCGCTCCCGCCAGTGTCGATGATCGCGACGCGGTCGCACAGGTCACAGAGGACGCCGTCCACATAGCCAGTCGGCGAGGTGCCACTGGAGTCGCAACGACCGACGTGCTGATGGCCGTTATGCACTTCTACGGTGCGGACTTCGACCGCGTGCTTCGGGCACATGGCACCGACCGTGACGAGGTGATCGAGCGACTCGGAGCATTGGAGGTAGACGCTGGGCGAGGGGCCTCTCGTAGTGTTCTTCGCCCAATGCCGAGACGCTGAAGCGCCGCACGCGGCTTGCCGCCGCTTCGCGGAGAGGCCGTCCGTCCAAGACTGACGACGGTGGAAAGGCGGCTACCGGCTCCTTTCCACCTCCAATTTATACCCCATAGGGGGGCTTGTTACAAGCCCCGGTCGTGCCGCATAATCGCCCGCCGCAGGCCAGAACCTACGGAAATTGGAGGAGCGAAATGCCTATGGGAGAGCATGCTGTTGTAATCGCCGGAGGTGGTCCGGCGGGGATGATGCTGGCGGCTGAGTTGGCCTTGGCGAAGGTCGACGTGGCAGTCCTCGAGCGTCGAGGAGATCACGGACTCGCCGGCTCGCGGGCCGGCGGCCTCCACTCGCGCACGATCGAGCTGTTCGATCAGCGTGGGGTCGCCGATCGCTTCCTCGCGGAGGGTCAGGTGGTTCAGGTCGCAAGGTTCGGCACGACCGTGCTGGACATAAGCGACTTCCCCACGCGTCATCCGTATTCGCTCGGCATCTGGCAGAACCAGATCGAGGCGATCATGGCCGCCTGGATCGCCGAGCTGCCGGTACGGGTCTATTACGGATGTGAGGTGACGGGCTTCGTCCAGGACGACAGCGGCGTCGACGTCGAGCTGGCCGACGGCCAGTCGCTGCGAGCGCAGTATCTCGCCGGCTGCGACGGAGGACGCAGCCTAATTCGTAAAGCAGCGGGCATCGAGTTCCCCGGGTGGGATGCGACCAGGAGCAACCTGATCGCCGAGGTGGAGATGACCGAGAAACCGGAGCTGGGCATCCGCAATGACGCCCTCGGCATGCACGCGCTCGGCAGGTTGGAGTACGAGATCCGCGAC
>Ga0302235_10003319_pt1 | contig 11353 bp, 10 predicted proteins | sample II_Palsa_N3_3_FD_193577 | JGI IMG/M metagenome (GOLD analysis project Ga0302235, IMG submission 193577) | Peat permafrost microbial communities from Stordalen Mire near Abisko, Sweden - II_Palsa_N3_3 | ecosystem: Environmental > Terrestrial > Soil > Palsa > Peat permafrost | place: Sweden... | reverse complement strand
CTGGCCATCTCGACTCTCCTTCCTTTCCCGCTATTTGCTATTGACTTCGGGCGGTCTTATCTCTGGGGAGGCAGGGCGGCCACGACCGGGTGATCCTTGTGGATCTTGCCCACTCTGGACCCGCCGCCCGGTGAGCCGAGGTCATCAAAGAACTCGACGTTAACCCGGTAGAAGCCCTTCCACTGGGCGGGCACGTCGGCCTCGAAGGAGATCGCCTCGACCGGGCAGACCGGCACGCACGCGCCGCAGTCCACACACTCGTCCGGGTGGATGTAGAGCATGCGCTCGCCCTCGTAGATGCAGTCGACGGGGCACTCCTCGATGCAGGTCTTATCGAGCAGGTCGACGCAGGGCAGCGCAATGACGTAGGTCATGTCGGAACTCCCTCTGAGGGTCTCGTGCAGTTATTTGTCCCCCTCCCGGTTATCTGTGCGCCCCGGTTATTTGTGCCCCCCCGGCGCATCCGCCTGGCCCGGACCCTGATTTTCCTGAAGGCCGCTGTCCGGCGTCTCGCCTACACCGCCTGACCGGAAGACAAAGAACCGGAATCCGTGCAGCGCTACTTCCGTGGACCCGGATACCAGGGCGAACAGGAACAGGGCCGCGGCGAAAGCGGCCATCACGCGGATGGCCACGAGCTGGCGGGGCCGGGCTTTCGCCTTGGCGGCCGCGCGGGCCCCTGGCGTGGCCGCCGGCCCGGGTTTCGGCCTGGGGGCGGGCTTGGTCCCGGGTGCGGCCGTCGGCCTCGCCGCGGGCGGGGCTTCCACTCCGGCCTGGGGTTCGGGAGCCGGCTTGATCATCGGTTCGAGCGCGGGCGGGACGACCGGCTTGATGGCCGGCGGCGCGTAGGTAATGAGGTTCTGGGTGACGTACGCGGCCACTCCGCCCAGCTCGCCCGATAGCTTCACGACGGTGGCCCGTAGCTCGGCGGCCTCGAGTTCAGCCGCCGCGAGCTTGGCGGCCGCCTGGTCGGAGGCCTGCCGGACCAGCTGGTCGGCGTCGCGTTTCGCGCCTGCCAGAGATGTGGCCGCCTGATCGCGCGCCTCATGCCTTATCTCGGCCGCAGCCTGGTTGGCCTCGGAGATAATCCAGCTCGCGAGTTGTGCCGAGCCCGCGTCCCAGACCGGGACCGCCCCGGGCCCGCCTTGGACCGCCCCGGGCCGGCCTTGGACCACCCCGGGCCGGCCTTGGACCGTCCCCGGCCGGCCTTGGACCGTTTGTGGCCGGGCCGGGATCGTTTGCGGCCGGGCTTGGATCGCCTGTGGCCGGGCCTGGACCGCCCCTGGCTGAACCCAGTCGGTGACCTCGGCCGCCCTTCCCTGGAGCACCGGCCCTGGCGGCGCGAGGTTCGCGCTGGGGGCGAGGTCCGTCCGCACCGGCGCGGGCAGGACGGGCACCGGACGTCCAGTCGGCTGCGGGCGCGGGCCGCGGGAGGGCGCCGGCGTCGGTTCCTGCTGTACCGCGGATCCGCCGTCGCCGAACCAGCCTGGGGCGTAGTTCCTGGGCCGCGGCGGTTCGGCGTCCTGCCGGGGCGGGACCGGGCCTTCGGGCCAGCTGGGGTAGTCGTCCGCCCGCAAGCCCGCTTCCGTGGCGGCCCAGCGCGGGTCCGAGCCTCCGGGCCAGCTCGGGTGATCGGGGTGCAGGGCGTACGGACCTGGGCGTCCGGGCCAGCTGGGGTGGTCGTCCCGGTGCACGGGCGGCTCGTGATCGGGCCAGGGCGGGTCGGGACGGCCGATCCAGGGGTCGCCAGCGGTCCAGTGACTGTCGGCGTCAGCGGGTCCGTCGGCCGGGGAATAGTCAGCGAAGGAGTTAATTCTGTCGTCGGCCCGGCGCCTGGAGGTCTTGGCGTGCGTGGCGGCCCGCCTGCCGTCGCCCCGGCGGTGGCCGTACGCGGACATCAGCGCCGCGGCGGTCAAGACGATCAGCGCCTCCCCGACGAAAAGCGCCTGGCCGGCCAGCGAGCCTGATGCCTGCGTCTTGACCGTGGCCCACGGCGCGGGCGCGTCTTCGGGAGCGTCAGGCCCCGCGGTCACGCTGACTGCGGCTGCGGGCGCGGTCGGCTGCATGAAGTCCGCCGGCGCTGTGCGGGAACCCTTGTCGGCGTTCATCGTCTCCGTCTCCAGCATTCGGGAAACGGCGTATGCGCGTCCCGTGGGCTGTGCCTGTTATGCCTAGCCGAAGCGTGCTCGTGCTCAGTCAAGATGGTGACAGCAAGGGCGCGATCTCGCGAGCCATTTGGCTAAATTGGGTAAGCTGAGAAATGATGACTCTGCGTGTACTGGGAAGATTACTCCGTGGAATCAGCGTGACGGTGGTCGTTACTAAGAATGTCCGCAATTGCCCCGACCGCTTTATATAACATAGGCCGTCCGCCGCCGTCCGTCCCTTAAGAAATACGTAAGATCTCTATGCCGAACGAGCCCTGGTGCGTCACGTCCCTACCATCCCCGCGCCAGCACGTGGTCGCTTACCGCCGCGCTTTATATCGCGGCCGAGGCGCTGGATCCCAAAGGCACCCATCAGCTGATCAGCACCACGGCGCCGTCGCGCGCCGTAGCCCTACGATGGGCTCCGTGCTCATCGATCGCCTCGACCATTTGGTGCTGACCGTCGCCGACATCGACGCCACCGTGGAGTTCTACACCCGCGTGCTGGGCATGCGGGCGATGACGTTCGGCCCGGGACGCACCGCCCTTACCTTCGGCCACAGCAAGATCAACCTGCACCGGGCCGGTCACGAATTCGAGCCGAAGGCCCTCCGGCCGACGCCCGGCAGCGCCGACCTTTGCCTGATCGCCGCCGACCCGCTGGAGCGGGTGATCGAGGAACTCGCCGCGCACGGCGTCCCCGTCGAGGAGGGGCCGGTCGAACGCACCGGCGCCGCCGGTCCCATCCTCAGCGTCTACTTCCGCGACCCGGACCAGAACCTGATCGAGGTCAGCAACTACATCTGATTCCGACGCGCAGACCGCGTCCGGGCGCGCGCGGCCGTGCGCACCCGGTGGCCGCGCCTAATCAGAGCGTAGCGAGGAAGCTCCCGGCCGCGTCCTGGACCCGGTCCCGGTCACCGGTGGCGAGCAGGTCGAGCAGCAGCCCGCGGATCGTCGCGATCACCAGTGTGGCCGTGCGGGTCGCCGCCGCCGGGTCGGTGCCGGGTCCTTGCGCGTCGACCAGGGCGCTCATCCAGTCGGCCACGACCCGCTCCAGGAACCCCGCGAACTGCTCCGGCGCCTGCAGAGCGCGTCCGTAGACCGCGAAGAACAGCCTGAACTCCGCCCACCGCCGCGGGTCCGAGGTCCGCGTCCAGGCCGCACGCGCCGCCGTCGCCAGGTCGGGCTGCGCGCCGGCCCGGTCGCTGTCGGCCGCGATGCGCTCCCGCAGGCGCCCGAGGATGGCCACGAGCATCTGTTCCTTCGTGCCGAAGTGATGCACCAGCGTCGTAGGCGAGACCCCGAGGGCGGCGGCGACGGGCCGCCACGACACCTCGGAGAACCCGTGCTCGACCGTGTAGTCGACCACCGCGTCGAGCAGTTCGGCCCGCCGCTGATGGTCGACGGGCCGCCCTGCCATCGCTGCCTCCAGGTGCCAGTCTTGGCTTGACATTTCAGGTACGACTGTACTATAAATATTTCTAGTACGTATGTACAAGGAATAAGCTGCTGACTTCAACGGCCGCCCGCCGCGGATCCGCCCGGCGGGCGCCCACAACCTGGAGGTTTCCCATGCGCGTTTTCGTCACCGGAGGGTCGGGTTGGGTCGGCCGCGGGCTTGTCCCCGAGCTGATCGCCGCCGGCCACGAGGTCACCGGGCTCGCCCGCTCCGACGCTGCGGCCAGGGCCATGCAGGCCGCGGGGGCCGGGGTCCGCCCGGGGTCGCTCGACGACCTCGGCACCCTGCGCGAGGCCGCCGCCGCCTCCGACGGCGTCGTCCACCTCGCGTTCAAGCACGACATCGCCTTCTCCGGCGATTTCGCCGGTGCCACCGCCGCCGACCGCGCGGCGATCGAGACCTTCGGCGAGGCCCTGGCCGGCACCGGCAAGCCGTTCGTCATCGCCTCGGGCATCCTCGGCGTGCTCGGACTCCCGCCCGGAGCCGTCGCCACCGAACGCGACGGGCTGGCCGCGGCCGACGGGGACCGCGAGGTCCCGATCAGCGGCGGCGGCGGCCGGATCACCAACGCCCATTACACCAGCGCGCTCGCTGGCCGCGGGGTCCGCTCTTCTGTCGTGCGACTGCCGCCGGCCACGCACGGCCACGGCGATAACGGGTTCATCCCGGTCGCGATCGGCTTCGCCCGCGAGAAGGGCGCCGCGGCCTACGTCGGCGACGGCGCCAACCGCTGGCCGTCGGTCCACCGCGACGACGCCGCGCGCCTGTTCCGCCTCGCGCTGGAGTCCGCGCCGGCCGGGTCGGTGCTGCACGCGGTCGGCGACGAAGGCGTGCCTATCCGCGAGGTCGCCGAGATCTTCGCCGAGCACCTAGGCGTTCCCGCGGTCTCCGTTCCCCCCGACCAGGCCGGGGAGTACGTCGGCTTCCTCGGCGGCTTCTGGGGATTCGACGGCCCCGCCTCGGCGCAGATCACCCGTGACCTGCTCGGGTGGGAGCCGACCCGCCCGGGTCTAATCGCCGACCTCAAGGAGGGTCGCTACTTCGCCTGAGCGCCGGCCTCAGGCGGCGACTCGCTCGAAAATGGCCGCCAGGCCCTGGCCGCCGCCGATGCACATCGTCTCCAGCCCGTACCGGGCCTGCCGCCGCTGCATCTCCCGGGCGAGCGTGGTCAGGATCCGCGTGCCGGTGGCGCCGACCGGATGGCCCAGCGAGATCCCCGAGCCGTTTACGTTGAGCCGCTCGAAGTCGGCCTGGCCGAACCCGAATTCCCGGGTGCACGCCAGCACCTGGGCCGCGAAGGCCTCGTTGAGCTCGATCAGGTCCATGTCGGACAGCTTCAGCCCAGCCCGTTCCAGCGCCGCCCGGCTCGAGGGCACCGGACCGATGCCCATGATCTTGGGCGGCACGCCCGCCACCGCCCAGGACACCAGGCGGACCAGCGGCCGCAGCCCGAGTTCTTCGGCCCGCGCCGGGTGCGTGACGATACACATGGCGGCCGCGTCGTTCTGGCCGCTGGCGTTGCCCGCGGTCACGGTGGCCTCGGGGTCCTGCTTGCCCAGTACCGGGCGCAGGGCGGCCAGCGCCTCGAGTGAGGCGTCGGCGCGCGGGTGCTCGTCGACCTCGACGACTTCCTCGCCGTTGCGGGTCCGGATCGTGACCGGGACGATCTCCTCGGCGAACACCCCGGACCGCTGCGCGGCGACCGCCCGCTGGTGCGAGAGCAGCGCGAGCTGGTCCTGCTCGGCCCGGGAGATGCCGTACTCGCGCCGCAGGTTCTCGGCCGTCTCCAGCATGCCGCCCGGCACCGGGTAGTCCCGTCCGCCCGCGGTGATGCGCCCGCGGGCCAGCCCGTCGTGCAGGGTCACGCCCGGGCCCTTGATGCCCCAGCGCATCTCGGTGGAGTAGAACGGGACGTTGCTCATGCTCTCGGCGCCGCCCGCGACCACCAGCTCGTGCCCGCCGGTGCTCACTCCCATCGCGGCCTGCAGCACGGACTGCAGCCCGGAGCCGCAGCGCCGGTCGACCTGCATGCCGGGCACCGTCACCGGCAGGCCCGCGTTGAGCGCGACCACCCGGCCGATCGCGGGCGCCTCGCTGTTCGGGTAGCAGTGGCCGAGTATTACGTCGTCGACGGCGGCCGGGTCAAGCCCGGTCCGGCCGATCAGGCCGCGCAGCGCTGTCTCGCCGAGTTCGGCGGCGCTGAGCGGCTTCAGGGCCCCGCCGTACCGGCCGATCGGGGTCCGGACCGGTTCGCAGATCACGACCTCGCGCATGATGTCTACCCTTCCAGATGGTCCGCTAGGCCGACGGCCCGGACCGGGACGCCCGCTGCTGGTCCCGGACGAGGCCGCCGCCGATGATCAGGCGCTGGATCTCGCTCGTTCCCTCATACAGCCTAAGCAGGCGTACCTCGCGGTAGATCCGCTCGACCGGGACTTCCCGCATGTACCCGCTGCCGCCGTGCACCTGCACCGCGAGGTCGGCCACCCGGCCGGCCATCTCGGTGCAGAAGAGCTTGGCCGCCGACGGCGCGATCCGCCGGTCGGCGCCGCTGTCGTACGCGGCCGCGGCGTCGCGGACCAGGGCGCGTCCCGCGGCGACGCCGGTGTACTGGTCGGCGAGCATCGCCTGCACGAGCTGATGCTCCCCGATGGGGATCCCGCCCTGCGTGCTGGCCGCGGCGTACGCCACCGACTCGTCCAGGGCCCGCTGGGCGCAGCCGACCGCGAGCGCGGCGATGTGCACGCGCCCGCGGGCCAGCGAGGTCATCGCCGCCCGGTAGCCGATCTCCTCGGCCCCGCCGACCAGCGCGGATTCTCCTACCCGGACCGAGTCGAGGATGACGTCGGCGGTCCAGGCTCCCTCCTGGCCCATCTTGGCGTCCTTCGGGCCGATGCTGACGCCGGGCGTGTCGGCGGGCACGAGGAACACGGCGATACCAGGGTCGCCGGGGCCGGTTTCGCGAGTGCGGGCGAACACCACGAACAAGCCCGCGAGCGGGGCGTTGGTGATGAAGCGCTTCTGCCCGTCCAGGACCCAGTCGCCGCCGTCGCGCCGGGCGCGGGTGCGCAGTCCGGCGGGGTTCGAGCCGGCGCCGGGTTCGGTGAGCGCGAACGAGGCGACGACGTCGCCGGAGGCGATGCGCTCCAGCCACTGCTTCTTCTGCACCTCGGTGCCGAAGTTGACCAGCACCTGGCCCGCGATGCCGTTGTTGGTGCCGAACATCGACCGCAGCGCCAAGGTGGTGTACCCGAACTCCATCGCGAGTTCGACGTCCTGCCGCAGGTCCAGTCCCAGCCCGCCCCACTCCGCGGGTATCGCGTAGCCGAACAGTCCCATCTGCGCCGCCGCGGTCCGCAGGTCGTCGGGGATGCGGTCCGCGGCCATGATCTCGTTCTCCCGCGGCACGACGTCGTTGCGGACGAAACGCCGCACCTGGGCGTGGATGGCCGAGAAGTCGTCGTCGCTGACCCTGTCGCTCATGACTGCGATTCTCGGACGGTTTCTGATACATGTCCAATACCAATAATGCGACTATTATTTCTTAAATTGATATAACGCTGCCGTGGACCTCAGCCAGCTTGAGGTGTTCGGCGTGGTCGCCGAGGAACTGCACTTCGGCCGCGCGGCCGAGCGGCTGCATCTCGCCCAGCCTCACCTCAGCCGCACCATCCGGGCCCTCGAGGCCGATCTGGGCACTCCGTTGTTCGACCGGACGACGCGGCGCGTCGAGCTCACGCCGGCCGGGCAGGCGCTGCTGGAGCCGGCGGCGGCGATCCTGCGGACGGGGGAGCAGGCCCGCGCCGACGTCGCCGCGGCGCGCCGCGGCGACACCGGGCACGTGCGGTTCAGCTTCGCCGGACCGTCTTCCCAGGTCATGGTGGGAAGACTGGCCCGCAAGGTGCGCGAGAGGTACCACCGCATCGACCTCGCCTTCCGGCCCGGCCGCTACGGCCCGGTGGTGGTGCGGGAGCTGCTGGAACACACGACGGACCTGGGCATCGCGCGCTTCGAGCAGGCGCCGCCCGGAGTCGACAGCCGCGCCGTGGCCCGTGAGCGCGGTGTCCTCGCCGTCCCCTCGGACCATCCGGTCGCGAGCGCGGCGTCGGTCTCCTTCGCCGAACTCCGCGGCGAGCCCTTCATCACGCTGCCGGAAGCCTTCGGCTCGGCCGTCCGGGCCATGTTCGTCTCCGGCTGTTACGCGGCGGGCTTCGCCCCGGAGATCGTGCAGACCGCCCCGGACTCGTGGACGTGCGTCGCACTGGTGGCCGCCGGCGTCGGACTGCACTTCACCACCGACTCGGCCGTCCGGCAGATGACCCTCGACGGCGTGCGCATCGTCCCGCTCGCCGAGGAGATCCCGCCGGTCTTCAGCTATCTCCTATGGCGCGCCGGTGACCAGGACCCGGCCCTGGCCCACGTGCTCGGGATCTCCCAGCAGGTGCTGCCCACCGTGGTGTGAGCCACTTGCCGGGAGCGAGAGGCTACCCAGCCGCTCGTGGCCTAGGCCATATGGCGGGATGACCATGTCCGATCTCTTATGGAGCGACATGAGCGGAGGCTCAGTGGCCGCACGCGCGTCGGCCGGGAAGGCCGGTGTGGCTAACGCGGGTGCAGGGGCACCTAGATCAGCGGGCAGCGCCTGGTGGAGCTGACGAAGGCACCGCATGCCGTGAGCGGAACCGGGGATATCTACGCGGTGAAACAGCACGCGGCACGCGCCGAAGTACGCCGGCACTACCCTCGCTGCCCGGATATCCGCCGAGCACGACGACGGCGGCAGCGCAGAACCTGACCGCCGCCGAGGTGTGAAACGTGGAAGCAGCCAGGTATGCGAGCCGTGCGCGCACGGGTACCGTCGGGATATGAGGCGCGGTGTGGTTCAGGTGCCGCTGGCAGTGGCGTCCTTGCTCGTGGCGGCGTGTACCAGTCACAGCCAGCCTGCGGCCCGCCCTCAGCCGCCGGCGGCGCGGGCGAGCGCTACCCGGGCGAGCGCCGCCCAGGCGAGTGCAGTTCAGGCAGGCGCTGTCACCTCGAACGGGTGTGCCGGGCAGCCGCCGGTCGGCCCGCTGCCCGTCTGGGCGCGGGGCCGGCTTCTTCCCGCCGGATCAGCCCATGCCGCATGTGACAGGCGAGGCCGGCAACATCGCGGCTATCTTGTGGGCTACCCGGGACGCACTGCGCTCACCTTCGCTGCCGGACATGGGCAACAAGATCCTCTGGGTATCCAGGATTCCGTTCGCCGCATCGAATCCGCTCGTCATCAAGGCCGCGCTCGCCGACAGCACGCGCACGGCGACCATGTCCGTGCCAGGCGGGCCAGGACCGTCGATTATCAACCTGCCGGCGCCTGGCTGCTGGACGAGGGTGAGGGGGCGAGCCGGGAGAGGACGGGGAGGAGGGTGAAGGGTAAGGTGACGCTGTTCGGGGCGCGCGCACAGGTCGTCGTCGCGACCCGGGCGGGCCGAGGGGCGGTGCGGGTCGGCGAACGCCACATGGCACGAGCCCTCGCCGAAGTGCCCGGCATGACCCTTACGGTGATGGCAAATTAAACTTAATATATTATGCCGAATATGGGCGCGGAGAGCTCCGGCGAGACACCACGACAAGGAAGACCCCCGTGATCCGGCTGCACAACGATGACCCGACGGCGGACTGGACGGTCCCCGACGTCTATGAGGTAGACCCCGGCCTGTACCGGATTCCGCTGCCGTTGCCGCACGACCATCTGAAGGCCGTCAACGTCTACGCCGTGCGTGACGGCGACGGCCTGGTGCTGGTGGACTCGGGCTGGGCGCTGACACAAGCGCGGGACCTGCTCGAGGAAGCGGTGAAGACACTGGACTGCACGCTCCCGGAGATCCGGCGGTTCCTGGTCACCCACGTCCATCGCGACCACTACACGATGGCCGTCGCGCTGCGCCGCGAGTTCGGCCTGCGGATCAGCCTGGGCCGCGAGGAAGCGGGCACGCTCCGCCTCGCCCGCGGGGCGGTCCCGTTCAGCGGCCTGCTTGGCCAGGTGGAGCGGGGCGGCGCGGCCGACCTGGCCCGCGAGCTTAGAGCGTCGCCGGTGGACCATGACCCCAGCCTCTGGACGGATCCCGACGACTGGCTCGACGCCCCCGGCGAGGTCCAGCTCGCCACCGCGACCTGGCAGATGTACCCGACCCCGGGCCATACCCGCGGGCACGTCGTGTTCGTGGACCCCGCCCGCGACGTGATGTTCGCCGGGGACCACGTGCTCCCGCACATCACCCCGTCGATCGGCTTCGAGCAGAATCATGCCGAACTCCCGCTCGCTGACTACCTGGACTCGCTCAAGCTAGTACGGGCTCTGCCGGACCGCCGGCTGCTGCCCGCTCACGGCCCGGTCTCGCCCAGCGTGCACGCGCGCGTCGACGAGCTGCTCGACCATCACGACACCCGGCTCCGGCGGATCCAGGAGCTGGTTGACCGGCAGGAGGGCACGGCCGCCGAGGTGGCCGGTCGGCTCCGCTGGACGCGCCGGGAACGGCGGTTCGACGAGCTGGACCTGTTCAACCGCTGCCTGGCCGTCAGCGAGACCCTGGCCCACCTCGACGTCCTGGCCGTCGCGGGCCGGCTGCGCCGATCCGACCTCGACGGGATCTCCCACTATGCCAAGGCCTGACGTGAGCCCGCCCGGCGCCGCACCCGTCCCGCCCGGCGCCGCGTCCGCCCTGGCCGACGCGCTGCGACACTGGCGCCCCGGCACGGCCCAGCTTTCCCGCCGGGTCGACCCCTGGCCCGCGGCGGCGTTCGCGGACCTGATCGGGGCGGACCCGCCCCGGCTGGGCCCCGGCGATCCACTGCCGCCGCTCTGGCACTGGTTCTACCTGCTGGACCACCCCGCCCAGGCTGACATCGGCGCGGACGGCCATCCCGCCGGCGGCCCGTTCCTGCCTCCCATCCCGGGGCGCCGCCGGATGTTCGCCGGCGGCCGGCTGCGGCTGGACGCCCCCATCGGGTTCGGCGCGCAGCTCTCCAGCCGGTCCGCCGTGGCCGACGTGTCGGTGAAGTCCGGCCGTAGCGGCGAGCTGGCCTTCGTAACCGTGCGCCACGAGTTGACGGCCGACGGCGTCCCGGTCGGTACCGAAGAACAAGACATCGTCTACCGCTCCGAGCCCGATGGGCCCGACGGGGCCCCGCCGCGCGCAGTGCCCCAGCCCGCGACAGGCGCCCCGGAGCCGCCATGGGAGTGGCGCTCAGCTCTGGCCACCGACCCGGTGCTGCTGTTCCGCTTCAGCGCACTCACTTACAACGGGCACCGCATCCACTACGACCGCCCGTACGCGACACAGGCCGAGGGCTACCCCGACCTCGTCGTGCACGGACCGCTGCTCGCCCTGCTCGCGCTGGAGCTTCCGCGCATCCACACCCCGGAGCAGCCGGTCCGCTCGTTCGCCTACCGCCTGGTACGGCCGGCCTTCCTGCCCGCCCGCCTGATCAGCGTGGGCCGGCCAACCACATCGTCGGAGGCCGAGATCACCGTCGGGGCGCAGGGCGCGGAGCCCTCACTGACCGCCACCGCAAGCGTCGAAAGCAAGGCCCGCCCATCATGCTGAGCACCGAGGAACAGGCGGTCGTCGAGACGGTGGCGGACTGGGTCGACCGTGAGGTCCGGCCCGTGGTCCGGGACATGGAGCACGCCAACACCTACCCGGAAAAGCTCATCGAGCAGATGAAGGAGATGGGCATCTACGGGCTGGCCATTCCCGAGCCCTGG